>Ga0134104_1000203_pt1 | contig 73060 bp, 65 predicted proteins | sample 15_3_2metaG_FD_94455 | JGI IMG/M metagenome (GOLD analysis project Ga0134104, IMG submission 94455) | Switchgrass degrading microbial communities from high solid loading bioreactors in New Hampshire, USA - 15_59_3.3_214_A2 metaG | ecosystem: Engineered > Bioreactor > Semi-continuous > Anaerobic...
GTTCCATAAAGACCTCACCTTTCTATGAGTTTATACTCATCCTGTGGAAAGGATGGTGAGGTCTTTTTTCTACGTCCGAATGAATTTTTCCTGCAAAAAACCTAGAAATATTTTACACTATCGAAGGCCTTATAAACATGGTTATGAACGGCAGAGCACTTCCGGCAAGCGGGCCGCTGCCTCCGGGAATGATGGGTTATGATGAAAATATCCAACCGAAATACACATATGATGTTGAGAAAGCCAAATCACTTTTGAAAGATGCCGGCTATCCCAATGGAATAAAGGTTGAACTGGTTTACAATACCAGCGAAGGCCATAAGCGAATAGCCGAAGCCCTTCAAGCCCAATTTAAACAGGTGGGCATTGATGTTGCATTAAAGAACGTAGACTGGGGAGCATTGTTAGATGCTGCAGACAGACTGGAAATTCCATTTTTTAGAATGGGATGGGTTGCCGATTATCCGGATCCGGATAACTTCTTATATGTTTTGCTTCATTCAAATAACATCGGACCTAATGGCAACTATACAGGTTTTAGCAATAAGCAATTCGATGACCTAACTTTAAGAGCCAGAAAAGAAACAGACCCTGCGGTTCGTGAAAAACTATATAAAGAGGCTGAAGCGATAGCTCGCGAGGAGGCACCGTGGCTCTTTATATATCACTATACCACTCATGGTCTGGCTCAGCCATACGTTAAAAATATGAGAGTGCCTTTCTTTGGAGCATATTCACTTAAATACACCGAGCTTGACATACAAAAATAAAAGTTTTACCATATGGCTTCCTTATTTAAGGAAGCCATACACAAATTCTTCGAAAGTATCGTAAAAGGAGGGAAAGGGGATTTGCTAAACTATGTTATAAGAAGGCTTGTAGGAGCAATTCCTGTACTAATAGGCGTAATTGCTGTAGTGTTTATACTTACCACGATTGTTCCAGGAGACCCAGCCAGAATTATGATGGGGCAAAGGGGTAATCCTGAAACTATAGCAAAAATAAGGCATGAAATGGGGCTGGACAAACCTTTGCCTGTCCAATTTTTCGACTTTATGAAAAATGCCCTTACTCTCAATCTTGGACGTTCATATAGAAATAATATGACAGTAGTGGAGGCAATAGCAACGCGAATACCGGTGACTTTTAAGCTGGCATTTTTTGCTATAATTATAGCCGTTGCCGTAGGCGTGCCTCTAGGAATTATTTCTGCTGTAAAGCAGTATTCGTGGATTGATTATGGGGCGATGTTCTTTGCGATTCTTGGTATATCTGCGCCTGTGTTTTGGGTGGCTCTGCTTTCTGTGGTGCTTTTCTGTGTGATACTTGGTTGGATTCCTGGGACCGGCACCGGAAACGGCGAGCTTATTTATTATGTTTTGCCATCAATTGTTCTAGGACTTAGACCTGCAGCTCTCATTGCAAGGCTTACCCGTTCGAGCATGCTGGAGATAATAAGACAAGATTATATCCGCACTGCAAGAGCTAAGGGTTTATCTGAACGGGTTGTTATAATGAAACACGCACTGCGCAATGCTTTAATTCCCGTTGTAACTGTAATCGGTATTGAAGTTGCAAGTCTTTTGAGCGGTGTGGTCATCACAGAACAGATATTTTCATTGCCTGGCCTTGGAAGACTTAGCGTAGAGGCGCTGACAAATCGGGATTTTCCGGTTATAAGAGGCGTGGTTCTATTCATGGCTTTTATCTTTGTTTTAGCCAACCTTATAGTAGACCTTTCCTATCCATTTTTTGATCCAAGAATTAAATACGATTGATTGGAGGTAGAATCATGGAAATGAAAGCAGAAAATAAGCAAAAAGAAACAAAACCTAATCAAAAAATGGAAGGCCGCAGTCTTTGGGCAGATGGGTGGAGTAGACTTAAAAGAAATAAGCTCGCCATGTTTGGCATGTGGCTCATTATAATTATTTGTCTTGCTGCGATTTTTGCACCCTATATAACACGATATGATCCTTACGAACAATTTATTTGGACAGAAGGCCCCTCTGCAAGACTTTGCCCACCCTGTGCTAAGTATTGGTTTGGAACTGATGTATACGGAAGAGATATTTACACAAGAGTAATTTATGGCGCACGAATTTCACTGCAGATAGGCTTTGCGGCTACGGCCATATCAGTTGTCATAGGAGTTGCACTTGGAAGCATTGCCGGTTATTATGGTGGCTTCATTGACGATTTTATAACATGGCTGACAAATGTAATATTTGCATTTCCATTTTTGCTGTTTGTTTTGGCTCTTGTAGCCTATCTGCCTCCAAGTCTGCCTCTTTTGTATATGGCTATTGGTATAGTTTCGTGGGCGTCTTTTGCCAGAGTTGCCAGAAGCCAGGTTATTCAAGTAAAAGAGATGGAGTTCGTGGAAGCTGCAACAGCCATGGGGGGAAAAGACAGCAGGATTTTGCTAAAACATATATTGCCCAACATTTTGGCACCTATTATAGTTCAAACAACTTTAGAAATAGGAAGCATAATTATGCTCGAATCGTCTCTTAGCTTTTTGGGATTCGGTATCCAACCCCCTAAACCTGCCTGGGGATATATGATTAGCGAAGGCAAGCAATATTTTCTTTCAGGCCAGTGGTGGTGGTCTGTATTTCCGGGTTTAGCTATAATGCTACTAGTGTTGGGCTTTAATCTTTTTGGCGACGGCTTAAGGGATGCTCTAGATCCCCGGCTTAAGCAGTAAGGAGGCGAATTATGTCTAAAAACTTAGTTGAAGTAAAAAACCTCAAAACATATTTTTTTACTGAGGATGGAGTTGTTCCTGCTGTTGACGGTGTAGACTTTTCCATAAAAGAGGGAGAAACGCTTGGAATAGTAGGTGAGTCAGGCTGCGGTAAAAGTGTAACATCTCTTTCGATTTTGCGTCTTGTTCCCAGCCCTCCGGGCAAGATTGTGGATGGTGAAATTTTATTCAGAGGAGAGAATCTTCTCAAAAAATCTGAAGCTGAAATGCGCAAAATTCGGGGAAATGATATATCGATGATATTTCAAGAGCCAATGACATCACTTAATCCTGTTTTTACAGTAGGCGAGCAGATAGCAGAAGCAATTGAACTACATCAAGGCCTAGATAAAAAACAGGCAATGGATAAAACTGTGGAAATGTTAAAATTGGTTGGGATACCCTCGGCCGAAAAACGGGTCTATGATTTTCCACACCAGATGAGTGGCGGCATGAGGCAAAGAGTGATGATTGCAATGGCTCTTTCATGTAATCCGTCTCTTCTTATAGCAGATGAGCCCACAACAGCTTTAGATGTGACCATTCAGGCACAGATACTGGAGTTGATGAAGGACCTAAAGAAAAAACTTAATACTTCTATCATGCTCATAACTCATGACCTGGGCGTAGTAGCAGAAATGGCGGAGAATGTACTTGTTATGTATGCAGGGAAAGTTGTGGAATATGCAGATGTCAGAACTATTTTCAAGGAACCGAAACATCCTTACACAATAGGCCTTATGGAGTCGATCCCAAGGCTAGATCAGCCCAGAGAAAAACTTTACGTCATTGAAGGAACGGTGCCAAATCCTTTTGACATGCCAAAAGGATGCAGATTTCACCCGCGCTGCCCTGAAGCGAAAGATATATGTGTAAACCGTGAGCCGGAATTAATTAGCAGCAATAATCATCAGGTGAGCTGCTGGAAATACAGCGACCAGTGGGAAGGGGGCGAGGATATTGGAATTTAAAAACGGTAGACTCCTTGAAGTTAAGGGATTAAAAAAGTATTTTCCCATTACAGGCGGCTTGCTGCGAAAGACAGTGGGATATGTTAAGGCAGTAGACGGTGTGGACCTTTTTATAAAGCGAGCAGAAACTTTGGGCCTTGTCGGCGAGTCCGGTTGTGGCAAATCAACGTTGGGTAGAGCTATCTTACGGCTTATTGATGCAACTGAAGGGGAGATTACATACAATGGCCAAAACATACTGGAGCTGACAAAAGAAGAAATGCGGGAACTACGAAAAAAAATGCAGATTATATTTCAAGATCCCTATGCCTCACTTAACCCGCGAATGACAGTAGGCGATATCGTAGGAGAGCCTATGGATATTTTTGGGCTTGCAAAAGGCCGAGAAAAAGAAGAAAGGATACTCGAGCTTTTAAATATTGTAGGTCTGGATGTCCAGCATATACGGCGATATCCTCATGAGTTTTCTGGCGGGCAGCGCCAAAGGATAGGAATAGCCAGAGCCCTTGCTGTAAATCCGGAAATTATTATTTGTGATGAGCCGGTTTCTGCTCTTGATGTTTCTGTAAGATCACAAGTATTGAATCTTATGCAAGAACTACAGCAAAAATTTCAACTAACTTATTTATTTATATCCCACGATTTAAGCGTAGTAAAACACATAAGCGATAGGGTGTGCGTGATGTACCTAGGGAAAATAGTTGAAGTTTCGGAGAAAAACGAACTTTATTCAAATCCACTCCACCCTTATACTAAAGCACTTCTTTCTGCAATACCTATTCCTGATCCGGAAGCAAAAAGAGAAAGGATTATTTTGGAAGGTGACGTGCCAACGCCGATAAATCCGCCAACTGGCTGTAGGTTCCATACCCGATGCCAATATGCTATGCCTGTGTGCAGCCAGCAAGAGCCAATTTTAAAAGATATCGGTAATGAACATTTTGTTGCATGCCATTTATATTAATTTTACCAAGTTTACTATTTATTGTTGAAAGGCAAATGCTACATATGCTAAAATCAGGTCATCAGGTAATGATTGCTTTGTATTGCTTGATGGCCTTAATTTGTAGTTTGACAAAACCAATCTTGACACCGGGGGGAATATTATGGCAGTAATAAGACCGTTTCGAGCATTAAGACCTACAAAAGATAAAGTGGCACAGGTTGCGGCGTTGCCGTATGATGTGGTTACAACCGAGGAAGCAAAAAAGCTAGTTAAAGACAACAACTATTCTTTTTTGCATGTGGATAAACCGGAAATCGATTTCGACGAACCTGTCGATCCGTATGATGTTAGGGTTTACAAAAAAGCCGGCGAAAAATTGTCACAGATGATTAAGGAAGGAGTATATAAAAAAGATAAAAATCCCTGTATTTATATTTATCAATTGACTAGAGATGAAAAAATCCAACAAGGGATAGTGGCTTGCACCTCGATAGACGATTATGTAAACAATGTTATAAAGAAGCATGAAAACACACTTCAAGCGAAAGAACAGGACAGAATAAACCATGTAAAATATACTAAAGCCCATACCGGGCCGATTATGATGTTTTATCAGGAAGACCCACAGATAAGCAATGAAATAAAATCATGGATCTTAAATCATAAACCGATTTATGATTTTGTTTCAGTTGACAACGTAAAGCAAACTGTTTGGATTGTAGATGATGAAGCTACTATCAAAAAATTGACTGAAATGTTTTCTAAAGTAAGCTCACTATATATAGCTGATGGACACCACAGAGCAGCTGCAGCTGTAAAGGTTGGATTAGAAATGAGGCAAAGCAATCCTAATCATACCGGCGACGAAGAGTATAATTACTTTCTTTCAGTAATTTTCCCGGATAAACAGCTCACTATTATGGAATATAATCGAGTAATAAAAGACTTAAACGGCTTTAGTGAAAAAGAATTGCTGGAGAAAATCGAAGGAAATTTTGAGCTGGTTTATGAAGGAAAAGATCCTTTTAAACCAAGGGCCAAGCATTTTTTTGGAATGTATATAAACGGAAAATGGTATGGACTTAGGGTAAGAGAAAATAGCTTTGATGAAAACGATCCCGTAGGAAGCCTCGATGTGTCTATACTGCAAAATCTTGTAGTATCACCTATTTTTGGAATTACAAATCCAAGAGAAGATAACAGAATTGACTTTGTCGGAGGCGTAAAAGGCATAGATGAATTAGCGAGACTCGTTGACAGCAGAAAGGCAAGTATTGCCTTTTCGCTGTATCCAACACCTATCGACGATCTTATAAAAATTGCGGATATGGGTTTGATAATGCCGCCAAAGTCTACTTGGTTTGAGCCCAAACTGCAAAGCGGAATATTCATCCATTCTTTAGAAGACTAAAAGGGAGGAATCCACTGCGAAACACAATATCGGTAAAGCAAAATCAAAATTTATTCTCTTAATTTTTATATGTACGCTTTGCGCCTGCGCCTGCCAAAATAACCAAGAAGGCGAGAAAGTAATCGAAAAAACAAATTTTATGCTTGATACAATAATCAAAATCGAGGCATTTGGGCCAAATGCGTCTTCTAGCATTGATGAGGTATTTGCCAGAATTGGCGATATCGAAAGTAAGATGACAGTAAATGCTGATTCTAGTGAAATAATTGAAGTAAATAAACGAGCTGGAAAGGAATCTTACAAGGTAAGCCCTGACACATTTTATGTAGTTAAAAAAGGGCTGGAATATTCTCGGTTATCCCAGGGGAAATTTGATATAACAATCGGGCCTTTGGTAAAATTATGGGGAATAGGAACTGACAAAGCTCGCATTCCTAGACCTGATGAAATAGAAAAAGCTCTAGAATTGGTAGATTACACCCAAGTGCTACTGGATGAAAAGAGCAACTCAATTTTTTTAAAAAAAGAAGGAATGGCTCTAGATTTAGGAGCAATTGCAAAAGGTTATGCCGCCGATGAAGCGGCACGAATTTTAAGAGAAAACGGAGTAAAAAGCGGTTTAATTGATTTGGGAGGAAATATCTATGCTCTAGGGAAAAAACCGGATGGAAAGCTGTGGAAGATAGGAGTGCAAAATCCTTTTGAACCACGCGGAAGCAGTTTTGCAACCTTAGAAGTCGCTGATAAAACATTGGTTACCTCAGGGATATATGAAAGATATTTTGAAGAAAACGGAAAAAGATATCATCATATTTTAGACACAGCAACAGGTTTTCCTGTAGAAAACGGTCTTGCAAGTGTAACAATTATATCGGAAAGCTCAATAGATGCAGATGCTATGTCAACTATGGTATTTTCTATGGGTTTAGATTTAGGAACAAAATTTATTGAAAGGCAAAAAGGTATAGAAGCAATTTTTGTAACGACTGACCGTAAGGTATATGCAACTTCGGGAGTTAAAAATTATAATTTTAAGATAATAGATAAAACTTTCGGACAAGAAGATATTTAGCATATTGTTAAATTTTTAACAAACATTTGACAATAATATAACATTGTGACTTATTTCACTTTTTCTATTGTAAAATCAAATACGTTATGCTAAAATAATTGCGAAGGAGCGTTTGAAAGATGATTAAAAAAGCCAAAATTCCAGACGCCACAATTGGACGTTTATCATTATATTCAAGATATCTGATAGAAGCTTATGAAAAAGGAGTAACGACTGTTTCGTCTCAGAGTATTGCAGATGCCACAGGTGTAACTCCTGCCCAAGTGCGAAAAGACTTAGCGTATTTTGGGGAATTTGGAACAAGAGGCGTAGGATATAATTCTAAAGAACTTTACATGCATATAATGAAAATCTTAGGCCTTGACAAGCGTTGGCCTGTGGCAATCATAGGAGCCGGGAATTTAGGCAGAGCGCTTTCTCAGTATAAAGGTTTTCATGAACGAGGTTTTGACATATCATGCATTTTTGATAATGATCCTAAGAAAATAGGCAAAAAACTTTCCAATATAAATATTTATCATTTAGATGTTTTAGAAGAAAAGGTAAAAGAATTTAAAATCGAACTTGGCATTATTGCGGTTCCGGCACAAGCAGCTCAAGAAGTTGCAGACAAATTGGTAAAAGCCGGTATAAGAGGAATAATGAATTTTGCTCCTATAAATATTACGGTGCCTGATAATATTGTATTAAGGAGGGTAGATTTATCTGCTCAACTTGAATATTTGACCTACTATTTGGAGGAAATTTAATGAAGCTGTCAGAAATAAAGGAGCTCCTTCAGGCTAATGTATTGTGGGGAGAAGAATTTTTAGAGGCTGAAGTTACCAGCGCGTGCGGTGCTGATCTGATGAGCGATATTCTTGCAGATACTAAAACAAATGCTTTGCTTCTTACGGGACTTACTCATAGACAGATTATCCAGACAGCTGTAATGAGCGATTTTGTGGCGATTATGTTCGTCAGGGGCAAGGTTCCGCCAGCTGATGTTATAAGTCTTGCAAAACAGGTTAAAATTCCCCTTTTAAATACAAAGCTGCCGCTGTATGAAGCATGCGGCATTTTATATGAAGCCGGCTTAAGACAGCGTGTAGATGAACGAAGGGCCGCAGAAAACGCGAAAGCTAAAGAAAAAGAGCGGTCACAGACTATGAGACTCGTTTACAGTATATCCGGTAATGACTTTAACAATGCAGGCAGGGCTACAGAACAAGCAAAAATGATTTTAAAGCAGCTCGGCATAGATTCTGCTATCGCACGGAAAGTCTCAATTGCTGCATATGAAGCTGAAATGAATATAGTGATACACGCATATAAAGGACAGCTGGTTTTTGAAATTACACCTTCATACATCGAAATAGTTGCAGAAGATGAAGGACCGGGTATACCAGACATCCAAAAGGCTATGGAAGAAGGTTACTCTACTGCTCCTGCACATATAAGAGAATTAGGCTTTGGAGCTGGAATGGGTTTACCAAATATGAAAAAATTCTCAGATGTATTTGAGATAGATTCAGTTGTTGGAAAGGGCACAAAGGTCAGAATGGTTGTTTACCTATAGTGTGGCTGAAAGTTGGTGATATCGTTGCAACAAGAGTACTATCACTCTGTTACTCTTAATGTTGATAAATGCAAGGGCTGCACAAATTGTATAAAGGGGTGTCCGACGGAAGCGATAAGAGTTAGAAAAGGAAAGGCACATATTTTGGAGAATAAGTGCATTGATTGCGGCGAGTGCATAAGGATATGTCCTAACGGTGCAAAATATGCAATTACAGATAATTTATCTAAATTAAAAGAGTTTAAATTTAATGTTGCACTTCCCGCCCCCAGCTTTTTTGGACAATTTAAAAAAGAAGCTTCTATAAAAAGCATTATTTTCGCTCTCAAGAAAATCGGTTTTGATGAAGTCTACCAGGTTCCTTTAGCAGCGGAGGAAGTTTCGATTGCAATTCGTGAGTATATTAATACGCACAAAGAAATGCGGCCGCTTATTTCATCATCCTGTCCTGCTGTTTTACGGCTTATACAGGTGAGATTTCCGGAACTTATAAAAAATATAATGCCGGTGAAACCTCCTATGGAAATTGCCGCACAAAGAGCAAAGGAAATTATAATCGAAAAAATGGGATTGAGGCCCGAAGAAATTGGCGCCTTCTTTATAAGCCCATGCCCTGCTAAAGTTACTGCCGTAAGGCAGCCGTTAGGATTAAATAAATCGTCGGTAGACGGAGTAATCTCAATATCAGAGATTTTTGGAGACATAGTAAAAAATCTGGGAGATGATGAAGAAGAACAGGCATCAATATTCGGTGAAGCTTCCGGCCTTGGAATCGGCTGGGGCAGAGCAGGAGGAGAAAATTTAGCAATTGGCGGAGATAATTATCTGGCAGTAGATGGTATACACAACTGCATTGGAGTGCTAGAAGAAATTGAGATGAACAAACTCCCTGACATAGATTACATTGAATGCCAGGCGTGCATAGGCGGCTGCATAGGCGGCGCACTTGCAGTTGAAAGCCAATATATTGCGCGAGTCAAGATACGACGTTTGTCAGAAAAACTGGGCACCAAAAGCCCAATTAAGAAAGAAAAGGTAATCGAAGATTTTCGTAAGGGTTATTTCGACTTAGAAAATGCAATTTTACCAAAGCCTTCAATGAAATTGGATGATGATTTGTCAGAGGCTATCCGCAAGATGGAGCTTTTAGAAAAAACTGTAAAGGATTTGCCGGGCCTTGATTGCGGAAGCTGTGGCTCTCCAAACTGCAGGGCACTGGCTGAAGATATTGTAAAAGGACAAGCGAATGAGGAAGATTGTATATTTAAACTGCGAGACAGAGTAAAGCAGCTGGCCGGCGAGATGTATGATCTTGCACAAAAGCTGCCTCCAACCTTAGATGCAAAGGAAAGGCAGGAGTGAAATATAAATGGATTTAAAAACTATGCAAGATTTACTCGCGCTAAAGTTAGTTACAAAAATCACAAACCTCGATAGAAAAGTTAAAGGCGGGTACGCTTCAGACCTTTTAAGCTGGGTCATGGCCCATGCTAAAGAAGATGAGGTTTGGATAACGATTCAAAGCCATCAGAATATAGTAGCAGTAGCCTCACTCTTAAATCTTGCGGCAATAATTGTTGCCGAAAGTGTAACCGTAGGCGAAGATACCATAAAAAAGGCCGAAGCCGAAAATATTGCAATATATTCCAGCGAAAAATCGATTTTTGAGCTCTGTGGTATACTGTATAATTTATTGTTATCGGAGACTTAGGCAATGCTTAAAGAATTTGGCGCAGATCTTCATATTCATACCTGTTTGTCACCGTGCGCCGATGACGAGATGATTCCCGTAAACATCTTAAATATGGCAAAACTGCTTGGCACTAAAATAATAGGAATATGCGATCACAATTCAGCTAAGAATATTCAAGCAATAATAGACTTGGCTAGTGGCTATGATATTTTAGTGGTGCCGGGTATGGAAGTGCAGAGCGTGGAAGAAGTTCATCTGCTGTGTTTTTTTGAAAAAATGCAAACACTTTTAAAGTGGCAAGAATACGTATACGGTTCTCTGCCTTCTATAAAAAATAGGCCTGAGTATTTTGGCCATCAGTGGATAGTAGACGGCCAAGGCAATATTTTAGATGAAGAATGTCGGATGCTGCTTGCATCAACTTCTTTTACGGTAGAAGATATTTCTAAAATGGTGGCAGAGCTTGGTGGACTGCTTATCCCTGCTCATGTAGATAGAGGTAGCTACAGCATAATAAGTCAGCTTGGTTTTATACCTGAAAGCCTAAGAATTGACGGAGTAGAATTTTCCAGGATGATCTCCAAAAATGATTTTATAACTAAATTTCCGGGCCTTGAGAGGTACACCTTGATTACATCTTCTGATGCTCATAGATTAAAAGACATGGTTTATCAAAAAACTTTTTTCCATATAGAATCTTTAAATTATGCCGAAGTTGTTATGGCTCTTAAGGGTTTGGAAGGGAGGAAGGTAGTAGTAACTTAGGTAGATATAAATGCATATGCTTATTCATATTGTGAAAGAACTCATTATAACATTTAAAGCGAAGGAGAGGAAGAAATAATGTCAGTAGTTTTAAATCAGCAACAAGAGTTTGCTGAAAAACTAAAACAAGTAGAAGTAATGTTGGAAAAATACAAAGGTAAAAGAGGTACTCTATTACAAGCACTGCAAGAAGCTCAAAATATCGTCGGATATTTACCGATGGAAGTTCAAAAGATGGTTTCAGAGGCACTAAATATTACATTAAGTGAAGTCTACAGTACTGTTACCTTCTATTCGTTTTTCAGTTTAAAACCAAAAGGAAAATATCAAATAAGAACATGCCTTGGAACAGCTTGCTATGTAAGGGGAGCAGAGAAAGTCCTCGATAGGTTAAAAACTGAGTTAGGTATCGATGTAGGAGATACCACAGACGATGGAAAGTTCTCCCTTAATTCCTGCCGCTGCATAGGCGCCTGCGGACTTGCCCCCGCTATGATTATCAATGATGAAGTTTATGGAAGAATGACCCCTGATAAAGTTCCGGATATCTTAAAGAGATTTGAGTAATCATGCAAGAACTTTCGCTGCATATCTTAGATATTGCTCAAAATTCAATAGCAGCAAAAGCATCCCTTGTGGAAATTGAAATTGAAGAAGACAAAAAGAAAGATTTATTAACTATCAAGATCAAAGACAACGGAACAGGTATGGACGAAGAAACATCTCGCAAAGTGTCAGACCCGTTTTTTACTACGAGGACAACTCGAAAAGTAGGAATGGGCATCCCTCTTTTTGCACAAGCTGCCCAAAGCTGCGGAGGAGATTTAAAGATCTACTCTAAAAAAGGTAAAGGAACAACAATTGAAGCCACATTTATATTAAGCCATATTGACAGAGCTCCCTTGGGAAGTATGTCAGATACGATGGTGTCGCTTGTTGCATCACACCCGGAAATTGACTTTGTATACAGACATAAAGTGCAAGATAAGGAATTTGTTTTTGATACTCGCGAGATAAAAAAGATACTACATGAAGTGCCTATAAATAATCCGCTGGTTCTCGACTGGATAAAAAAATTCATCGAGAGCGGCTTGAAGGAAATTGATGGAGGTGCGTAAAATGCCAGTAATCAAGTCGATAGAGGAGCTTGAAAAGATTAGAGAGCAAGCAAAAGATATGATAAATCTAAGAGTGGACAATGAAACAAAGACCCGTATAGTAGTGGGTATGGGAACTTGCGGTATCGCCGCCGGTGCAAGAGCTGTCATGCTTGCGATCTTAGATGAATTAAAGAAGAGGAATATAGATAACGTAATTGTTACTGAAACCGGCTGCATAGGTCTTTGCCAGTATGAGCCATTAGTAGATGTCATTCAACCCGGTAAGCCGAAGGTGACATACGTCAATATGACGCCAGAAAAGGCAAGAGAGGTTGTAGTAAAGCATATAATAAATAATCAAGTTGTTGATGAATATGTAGTGCCAAATGTATAACAGATGGGATAACTTAAGGAGGTTATAGAAATGGAAATATACAGAGCCCATGTCCTTGTGTGTAAAGGAACCGGGTGCACAGCTTCCGGCAGCGAAGCAGTCCTGGATGCTTTTGAAAAAGAAATAGAAAAAAAGGGTCTTTCAAAAGAGGTTAAGGTGGTTCAAACAGGCTGCCTTGGTCTTTGTGAACTTGGACCAAATGTACTAATTTATCCTGAAGGAAGTTATTACTGCACAGTCAAACCCGAAGATGTTCCCGAAATTGTTGAAGAGCATTTGCTTAAAGGCCGCATAGTAGAACGCCTTTTATATAAAGAACCTGATACCAAAGAACGTTTCCGCTCACTGATGGATATCGATTTTTACAAGAAGCAAAAACGTATAGCTCTTAGACACTGCGGGCTTATAAATCCTGAAATAATTGAAGAGTATATAGCAAATGACGGTTATGCTGCTTTAGCCAAAGCACTGACTCAAATGAAACCGCAGGAAGTAATTGATGAAATTAAAAAATCGGGTTTAAGAGGTCGTGGAGGCGGTGGATTCCCCACAGGCAACAAGTGGCAGTTTGCTGCAAATGCTGAAGGAGATATAAAGTACGTAGTATGCAACGCTGATGAAGGAGATCCCGGTGCCTTTATGGACCGCAGCGTTTTGGAAGGAGATCCCCATACTATATTGGAAGCGATGGAAATTGCAGGTTATGCCATTGGTGCAAGCGAAGGCTATATATATGTAAGAGCTGAATACCCTATAGCTGTAAAACGATTGGAAATAGCAATTGAACAGGCTAGAAACCATGGACTTTTAGGGGAAAATATCCTTGGAACCGGCTTTAATTTTGATATCTTCTTAAGACTAGGCTCAGGAGCTTTTGTATGCGGAGAAGAAACAGCACTTTTGGCTTCAGTCGAGGGGCGCCGTGGAGAGCCAAGACCAAGACCGCCATTTCCTGCAAACAAGGGACTTTGGGGCAAGCCTACAATAATAAATAATGTAGAAACTTTTGCTAATGTGCCTGAAATTATATTAAAAGGTGCTGACTGGTTTTCAAGCATCGGCTCAGAAAAGAGCAAAGGAACTAAGGTATTTGCAGTAGGAGGAAAAATCAACCATACAGGCCTTGTAGAAATCCCGATGGGAACACCACTGAGAGAGGTAATATACGATATCTGCGGAGGCATTGCCAACAACAAAAAATTTAAGGCTGTCCAGACTGGCGGACCTTCGGGCGGCTGTCTGCCGGCATCCTTGCTGGATATGCCAATTGAATATGACACTCTTGTACAAGCAGGCTCTATGATGGGCTCCGGCGGTATGATAGTCATGGATGAAGATAACTGCATGGTAGATATAGCAAAATTCTTCTTAACCTTTACCCAGGAAGAATCTTGTGGGAAATGCCCGCCGTGCAGAATCGGTACCAAAAGAATGCTTGAAATCTTAGAAAGAATAACAAACGGTGAAGGAAGAGAAGGAGATATTGAGCTTTTAGAAAATCTGGCAAACAGCGTTAAAGCTTCAGCTTTATGTGGCCTTGGCCAGACAGCTCCCAATCCTGTGCTTTCTACAATAAGATATTTTAGAGATGAATATGAGGCACATATAAGGGATAAAAAATGCCCGGCCGGTGCTTGCAAGGCTTTAATACATTATGAAGTTGTGCCTGAAAAATGCAAGAGCTGCGGTGTTTGCGCAAAGGTGTGCCCGGCAGGTGCGATCAGCGGTGAAAGAAAGCAGCCATATAAAATAGATACGGATAAATGCATAAAATGCAACAGCTGTTTTGACAGATGCCCATTTGACGCCATTGTCAAGATATAGCGGAAGGAGAGAAAAACATGGGTGATATGGTAACATTAACTATAGACGGAGTAAAAGTGGAAGTTTCCAAAGATGCTACAGTGCTTGAAGCCGCAAGAAAAGCTGGAATCAGAATTCCGACGCTCTGCTTTTTAAAAGGAGTAAACGAAATAGGAGCTTGCCGCATGTGTGTTGTAGAGGTAAAAGGCGGCAAGGCTCTGCAGACTGCTTGCGTTTTACCGGTTTCAGAAGGCATGGAAGTTATTACTAACTCTCCTGCAGTAAGAGAATCAAGAAAGGTGACTTTGGAACTTTTACTTTCAGATCATAATTTGGAATGTCCCACATGCATAAGAAATCTAAACTGTGAGCTGCAAAAGCTTTCAGAAGAATTAGGTATAAAGTCTCTTAGATATCCCGGAGAAAAAAGCAAGTCTCAATATGACGATTTCTCACCTTCAATAGTGAGAGATACATCAAAATGCATATTATGTCGCAGGTGTGTAAGCACATGCCATGATGTGCAAAGTGTAGGTGTAATATCGCCTAACTACAGAGGGTTCAATACGGTAATTGCTCCGGTATACGATATGAGCTTAAATGATGTTCCCTGCACTAACTGCGGTCAGTGTATAACAGCTTGCCCAGTTGGAGCTTTAAAGGAAAAAGATGATACAGACAGAGTATGGCAGGCTTTGGCCGATCCGGAAAAATTTGTCGTAGTTCAAACCGCTCCTGCAATAAGGGTATCTCTAGGAGAAGAATTCGGCAAAAAGCGTGGAGCAATTGTAACAAATAAAATGCCTGCTGCCCTCAGAAGGCTTGGCTTTGACAAGGTATTCGATACGGATTTTTCAGCCGACCTTACAATTATGGAAGAAGGATCTGAGTTTTTAGACAGGCTCCAAAACGGGGGTAAACTTCCCCTTATAACTTCCTGCAGTCCGGGGTGGATAAAATTCTGTGAGCATTATTATCCGGAATTTCTTGAAAATGTTTCTACATGCAAGTCTCCGCAGCAGATGTTTGGAGCTCTGGTAAAAACGTACTATGCTGAAAAAATCGGAATAGACCCTGCAAAGATCTTTTCAGTATCTATAATGCCCTGTACTGCCAAAAAATACGAGTGCCAGCGTCCCGAGATGTTCTCTAGCGGATATCAGGACGTAGATGCGGTCCTGACTACTCGGGAAATTTCAAGGATGCTAAAGGAAGCAGGAATAAATCTTAATACTCTTCCCGATGAGGATTTTGACGAGCCTCTTGGAATATCCACCGGCGCAGGCGCTATATTCGGTGCAACCGGCGGTGTTATGGAAGCTGCCTTAAGAACCGTATATGAGATTGTTACCAAGAAAGAGCTAAAAAACATAGATTTTACTCAGGTAAGAGGAGTAGAAGGCGTTAAAGAAGCGACAATCGACATAGACGGACTTAAAGTAAACGTAGCTGTTGCCCATGGTCTTTCAAATGCAAGAGCCGTACTTGAAAGAGTTAAAAATGGCGAAGCCAACTATCACTTTATCGAGATAATGGCATGCCCCGGCGGCTGCGTTGGCGGAGGCGGACAGCCGATACTAAGTTCAGACGAGCGCTGGGAGATAGATTATAGGGAAGAAAGGGCAAAAGCAATATATGAAGTAGATCGGAATATGCCCCTTAGAAAATCCCATGAAAATCCTGCAATTAAAGCTGTCTATGAAGAGTTTTTAGGCAAACCCCTTGGCGAAAAATCTCATGAGCTGCTTCACACTCATTATGTAAAACGCGAGCTCTATCCCGTTATGAAATAATAAGAAAAGACGTAAACCAAATCTTTAAATCTCATAAATTAAATATATTAGTGGAAAGCGAAAGCTTAGAGAATAAGAAAAGCCCGCTTTCCACTTTCTTTTAATAAAATTTTAGCTAGACTATGGCGGAAACTAAAATTGCTGTTCCTTGAATAGATTGTATTTCTGGTATATAATTTAACCGTCGTTTTCATTTTTTAAATAAAACAAAAATAACAGCGGAGGTGTGAAAAAATGAATAATTTCTTAAGTCCAAAAGAAATAGCAGAGGCATTTGACAATGTGTCTGTGGGTAAAGCAAAAAATTCACTGGTAAATTTAATTATTTTAGGAATTTTAGCAGGAGCTTATATTGCTTTTGCGGGTTTTGCATCACAAATGATATCCTATGGTATAACAAATCCCGGCCTTGCAAAGTTTGCAAGCGGAGCAGTTTTTCCAACCGGTCTTATATTAGTAGTAATTTGCGGAGCCGAACTTTTTACAGGAAATAACCTTATGATAATAGGCCTTATGGATAAAAAAATCAGCTTGGAACAGCTTTTAAGAAATTGGATTACGGTTTACATATCAAATTTTATAGGTTCAGTAATTATTGCATACCTGATAAGCTGCAGCGGCTTACTTGACAGTGGCGGTCAGCTTTTAGGAGCTACCGTAATTAAAACAGCAATAACAAAAGCATCATTACCTTTTAGCCAGGCCCTTGTTAGAGGAATTTTATGTAATATAATGGTGGTACTTGCTGTATGGATGGCTACTGCCGCAAAAGATATCGCAGGCAAAATTTGCGCTATTTGGTTTCCTATTATGCTCTTTGTGATGTCAGGCTTTGAGCACAGCGTGGCCAATATGTATTTTATACCTGCCGGAATTTTTGCCGCCTCAAATGCGGCCTATCTTGAAGTAGGCAAGATTGATCCGTCTTCAATAGGTGTTTTGAACGCGGGGGGTCTTTTTTCAAATTTAATTCCTGTTACCATAGGCAATATATTAGGAGGAGCTATTGTAATAGGAATTGCTTATTGGTATGTATACAGACGCAATTCTTAAATCGCCATAATATTATTTTTAAATGAAGGTTTTTAGTAAAACTTGTCGAATAATAACTAGGTTAGCTCAAAGAAGGAGGCGAAAGAATGGTTAAGACCTTTAACGGTGGTATACATCCACCATACAATAAAGAATTGACCAAGAATAAACCTATAAAGGAAACTGTTTTACCCAGCAAGGTTATACTCCCTATGGGTATGCATGTAGGTGCTCCCTGTGAGCCGCTGGTAAAAGTTGGAGATATGGTAAAGAAAGGCCAAAAAATAGGAGATTCCAAAGCCTTTGTTTCGGTGCCGGTTCATGCCAGCATTTCAGGGAAGGTAATTGCAGTAGAGCCTAGATTATGGCCGGGCGGAGGTTTAATGATGTCCGTTGTTATCGAATCTGACGGGAAAGACGAGGCCTATGAGGATATTAACCCTCCTAAACCGTTAGATAAGCTGACACCGGAAGAGATAAAAAGTATAATACGCGAAGCCGGTATGGCGGGACTAGGAGGCGCAGGTTTTCCCACACATGTTAAACTTGCGGTACCGCCGGAAAAAAATATAGATACAATCATTGTAAATGCTGCAGAGTGCGAACCTTACATCACAGCAGACCACAGGCTGTTACTAGAACATCCGGAAGATGTGGTTTTAGGCCTTAAGGCCATTATGAAAGCAGTCAATGTGAACAAAGGAATTATAGCAATAGAAGACAATAAAATAGATGCGTTAGACGGTATAAACCGAGCCATCGCCGGAAGCGAAGGGATTCAAGTTATAATTTTAGCTACAAAGTACCCTCAAGGCGGCGAAAAACAACTTATACAAGCTGTAACTAATAGAGAAGTTCCCTCCGGCGGCCTGCCTATGGATGTAGGAGTAATAGTTAACAATGCCGGCACGTGTGCGGCTATTGCAAAAGTGCTAAAAACCGGTATGCCTCTTATTGAAAGAATAACCACGGTAACCGGTTCAGGGATAAACGAGCCTAGCAATCTTTTGATAAGAATAGGCACACCTCTTATTGATATTATAGAACAGTGTGGCGGCTTTAAAGGCACTCCTGGCAAGGTTTTAATGGGTGGCCCGATGATGGGCCTGGCCCAGTCTACACTGGATGTTCCGGCCATAAAGGGCACCTCCGGCATATTGGTTTTAGAAAAATCAGATGTAAAGCTTTTTGAACCATCGACCTGTATTAATTGTGCGCGCTGCGTAGATGCTTGTCCCATAAACCTTTTACCTACAAGACTTGCTAAATTCTCGGAAAAAGGCAGATGGAAGGACGCTGAAGACTACCACGCAATGGATTGTATAGAATGCGGTTGCTGTGCATATGTATGTCCGGCACATATACCGCTGACACAACATATAAGGATTGCAAAGAATACTATAACAGCTTTAAGGAAGAAAAATAAGAAGTAGATTTTTTCTGACAAGATAGGAGGTAGCTGTATAATGGAGGACTATAATTTGATTGTAACGTCTTCTCCTCATATACATTCAGGAGAAAGCACGTCAAAGATAATGTTAACAGTAGCCGCAGCTTTGTTACTGCCCACCATTGGAAGCATATATTTCTTTGGACCTAGGGCTTTAGCTCTTGTGATAGTAAGCAGCGTGGCTGCGGTAATAACGGAAGCCATTTTTCAAAAACTTAGAAACAGACCCATCACTATTAAAGATGGAAGTGCTCTGGTAACAGGAATGCTTCTGGCCCTTAATCTACCACCGGGACTGCCTTACTGGATGGCAGCAGTAGGTGCTGTGGTGGCTATATCTTTAGGCAAACAAATTTACGGTGGAATAGGAGCCAATCCGTTTAATCCCGCCCTTATAGGCAGAGTATTTTTGATGGTATCATTCACAGGCCCGATGACCACATGGATAAATCCCGTAGACGGGACTACTGGGGCGACACCCCTTTCGCTGATGAAAATGCAGGGAGTATCAACAGATTATATGAAACTATTCCTAGGAAATGTAGGCGGATCATTAGGAGAGACATCAGCATTACTTATTATTATCGGAGGTCTGTTTTTGATATTTAAAGGTTATGCAGATTGGAGAATACCCGCAAGCTATTTAGGCACAGTTGCGGTCTTATCTCTTATTCTAGGCAGGGATCCTATTTTTCATTTACTTGCAGGCGGCCTTATGCTAGGGGCATTCTTTATGGCAACAGATATGGTTACAACACCTATTACAAAGAAAGGCAAAATAATCTTTGGTATTGGAGCAGGGTTTTTTACAGTTTTGATAAGATTTTTCGGCGGGTATCCGGAGGGCGTGTCGTTTTCTATTCTCCTTATGAACGCCTTTACACCGATAATCAATAGATTTACCGTCCCTAGAATCTATGGTGAGGTGAAAGCCAAATGAACCAATATGTAAAAATGATAGTAGTGCTTCTTGTTATTTCGTGCGCATCTGGGGCGGTTCTAGCCTTGTCTTATGCAGTTACTAATCCGAAAATTCAACAGCAGGAACTACAAAAGTTGCAAGAATCAGTGCTTAAGGTAATTCCAGGTGCAACCAAAATGGAAGAGGTGCAAAAAGACGGAATTACAGTATATATTGGACTTGATGATCAAGGAAACAAGAAGGGGATAGCATTTCCTGCGTCAGGCTCCGGCTTTAATGGTGTAATTGAGCTTATGGTGGGATATAATCCTACTGAAGGCAAGCTTACAGGTGTTGAAGTGCTGTCTATGAGCGAGACACCGGGTCTTGGCGCAAAAATCACGGAAGAGTCTTTTACGGGACAATTTAATGGCAAGTCGGTTAAAGACCAATTTATAGTCAAACAAGATGTACAGGCGATTTCGGGTGCCACAATATCCTCTACCGCGGTAACAAAGGCAATAAAGGCCTCGCTAGATGAAATAGTAAAACTGTACCCCGTAGGAGGTGATTTTTAGTTATGCAGCTAATAAAGGATTTTGTTAATGGTATTTGGAACGAAAATCCAATATTTCGAATAGTTATAGGTATATGTTCAGCACTTGCAGTAACTACCTCAGCAAACAACGGTATTGCAATGGGAATGGCTCTTACTTTTGTGCTGACATGTTCAAGTATATTAATATCACTGCTCAGAAACATAATTCCTTCAAAGGTCAGGATTCCGTGTTATGTTATAGTAATAGCTACTTTTACTACCGTGGTCGACCTTTTTATGAAAGGATACTTTCCTGCATTATACAATGTCATGGGAATATTTATCCCTCTAATAGTGGTTAACTGTATTGTCCTTGCACGAGCAGAAGCGTTTGCTTCAAAAGTAGGCCCTCTTAGAGCAACTGCCGACGCACTTGGCATGGGCTTAGGCTACACATGGGCAATTACTCTAATCAGTATAATAAGAGAAATTATGGGAACAGGATCGGTTTTTGGGTATAAAATTCTCGGAGCAGGTTTTACGCCATGGGTTATTGCAATCTTGCCGCCCGGAGCCTTTATAGTTATGGGTATCTTGGTTGGCCTCATGAATCTTATAACTAGAAAAACAGCCAACAGCGCCGACGGCCATTAAAGGAGCGTGATTATATATGGCAAAAGAATTATTTTTTATCATTGTTGGTTCGATTTTTGTAAATAACTTTGTTTTTTCCAGATTTCTTGGCAACTGTCCATTCTTAGGCGTCTCCAATAAAACTGAAACAGCAATCGGAATGGGTATAGCAACAACATTTGTACTTACCATGACGGGAGTTGCGGCATATCTTATTCAAAACTATGTATTAGTTCCCTTTGGATTGGAAGATTTTCTTCAAATAGTTGCTTTTATCCTTGTTATAGCGTCATTGGTGCAGCTTGTGGAGATGATAGTTTTAAAAGTAAGTCCTACTTTATATAATGCCTTTGGCATATTTCTGCCGCTAATTACTACTAACTGTATTGTTATGGCTGTTGCGCTCTTGATACCGCTGAACAACTATAATTTAGTAGAAAGTATTGCCCTGGGATTTGGAGCAGGAGTAGGTTTTACATTGGCACTAGCTTTAATGTCCGGCATAAGGGAAGAATTAGAATTTGCAGACGTTCCGGATGCACTTAAAGGGCCTGCAATTGTATTTATTACAGCGGGTCTGCTGTCGATGATATTTTTAGGTTTTACAGGACTTGTGCCACTAGCGTAAGACAAAGCGTGGGAGGTAAAAAAATGTCTAATATAATATTAATTTCAATATTGAGCATGGGTGGCCTGGGCTTATTGCTGGGTGCAGGTCTTGCAATAGCGTCCAAGCAGCTGGCAGTAGAGACGGATCCGAAAGTAGATGCCATTCTTGAAGTACTGCCGGGAGCTAACTGTGGTGCGTGCGGATATCCCGGCTGTTCAGGCGCGGCAAAAGCAATTGCTGAGGGGAGAGCACCGGTTAATACTTGTCCTGTAGGGGGAGAGGAGGTTGCAAAAAGGGTTGCTAAGATTATGGGCGTTGATGATATAGGCGCCTCAGGAGATAGAAAAATTGCAAGGGTTCTCTGCCAAGGAGGAAACAATGAAGCTAAAACAAAAGCAGAATATCATGGAGTGAAAACATGTAAAGCGGCATCCATGGTAAACGGTGGTCCAAAAGCGTGTACTTTTGGTTGTATAGGACTTGGAGACTGTGCAAAAGTTTGTCCTGCTGATGCTATAATTATGGGAGATAATGGTCTTCCTGTAATAGACGAACAAAAATGTATTGGCTGCGGCCTTTGCGCCGAAGCATGTCCGAAAAACGTTTTAGCGCTTGTTTCCGAGAAAAATGAGGTATGGGTAAGCTGCCGGGCCACGATGAAACCAAAAGAGACAAGGCAGGTATGCAGCAAAGGATGCATAGCTTGCAAACAATGTGAAAAAGTATGTCCTTTTGATGCTGTCCATGTCAGCAATAACGTGGCAGTAATTGACTATGAAAAATGTCGCAGCTGTATGCTATGTGTTGAGAAATGTCCGACCAAATCAATTGTTTCAGCATTTAGCCAGCGTAAAAAAGCGGTAATTATCGAAGAAAAGTGCACCGGTTGTACTGTGTGTGCCAGGAATTGCCCGGTAAAGGCAATTACGGGAGAGGTAAAAAAAGTTCATACCGTAAATCCGGAGCTGTGCATCGGATGCGGGATTTGTCAGGAAAAATGTCGCATGAATGCTATCGAAATGGTGCGTGACGGCGAAAAAGAGATAAAAACTAACAACAAATGCGCCACTGCAAAATAATAGAAATATTAGCTAAAACCTATACGTTTATCACAAAAGCCCGAATGCTTAATTACGCGTTCGGGCTTTTGTGAATAAGAAATGTGTTATTATGGATATAAGAGTATGGCTTAGTGAATGTTTATTGCCATGGAATACTGCAAGATATTAAGATATTCACAAAATACAGTAAGTAGGAGCTACCGTAATGAAGCGATATCAGAAAGTATATGAAACAGTAAAATCTGAGTGTATGCGACAATTAGAGCAAAATGGTGAACTTTTCGGAGTTTGTGCCCAAGAAATTGCAGAGATTTTAAAGATATACCGTTCTAATGCTTCCAGCGACTTGAACTACCTTGTGCGAGAGGGAAAGCTGGAAAAAGTAAGTGGAAAACCCGTTTTTTATAAGATTAAAGCAGAAGATCTTGATTTATTAACAAGACATAAACTTTCCATAGAGAAGAGCAATCAGAAAGCTCAGGGGGTTTTGGATAAAATTATCGGAGCAAATGATAGTCTTAAGACAGCTGTATTGCAGGCAAAAGCGGCTATTATGTATCCACCTATGGGCCTTCATACCTTACTGCTGGGCGAAACCGGTACAGGGAAATCTATGTTTGCTGAAGCGATTTATAGACATGCTAAGGAAATTGGAATACTAAAAAAAGAGGCTCCATTTGTAACATTTAACTGTGCCGACTATGCCCATAATCCACAGCTTCTTATTTCTCAATTGTTTGGAGTAAAAAAGGGGACATACACAGGGGCTGATAAGGATAAAGCGGGTCTTGTGGCCAAAGCTGATGGGGGAATACTTTTCCTTGACGAAGTTCATAGACTGCCGCCCGAGGGACAAGAAATGCTTTTTTATCTTATAGATAAAGGTTTGTATAGAAGGCTTGGCGAAATAGATGCGTTACATGAAGCACGAATTCTAATTATATGCGCTACTACAGAGGAGCCGGAATCCTCTCTTCTTTCAACCTTTATAAGGCGAATACCGATGACAGTAAAACTTCCACCCCTTAGGCAGCGCACACTTAGCGAGCGCTTAGAACTCATAAAAACTTTCTTTACAGAAGAAGCAAAGTATCTAAAAATTGATATTCATGTAACTGAAAATTCCATGAGAGCCTTATTACTCTATGATTGTCCAAATAATATAGGGCAGCTTAAAAGTGATATAAAATTAAGCTGCGCAAAGTCTTTTATCCGTTACATATCCGGCAAAGAAGAGGATTGCCTCAAGATTAGAAGCGAAGATTTGCCCGAGTATGTAAGAAATGGCATATTGCATTACAGGGAACATCGAGAAGAGCTTAAAAGGCTTGGCCTGAAAAGTGAAGCAGTTTTTGGAGCAGAAAAGGATAAACCTCAAATCCTTGATAAAACAAATACACTTAATATTTATGAGGTTATTGAAGAAAAAAGAAATGTCTTAAAACGAAAGGGATTGACAGAGAAAGATATTGACTTAATGCTATCGCTTGACATAGAAAACATTTTAAAAAAATATATTTCAAGACTTAATGAGCAAAGCATGGAGCAACTTTACAAAGTAGTTGATAAAAAAATTGTTGCCATAGCTAAGTGTTTTTTGGATTATGCAGCAAGCCAATTGAATAGAGTTTTTAGCGAAAAAGTATTGTACAGCATTTCTATGCATGTCTCCAGCACTTTAGAAAGGATTAAAGCCAATAAAATTATTTTTAATCCACGTACCAATGAAATCAAGACACTGTATCCAAAAGAATTCGGTGTTTCTTTTAAAATGGCTGAACTGTTAAGAAATAATTTTGGAGTTGATATACCGGAAGATGAATTAGGATTTATTACTATGTTCTTAATAACAGAAGAAAACGGAAAAGAAAACAAGTCGTCTCGCGTCGGGGTAGTGGTTGCAATGCATGGGGAAACTACAGCTACTTCTATGGTGGATGTAGCTGCAAAACTGCTGGGCGAAAGACACGCCGTAGGCTATAATTTGCCTCTTGATAAAAAGCCGGAAATAGCTCTTGAAGAACTAACTGAATTGGTAATTAAAATAAATGAAGGCAAAGGTGTAATCGTTTTGGCAGACATGGGGTCCCTGGTGTTTTTTGGCGATATTATCCATGAGAAAACCGGTATACCCATAAAGACCGTCGAAATGGTAAGCACTCCAATGGTACTTGAAGCTTCAAGAAAAGCGACAATGGCGGCAAGTCTTGATGAAGTGTATGATGCAGTTATAAATTTTAGTCCTTATATTGGCCGCATTTATTATGCTGATAACCTAAACTATAACAAGGGCATAAGAGATGATGTAATAGTAACTGCGTGCTTTACAGGCGAAGGTGCAGCCTTGAAAATGAAGGATATTGTGGAAAGATATTTAGATAACACTTGTAAAAATGCAGATGTTATTCCTATAGATATAAATTCAGTGGAAGATTACAATAGAAAAATCGCTCAGATAAAACAAGAAAAAAATATCCTTGCAGTAATTAGTTCTGTAAAACCGGAAGATATTACATTAAAATATCTTTCACCAAAAGACCTTCTTGAAAATAAAGCGGAAAGCTTTTTGAAATCAGAGCTCTTAGACAAAAATATTGTTCTTATAGAGCAAATGAAAGAAGTAGTCAAGGAAAATACAAGTATTGATTCGGAAAAGTATATTAAAGACTTTATTACTTTCTATAAAAGCTTAAAAAAGCACAACATAATGCTCAATGAGGATATGATAGTAGGCTTTATCCTTCACATTTCCTGCGCAATAGAGAAAATCCAAACAGGCACCTTTAAGCCTAAAATCAATACCGCTCAAATAAGCTCTCTAAAAGAGAAATATCCGGAAGATTTTAAGACAGTCGCCTCAGCACTGGAATCCATGGAGAAATCATTTAATATTAGTTTCCCTGATGAAATATATTCAAATTTAGTGAAGGTAATTCATTTCTTGTAATAACAATTGTTTTACCAATATATCCTTCGCTGTGCTAAGAATTACAACATATTGCTCGAAATGATAACGAATGGATAATAAAGTGCCCTGATGCGTCAATAAGATACAATAAAATAACAGGAAAATATAAAAAGTATCGCGGAACACATTAATGTTCAGCGATACTTATACTTAAGATTTATTTTCTTAACGAATAAGCCATCCGGCGATATGTGTGCCTTTTTCCTCTTATTGCAATAGAAAGGGCTGATATATTTTCCGGTAAAGCAATACCGCCATAACCTGCATCGCCGATGTGCTGAATATCTGCTCCTGCCATTTTTGACATTAAGGCCATATCTTGTATCACGTTTAAATTGGCACCTTCTTGCGAAGTCCCTATGGCAGTTAAAGCCATTTTTCCAGTTTCGTGAATTGCGCTTATTTGACGGCGACATAGCTCGAAATCCAATCCGGGTATCGTTCCCGGCGCCCCTATTAAAATAATGTCTGCACCTGCCTTAGAAAAGTCTTGGAGCACTTTTGGATCGTAGATATTATCACTGCCGGCGCCGTGCATCTTCCCCGCAATTATTACAGCTTTATCACCTAAAACATCCGCAGCTTCCTCGATTCCTTTTAAAATATCCTCATTTGTAATTCCTGTTTTGGGATTTCCGGTTATGACTATGTAGTCAAAACCCAATGCTGATGCTTTATCCAAATTTTTTTTGTTTAATTTTCTGCCCTCACAATAATTAGTATTTTTTGGAACCGGCTCCATGTTTACACCCAACAATCTTCCAACTACGTTTTTTATTTTGCGTATATAATCCCTATCAGCAGAATTTCTACGAAGGATTTTTTGAATTTCAGCAGATTTATTTACCATATCAGATGCATCTGATATTGCCAAGTCTTTATCATCTATACCGAAGATGAACGGTGCGTCAAAATCAAATAAATTCAGTGTAATCATATCTGCACCAAAGGCGGCAGCAAGTTCCGGATTGCTTACACCGTATACTATAGGTTGTTTTGCGACATCGGTTTCCGCCATTACTGTTCTGCCTTCTGATGAGCTTATTGATAAAAGCAAATCCTTTTTTGAGATATTCATCATGTCTTCAAAATTTAATTCAAATGTTCTTTTCACAAAAATTCACTCCAGCTTCTATTTATTCTATCGATTTTTTGTTTTTAAAAGCGTTTTCATAAAGCTCGATAAACTCTTCTATAAGGTCCTTTGCCAATGTTGCTGCCATAAGATGGTCTTGAGCGTGGATAAGCAGTAAACTAATATCATATTTTTCACCGGCAGCTTCTTTGTGCAAAATATCACTTTGCACATTATGGGCATTGATCAATTCTTCTTTGGCTTCACTTATTTTTTGACGAGCTTCTTGAAAGTTGCCTTCTTTTGCAAGCTGCAATGCTTCAAAGGAGAGACTGCGTGCATTTCCAGCGTGAGCTATAATAGATAAAATTATCTGTTCATAATCCATTTTCGAGAACTCCTTTAATTGTTTATAAGGTTTATAGCAAGATCTAAAATCTTAGTGCTGTCTACCGATCCATATATAGCAGGTGGAATTATTGTATATTTTTTGCCTCTTTGAGCACATAGGTTTTTGATATATGGCTCTTTATACCGAATTTGCGGACCAACCATAACTACATCATAGTCATCGATGACTTGCTCTAATTCTTCAATAGTATTAGCGTCAACTTTAATATCTTCTATTTTTCGCTTCTCAATTTCTTTTTTCATTTTTTCAACAATCAGGCTTGTTGACATACCGCCTGCACAAACTAATAATATTTTCATACATCTTCCTCCGTTGCTTGTTTTGTTTCTTCATCAAATTTCATCTTATCCCACATTCTAAGGAATGGATAATAGATGATAGCGGCAATAATAATATTAACTAATTGCAGTATAATGGCTTTCCAATCCCCGGTTGTTAAGAAACCGCTGATAAAAACCGGAGTTGTCCATGGGACTATCGCATAAGGTCTAGCGACTAAATTAGTTGCCATTGCAATATATGTTGTAATGGCTGCTGCCAAAGGAGCCAATATAAACGGAATAAACATTACAGGATTCATTATTATTGGCATGCCAAAGGTTATAGGCTCATTAATATTAAATATTGCGGGCCAGATTCCAACTTTGCCAATAGCTTTTAACTGCGAAGACTTAGCCTTTAATAACAAAAGAGCAAGAGCAAAAGTTGCACCGGCACCGCCAACAAAAACAAATACATAAATAAACTGGTTTGTTATTATATTCGGCAGCATTTCCCCAGCTGCTTTAGCTACTGCATTTTGTTCAGATAAAGATAACCATACTGGTCCTAAAAATACTGCTACAATATCGGCTCCCTGTATACCAACACACCAGAGAAGTTGAATTACAACTATTGCTACGAGAGTAGCAGGTAAAGAAGAGCCTAGGTTCATGATAGGTATACCGAGAACAATGTTAATTGCTTCAGGCAAGGTTAATTTTGTAGTTGTCAATAATACAATGTTAACAATCCAAACTAAAAGCAACGCAACAAATCCCGGAAGCAAAGCTGCAAAAGACCTGGCAACAAAAGGCGGAACCTCAGCCGGCATTTTTATAAAAATGTTTTTCTCCATGAAAAATCTTTGAATTTCTACTGCCAGTATTGCTATTATCATAGCAACGAATAAGCCTTTGCTTCCTAGCCATTCTGCAGGAATATTACCATTATCTGTAGCTGGCATCGAAAGTAAAAATGCCGATACACTTATTATACCGGATGCTAGGCTGTCAAGCTTGTAAGAATTCGAAAGTGAGTATGCAACCGAAAAAGATGCTACAAGTGCAAGGATTCCAAAAGTAGCATTAGAAACCTTGGAAAGTTCGCCTCTAAAAGGTGCAACTGCGGTATCTAGAGCTTCTATAGGCGGGTAAGCTATTATTAAAAATAGAGAGCCAACCAACAAAAGCGGCATTACAGCAACAATTCCTTCACGCAAAGCTTTAAGATGTCTCTGTTCCGCAAGCCTTCCTGCGAAAGGCATAAAGTGATCATTTAAAAAATTCATGATAGCGTCCAAAATAATCATCCCTTCTTTTTTATCTTATAATATTATCCGGAATTAACATAGAAGCAAAAAGTATGCCATAACTTAAAAACTTGATTTTATCAAGGCAATTTCATATGTGTATTAATATGTATTATAAAGTTTAATAGATATTGCTGATGTGTATTGTGAGTGTATAATGCATCCTGAGTAAGATAAATATTTTTTAAAGAACAAATTTGATTGTATTATTTTTTAAAACTGATAAACTTAAATTATCAAAGTGATAAAAACAAAATTTTTACTAAAAGATAGCCTACAGGAGGAAATAAAGTTGGCAAGTATTTTAAAAAGCATGCAGAATACTGTTGAAAAATATGCCAAAGTCTTATCTCAGGTTTTGGGTGTTGATGTAGAAATCGTAGACGATAATTTTGAGCGTATAGCGGGCACAGGCATGTTTTCCGGCAGAATAAACAAGAATATGGAAAATGAAGGCTATGTGTATAAGGATGTCATGAAAACAGGTAAACAGCAAATTATTTCAGAACCCGGTAAGCATGAAATATGCAAAAACTGCCCTAAAATCGCTCAAGAAGGTCATTGCGAAGAAACCTTTGAAATGAGCATGCCCATAAAAATTGGAGAAAAGGTTGTAGGCGTGATGGGCTTTGTGTGCTTTAGCGAGATACAGAAGGAGCACATTTTAAGTAATTCAGAGACCTTTATGGAATTTTTAGAGCAGATGTCTGATCTTATTTCATCAAAAGCAAAAGAAGAAATCGAAAAACAGAACATGCTCACTCTTATAGATATGTTAAATGACATAATCGATAAAATAGATCAAGGGGTCATTGTGTTAGATAAGAATGAAAAAATTTTAAAAGCAAACAGTATAGCAAAGAGTATTTTTAGTATAAATGATACGGCAGATGTATTCCCCGAAATAAAAATAAGAACAACCGGAAATTCTCTTTTAAATATGAAAGAATATGAGCTTAAGGCAGGAACTAAAAATTATATCTTAATTGGAGAGGAATATGAAATTTTCGAAGGTGACTTTAATTACAGCAAAGTGTTCATATTCACTGATTTAAACTCACTAAAACAGAAAATGTTTTCTGCAACAACTACAAGAGAGAATGTGAATCTCGAAAATATTATCGGTGAATCCGAGTCAATAAAAATGCTTAAAAATAAGGTCAAAAAGATTGCTCCATCATCTTCAACGATTCTTATCACAGGGGAAAGCGGCACCGGAAAAGAAATATTTGCCAGAGCCATACATGCCGAAAGCGATAGGAAAAACAAACCTTTTGTAGCAATTAACTGTGCAGCAGTGCCTGATACACTTCTTGAAAGTGAGCTTTTTGGATATGTAAAGGGAGCTTTTACCGGAGCAGACCCCAATGGAAAAATTGGCAAAATAGAGTTTGCCAATAAGGGCACTCTTTTTCTGGATGAGATAGGGGATATGCCTCTTTATTTGCAGGCAAAACTTCTTAGAGTTTTTGAACAAAAAGAGATTGTAAGGTTAGGTTCAAATACGCCTGTGCCTGTCGATGTCAGGATAATTGCCGCAACAAATAAAAACCTTGAAAAACTTATTGAAGAAGGGGCGTTTCGCGAGGATCTTTATTACAGGCTCAATGTCATACCCTTTTATATACCGCCTCTTCGTGAACGTAAAGATGATATAAGGGTGCTGACAGATTACTTTGTTCATAAATATTCGGCGCTCTTTAAAAAGAAAGTTATCGGCTTTGAAAGCAAGGTTTGGGATTTGTTATATAGTTACAGCTGGCCCGGAAATGTCCGTGAACTTGAGAATGCAGTGGAGTACATGATAAACATGCTAGACGACAAAGGCATAATAACTGTAAACTTACTTCCTCAAAAAATAAAGACTGATTTAAATAGAGATGACAGATTAATTACATTGGAAGAGCTGGAAAAGGGTTTAATAGAACGTGCTCTTCATTTATACGGAAATACCGTAGCAGGGAAGCAGCAAGCTGCGGATGCGCTGGGTATAGGAATTGCTACCTTGTACAGAAAACTTAAAAAGTATGATATACAATAAACTTACCAATTATCATTTTGATAATCATCTATCATTTTGATAAATGATGTCACGCCTTCAACATTAGCCAAAACTGCTTTTAGGTAATTATATTTATCATAATGATAAATATAATCGAAACTTCAAAGAAACAATATAAAAATTAATCATACGAAAAACCGCCTAAAGCCTTCTGATACAAGGCTTTTATTTTTTATCATTGATTTTGAAAGTTTAGGCATAATACTTGCATTATATTTTGGTAAAGAATCATGAAGCTTTAAAATACTAAAAGGCAGGTATCGACTAATGAACGATTTACCGATTAAGTTTATTTATAATAACAATGCTAGAAAAAATTATAGCGAAAAGGTTTCTGTAGATGTTATGTCACAAGAGCAAGTTAAAAAGGTGCGTAATTTTCACAAAAGCTTTCCTGAATATTCAGTGACACCGCTGCATACTTTAGACAACCTTGCCAAAAGATTAGAGGTAAATAAAATCTGGGTAAAGGACGAATCTTATAGATTCGGTCTTAATGCTTTTAAAGTTTTGGGCGGCTCCTTTGCTATAGGCATGTATTTAGGCCAAAAGCTTGGCATGCCACAAGAAGAAATAACCTTTGAAAAACTGCGTTCGAAGGAAACTAGAGAAAAAATAGGAGATATCACTTTTGTAACTGCTACCGATGGTAATCATGGGCGGGGCGTAGCATGGGCAGCAAGGCAGCTGGGGAAAAAATGCGTAGTTTTTATGCCTAAGGGTTCTTCAAAAATTCGCCTGCAAAATATAATAAATGAGGGTGCTGAGGCATCGATTACAGAATACAATTACGACGATTCTGTAAAAATTGCAATGGAATATGCCGAAAAGCACGGAGGAGTTATTGTACAAGATACGGCTTGGGAAGGATATGAAGACATACCCCTTTGGATAATGCAAGGATATGGTACGTTAATCGATGAAGCGATAGAGCAAATCGAGGCACTTGGTGAAGATAAGCCTACACATGTTTTTCTCCAAGCGGGAGTAGGTTCCTTTGCAGGCGCTGTCCAGGGCTATCTAGCATCGCGTTATAAGGAAGAAAGACCTGTAACACTTATAATTGAGCCTGAAACAGCTGCCTGCATATATGAATCAGCGAAGGCAAATGACGGAAAGCCCCATGCCGTAAAAGGCAGTCTTGATACCATTATGTCAGGGCTTGCATGCGGCGTGCCAAATATAATAAGTTGGGAAATTTTAAGAGATTATGCTGATATGTATGCTATATGTTCTGATAATACGGCAGCAAGAGGTGTAAGGATACTTGGCAGCCCGATAAAAGGAGATGCGCAAGTAATTTCCGGAGAGTCAGGAGCTGTAGGCATGGGAGTTTTAAGTTTGATAGCAGAAGCTGAAAAACTCAGCAAAATCAAGGATCTACTTAGGATTGACGAAAAGTCAAAAATCCTCCTTATAAGCACAGAAGGCGATACAGATCCGGTGGATTACAGAAAAATAGTTTGGGATGGAAAATATCCTTCATACGATCTTTTGTAAAAATATGAGAGGTGAAAAAGAAATGCTAACAGAAAATCAACAAAAAGAAGTAATAAATCTATGTCAAGATTTAATAAGAATCAGAAGCTATTCCGGCCAGGAGGAAATGCTTGCCGCAAAACTGGCTGATACTTTCAAGGCAATGGGGTTTGATGAGATTTTAACTGATGATTATGGTAATGTAATAGGCCATATGAGAGGCAGTAAACCCGGCAAAGTTATTTTGTTTGACGGTCATATGGATACTGTGCCTGCTGACGAAAGTCAGTGGAGCAAGGCACCTTTTAAAGGGATTATTGAGGAAGGGAGGATATATGGTAGAGGAGCTTCGGACATGAAAGGCGCTATAAGCGCGATGGTGTGTGCGGCTGCAAATTATGCAAGAAGCACAAAGAAGGATTTTGCTGGAGATATATATATTGCAGGTGTTGTCCACGAGGAATGCTTTGAGGGAATAGCATCTAGAAAAGTCAGCGAAAAAGTAAACCCTGATTATGTTGTCATAGGAGAAGCTTCAGAGTGCAACATTAAGCGCGGGCAGAGAGGAAGAGCGGAAATAGTCATAGAGACTTTTGGCAAAAGCGCCCACTCTTCAAATCCTAAAGCAGGAATAAATGCTGTCTATAGTATGACAAATTTGATTGATGAAATCCGCAAAATAAAGCCTATTCATCACGACTTTTTGGGAGATGGAATCTTAGAACTTACAGATATAAAATCATCGCCTTATCCCGGAGCATCCGTGGTGCCTGATTATTGCAGAGCAACATTTGATAGGAGACTTTTGGTGGGCGAAACAAAAGAAAGCGTTTTGCAGCCGATAAAAGATATTATTACAAGGATGGAAAAAGATGACCCGAACTTTAAAGCAAAAGTGTCCTATGCTTTAGGGGAGGAAAAGTGCTATACAGGCACAAAAATACAGGGAGAAAGATTTTTCCCGGCATGGCTCTACGATGAAAAAGAAGATTTTATCCAAAAAACCTATGAGGGGCTAAAAAGCGCAGGCTTTCAGCCTGAAATAACCCATTACTCTTTTTGCACTAACGGCAGTCACTATGCGGGAGAAGCGAATATCAAAACACTTGGCTTTGGTCCGTCTAAAGAGAGTCTTGCACATATAGTAGATGAATATATAGAAATCGAGCAGCTTCTAAAAGCAACATGCGGCTATTATGAAATAATCAAGGCTTTATTAAGCTAAATCAAGGAGGGTTTTAGATGAGCGTTTTCGATATCATAATTAAAAATGGCCTTGTAGTCGATGGAACAGGTGCCAAAGGCAAGAAGGCAGATATAGGTATAAATGATGGTAAGATCGAAGCAATAGACGGCGACCTTAAGGATGCTGAAAGTAAAACAATAATTGATGCATCAGATAAGGTAGTATCCCCCGGATTCATCGATACCCACAGTCACTCGGATTTACACGTATTTGCAGAACCTTTTGTTTCGCCAAAGATTCGCCAGGGAGTTACAACTGAAGTTATTGGTCAAGATGGGATGTCGCTTGCACCTATAAAAGATGAATACATTTCTTCTTGGAAGAAAGCTATGGCAGGCTTAGAAGGCGAGTATGAAGTAGAGTGGACCTGGAGGACCACCGGTGAATACTTAAGCCGGTTAGAAGAGCTTGAGCTTGGCCCGAACATTGCATTCTTAGCACCTCATGGCAATCTACGCTTTTCAGCTATGGGGCTTGATGATCGCCAACCGACTTCGGAAGAGCTTAAATCAATGGAAAAACTTTTAGAAAAAAGCATTCAAGAAGGCGCTTTTGGTATGTCTACAGGGATGATATACCCACCTTGTTGCTATGCCAAAATCGATGAGTTTATTGCTTTAGGGAAAATACTTCATGATGCAGGCGCTGTTTTTGTAACACATCAGCGTAGCGAAGCAGATAGTATATTAGATTCTATGGATGAAATTCTTACTATCGGAAAAGAAAGCGGCTGCCGAGTGCATTTTTCCCATTTCAAAGTTGCCGGTAAGAAAAATTGGGATAAATTTCCAAAAGTAATGGAAAAGCTGGATAAATCAAATAAGGATGGTATTACTGTTTCCTTTGATCAATATCCTTATGTAGCAGGCAGTACAATGCTTGGAGTAATTTTACCGCCCTGGGTCCACGACGGAGGAACAGATAAACTTCTGGAACGACTTAAAAGCTCGGAATTAAGGAAAAAGATGAAAGAGGACATAATCAACGGAATACCGGGATGGGATAATTTCATTGACTTTGCAGGCTTAGACGGAATTTATGTAACATTTGTTAAAACAGAAAAGAACCGTGATCTTGTTGGCAAAAATTTAGTTGAAATCGGAGAAATAAGGGGAAAAGACCCCTTTGATGCAGTATTTGATTTACTGCTCGAAGAAGAAAATGTTGTAGGTATGGTGGACTTTTATGGAAAGGAAGAACATGTTGTAGAGATTATGAAAAGGAAAGAACATAATGTATGCACCGATGGCATTATGGGAGCAAAACCTCATCCTCGGCTGTATGGGACATTTCCTCGTATTTTAGGAAAATATGTTCGAGAAGAAAAGGTACTGGATTTAGAGACAGCGATTTACAAAATGACCGGCAAGCCCGCAAGCGTTCTTGGCTTAAAAGATAGGGGACTGCTAAAAGAAAATTATGCAGCAGATATAGTTATTTTTGATCCACAAAAAGTAAAAGATACCGCCGATTATGTTAATCCTATCCAGTACCCCGAGGGAATTGATTATGTAATTGTAAATGGGCAAATACTTGTAAATAATGGCAAGCCGCAGCCTGTAAAAGCAGGTAAGGTCTTAAGATTTAATTAAGTTAGTTAAAAAATTTAACGGAGGTGAAAAGAATGAAAAATGACCAAGACTATGACATAAAAGAAATAGAAGTTGATGAAAGATTTGTTATAGCCAAAAAGGAAATGCTGATTGTTTTCGCGGTGCAGTTATGCTACACATTTGTAATGCTTATAGTTGCATATACTGTAGGCAAAGGCGATCCTAGAAATTACAATTTTATATTAGGTATGCCTGCTTGGTGGTTTTATTCTTTGTTGATTACAGTAATATTTCTCTTTTTAATATATTATCTAGTTTCAAAAATATTCATTCCTATTAGCGTAGAACCGTGGATTGAACAAATAATTGAACAAATAAAAGAAAAAAAGAGGTGAATGACGCATGGATATATCAGGTGCCAGAACTACTGTAATAATTTCTTTTATAGCATATTCTCTGATTTTGCTAGGCATAGCGGAATATTCTAGGCGATCAATGGCTAAAACAAAATTAGACGATTACCTTAGCGAATTTTATACCGGCGGTCGCGGCATGGGAACACTTGTAATTGTATTTATGCTTGCTGCAGGCTTATGCAGCGCCGGCACATTTTTAGGCAGTCCAGGACTTGCATACAGCGTCGGTCTGGTATTTCCATTTGTAGTTTTATCTCAAAGCTTTATGAACTTTGTGGTGCTGGGACAAATAGGTAAAAAGGTGGGAATTATTGCACGACGCATAGATGCTCAATCATATCAGGATATCTTGACATATAGATACAACAACAGCAAAGCTGTGCGCTGGTTTAGTGCTATTGCTATTTGGATTTTTTACACCTCTAATATAGTAGCTCAACTCAGTGGAGGAAGTAGGTTAATCCAAGTAATGACTGGATTGCCTTATGTTACAGCACTGATGATGTTTGGTATAGTAATTTTGATTTACACTGTTACAGGTGGAATAAAAGGCGTCTCAGCAGCTACAGTTTTTCAAGGTATAGTTATGACCTTTGCGATAGTAGTCTTGTTTATTATGTTAATAATAAAAATAAGTCCAATGGAAGCAGCTTACAAAACTATAATTGACATCAATCCTGATTTAGTGTCTCCATGGGTTTGGAGCCCAGCCTATGCATTTTCAATGTTTGTTTCATTAGGGCTTGTCACTATAGGTCAACCACATGGAGCTATGGGTTGCCTAATGTATAAAGATACAAAAGGTATGCACAATGCCATGATAATAGGCGCAGTTGTAGTGTTTATATGGAGTGCTATGATTGTATGGGCAGGAAACTTAGCAAGAGCCGTAGTTCCAAATCTAGATGTACCGGACTATGTAATTCCATATTTATCGGTAAAAATAATGCCGGGATGGATGGCGGGACTTGTTTTAGCAGGTGTTGCTTCAGCCATCCAATCTACAATCGCAGCCGTTGTTATAGTTATAAGTTCAGCATTAGTTAGGGATATGTATCTGACTATAAAACCTACGAAGGATCCTAAGAAAGTAAAACAAATAACCACAATAGCAACAATAATTGCAGCATTAGTACCATTAATAATAGCCATAAATCCCCCGCCGGCACTACAGTGGTTTATACTGTTTGCTATTGGTGGCTTGACATCTTCATTCTTCTGGCCTATGTTATTAGGACTTTACTGGTGGCGCACTAATGAATATGGTGCCTTAGCAGGCATGATAGGTGGCATGGTCACTTTCATTCTCGTACAAGGAAAAATTATCCCATTTAACCTCGGGATGCATGGGATTGTAATGGGACTTATTGTTTCCGGCCTGCTCACAGTTTTTGTAAGTTTAGCAACTCCAAAACCTCCAAAGAAAGTTATAGAAGTTTTCTGGGGCAAATCAAAGCCAAATGAATTAATTTAGATAAAAACTAACCCCTTAGCAATGCAACTCGCAAAGCTGGGGGTTAGTTTTTATCTTCGTCAGCAATTCTTCATCTTTCCATTTTTTAGACCTTGACAAAATTAGAGAACAGCTTTTTGCTTGAGCTGATTTGTTAAATCTTAAGCTAACTTAAGTATTTTTGTTTTTTCTACAAAGCTTTATATCTATGATTGCACTTATTTCCTCTTTATCGGCATCATCGAGTTTTCTGTATTTAAGCAAAACATCGATTTCCTCAGAGGAAAGCTTCCCTATATCGCTAGAGGATTTATTTTGTTTTTTATCAAAAGCAACATCTGCTTCACCAGTTAAAATCCAATCTATAGAGACTCCCAATTCTCGTTTTAACGATATTAAAGCATTAGCAGAAGGCAACACTTTATTATTTTCGATGTCGCTGAGATTTCCACTGGAGATGCCTGTAAGTTTATAAATATCATTTTGAGTAAGACCCTTTAACTTTCGAGCATATTTAATTCTTTCCCCAACTGTCTTTAGACTTTCCATAAAAAATAAGTCCCTTCATAAATATATTATTCTCGTAAAAAAATAAATTTATGCTTGACATTCTCTAAAAAACGAGTTATACTAATAATCAAGAAAATATAGCTAAAGCTAAACTTCTTTTTTAAAATCTGTATTTCCCAAGTTTCATCAAGCTTTTTTAAATAATTTAAAAGCAAAGGAGGGCATTGTTTGCACAAATTTCTTAAGCATGGTGGTTAATCAGACCACAATAACAGAAGTATGAAGGCGTAACATCAGTTCTGTGAATAGTCAGACGCCTGCTATCTTTACCTCGTAATTCTATATTTCAAAGGGTGGTGAAGTAAACACATAGATTCATACATATTTAAGACAAGTTATGCAACAATTAAAAGAGTTATATTTTTAGTCCTTATCTTTACGAATTTTATCTTACTATAATAATATTAAAAAAGCAATAAATGTAAAACATATATTTCTGAACATTCTATAAAAAATTATAAAAACTTTTAAAAGTAGAAAGACAGGTGGAATATAAGTGAACTTTCTGGTTTCTTTGGCAACAAATCTTATTGGATTAATGCAAAAATCGGGTGAAACTTTTTCTGGTATGATAATTGACACTATACCTATGCTTATAGCACTGTTAACGGGAATGAATTTTATTATTAAACTCATAGGAGAAGAAAAAATAAATAAGTTAGCAATTGCATTTGGCAAAAATAAAATCTTAACATATGGCTTTCTGCCATCCATAGCATGGTTCTTCTTTTCTAGCCCCGGCGGTGTAGCATTGGGAAGATTTCTGCCTGAAAAATGTAAGCCGGGGTACGAAGATGCCTTAGGCGCTACGGCACATCCACTTACATCACTTTTTCCACATACGGTTCCCTTTGAGCTATTTGTGTGGCTGGGCATAGCAGAAGGAGTAAAAAAAGCAGGATATTCTACAACGACCCTAGCTGTAAGATACATATTAGCAGGAATGATTTTGGGTTTAGTAAGAGGAGTTTTAACCGAATATATATTTGTGAAAATAAGTAGGCGCAATGAGTATAATGTAGATTCTTTATAAATTATAAAATATTTATTTACTACGGGAGGAATAAATTTGTCAAAAGTAGTGAAAGTAACAAAAGGAAAGGGCGGATTTGGCGGACCGTTATACCTAGAACGTAAAGGAAAATGTAATAAAATTGTTTCGATGACCGGCAGAAACATAGATCCAATAGCTGAATATATAGGTAAATTACTAGAAGCCGAAATAGTTAACGGATTTAATACATCTGTTCCTGATGATGAAGTGATCTGTATTGTAGTAAATTGTGGTGGCTCGTTGCGATGCGGCCTATACCCACAGAAAGGCATTCCAACAATTAACATTAATGCGATTGGTCCTTCAGGACCTTTGGCAAAATATATAAAAGAGAATATTTATGTTTCAGGTGTAACAAAAGAAAATATAGAACTTATTGAAAAAGAAGAGACGAATCGGGTAGAAAACAGAAGAAGTTCAGCAGATAATTTTATGCAAGAAAAAAATACGGAAAAGAATTTTGTTAAACTAATAGAAAAACTTGCTAGTGCAATGTCCAAAGTAATTTCTATGCTTTATGGTTCAGGGAAGGAAGCTGTCCAAACTGTTATCCATATGGTTATTCCTTTTATGGCGTTTATTAGTGTAATAGTAACATTAATTTTATATAGCGGAGTAGGCACTTATGTAGCAAATGCACTATCTCCATTGACAAGTTCATTATGGGGGTTAATTGTAATAGCATTTATTTGCGGCATCCCATTTCTTTCACCTTTGCTAGGTCCTGGAGCAGCGATTCAGCAAGTCCTTAGCGTTTTCATAGGTGCCGAAATAGCGATAGGTAATGTACCTGTAGCCTTAGCTTTACCAGCTCTATTTGCGATAGATGTGCAAGTAGGAGCAGATTTTGTTCCCGTTGGTCTATCAATGCAAGAGGCGCAACCACAAACAATTGAATACGGAACCCCCGCATTTTTACTTTCAAGACAAATCACGGGTCCGCTTGCTGTTTTACTTGGTTATTTTATGAGTATTGGGTTATTTTAATTTGATATTTTTAAGAAGAGGTAAATGAGTATTAATAAAGGAAGAACATAAGTTTCGGGAGGAAAATATGGAAAAAATTAATATTGCTGTAATTGGAACGGGGATTTATGGCGAAAATCATGTAGCTTTTTTAGCATCTAGTCAATTAGCAAATTTGAAGTGCATCTGTGACATTAATAAAGCAAGGGCTGAACTTATAGGAGAAAAATACGATGTTAAAACATTTACTGATATTGAAGAAATGTTCGACAGCGAAGATATAGATGCTGTAGTTATTGCTACTCCAGATCCTTTTCATTATGAACCTGCAATAAAGGCGATAAACGCAAAAAAGCATGTGTTAATTGAAAAACCTATGGCTTTGTCGGTTGAGGAATGCTTAAGTATTAATGACTCTGCCATTAAAAACGGGGTAAGGGTAGCGGTAGACTTTCATAAAAGATGGGATCCTGCGGCTATTTCTATAAAAAATAATTTAGAATCAGAGAAATCTGATAAAATACTTCATGGCTATATGAGCATGGATGATATTATAGATGTTCCAACTAAGTGGTTGAGTTGGTCTTATCTTAGTTCCCCTGCTTTCTTTTTGGGAGTCCATTGTTACGATTTAATAAGATGGTACATGCAATGTGAGGCAAAAGAGGTATATGCAAAGGGACAAAAAGAAGAGTTGAAATTAAGGGGTATTGATACATATGATAGCATTCAAGCAATGATTACCTTTGAAAATGGAGCTGTATGGACTGTTGAAAATTCATGGATAATTCCTTCATCATTTCCCAAATCAAATGATGGCAAAACACTAATTTTAGGCAACAATAGATACATCAGAATGGATTCACAAAATAGAGGCTTAGAGATATTTGATAATATAAAGTCGTTTACGCCAAATCCTTATTTTATTAATTATTTTGATAATAAGCCTTTTGGATTCGGAATTCAGCCGCTTGCTGATTTTATTAAAGATCTAGAGCAAAACAAGCCATTTTTGGCTGATGGCAAAGATGGTATTGAAGCTACTCGAATTGCCCAGGCCGTGCATCAAAGTCTAGAAAAAGGCTCTCCGGTTATAATTGACCATTAATAAAAATTCTACAACAGAGCGGAGGATGCCTTTATGGTGAAGCTTTTGTCTACTATAACAGATATAGGTGAAAAAGCAGAATCTTTGTTTAATAAAGGGATGGTTATACTTTTTTGCGAAAATGCCCCTAAAGAGCTAGCTCCTTATTGTGTTTTGCATCGACTTGCTTTTATGAAAGAAGATACAAAATCTGGAGATATTTTAAGCATAAGTGGTATATACTTTAAAATTACTGCAGTAGGAAGTGTAGCAAATAAAAATCTAAAAGAATTAGGTCATTCCACGCTTGTATTTGATAAAAATACCTCAGCTTTACTTCCTGGACATATACATCTTGAAACTTTAGATTTTATGCCATCTTATGGAGAACTAATTGGCATAGGAAGGCAGATAATAATCAGTGACAAAGTGAAAAGATATAAAAAATCAGACAGCGTTTTGAAGCGATAAAATTCCCTTGAAAATATAATCTTTATATGATATCATGACTCATAATCAATTCAAAACTTAAAAATTTTAAATAACAACCTTCAGGGCGGGGTGAAATTCCCCACCGGCGGTAAGCTCGAGAGAGTAAGCCCGCGAACTCCGATATGGAGCCGATTTGGTGCAAATCCAAAGCCGACAGTATAGTCTGGATGGAAGAAGGTTCATTATATTTTTATAGATCTATTTCCCCTGGAGAATGTATTTTCCGGGGCATTTTTATTTTACATAAAAAGCGAGGGATTTTATGGAAACTGATGAGTACTTTATGCAAAGGGCATTGGAACTTGCAGAAAAGGGTAGAAAAACAACGGGAGAAAATCCCATGGTAGGTGCAGTTATCGTAAAAGAAGGCAAAATCATAGGAGAAGGTTATCATAAAAAGGCTGGAGGACCTCATGCAGAAATAGAGGCTTTAAAGGAAGCCGGATTTAATGCAAAAGGAGCGACTATTTATGTAAATCTGGAACCTTGCTGTCACTATGGGAAAACGCCACCTTGCACTGAAGCACTGATAAAAGCCCAAATAGCAAGAGTAGTTGCGGCTATAGAAGATCCCAATTCCAAAGTTGCCGGAAAAGGGTTTTCGCAATTGCAAAATGCCGGGATAGAAGTTTCGGTAGGTGTTCTAAAGGATAAAGCATCAAAGTTAAATGAAGTTTTTATTAAAAATATTTCCGAGCAAATCCCCTTTGTGGCAGCAAAAATAGCTCAGAGCATTGACGGAAAGATTGCCCTATCTTCAGGAAAGTCAAAATGGATAACATGTGATGCTGCCAGAAAAAGGGGCCATGAAATAAGAAGCATTTATGATGGTATTTTGGTAGGTATAGGGACGGTTTTAGCAGATGATCCGATCCTTGACTGCCGTCTTGCAAATAACTCGGCAAGTCCGGTGAAGATAGTCTTAGATTCATCGGCTGCAATTCCTATAGAGTCAAGACTTTTGCAGGGCAAGGATAAGGTTATTTTAGCCACTACAGCACAAGCTGACAAAGGGCGTTTGAAAAAACTTGAGGAAATAGGTGCAGAAATTGTAACGACATCTCAAGATAAAGTAAACCTTAAGGAACTACTGAAAGCTCTCTATAATAAGGGAATTTACAGTATTTTGGTGGAAGGAGGCGCCCGGGTATTTACTTCATTTCTTATAGAAGGGCTTTTGGATAAAATAATAGTTTTCATTTCGCCAAAGATCATCGGAGGTGATGGCAAAGATTATGTAGGAAATCTTTTTCTAAGGGAAATGAAAGATATATATGATTTTTATATTGACCATGTGGAAAAAGCCGGTGATGATGTGATGCTCGCGATGTATCCTAAAAAATGAAAGGAAGGTGCTAAGTGTTTACCGGAATTATAGAAGAAGTTGGAGAGATATCCAATCTGCAGCATAAAACCAGCGGAGCTATGCTGCACATTTCCTGCAAGAAAATCCTTGATGGCCTTAAACACGGTGACAGTATTGCGGTAAATGGTGTATGTCTTACCGTAAAAGATTTAAACAAAGCTGGATTTTCAGCTGATATAATGCCTGCGACCTTAGAAAGCACAAACTTGGGGAAACTTCTGCCAAAAAGTAAGGTAAATCTTGAAAGAGCTTTGAAGGTATCAGGCAGATTAGACGGTCATATTGTTCAAGGGCATATTGATGGGGTTGGTGCTATCTGCGAAATTAAAAAGAGTGATGAATTCTTTACAATCCATATTGCTGCAAAACAAGAGCTTTTAAAATATATAGTTTTAAAAGGCTCAGCAGCTATTGATGGAATAAGCCTTACGGTGCAGGAGGTAAGAAGTGAAAGTTTTGGGGTTTCTATTATTCCCACTACTTTAAACAGCACTGCACTCGGCTCTAAGAAGCCGGGCGACCTGGTAAATATAGAAACGGATATTATAGGTAAATATGTTGAAAAGTTTTTAAGGCAAGAGAAATGCAATGAAACAATGACCATGGAAAAACTTATTTCTCTTGGATACTGAAGAGATAGGGGAGATTAGATTGGAAAACAATTTTTATTTTAATACCATAGAAGAAGCCGTTGAAGATATTCGTATGGGCAAGATGATAATAGTAGTTGATGATGAAAACCGCGAAAACGAGGGAGACCTTTTGATGGCAGCTGAAATGGCAAGCCCACAAAGCATAAACTTTATGGCGACTTTTGCCAAAGGTCTTATTTGTGCGCCGATTACCGAGGAAAGGGCAAAACAATTAAAGTTTACACCTATGGTAGAAAAAAATACTGACAATATGGGGACGGCTTTTACTGTATCAGTGGATCATATTGGCACTTCAACGGGAATTTCGGCATATGACAGAGCCCTAACCGCAAAAGTACTGACATACGCCAAGGCAAAGCCTGAAGATTTCCGGCGGCCGGGCCATATTTTTCCGCTTGAGGCAAAACCCGGCGGAGTGCTGCGAAGAGCAGGCCATACCGAAGCTGCTGTAGATATGGCGAACCTGGCAGGGCTTTACCCGGCAGGAGTTATTTGCGAGATCATGAAGGACGATGGCAAAATGGCAAGGCTCCCTGAACTTATGGAATTTTCGAAAACACACAATATAAAAATTATTACCATTGAGGAACTGATAAAATATAGAAAAACAAGGGAAAAGCTTGTTGAAAAAATTGCCGAGGCAGACTTACCAACGGATTACGGTTATTTCAGGCTTTACTGCTACGAAGATATCATAACAAAGGAAAACCACGTAGCTTTAGTTAAGGGAGATATAAACGAGGAAGATACACCCCTTATAAGGGTCCATTCCGAATGTCTAACAGGAGATGTATTTGCCTCTCGCCGATGCGACTGCGGACTACAATTAAAAAGCTCATTAGAACAGATTCAGCGTGAAGGCAAAGGCATACTTCTTTACATGCGGCAGGAGGGGCGAGGAATAGGTCTTGCAAATAAGATAAAGGCATACAGTCTACAGGACAAAGGTCTTGATACCGTAGAAGCCAACGAAGAATTGGGTTTTGCAGCAGATCTTAGAGATTATGGCATAGGCGCTCAAATACTAAGGGACTTAGGCATAAGAAAAATGCGGCTTTTAACCAATAACCCAAAGAAACTCATTGGGCTTTCGGGATACGGTCTTACTGTTACGGAATGTGTTCCTATAAAAATAAAACCTAATGAATATAACATGAAATATTTAGCTACAAAAAAAGAAAAAATGGGCCACTGGCTTTAAAAACAGGGAGGAGAATGTTACATGTCAAAAATAATCGAAGGTAAGCTTATAGCTGAAAACTTAAAGTTCGGAATTGTTGTAAGCAGATTCAATGATTTTTTTACAAAAAAACTGTTGGAAGGTGCCGAAGATACACTCATACGCCATGGCGCAGCAGAAGAAGATATTGAAATTGCATGGGTGCCGGGAGGATTTGAAATTCCCCTTGCTGCAAAGCTTATGGCCGAGAGTAAAAAGTATGACGCGGTTATATGTCTTGGAGCTGTGATACGGGGAGCTACGCCTCATTTTGAATATATATCCTCTGAAGCTGCAAAAGGTGTGGCACAAGTATCCCTGCAAACCCAGGTGCCAACAATCTTTGGAATTATAACCACTGACACATTAGAACAAGCCATCGAAAGAGCAGGGACAAAAGCAGGAAACAAAGGAAGCGAAGCCGCCCTTAGTGCTATAGAAATGGCCAATCTTAAAAAGCAGTTGAATTTCTAAAAAATAATTAATAAATTAGACCCATTTTACTGAAAAGGTAAGATGGGTCTTTAAAATACAAACTTTAATTATTGCCCGTATTTCCATGGCTACCGCTGTTTCTGTGATTTACCTGATATATGTAATATGTTATGGCAAATATTGCACCCGCAATAATTGGATCTACGTTTTCTACATATCCTGCAACATCCATGCCGATTACATCTCCGCCTAAACGCCCTGTAACTTGATTATCGGCAATTTCAATATTTACTTCGAATCCGATTACAGGGCCGCCACATCGGCCGCATACGGAATTACCTCGAGTTTCAAGATCTAAGTCATAACCGTCAATCACTCCACCTATTCGCACCGAGAGAAAATCAGGGCCAATTTTTCCTTCAATATTTTTTCCGACTATTGCCCCGCCCACTCTCCCTGCTATAGATCCTTCCTCCATAGAGTAGTTTACATTTATATCATTTCCAAGAATTGCGCCGCCAATTCTGCCGGAAATCACACCATCTTCAATACTGGCATTCACATCATATCCGCCTATAGCACCGCCGATTCTTCCCGAAACTTTTCCCATCACAATCTTTTCTCCTTTAGCTGCATTTAAATTTAAATTGAAACTTTATAATCTAGCGCAAATGTCTCCAGACCGTACAGCAAGTATATTGTATAACATATAGCCTAATAAATAAAGGTAACAACTAACTAGTTTTAATAAGGAAACTTCGTTTCACAATATCTTTATAACTTTTCAAGAAGGATTTTTTCAAATTATAACGAAATATAAATATTAAGTAATAAAATTAGATATAAACGTCTTAAAAATTGAATGAAAAAATAGGAGGTAATTTTATGCATCTACCGGATGAGGTAACAAATGCACTTATGATTTTTTCACATAAGTTCTACCAACTACTTCTAATTGCCGGTGACGATTCGCATAAAAAAAGCCTCCTTTTAAAGCAGATAGCTGAAAGCGGCAACTATGCTTATGTAAACCTTAACCTCGCCCTGTCAGAACGATTGATGATGATTCCAAGCCATGAACGCAGCTTATTTGTGAATCAGTGCATTGATGAAATCATAAATGGCATCAGTGCTGAAACAGTTATTTTTGACCACATCGAAATACTGTTTGAAAAACCGCTAAATACAGACCCTATGGCACTTCTAAAAAATATCTCGCGGCACAGAAAACTCATATCTGATTGGCCAGGCATCATCAAAGATGATATTCTGATTTATGCTAAACCAGGCCATCCAGAATATATAAAATATCCTGTTGAGGTCGATTATACAATTATTGATATAGACCAGAACTATAAGGCTAGTTTTTAACCGCCGCTTTTGAAATGACTAGATTAATAGAGGGAGTGTTTCCAGTGAAATACAGGGAACTTGTCAGTTTTGATCCGGTAGAATCCGTTATAAAATTGGTAGAAGCAGACCAGCCTCAGGAGGCTATGAGGCTGGTTAAAACTTATGTAATGTCAGATAGTATGGCAAAAACATTAAAAGACATAGTTATTCCCCAGTTGCAGTTCGAAAATTCCTTTGATAATAAGGGTATATTTATCGTTGGCAACTATGGCACGGGTAAATCTCATCTAATGTCAGTACTATCTGCCGTAGCCGAAGATAAAAAGATGCTTGAGCTGGTAAATAACCAAATATTTCAAGAAGCAGCTCAAAGCATTGCCGGCAAATTTGAAGTCTTGAGGTTTGAAATTGGCACTTCAAAGATGGACCTTCGAGACTTAGTTATAGGGCACCTGGAGAAAGATTTGGCAAAAAGAGGCATCGACTACCGTTTCCCATCCATAGAGGAAGTCCCTAATACTAAAGATTACCTTTTAGAGATGATGGCACTATTTCAAGAAAAATATCCTGATAAAGGCTATTTGATAGTTGCGGATGAATTTCTGGATTACCTTCGAGGCCTTACCGAACAAAAAGTAGTCCTTGCGCTTAATTTTCTTCGCGAAATCGGCGAAATTTCAAAGAGCTGTCGGCTACGTTTCATAGCAGGGGTTCAAGAATCCCTTTTTGACAGCGGGCAGTTCGCATTTGTTGCCGACTCACTTAGACGTGTAAGGGATAGATACGAACAAGTAGTAATCCGGAAGCAGGACATATCTTTTGTTGTATCAGAGCGGATACTGAAAAAAGATGAACGGCAAAAGGCGTGGATACGAGAACACCTGACCAAGTTTTCCCATCTATATTCAAATATGGCTGATAGATTGGAAGATTATGTAAATCTATATCCAATTCATCCGGCGTATATAGAAATCTTCGAAAAAGTTTACATAGCAGAAAAACGAGAGGTTTTAAAGACCATAACACATACTATCAAAAAAATCTTAGACAAAGATGTTCCTGAAAACGAGACCGGAATCATCTCATATGACTCATACTGGGAGTATATAAAGGAAAATATTTCCGTGCGCTCAGACCCCGACCTTCGGGAGGTAGTGGAAAAAAGCAATGTATTAGAAGACCTTATACTAAAATCATATACAAGGCCTCAGTACCGACCCATAGCTCTGCGAATCATCCACGCTTTAAGTGTTCACAGACTAACTACTGGCGATATCAATGCACCCATTGGCATAACTGTCGATAACATGAAGGATGACCTTTGTATATATACACCTATGCCTGAAGTAGAGGAAAGTTTTTTAAAGACTACGGTAGAAACAGCGGTCCGGGAAATCTTAAAGACCGTTAGCGGTCAATTTATCTCTTATAACCGAGATAACGAGCAGTACTATCTGGATTTAAAGAAAGATATAGATTATGATGCAAAAATTCAAGCAAAAGCCGATTTCATGGATGATGATATGCTCAATAAATACTATTATGACGCACTGCTTAAGGTATTGAACTGGGAAAGGCCTGAACATAAAACCGGCCGAAGGATATGGCAGTATGAGATTATTTGGGAGGATAAGAAGGTTGAGCGATATGGTTATCTGTTCTTTGGCGCTCCCAATGAACGCACTACTGCTCAACCTCCTAGAGATTTTTACATATATTTTTTACGCCCATATGGCAACAACGTCTATCAAGGTGAAATTGAGAAAGATGAGGTAATATTTGAATTCATAAACAGAGATGAAAAAGTTGATGAATATATAAAGCTGTATGCTGCTTCTATGGAACTTGCAATGGTATCTTCAGCAGATAGTAAACAGACTTATTTTAAAAAAGCCGAAGGTTATCTAAAGGCAATCGTTCAGTGGATAAAAGAACATGTCAAGGAGTGCTTTATAGTAAAGACCGCTGGCGAGCAACAGACTATACAATACTGGCTAAAAGGTAAAGCTGCCGAAGAGCATACCGTAAAGGAATTTGTGGATATGACTGCTTCTGCATGTCTTTCGGCTTATTTTAATGATAAATACCCTTATTACCCAAAATTTTATACACAAGTAACACGAGAGAATATGAAAGAACTTTTTAAAGCAGGATTAAACTATCTTGCCGGAAGAAAAAATGAACTGGGCGCCAAAGTGCTAGATTCTCTGGGACTTTTGGAAGGTGATATGATTGCACCGGAAAAATCAATTTATGCACGCCGTTACATCAAGCTTTTAGAAAATTTGCCGGAAAAACATGTGCTAAATAGAGAAGATGTCTTAGAATATTTAAGTGAAGTTACACTTGATAAAGAATTTCAATTAGAAGATGTATGGGTCACATTGATACTTTGTGCATTAGTATATAGTGGTCATGCTACTTTGACCATCTCTGGACATACTTTCGATGCTACAAAAATGGAAGAAATCGCTGCCGCCAATCCTGCAGATTTAATTTTATTCAAATACTGTCAGGTGCCGGAAGGTGTTCCTGTAAAAATATTAAAAAAACTTTTTGAAGGGTTGGGGCTGCCGCCTGGTCAAATAACTAATCCCAACACGCGAGAAGCCGCTATAGAAAAAATGCTTGTTCGAACAGAGGAATTGACCAAAAGGGTAATCGAAACACAGCAATTTCTCATAAGTAATTTGGCACTTTGGGATAAACTTGCAATAGACGAAGCTACAAAAGAAAACTATAAGGAAAGCTTAAAAACGCTAAAGGATTTCCTTGATGCCATAAAACAATATAACACCCCTGCAAAGTTAAAGAACTTCAGGTTTTCAGAAGATGAGGTAGCAAGTTCCTTAGCTAACATTGAAATAATGCAAGAAATCCTGAATATAAGGGATTTTAAACTAAAAGTTGATCCTTATGTATCCTATCTTACACGTACATGTATGATACTTAGAGATGATAAGTGGAATCAAAAAGTCCAAAAGGTCCGAGCTGAAGCACTAGACAAGGTACAAAAGCCGCAGGAACTGACAGATGCGTATATCAAAGAATATGTGGGTAAACTTCAAGCATTGAAAAAGGAATATATTTCTATTTATATCAAGCTCCATAAAGAATATCGCCTAGATTTAAACGGCGATAAGCAAAAACAAAAGCTTTTAGAAAGTGAATTAAAGCATAATTTGGATATGCTTACTTGTGTTAGTGATTTAATTTATTCAAAACCCTATGAAGAAATTTGCAATAGACTTTTGAAATTGAAAACATGTTTTAGCTTAATTGAAGATGATATTAATATGAGTCCATTATGCCCCCACTGCGGATACACACCTGATGAAGATGAACAGCCGGTATTTGGAGTGGTGGAAGCCATTGAGAAATCTATGGAAGAGCTATTTTACCAATGGGAAAAGATAGTTCTTGAGATTTTAGAAGATGAAAAAGTAAAGGAAAACATTGTTTTACTAGATAAGCCTCAACGGCAAGCTTTAGAGAATATTGCCCAAAATCAGCGGCTTCCTGATAAAATCGATTCACAGCTTGTTTCAACGATTAATATGCTAATGAAGGGTCTTGATAAGGTAGAGATTACCACTGAAGATTTAGTAAAGGCAATATTTAAAGGCGGACCGGTTACTGTATCGGATATGAAACAGCGCTTGAACGATTATATTGATGAGATGGTAAAGGGAATGGATGTCGATCGTGTGCGGATAATGCTGAAATAATGGAGGAATGTAAGTGAAACTAACAAAAGAAATACTTGACAAAGTAAGGAATATTGAAGGCTTTCCGTTAGGGAAGGATGAAGACATTATAGCACTTTCGGATCCGCCGTATTACACCGCATGTCCCAACCCATTTATAGGTGAATTTATAGAAAAATACGGAACTTCTTATGATGAGTCTACAGATGAATACAATGTGGAGCCATATACTGCTGATGTATCCGAAGGCAAGAACGACCCCATATACAACGCTCATTCCTATCATACCAAAGTGCCACATAAAGCTATTATGCGATATATTTTACACTACACAAAACCGGGTGATATAGTTTTTGACGGCTTTTGCGGTACCGGCATGACCGGAGTAGCTGCTGCAATGTGCGAGAATCCTGACGAGGATTTTAAAATAAAATTAGAACAAGAAGCCAGACAAGAAGGCAAAACCATAGAATGGGGAGCTAGAAGAGCAGTTCTATGCGACCTATCGCCGGCGGCTACCTTTATAGCATATAATTACAATACCCCAGTGGACGTGGAGGAATTTGAAAAGGAAGCTAAAAGGATATTAGAAGAAGTGGAAGATGAATGCAGTTGGATGTATGAAACTAATCATACTATTAATGGTACATCCCAACTAAGCATTGACGGTAAACCCATGAAGGGACGGATAAACTATACGGTATGGTCCGATGTTTTTCTATGTCCTAATTGTATGGAAGAAATGATTTTTTGGAATGTAGCGGTAAACAAAAAAACGGGCAAGGTCCTGGATAAATTCCACTGTCCTCATTGTGGACTATTAACTGACAAGAGGAATGTGGAGAAGGCAAAAGTAACCATATATGATAAGGCATTAGGCAAAATGATAGAACAGGTAAAACAAGTACCTGTAATGATAAACTATTCAGTTGGTCGCAAAAGATTTGAAAAGACTCCAGATGAGGAGGATTTGAAATTACTCCAGAAGATTGAGGAGATGGATATCCCTTATTGGTATCCTACGGATCGTATGCCGGAGGGAGATGAGTCACGAAGAAATGACATTGCTGGGATAACACATGTCCATCACTTTTATACTAAAAGGAATTTGTGGGTGTTGAGTGCGATATATGATAGAATTGAAAGTCATGACTTATCATTTTTAAAGCTTTTGTTTACAAGCCAGCTTATTAATGTAAGCAAATTAAATAGATATAGAATGAATGTATCATTTCCCTATAATCCTTTAAGTGGCACCCTATATATTTCATCGATGATTAGTGAAGCAAATATTTTTACCGCATATTCTAATAGAATGAAACGATTTATTAAAATCAAAATGCCTAGACTAAAAGATTTTACCATAACCACACAATCAGCGTCTGACTTTGGGCATGTGCCTCAAAACAGCATCGACTACATCTTTACTGATCCGCCCTTTGGAGCAAATCTCATGTATTCGGAGCTCAACTTTCTGTGGGAGGCATGGCTGAAAGTTTTTACAAATAACGAATCAGAAGCCATAATAAACAAAACACAGGGAAAGGGTTTAGTGGAATACCAAAGAATTATGGAAAGATGTTTTAAAGAGATGCATCAGATATTAAAACCCGGGCGCTGGATGACGGTTGAGTTTCATAATTCTAAAAATAGTGTATGGAATGCCATTCAAGAAGCCATTATGAGAGCAGGTTTTGTTGTGGCAAATGTCCGAAGTTTAGATAAACAGCAAGGGAGTTTCAAACAGGTTACAACTACAATGGCGGTAAAACAAGACCTTATAATCTCTGCCTATAAACCCAAAGATCGTTTTGTGCAAGATTTTGTGCGGCAGGCAGGTACTGAAGAAGGTGTATGGAATTTTGTACGCCAGCACCTGGAGCGGCTGCCGGTGACGTTGGAAAGCGGCGGACGACTTGATGTTATTCCGGAGAGGCAAAATTATCTGCTTTATGATAGCATGGTAGCATATCATATTCAGCGTGGGGCGACAGTTCCAATGGGAGCAGCAGATTTTTATCAAGGGCTAAAGCAGCGGTTTCCAGAACGGGACGGTATGTATTTTTTACCGGATCAGGTTAGTAAGTATGAGCAAAAGCGAATGGAATTGGAGTTAAATGAACAGTTATCTTTTCTGATTCTTGATGAGAAGACTGCAATTCAGTGGCTAAGACAAGAACTTTCAAAGGGACCTAAGACCTATCAAGATATACAGCCTAAATTTTTACAAGAGCTCAAGCAATTGCGTCATGAGAATATGCCGGAACTTGGCGATTTACTGCAGGAAAGCTTTCTGCAGGATGAAAAGGGTCGCTGGTACGTGCCGGATACAAGTAAACAGTCAGACTTGGAAAAACTCCGGGAACGGCGGCTCTTAAAAGATTTTGAGGAATATAAGACTGGCCGTGGCAAGCTGCGCTACTTCAGGACTGAAGCCGTTCGGGCAGGGTTTAAGGACTGTTGGAGCAAAAAGGATTATAATACCATTGTTAAAATAGGCGAGCGTCTGCCGGAATCTGTGTTGCAAGAAGACACTACCCTCTTGATGTACTACGATAACGCATTGACTAGACTGGGGGATTAGGAGGAACTTCCTATGAAATCAGCGGTTATTGCAAAACTTAAGCAAAGTCCTATACCATTTATATTGTTATATGATATTGATGATATTACTTCATCGGAAGATATCCTAACTTCTATTACCTCACAGGGCTTTCAATTAGTAAATTATGATGATTCCATTGCGTTTAGGTATTTTTTCGAGAAAAACTTTCGAGAAAAACCCGATTGCAACGTGAGACTTGTACTTAAGGTGACAGGCCATCACAGCTATATACCATATGATATTGAAAGCAGTTTCTATAATATTACTCTTTCGCTTAAGGAATTGTTTCCGGGCCTTTCTTATAGTATATTAAAGGAACTGGACAGTGAGCTTTATGATGGGCTGTATAGGGTATATAAGTATATGGGCCAAAACCTTAGCCAGCGGGAAACCCTAGACTTTATTTTAAAAAACCTTTTTAGAATATATCCTGAAACAATTAACAAATTTACAGACCTAATAAAAGCTTTGATTGATTTTTACTATGAAAATGATTCGTTGCCTCAAGTAGTTTCAGATTATCTTGCTGATTTACTAATGCGTAAGGAAGATTTTAAGGAATATCCGGTGAAAAAACTATTAGAGGGTGCCGACTCTTTCTTTGATTACTTGCAGGGACAGTGGGAAATCTTTGTAAAGGGTTTGACCAACACTTTGCCTATAAAAAGTGCGGTAGACTTTTCTCATAAAGATATTAAAATATATTTGGGCAGTCTTTTTGAGGAAGGCTATCTAACTCCTATCCAGAGTGACAGCATTGACAACGTGCCTTCGTGGGTGCACCGAGGAATACTGATAGATGAGCTTGGCCAGCTTAAGGCAAATTATAATAATTTATTGGGTCGCCTTCGTAATACACTTGATAATATAACTTCTTATAAAGACTGGTTACAAGCAGCAAAAGATTGGGCTGAAATATTGCTTATTTACAATGATGAACGAATCCAAGGAAGGCTTGATGAGAAGGCTTTCATATCGATTTCCGATATGCTAAACAGCAGGTTTCGCACTTGGCTTTTTGACAACTATAATCTATTACCATCATTGTCTTATGCCCGTGCTCCAGTTATGGTTCATCACATCCCTTGGTATATTAACTACAGAATGGGAAAAGATGCTACGCAAAAAGCTGCTCTTATTGTAGTTGATGGTATGGCGCTTGACGACTGGCTTATCATTAGCCGGTATTTGAATCGGAATTCGAGTTGCCGCTTTGAAGAAAAACTTTGTTTTGCTTGGATTCCTACGATTACTTCGATATCCAGGCAAGCGATATTCTCCGGGCAAATTCCTAGGTATTTCGGCAAAACTATTTTCAGCACTAGTGAAGATGAACGTCATTGGAAGAAATTTTGGACAGAGCGCGGCATTAGACCTGATGCTATTTATTACATGCGAGGCATAAAACATTTTAACGAAAATGGATTAAGAGATATCGTTGAAAACCCTAAAGCTAAGATACTGGGTTTTGTAGTGAATATGATAGATGATATGGTTCATGGTCAACAAATGCTTCGAGCAGGACTTCATCAAAATCTTCGGCTTTGGATGGAAAAAGAAGGTTTTAAAAAATTCCTGCAGACTCTTTTAGAACGGAATTTTGATGTTTACATTACGTCAGACCACGGTCATGTTAGCAGTGTGGGTCAGGGCAACCTTCGGGAAGGCTTGGCGGTGGATAGGGCCGCTGACAGGGTAAGGATTTATGAACAGGGGAAGAATTATGAAACGGCTTTAAAAAGGTACAAGGCATACAAGTGGGCAGGTTATGGTCTTCCTGAGGAGTATAACTATATTATCAGTGACGGATGTTATTCTTACGGCAAGGATAATGAAAAGAATCTCACTCATGGCGGTATTTCTATCGAAGAAGTAGTCGTACCATTTATCCATATAAGGAAGGAAGAATAAATCATGCGAATAGTTGGTCTTGACAGATTTTTAAAAGGTGAGTGGCTGGATAAGACGATGGAGATTGCAAGTAATGAAAGTGATATTAGTTTGATAAGAGAGACCTTGGAAGAATACTTGAAACAAGAAATTCCAGGCGATATTACAAGGCGAAAAGCCAGGGATAAGCTTATGGCTATATGGATAAATATCCCGGAAGAATTAGAATGTATAAAAAGTGAGGCAATTATACTTTCAAATAAAGTCTTTAATCAAGAGCGATTACTGCTTCATTGGACAATGATGTTTGCGGTTTATCCTATTTTTAGGGATATATCTACAATTATAGGCGCTATTACTGATTTTCAAGATGATGTCACTTTGTCGTTGGTGGAAAAGCGCATTTATGAAATTTGGGGAGAGCGCAGCACTGTAAAATATGCAGTACAGAAAATCATGAGTTCAATGGTTGATTGGCAGGTTTTAGAGCGAAGGGGTAATGGTAAATTTAAGAAGAAGACACCTATAAAAATAGAAAATACCTCGCTAAAACTTCTTTATTTAAAAGCTTATCTTTCAGTGAATAACAAGGATTATATAGAATTTTTTAAAGCAAATAATATAAAGAGTGTCTTTCCTTTTGAAATCCAATACAAAATGGAAGATTTTGCATTATCTGATGAATTTGCTTTAGTTAAAATGGGAAGTGATGTGGCCATTTCCCTAGCATAGATTTAATTTTCTCGCTAAATTAAATCATTTATTGCCCACTTACCTTATGGGAGATGATAATTATGAAACCAATTTATGTGGCAATCGTTGGGTTGAGCAATTATTTTGGCGCAAAGATATTTAAGCCGGGACAGTTCTTGCGACTTGTTAAAGATTTTGAAAACGATTATGACGGTGAGGCTATTATGGCGATTTTGGAGCCGGTGGGTGCCGTAGGATACGTGGCAAACAGTGCGCATACAGTTCCCCTTGGGTGCTATAGTGCCGGCAGACTTTATGATACGTTTGATACTTTTGCCTATGGAATCGTGCGATTTGTTACGAAAGAGGTAGTTATAGTTGAAATAATAGAGCAGATGCAAGTTGAAATTTATGTAGATGGAGAGGAATCTCTATTTAATGATAACATCGATGAAGACGAATAGTATCCTTAGCGTTAACTGCAATATTTTTAGGGATAAGAATTAAGTTCTATCCCTATTTTTTTATTGCGAAATAGTTGAGCTTTCAAAATTCCTTGAATTATCATTGCTTACAAAGAAGGAAAAAGATGGTTTTTATAGAATATATATCTATAAAAAGGTAATTTTACTAAACCTGAAATTATTATGAAAGAGGGGGCTTTGATGAAGTGGTTCTATAATCTTAATACAGGCATAAAAATCCTTATTTTTGGTATCATTATGTGCTTATTCATTCTTGGCACAGATTGGTTTGGTCTTCTGCAGCTTAGTGCAATAAACAGTAACGTGGATACAATGTATGAATGGATGCTGATTCCAATAACAAATATCGAAGATGCTAATGTAGCTTTTTCCGAGATTTATGCAAATGGTTTAAGCATGGCTGTTGGGAATGAAATTGATGCAAAGAGCAAGATTCAAGAAAATCTAAATACAGCTGAAGAGATTATAAAAAACTATACAGATACTTATCTGCTTTCAAGCGATCCTGCAACTGTGGATATGCTTACGAAAGCAGGCAGACAAGATATTCTTGAAACAGAGGCAACCTCCGTAAATTCGTTAAGTACTCAGATGCCAAAACTAAAATCTGTTTTAGAAACTTATTATCAAAGTCCGGATCTGACTATATGGAAAAACAAAGCTGCACCATTAATAGATGAAATGCGGACTGACATGGAAAATTTAGTAGCAATAAATAAAGATGCTGCAAGCATTTTAGCAAAAGAATCTTTCAATAAATACAATGCAACGAGAAATTTGGTTTTAATGATGATGGTTTTCTCGTTTGTGATTGTTCTTATCCTTACATGGTTTATCAGCCGATCTATTACCAATCCGCTTATCGCTGCTACAGAACTTGCCGAGGTAATTGCTACCGGTGATTTATCAGTTAATGTTCCGGAGAAATTTCTAGATAGAAAAGATGATATAGGAAAATTAGTTAAAGCCTTTGATTTAATGATACGAAATACCAGAAATATGGTTTCCCAAGTATTAAGCGATGCAGAGGAAATGAGCGCTGAAAGCGAAGAATTATCAGCAACAGTGGAAGAAGTTGCTTCTCAAATCGAGACGATCAACACTGGTACCGTCCAAATTGCTGAAGGGATGGAAGAAACAAGTTCTTCTGCAGAAGAAATTAATGCTTCGACTCAAGTAATACTTGGAGCCACAGAAGGCCTTGTGGAAAAAGCGCAAGAAGGAAGCAAGGCCGCAGATCAAATTGAAAAACGCGCCAATGAAATGAAAAACAGCGCTATACAATCTAAGAATGAAGCAGAGTCGATTTACAGCGAAAAGCAGGACGAAATTATAAAAGCCATTGAAGAAGGTAAAGTCGTAGAAGAAATAAGCAAAATGGCTGACGATATTTCCCAAATCGCAGATCAAACAAATCTTTTAGCACTCAATGCCGCAATCGAATCTGCTAGGGTTGGTGAAGCAGGTAGAGGATTTGCAGTAGTTGCGGAAGAAGTTCGAAAACTGGCTGAACAATCGGCATCCTCAGTAGCAAATATTCAAAAAATCATAGAAAAAGTTCAGAGAGCATTTAAAAATCTTTCTGGCAGCGCAAACGGAATACTCGATTTTATTGACGAAAAAGTTAAAACAGACTACAACGCTTTTGCTGATATGGGAGGACAATATTTAGATGATGCCAAAATGGTAAAACAACTGACTCACCAGTTTTTAACAAGCACTCAAGAAGTAAAAGTTTCTGTGGAAGAAATTAGCAAAGCAATAGAAAATGTGAGTGCTACCACAGAAGAAGGAGCTGCCGGTTCTTCGCAAATTGCAGAGAGCGTATCTCAAACTGCTGCAGCTATTGATAACGTAGCAAAGGTTGCCGAAAATCTGGCACATCTTGCAGAAAGACTAAACGAAGCAGTACAGAAATTTAAAATTTAATTGACCAACAAAAACAAGGGTCGCTCTTACAAGGGCGGCCCTTTATGATATAATTTCCTTAAAGATAACTACATTTGATTATTGAGGTGGATAGGTAATGAAAGCAGTTGTATTTACCGGCGGAGAAATAAAAAATTATGAAAAAGTTAGAAAATATACAGTGAACACTGATTTGATAATATGTGCCGACAGCGGTGTGCGGCATGCATTTAGTATGAATGTGAAACCGGATATACTTGTAGGAGATTTAGACTCAATCAGCAGTGAAGATAGAAAAAAAATTGAGGAATTAGGAACGAAAATTGTGAAATTTCCAAAAGAAAAAGATTATACAGATACAGAACTTGCAATTTGCGAAGCGTTAAAAATGGGGACAAGTGAAGTGGTGCTTCTAGGTGCTCTTGGCGGCAGGCCTGATCATAGTCTTGCAAATATATTTTTAATGGTAAGCTTTAAAGAAAAAGGCTTGGAACTAAAACTTGCAGATGAAAACTGGGAAATGTTTGTTATTAACAAAAAAGTTGAAATACCGGGGGAAAAAGGCGATATATTATCTTTAATTCCCTTAACGCCGAAGGTTCAAGATGTTAAGACTGGCGGGCTTTATTATCCTCTAAAAGGAGAGACTCTTGTTATGGGACCTGCTCGCGGCATAAGCAATGTATTTGTTGAAAATGTAGCTACAGTCAGCATAAAAGATGGATTGTTGCTTGTGATAAAACTTACAGAACCAAAATCTTAGAATGGAGGGATTTAGTGGCTAATTCAAGAATAATTGAGTTGGATTTTATGCGAGCATTTGCCATATTAATGGTGCTTGTCCTACATGTTTCAGCGGCTTATGTAGCATATAGTCCTCCTGAAAGCCATGTATTTTACATAGGACTTATATTAAATCAGTGGTCGCGAATTTGCTTGCCATTGTTTGTTTTTGTTTCGGGTTTTGGAATATTCTACGGATACGGCAGTAAAAAACTTAACCTTAAAGACTTTTACCTTCGAAGATTTAGGGCGGTATTCTTGCCATATCTTGTCTGGAGTTTTATATATATGATTTTAAGGGATATATTCAATCCCTCCTTTACATTTATAGGTTTACCTTTAAAGCAGGCTTTTCTCTCGTATTTAGAATGGACTTTAAAAGAAAACATACATACTCCTATTTGGTTTGTGCTTATGATTATACAACTATATCTAGTATTTCCTTTTCTTTTAAAACTAGTGAAAAGTGTAAAAAATCCATTACGCTTTACAGCGGTGAATTTTGCCATCTACTTTTTCTTAACTATCTATTTTAGAAACTTTATGACCATGAGCGGAATTACAATAATAGATTGGCTGCAAAGGTATTACTCTGTAAATTTTGTAGGATGGTATTTCTATTTTATTCTTGGGGGAATTGTGGCAAAGTATTGGAAGAAAGTTAGGAGGCTTGATTTAAATAAATTGCGCATTGTAATGATATATATCATTACCACTTGTTTTGTAATAATTGAAGCTTATATAGGCTTTATAAATTATGGACAGGCACATCTTGGATCATATACTTCCATTCGTCCAACGGTTTTAATCAATTCTATGGCTGCAATACCTGCATTTTACCTGTTTGCTCAATTCTTAATAAAATACGGAAAAATAACTAAACTATTGAATAATATTTCAAGATACTCTTACGGCATCTTCTTTGTACATCCCCAAGTTTTGACGGTTGTAAAAATAATTATAGGTAAAATTTTCGGTACATATACTACACGTATTCTTCAGCTAATTTTAGTATTTTCGCTAACATTAGTATGCTCGTATGCTATTTGTAGAATTATAGATAAGACAAGACTTAGAGAGATTTTGTTGGGATTAAGCAATAAAAAACCAAGGCAAAGTAAAACTTTTTACAATAGCCCGCCGTCTATATAGTGAAAGATGACACAAGATACGTATCTTGAAGAGGGGAGAGAACTACGGTAAATGCACAAAACTTGCTTAGAGGATACAGTTGCAGCACATATAATCGAGTTTAAAGAGAGGTACTACAGATTGGCTTATAGCTATGTTAAAAATAGTGAAGATGCCATGGATATTGTTCAAGAATCCATTTATAAAGCATTTTCATCACTTGATTCTTTGGAAAACCCAAGCTACATAAAGACGTGGTTTTACAGAATTGTAGTAAATACTTCAGTGGATATTTTGCGTAAAAGAAAAAGAGAAATTTTATCAAATGAAACCTTTTTGTCCTCCATTGACGAAGGCGAATATGACAGCTATGAAAATTTTGATTTAAAGGCAGCTCTTGACAGTTTACCTGAAAACTATCGAACAATAATTATCCTTAGATATTTTGAAGATTTAAAACTGCAAGAAATTGCTGATGTTTTGAACGAAAATGTTAATACTGTCAAAACTCGCCTATATGCAGGTCTTAAAAAGCTCCGCATTGCAATGGACGAGAAAAACGAGGAGGTTCTAATATAATGGAAAAAGGTCTCAAAGATTTAAAAAATGAATATCTTGATATTCCCATACCTGAAGAACTGGATTTTGTTGTTAGAAAAGCCATAAAGGAAAACAGATCGCTTAAACCGAAAGAGAGAAGTAGTTTTAAGAAAACAATTATTGCAGCAGCCTCTGCGCTTATTATTATGGCAACAGTTACAGTGGGCATAAATACCAGCCCTGCTTTTGCCGAGACCCTTTCGAAAGTGCCGATTGTGGGCGGCATTGTTAAGGTTCTCACCTTTAAGGAATATACATTAAATGATGAAACTTTCAATGCGGACATAAAAATTCCTGAAATTAGCGGATTAAAAGATGAAGAATTGCAGAAAGCATTAAATGAAAAATATCTTGAAGAAAACGAAAAACTGTATCAACAATTTATAAACGACATGGAAGAAATGAAAAAAAGCGGAGGCGGGCACTTAGGAGTAGATAGCGGCTATGTAATAAAAACAGATAATGACAGAATATTGTCTGTTGGCCGGTATGTGGTAAATACGGTCGCGTCGTCGTCCACGACCTTTAAATATGATACCATAGACAAAAAGAATGAGGTTCTAATCACACTGCCCAGCCTATTTAAAGATGATAGCTATATAAATATTATAAGCGAAAACATAAAAGAGCAAATGATTAAACGGCACAAAGAAGATGAAAATATGATTTATTGGGTAAGCGGTGTTGAAGATGAGGACCTCATAGAACTTTTTGAAAAAATATCCAAAGATCAAAACTTCTATATAAATAATGATGGCAAACTCGTAATCTGTTTTGATAAGTATGAAGTGGCCCCGGGTTATATGGGAGTCCAAGAATTTATTATCCCTACAGAGGTTATATCAAATGTTTTGGTAAGTAACGAATATATTAAATAGACCCTAATTTTGGTATTAGTATATAAATATGTACATGAAAAGTTTAACACAGTAAAATGATTACAAGAAAGGTGTGTTAAACAATGTCCAATAACGGTATCCGATACACGGATGATTTCAAACAGCAAATTGTAAATCTGTATAATTCTGGCCAGACTGTATTAGAACTAAGCCGCAAGTATTGCGAGCAACGGTAACTATTTATAAGTAGATTAAACAGCATTCTCCGATAAAGAAACTTGCAATAAGGAAATCACAGCGAAGGAGTATCAAGCAATGCAAAAACACATTGCTGAGCTTGAAACGGAAAATGAAATATTAAAAAAAGCTACCGCATATACCGTCAAACTTATTTGCAAGGTTTGAAAGTTCCCTAGAAGCACTTATTACAAGGCTTTAGTTAGCGTGCCTTCAAATCGCCAAAAAGACTTAAAAGAAAGATAAGAAAAATCTGGGTAGAAAGTAAGTCCAGTAAGGTGCCCCTAAAATTCATAAAGCATTAACTTTCAATGGAGAGAAGATCAGTTTAAAACGTGTTCAAGGATATATGGCCGATATGGATGTCCACTCAATTGCAGCCAAAAAGTTCAATCATTATTCAAGTAAGCCTATATTTAAAGAAAAAGGTAACATTATTAATAGAGATTTTGAGACTGCAAATATAAATCAAAAATGGTGCACCGATATAACTTATATCAATACCTTAAGGGATGGATGGACCTATCTTGCCTGTTTATGGACCTATTTAGTAGAAAGATTATAGGTTACGCTTATGGAACTTCTATGACTATAGATTAGCTGTAAAAGCAGTAGAAAATGCATGCTTAAACGTTAAAACCACAGAGGGGATTATTCTTCATAGCGACTTAGGCTCTTGTTACACAAGCAGTGAGTTTGAAAGTTTCCTTTATTCAAAAGGTAACCCATACGATAATGCTTGCATCGAATCCTTTCACTCGTTATTAAAGAAGGAAGAGGTAAATCGCCGTAAATATTATGATTTCAATGCTGCGCGTAAGGCAATATTTGAATATATAGAATCCTGGTATAACAGAAAAGAATTCATGGTTCTATCGATTATATGACTCGATTATATGACTCCACAAGCAGCACATGAAGCTGCAAGTGTGAGGTCATAAAAAATTAAACTTTTTGTGTCTAAATTCTTGACACAAATCCAAACGCTAAATTTTAAATTGCATTATAGTGTATTTAATTGTATTTATATGCAAAATATAGCTTAAGAGGTTCTTTATCAAATAGCAATGGTAAAAAACCTCTTTAAATTTTAAGTAGTTGAATAAAATATAAAAATACTTTGCTTATTAAACAAAGAAGGAATCTTGGTATTTTTGTCGAAAGATATATTAAAAGAGCAAAATAGAATATTTTTATAAGTTGGTCACTTAATTTATTTTAGGGGGAACTTTTATGGAGTACAAAAAAATTTTTGAGCCTATAAAGATAGGCAACCTTGAATTGAAAAATAGAATAGTTATGGGTCCTATGGGAACTGGATTTGCAGATGAAAAGCATGCTGCAACGCCTCGACTTGCTGCGTATTATGCTGAAAGGGCAAAAGGAGGAGTCGGACTGATTATTGCAGAGCATACGATTTCCCAGCCTGTTGGCCTTTGGGGACCTCATGCAGGTGAAATATGGTCAAAAGAGTCTGTTCCAGCTTGGAAAATGGTAGTAGATGCTGTCCATGAAAATGGTTCTAAAATCGCAATAGAGATTGGACACATGGGCAGGTGCACAACTCCTGATGTTACTGGCGGATTAACTCCTATAGCTCCATCCCCTGTTCCCTGCCATTTGATGCAGTATCTTCCTCACGAAGTTACAATTCAAGAGATTGAACAATTTAAAAAAGATTATTTGAACTGTGCTATAAACGCTTTTAATGCTGGATTCGACGCAATAGAGCTGCATTTTACAAATGGATATTTTTTAGCTGAATGGCTTTCAGGCCGCACAAATAAGAGAACAGATAAGTACGGTGGAACTATTGAAGGTAGAATGCGCCTCGCCCTTGAAATAATTCAAATGATTAGAAGAGAGTTGGGCCGAGATTTTCCTTTAATCGCAAGACTTGCTTCTCGGGAAGCAAATGGCGGCCGTGATATTGAAGAAACTAAGCTTATTGCTAAAGCGCTAGAAGATGCAGGCGTAGATATATTAGATATAAATGCCGGTTCGTTTACTGAGTATGACTGGGAATTTCCTCCGTATTTTCAACCTCAAGGTTTTATTTTAAAAGATGTTGAGAGCATAAAACAATCAGTTAAAATCCCGGTGATTGCAGGAGGGCGTATTGTTGAACCTCGTATGGCGGAGCAAATCCTTTTAGAGGGTAGAGCTGACTTAGTTGAAATTAATAGATGTCATATATGCGATCCATATTGGGTAAAGAAAACTGCCGGGGGAGAGATTGAAGGTATTAGAAGATGTATTGGCTGCACTAGGTGCATTGATGAGATACTGCCTAATGAGCTAAAATGTTCAGTTAATCCTTTTGCAGGCAAAGAGGAAGAATGGGAAATTACACCAGCTAAAAACATTAAAAATGTTCTTGTAATTGGTGGAGGACCCGCAGGTCTTCAAGCTGCCATAGTAGCTGCAGAAAGAGGGCATAAAGTTACTCTTGTTGAAAAAGAAAATAGCCTGGGCGGATTAGTCAGAGCTGCTTGTGTTCCACCGATGAAATGGGAAACTGCAAGCCTTATAACTAGTCTTGCTTATGAAGCAGAAAAAGCAGGGGTAAAGATAGTTTTAAATCAAGAAGCAAATATTGATTACATTAAAAAATGTAATCCAGATAAAGTAATAGTAGCAACTGGTTCAACACCACTGGTACCGAATATTACTATTAAAGACGAAGGCAGAATTATAACCGGTGTTGATCTATTACTAGGTAAGAAATGGGTTGGTAATAACATAGGGATCATTGGCGGAGGAATGGTAGGATGCGAAGTAGGAGATTACTTAGCAGAATATGGCAAAAATGTCACTATCTTTGAAATGCTGCCTGAAATTGCTTCTGATATGTGGCTTGCAGTTAAAATAAATATGGTAAAACGATTAAAAGAAAAAGAGGTAAAGATACTAACTTCAGCCAAGGTGTCCGCAATCGAAGATGGAGTCATAACTTATAGTAAAGATGGTAACGAAGCAAAGAGCCAAAAATTCGACAACATAATAATAGCTGCAGGAATGAAGCCATATATTCCATTAAAAGAATTTCTTGATGAAGCGGGCGTTGATTATACTATAGTGGGTGATGCAGCAAATCCCCTTCGCTTATATGAAGCGCTCTACTCAGCAGTAGAAGCAACTATAAAATTATAAGTAATAAAATTATCAAATCAGTACCGGCAGATTCAATGCAGGTACTGATTTTTATTATGTACTCCTTTATACTTTATAAATTTGTGTACATGGTTTTTGCTTCTTTCACTTAAGATACAACAAACAATTCAGTAATCCTCAGACTTCACGGATATTTACCATAATCAGAAAAACTCCTTATCTTGCAAAAAACTCTAAATACGGATAAAATTAAAAATGACAGCAAAGCAGCTGAAGAAAAAGCTGCAATAATTTTATTGAAGGGTATAGGGATAAGGTATAAAAGTATGGCAGATCTTAAAGAGAGTTTTTGGTTTGCGCCACCGGAAGAAATCATAAAATCACTGGATACTACTGAAAATGGCTTATCTACTGAAGAAGCGAAAAAAAGACTGCAAATCTATGGGATAAATTCTATCGCTGCTTCAAAAAGCAAAAGCACATTCTCACTTTTAATTTCCCAATTTAAAAGTCCGATAATCATTATACTTTTCTCTGCGACATTGCTTTCTTTCTTGTTACACGATGCATTAGATGCCTTGATTATTTTAACAATTATAATAATAAGCGGTTTGCTGAGTTTTTGGCAGGAATATAGTGCAAATAATGCAATATCTAAATTATTAGCCTTAGTTGAAGTTAAAGTTACAGTTCTTAGAGATAATACGCCGATTCAGGTAAAAGTTGAGGAAATTGTGCCAGGCGATATTATCTTATTGAAAGCCGGCAGTTTAATACCTGGCGATAGTATAATATTAGATTCTAATTCCCTGACGGTAAATGAAGCGATTTTAACAGGGGAAAGCTTTCCGGCTGAAAAATCACCCGGTATAGTTTCACCTGATACACCGCTTGCCCAAAGAAAAAACTGCTTATGGATGGGCACCCATGTTATAAGTGGAACCGGTAAAGCTTTAGTCGTCACTACCGGCAAGTCTACGCAATTCGGAAGCATATCCGAAAGACTTAAAATAAAACCAAAGGAAACTGAATTTGAAAGAGGAATAAATCAATTCGGATATTTTCTCATAGAGCTTACATTACTGCTGGTTATATTTATATTTGCAGTAAATGTTTTACTTGAGCGCCCTGCTCTTGACTCATTCCTTTTTTCATTGGCCTTGGCTGTAGGACTTACACCCCAACTTCTTCCTGCTATAATCAGCGTAAACCTTTCTTACGGAGCAAAAAAGATGGCAGAAGCTAAAGTCGTAGTTAAAAGACTTGCTTCGATAGAAAATTTTGGCAGTATGGATGTATTGTGTTCAGACAAAACAGGAACCTTGACTCAAGGAGAAATACAGCTTCAAGCCGGAGTTGATGCAAATGGTAAACCGAGCGAAAAAGTTCTAATGTATGCTTATATAAACGCTTTCTTTGAATCAGGATTTGTAAATCCTATCGACCAGGCGATAAGAAATTATAAGGAGTTTGATGTTAAAGATTATGAAAAAATAGACGAGCATCCCTATGATTTCATTCGAAAAAGACTAAGCATAATGGTGAGCAAACAAGGTAGCGACGAAAGTCTTATGGTAACTAAGGGTGCCGTAAGCAACATTCTTGAAATATGTACAAAAGCTGAACTTGAAACAGGTGAAATTGTAGATATTTCAACTATATTGCCAAATATTCAGCAGCTTTATGAAAATTACAGCAACAGCGGCTACAGGGTGCTTGGGATAGCATATAAAAAAATAGATGCTAAGTCTACGATTGAAGACGAAAAAGAAGAAGATATGATATTTCTCGGGTTTTTAACGTTCACTGATCCTCTAAAGCCCGGTATAATAGAAACAATTACCAACCTTAAGAATCTAGGAGTTTCTCTAAAAATTGTAACAGGTGACAATAGATATATTGCGGCAAATATAGTAAAACAATTAGGTTTTAATAATGCAGAAATACTTACGGGGCCGGAAATACATAAAATGACTAATGGAGCACTTACTCAGCGGTCATCTTCCGTTTCTATATTTGCAGAGGTTGAGCCAAATGAAAAAGAACGCATAATAGAGTCGTTAAAAAACGCAGGCCATGTTGTAGGATATATGGGCGATGGAATAAATGATGTGTCGGCTTTGCATACTGCTGATGTGAGCCTTTCCGTGGACAGCGCGGTAGATGTGGCAAAAGAAGTGGCTGATATAGTTCTGCTTGAAAAAAATCTAAACGTGTTGGCAGACGGCATAATGGCCGGGAGAAACACTTTTGCCAATACATTAAAATATGTGTTTATGGCCACAAGCGCAAACTTTGGGAATATGTTCAGCATGGCTGGAGCATCTTTGTTTCTTCCATTTTTACCACTGCTTCCAAAACAAGTATTGCTTACAAATTTGCTTACAGATTTTCCTGAAATGACAATAGCTACGGATTCTGTAGATGCGGAAATGGTAGAAAAACCTCGAAGATGGGATATAGGTTTTATACGCAAATTCATGCTGACATTTGGACTTCTCAGCTCCGTGTTTGATTACTTAACATTCGGTTCATTGCTTTTATTAATTCATGCAGATGATGTTCAATTTAGGACTGGCTGGTTTGTAGAATCAGTTATTTCCGCTGCTTTGATTGTTTTAGTTGTGCGCAGCAGGAGGCCATTTTATAAGAGTAAACCCGGGAAGTATCTCTTGATAGCAACTTTTGCTGTCGCAACTGCAACTGTCGCTATTCCATATTCTCCGCTTGGAGGAATATTAGGTTTCGAGCCTTTAAAGATTCATACACTTTTGCTCATAGCCGCTATAATATTCATTTACATAATAAGCGCCGAGATTATTAAATTCCAATTCTATAAAAGAATTAAATACTAAAGAGTTTTTGAAAGATAATATAAAGGTGATAAATTTGAAACGTATTGATGCTGTGGATTTGTGTCTAAATTCTTGACACAAATCCACAGATTAGTAATTTTATAACTATTATCTTACACCAAAATGTATAAACAAAAAAATATTTTTAAATACTTATTGCCAAAATGGCGAAAAGATATTATTATATAAACAAAGCTATTACTGTGAAAACCTTGTTTTGGAGGCATCTTTTTATGGTAAATGCCTATGATAAGCTAATAAATATGAAATACCAAAGTAAATTGCTGCTGGGCCTTATTCAGAAAAAGGGGCCTGTTACCAGGAACCAAATTATGGATGCTACCGGTATGAAGTTAACTACTTTAAAACGGTTTATGCAGCCGCTTTTAGATGAAGAATTTATAATTGAAGCAGACATTGGAAAATCTACCGGCGGCAGACCTCCTGCATTATACGATGTAAATCCCGGAGGTTTTTATGTAATCGGTATTGATATTTCACGAACTTATACTGAGACTGTCATAACAAACCTGAAGATGGGTATTATCGATTTGCATCGTTTTGAATCGCCGCATGATCCGGAAGACACTGTAAATCAAATATCTTTGTACTTGGAAGATTCGTTGCATAGATTAGGTATAGCAAAATCCTTTGTGCTGGGAGCGGGAATAGGCACTGTAGGACCTCTTGACCGTGAGGAAGGAATTATCCTTAACCCGGCGAATTTTCCATCAAATTCATGGATTAATGTGCCTATCAGGGACATGTTCAAGGAAAAATTGAGTCTTCCGATCGTTATTGATAACGGTGCAAATACTGCAGTTTTGGCCGAGCATTTATTCGGGACAGGCAAGGGCATAGATAACATGTCATATTTTCAATGCGGCGTTGGCATTAGGACAGGTGCCATTTCTTCAGGAGGCATTGTAAGGGCTATTAATGAGTATGAGGATGCTTTTGGGCATATGGTTATTGATATTAATGGGGAATTATGCCACTGCGGAAATCGTGGTTGTATTGAAACGATGTGCTCAATACCTTCTATTACTAAGAAATTTAAAAAACTGCTGGAACAAAGAAACTTGTCATCTATAAACGAGCCTTTGGATAGAATTGATTATTTGTATATCTGCAATGCTGCAGAGCAGGGCGATAAGCTTGCTAAAGAAACAATAGTGAATGCTGCCACCCGTTTTGGCATAGGTCTTGCAAACTATATTAATTTAATCAATCCTGAATTGGTGGTGCTCAGTGGACCGCTTATTGAACATTCTCCACTATTCTATAAAACAGGAGTGGAGGTGGCATCAAGGCGAAGATATATGAAAAACAGCAGGGTTACTTTCAGCAGGGGAGGATATTTTAAAGATAAAGCCATAGCGGTAGGGGCAGCAGCATTATTAGTTGAGGAAATCTTGGCAAGTCAAGATGTATAAGCGAGGAATGAAGATGAAAAATAAGAGTCAATTTAAATTGTTTTTAGAACTGTTTGCGACATTTTTTAAAATAGGGAGCTTCACCTTTGGCGGCGGTTATGCAATGATACCGCTTATAGAGCGGGAAGTTGTTGAAAACAAGAAATGGGTTACAGAGGAAGAGGTCGTTGATGTATTTGCCGTGGCCCAATCTCTGCCGGGCGCTGTTGCAATAAATTCATCAACTTTTATAGGATACAAGATAGCCGGTAAAAAAGGAGCGCTGGTAGCTACTGCAGGTGTTATATTGCCTTCACTATTAATCATAACTGTAATAGCTATGTTTTTTTCAAGGGTTCAGGACAACCCTGTAGTAAGTGCTATATTTTCCGGAATCAGGCCGGCTATTGTCGGGCTTATATCTGTTGCCGCAGTAAATATCTCTAAAGCATCAATTATAGATAAGGTTGGGCTTTTTCTTGCGATAGCAGCGGTTGTTTTAGTTGCTGTTTTTGATGTGCAGGCTATATTTGTAATTCTTGCAGGGGCTGCAGTAGGGCTTTTTATATACTATTTGCTTCCTTTAAAAGCAGCAAAGATTCTAGATAGCGGAGGACATAAAGATTGATTTATTTACAGCTATTTTTATCATTTGTTAAAATCGGATTATTTAGTTTCGGCGGCGGTTATGCAATGATACCGCTTATACAAAAGGAAATTGAAAGCCATGGGTGGCTTTCTGCTTCCCAATTTGTCGATATTATAGCGATATCTGAAATGACGCCGGGTCCTGTTGCTGTAAACTCTGCAACTTTTGTAGGATATAAGGCAGCAGGTATATTAGGCGGAATTGTTGCAACTTTTGGCGTAGCGTTGCCATCTGTAGTGCTGGTTTTAATAGTTTCAAGGTATTTTTTTAGATTCCAAGACCACCCTTTAAATAAGATGCTCTTTTACGGCATAAGACCAGTTATTGTTGGGCTTATCTTTTCCGCTGCAGTGATTGTTGCTCAAACTGCATTTTTCAAAGAAGATCTCGTATTTAATTTAAGTTATATATTAAAAAATTTCCTGTATATAATTAATTTCAAAAGTGTGCTTATATTCGCTGCCTCGCTGATATGTCTTATTAAATTTAAGATAAATCCGATTTTGATGATAGTAATTGCCGGGATTTTAGGGGTTGTCTTTGCTTTTTAGCCTTACTAACAAGCATATCTCATCTGCCGGGCAATCTGCTTATCTATTTCGGCGATTGCACTTTTCGCATAATGAGTTTTGGCACGCTTATCAATTTAAGGCACTTAAAGCTAGAACTATAAGAATTATCTTAACAGGTCTGGCTTTATTTAATAACATGCCTTTGATTTGGAGGATTTTGTTTAAGTAAGTATATTTTATTAGAAACTCAGAGCCTGATTTTAGAATACTTGGGCAAGATGCCTCTTATATCAAAAATAATATATTATGTATAGGTTCAAGAACCACGACAAAACTTCGTATAGAAATGGCAAAATAGGATTCCGTTTTCTCGAGAAACTTGCAGAGTATGCATATGGTGCTTCAAAGGGTAAAAAAATTACATACATTCTAAAATTCAAATGATGAGTGGCATGAATCTTTATCAGATATAAGGTATAATAAGTTGTAGAAGAAGTGAAAGGAGTAAAAGACTATGAGAAAAAATTTTGGACCAAAGACTTGGTTTTACCCTCTACCTGTTTTGATTATTGCAACTTATGATGAAAATGGCAATGCGAATGCCATGAATGCGGCATGGGGAGGCATTTATGACACGAATCGTGTTATACTTTCTCTTAGTGAAGATCATAAAACTACAAAAAATATTAAAACCAAAAGAGCTTTTACTATAAGTTTTGGCGATGTTGCGCATATTGCAGCCTGCGATTATGTAGGGCTTGTTTCCGGAAATGATACCCCGGATAAATTGAAAAAAGCCGGCTTTACCACTGAAAAGAGCAGCTTTGTGGACGCGCCAATCATACGTGAGCTTCCAATGACATTAGAGTGCCGTCTACTAAAAGTGAATGAAGACGGAAACATTATCGGGGAGATTGTCAACATCAGTGCCGATGAAAACATACTTGACAAAGACGGTTTGATTGACGTAGCTAAACTGAAGCCAATTTCCTTCGATCCGGTTCACAATGATTATTTAGTTGTAGGTGAAAAAGTTGGCAATGCTTTTGAAGATGGTAACGCTCTTAAGTTTTAGGCTTGAAGCGAGCATATGCTTGTTGGCTAAAAGCAAGGCATAACTTTTGCTAAAAGAGCAGTAAGTTCGATTACCATCTAAAGTTACATCTTACATAAAGAAAATCAAATGACCATAAGATGTGGAAGGCTTGCCTTAACCAATCCGTATTCGTATAATCCCGCAAATAAACCATATTTAAGGCATTTTAAGCCGGACCGATAGAAGCTAATGACTAATATGTACGCTAAGGTCCGGCTTAAAATTTTATTAATTATAGTTTAAATCTGCTTATTGAGTTTCTTAATTCCTCTGCCATATTAGAAAGCTTTACAGCAACCTCTGATACTTCTCTGTTAAGCGCGGTTTGTTCTTGGCTTGCAGCTGCTGCACTTTCTATATTGTTAAGGAAGTTTTGCGAAATTGAAGTCACCTGTTGCATAGAACTTGCCATCGTTTGAGTTTCAGCAGATATTTCTTCTACTACAGCAACCACATCTTGGAGTTGGTTCGATACAGACGTGACATCTTGCAAGATCTTATGGAAAGCTTCTCCTGCATTGCTTACAAGCACACTGCCTTCTTTTGCCGACTGGGTGCCCTCTTTTGCTGCTGAACTTGCTGTTTTTACATCTGCCTTGATTGCATCAATAATTTCCTCTATACCTTTAGCAGCCTGCCTTGATTCTTCCGCAAGCTTTCTTACTTCTTCAGCTACAACAGCAAAGCCTTTGCCCTGATCGCCGGCGTGAGCTGCTTCAATAGCTGCATTTAATGCGAGTAAATTAGTTTGATCGGCAATTGAAGTGATCAGCGAAACTATTTCTCCGATTTGATCGGATTTTTTCTCAAGCTGAGTTATTCTTTCCTCGATTGTTTTTGTATTGTTGTCTATTTGCTGCATTTGACTTACTGCTAAATTTACCACTTCATTTCCTTTGCCTGCTTGCTGCGCACTGCTGACTGCGGCCTGTGTTACACTTTGAATAGTCTGAGCTATTTGCTCGACGCCTTTTGCTATTTCTTCCGCTCCGGTAGAGGTTGTATCAATAATTTCCTGTTCTTTTTGCTTATCAGCAGCAAGGTTTTGCATAGTAACTGCAACCTGTTCGCTTGCCTTCATAGTTTCCTCCGTACTTGTACTTAGCAATTTTCCTGTTTCAAGCAGCTGCTCTATATTGTGCAGAATATTTATAATTACTTTTCGCACAGATTTGACCATAGAAGTTAGATTTTCTGTCATTTGGCCCAGTTCATCCTCGCTCTTTAAAGAGAGCTTTGCGGATAAATCTCCAAGAGCGATGTTTTTGGAAAACTCATTTACCTTTAGTATATTCTTGCTGATATAGTTACTGTAACGAAATACAGCAAATACAACCGCCAAAATAGAAAGTAGCATGACAAGAAGCAAGGTAGAAAGCAGTCTTTGAACAGGCGCAAGAAGCTCACTTTCGGGTATAACAGTGCAGACAAACCATCCGGTACTCGGAATAATATTGTAACCGACTCTCATCTTTTCCCCATTTTCTGTGTAGTATCCTATACCTGATGTGCCGTTTAAAATTTGTGAACCTAATTTTGACAAAGACTCATTTTTGCTTTCTGTTATTTTTTCTTTCATAATCACATCTTTGTTGGGAGATGCAAGGTAATCACCGTCTTTGCTAAGCAAAAAAGCATATCCTTGTTTGCCTACTTTGATCTCAGATATCATCTCTTGAAAATGGGTTAAATCAATATCGGCTGTAGCAAGACCAAGCAGTTTGCCATTTTCATTATAAAATGGGGCACTTACAGTTATCATAGTTACATTTGTAGTTTCATCATAGAAAGGTTCGGACCATTCAATACTGTTTTTTGTATTTACTGCCATTTGATACCACGGCCAGCTTGGATAATTATATGATTCTTCTTCATATTCAAGAGTGACTTTCATATCACTTCCTTCTTTATACACATATGGTCCAAAATATTTGATTTTACTATCATAGCAGTAAGGTTCAAACCAAATTCCTGCCCCAAAAGTATCTTCATTTGTAGCAACCGCTTTCTTTAATACTTCTATGTATTCCTCTTTTGTAAGATTAGTCCCCATGGCTTCAGCAAAGCGAGCCAGCATTTCCGGTATTTTACCGTGCTGAATCAGCAGCTTGTCGATTGTTTCTGTAACTCCCTGTATTTGATAATCTAATCCTTTATTTACCTCTTCATCGATAGTGCTTCTAAAAAAGAAAAAACTAAATGCTGACAGAGCTACCATAATGCCAATAGTCAAAGGCAAAATATAAACCAGAGTTCTTGTTCGAATACTTTTAAATTTCACACAGCATACCCCCTTTTAAATTTTTAATCATTATACATTATTATGCCAGAGAATTCATCTTGTGGAAATTATACCATAATATAATAAAATTTTCCAAATCCTGCTTATTTTCATTTGAGTAATTTTTTAATATTTTTTTGAGATTTTTTAGCTTAATAATAGTTTTTATATATTAAGGCGGTAAATTATGCCTGTTATGAAACATCAGACAATTTGTCCTAAAATATAAAGATAGTGTAAAATATTTCTAGGTTTTTTGCAGGAAAAATTCATTCGGACGTAGAAAAAAGACCTCACCATCCTTTCCACAGGATGAGTATAAACTCATAGAAAGGTGAGGTCTTTATGGAA
>Ga0134104_1000214_pt1 | contig 72168 bp, 56 predicted proteins | sample 15_3_2metaG_FD_94455 | JGI IMG/M metagenome (GOLD analysis project Ga0134104, IMG submission 94455) | Switchgrass degrading microbial communities from high solid loading bioreactors in New Hampshire, USA - 15_59_3.3_214_A2 metaG | ecosystem: Engineered > Bioreactor > Semi-continuous > Anaerobic...
CCTCCTCTACTTTATTTGTTTTGTTTTGTTTCCCTAATAAAGTAGAAATCATATCGTGGTTACTTTTGTCAATTAGCCTCCACGAAATTTACACCACTACTTGAGACTATAACATTTTTCTTGACATATGTTGTCAATTACTTATGATAGAATTAAGGTAAGAATTATAAAATTTTGTACACTTATAGGTGTAAAGCTAGTTTTATATATTGTTAACAATTATGGGTAATTCAACTTTTTTAAAGAAGACATGATTAGTCAGCAAAATATGCTAATCTTGTATTAGGAGAATAGGACAAGCGATTATAATATAAATATATTATAACTTACACAGGTACAATAAATTAGCAATAGATGTATGAGCTAGAAAATATATTAACATTTTTTAAGCATGGTGGGTCTATGTTTTTCAATCATGCTGAATTTAGAATTACAGGAACATACGTATGGTATTATTGCATTTGCAAACGTGAAGTGTGGTTATTATCAAGAGGAATTACCGCTGATCAATCAAATGAAAATATGGATATTGGTAGGTTTTTACATGAAAATGTCTACTCGCGGGATAAGAAAGAAATAGATTTTTATGGAATGAGATTAGATATTATAAAAAAAGAAAAAGGCCAAATTGTAATTGGTGAAATAAAAAAGAGTTCCAAATACATTGAAAGTGCAAAAATGCAGTTATTGCATTACCTAAATGAATTGAACAAACAAGGAATTGATGCAGAGGGGATTTTACTGATTCCTGAAGAGAAAAAAAGATATACTGTTGTTTTAGATGAAGAAGGAAAAATAAAATTAAATAAAGTACTGGGTGAAATTAGACAAATAATAAATTCTGAAATACCGCCCAAACCTGTAAAAATACATTATTGTAAAAATTGTGCCTACAGTGAATTATGCTGGTCATAATGCCTAATGGAGGAGGCGTTATGAAAAAAACTGTTTATATATTTAACGATGGTGAATTGACAAGGAAAGATAATACGGTTTGCTTTGAATCGGAAGGTAGGAAGCAATATCTGCCGATAGAAGACATTAATGATATTTATATTTTAGGAGAAGTAACTGTTACAAAAAAATTCTTGGAATATGCTACTCAAAAGCAGATTCTACTTCATTTTTTTAACTATCATGAGTATTATGTGGGCACCTATTATCCCAGAGAACACTATAACTCAGGTTACATGATATTAAAACAGGCAGAGTACTATCTAGATGACAATAAAAGAAGGATAATAGCGAAAAAGATTGTCGAAGGTAGTACCAAAAATATTTTGCAGGTATTGAAATATTACAAATCAAGAGGAAATCCTGATATTTCATTAACTATAGAAAAAATAGAAATGCTTCTTAATACACTGAACATTGATATGAATATTGAAGCAATGATGGCTATAGAAGGTAATATAAGAGAAACATATTATCAGGCATTTGATTTAATTTTGGACAATAGTGATTTTACTTTTGACAGGAGAACACGGAGACCTCCTCAAAATAACCTTAATACACTAATAAGTTTCGGAAATTCAATACTTTACACAATAGTATTAAGCGAGATTTACAATACACATCTTGACCCAAGAATTGGATTTTTACATACATCAAATCACAGAAGGTTTACACTTAATCTTGATATAGCTGAAATTTTTAAACCACTGCTTGTTGACAGAGTGATATTTACACTTATTGGTAAAAAGATGATATCAGCCAAGCATTTTGATAAAAAGGCTGGAGGAATACTTCTAAAAGATGAAGGTCGAAAAATATTTGTACAGGAACTAGATAGTCGCCTCAAAACAACAATTGATCATAAGAAATTAGGCAGGAAAGTATCATACAGGAACTTAATAAGAATGGAACTATATAAAATTGAAAAGCATTTGATAGGTGAACAAGAATATGAACCTTTTGTAAGCTTATGGTAAGTTTATTATATTGAAATAGGGGTTTTTTCAATGTTTGTAATTATGGTATATGATGTTGGCGAAAAACGGGTTCAGAAAGTTCTTAAAACATCAAGAAAATACCTTTACTGGGTTCAGAATTCAGTTTTTGAAGGTGAAATTACTGATGCAAATTATACAAAACTGAAAGCAGAGCTAAAAAAGATAATTAACGAGAAAGATGATTCAATACTTTTCTATACATTCCGGACAACAAAATATTCTTCAAGAGAAAATATTGGTATTATAAAAGGAGGTCAAAATTTAATCTTATGATTTATCAGTATAGAAATCTATGTACTATTTAGTCTAAAAAGGTATCTTATAAAACAATAAAATAGAATATTTTCTACTTTTTATACAAGGAGGTGAGGTTGATGGGTTTTTTGCAAGCCGTTTATTCTCTCGGGGAAATGGCAAGCGAAACTTACAAAGATTCGTCTTTGGCGGATATTCTAAATTTTCTGCAGCTTCCTTATTCTCTGCCCCAAAACCAAAAAGAAAAAATACATGCTATAAGAATATGGTTAAGCGCGGCTGACAACAAGACAAAAGAATTGGATATTAATGGAGTTGCTAAAATTGACAGAATTGAATATGGGGCAATTGGAGGCGACGAAAAGGATGAGATAAAAATTAAGGAACTCTGTCTTTATAGGGAGCCTGTTGGAAGAAACGTTTCTTGGCATTTTTCGCCTTTACTCAGATTAGGTACCGGTGGTAAAAATTCTTTACAAAAGCTTGCGGGAGAAAACGGAATCTGGCAGAATGACAAGAAGTGTATATTCTACAAACTTTATCATACCATTCTTAAGGATTATGTAAAGTCAGGTTATTTTACTGAAAACAGCGTTGATAGGATTATGGCAGATCTAGCTAACCAAATTGACAAAATTGCTGAGCTTTGGTCAGATAAGAAAATTCAATGTTTTCTGATGTTAGGTCTAAAAGAAGGGGAGAAATTTCTGTACCCTGGTGAAGTAACAGCTTTTGTGGATTATTTCAGAAAAAAACTTGTTCCGAATCAAACATCCAAAAATAAAAAGAATGAGGAGCTGTCATATTGTGCTTTATGCCATAAAAATGGACAAGCATTTGAAACGTTAGATAAAGTATTCAAATTTGCAACATTTGATAAGCCAGGATTTCTGCCAGGTGCAGTAAGAACTGCAGGAGTAGAAGAAAAAGTGTTCCCTGTATGTAAAACCTGTTATGAAATATTATCAGCAGGTAAAGAGGTAATGGAAAAACGTTTTGTAAACTTAAATATTATACCTAATATCAGTTTGTTTGTAATACCTGAAATAATTTCAGACAGACAGGAATTCTTCCGGAAGGCAGTCGACCAAACTGAAAATTTCGTAAAAAAAGGTATACGCACGGAAAAAGAGTTTTTCAGATACTTATCAAGGCAAAATGAAGCTATGGTTTTTCATTTCCTGTTTGCTGAAATAAATCAGGCGCAGATAATAATTCATTCACTTGTAGAAGATGTTCCGCCTACACGCCTGCGAAGATTACAAGAATTATGGGAAAAAACATGTCAGGTATATAGCTATAATGAGGATGTCAGTGATAAGAAATGCAATCTGGATACTGCTATATCACAAATCGTAGCTGTATTAATGTCTTTAGCCGGGAAAAGCGATCAGGATAGAAAAGTTATGAAAGATAAAGTCATTTCTGTTATCAGCAGTTTACTAAATGGGGAAGCAGTTGGAATAAAAGAAATTAAAACTTTAGTTGTTTCTCGTCTGCCTGGATTAATAACAGATCCTGATTGGTTAAAACCTTCAGACAAAGATAAAATGCTCGGTCGACAAAAGATTAGGGGAATGGCTGAGGTAGTGGACTTTTTATATAGAGTAAACAGGAGGTGATTTGTTTGAAAATTGATTGGTTAAGAGAATTTTCAGATCCGTATTTAAAGACACCTAATGGTCAAGGAGTATTTTTAAGCGGAATCGTATTAGGCATGATAGCAAAACATCAGATAGGAAAGGGAGAGGATATAGATTCCGCACCCATGTTCAAACAGATTGTGTTCGGTAAAATGCAGCGGCGGGATTTGCTCAGGCATTTAAGTCGGGTGCCGGAATTAATCAGAGTATATGATATTCCATATAAGGGTTATCTTGAACAGCTGTCAGGAAAAGCTGGAGAATTGTTACTGAAGGGATCATCAGAAATGGGAGTTGACGGAAATTTTGCTTTTTCAGTTGCTTTCTTGAATGCCAGTGATTATTTTTGGAAGATTTTTGGTAAATCAGAAGATTATGATTAAAATTTAGAAAGGAGAGAAATTTTCTATGGCATTTAATAAAAGAAGAGAATATCTTTTCCTATATAGTGTAAAGGATGCTAATCCAAATGGCGATCCCCTTAATGCAAATCATCCTCGATTTGATACTGAAACCAGCAGGATTATGGTTTCAGACGTACGCATAAAAAGAACAATAAGAGATCAGTGGCTAAAGGATGGACTTCCTGTTTTTGTGGATGGGGAAGCAAAAACTCTGAAGACAAGAATTGATGAGCTTAAAGAAATGCTAAATGTAAAAACAAATAAGGAAGCAATACAGAACTGTATAGATGCAAAACTATTCGGTGTAACATTTGCTCTTGATAGAGAATCTTTTTCATGGACAGGACCTGTTCAATTTAAATGGGGTCGTTCTTTGCACAAAGCTAAAGCCGAAATGATTCAAGGAACTGCTGCTTTTGCAACAAAAGATGATAGTGAACAAAGATCTTTTAGAAATGAATATATTGTACCTTTTGTTTTACTGGCTGTTTATGGCATTGCTAATCAGTATTCCTCTGTTGAATCAGGTGCTACTGATGAAGATGTTGATAAGGTTGCTCCATGTTTGTGGAACGGAACTGTCAATCTAATTACTAGAAGCAAAATAGGACATGTTCCAAGATTATTAATTGAAGTTATTTACAATGAAGGATTTTCAGGGATCGCCGGTTCATTGGATGAGAAGGTAAAACTATTGAATTCTAATGGTCAGCCATTTACTGACGATGAAGAATTCGCTATCAGAACAGCTAAAGATTTTATTGTAGATATAACCGATGTTAACCATCGATTATTAGAAATAAAAGAAAAAATAGATAAAATAAATCTTTGGTGCGACTACGAATTACAGGTGCGGGGAATAGACGAGTTAAAATCGAGTTTTTCCGGTAAATTAATTGAAAAATGAGGTGACTTATATGGCTGTTGCATTTGAAATAACTGCACCAATAGCCATGTTTCGTCGACCGTACACCACTACTTCATCTGTTTCGTTTTCAGTACCTCCACCTACAGCAGTTGCAGGTTTATTGGGTGCAATTACAGGTTTAAACAATGGTAGTTATAAAGCAGCCTATTCAGCAGAATACTGGAATGAAATGAAGGGTACGAAAATTGCAGTATCTATTATAAACCCGATTTCATGGTATTCCACAACAGTTAATTTTTGGAACCTTAAAGAGCCTCAAAAGAGCCCTCATATTAGGGTAAAACATCAATTTATAAGACAGCCGAGCTACAGAATTTATGTTCAAGGTGGAATAGAAGATAGATTAAGGTATCACCTTGAGAACGGAACCTTTATTTATACTCCCTGCCTGGGAACAGCGTATGCTATTGCCGATATCAAATATTTAGGGTATTTTCAACTAAAACTGGTTAATGAAGAAAAGATAGCCTTAATAAGTGTAATGCCGTTACCTGATGAAAATAACATAAAAATTGATATTAAAGCTACTAAGTCAGTATTCCGGGATACACTACCGTTTTGTTTGTCGAGCGAAAGACAGCTTCTTAAGACTATAAATGCTATTTATACTTCTTCAGCTAAAGAGAAGCTTTATCTGACATCCTGGGAGGGATTAGATGTCACGGCTTACGGAGATGAATGCATTGCTTGGTTCCCTGCTTGGTAAAAAAAGAAGCCATCCAAATAAACTACTTTTTACTCATTTGCAAAATGTAGCTGATTTTGCCTGTAAAATCGCTGTTAATCAGAGTATTACCATTGATGAAGATTTACTTATGGCAATTGCATTGACTCATGATATAGGAAAAATTCATCCAAAATTTCAAAAGCTATTGGATGGAGTAGGTTCAGGAATTAACCATGCTAAACCATCTGCTTGGTTTACCTTTAGTATTACTGAAAACATATGGGCGGCAGAAATAGTCTGCCGCCACCATACCGGGCTGCGAAACCTGGATGATCTTATAGCTGATTGGGTTAATGATCATAATTTTGAAAAAGAGATAAAAAATTTGCTTCCCAATTGGCCTTTTTTGATTAGTGAAGAGCAATTTGAGAACCTACAGGATATCTTGTTTGATATAAAACAGGATATTAATATTGAACACTGGTTCAAGGTAAGATTATTCTATTCATTACTGATTACAGCCGATAGGATGGATGCTATTGGAATTAACAGTCTTCCTGAAAAAATAATTCCTACTTTTTCACAACCTAAATTGCCTAACCGTTCAACTAAAGTTGATGCTTGGCGTGCGGAAATCAAAGCTCTTTGTCTTCAAAAAGCAAAAGAAGTTAATAAACCGGGTATATACACTTTAACACTTCCAACCGGTGCAGGAAAGACTTTGACTGGTCTATCCATTGCTTATGAATGGGCAAAGCGCTTTGGAGCTAAATCTATTATTTATTGTTTACCTTTTATCAGCATTGTTGAACAAACTGCTTTTGTTGCAAAAGAGGTTTTTAGTGCAGAAAACGTGCAAGAGGACCATAGTCTTTCGTATAGAAAAGATGATGAAGAATCTACTGATTATACCAAAGAAGCCATGGCTTGGAATAAAATGTCTGTATTATTCAGATATTGGCGAGAACCTGTGGTTTTAACCACTTTGGTTCATATGTGGGATGCCTTGTTCAATCCAAAATCAAACAGGACAATGAATTTTCATCGTCTAAGCAATGCAGTTGTTATTCTAGATGAACCCCAAACGATTTCTCCACATTTTTGGAAAGGTTTTGGCAAAGTTTTGTCTTATATAAGTCAAAAATTTAATACTTTTTTCCTACTTATGACTGCAACACAACCTCAAATCGCATCTGAGCGAGAATTGGCACCACCAAACACATTCTTCCCATATAACAGGCATCAATACGAAATCGTTATGAAAGAGGAAAAGACAGAAATCAAAAAAGTTAAGATTGATGAACTTCCGAATATATTAAAAGACAGGTTGCCAATTCACGAACGCTCAGGTTTAGTTGTAGTGAACAGAAAGAAAGAAGCCATAGAAGCTTACAAAATGTTAGAGGGTCTTGAGTTAAAAGCTCCTATCCTGCTGTTAAGCGGTTGGGTAACACCGTATAGAAGACGTATCATCTTACGATACTTAAAATGGCTGGAGAAAAAAGGCCTCAGGCATTACCTGGCAGCTACACAAGTTGTTGAAGCAGGGGTAGATTTGGATTTTGGTTGGGTATTTAGAGACTTAGGACCAATAGATAGCATAATTCAAGTTGGAGGTAGATGCAACAGACACTGTGATGAAGATTATGTAGGTAAAGTGCTGGTTGCTGAGATAATAGATAATAGAGGCAAGTCTACCTGGCGAAAGATATATGATGAAATAATGATTGATAAAACAAAAGAAGTTTTGATAAATAAACCTAATTTTTCAGAACGGGAAGTAAGCACTATAGTAGATGAGTATTACAGAAAAATCATTGAAAGTTTAGCAAGTATTCCAATTTTTGAACAATTGTCCAAAGGTCAGTGGGGAGAATTTGCGAAATTAATAGATGATCAGGAGAATAACAATGTTACAGTTTTTATAGAAGAAAACAATAAACTATTGCCTATGTTGAAAAAGCTTGAGGAAACTGATTGGTCTTTGGAAAATAGGGATGAACAGAAAAAAATAATTCAAAAAGTTATGCAATATGCCATAGAAATACCCAAGGATTTAGTTAGCTCTTGTAGGTCATTTTGTGCTCAAATACATACCTATAGCGAAGAACCAATATTCCGTCCTATTTTTGAAGGTCGAGCATGGCTTTTGCGAAAAGAAGCAATAAAAAAAGAAGGTGGTTTGTATAGTCCGTTGCTTGGTTTTCTACCACCAGAACTTAATGGTATAGAGTCGTCTTCTTTATTACTTTGAATAGAATATCATTCATATAAAATTAATAAAGAACAAGGTGGCATAACATTACAATAACAGTAAATTATAATTGAAGCAGAATATATTTCATGCTAAACTTTATAGAAAATAGATATAATTTTTTCTGTCGATGTCCGATAGTGTAATAACCCCCGGGGATCGACGGAAGCAAAAATTAAGTATTTTCAAAGCTTTATGGATTTTTACATCGGAAATCTTAAAAACATATTTTTATTTGAAGCGACATATTGTGCGCACTTTACGGGTTTAGAGTCTACCTATAAGGAATTGAAACGCAGACTTGAATAAGTTTTCCCCTCCTGAGGTCATAAAGTTTAGAGTCTACCTATAAGGAATTGAAACTTCGCTTCCCGAATTCACCGTAAGGCTTCATGCGTGGTTTAGAGTCTACCTATAAGGAATTGAAACTTATATATATCGTTTCGGAAAAAGTCAAGTGGGTTTCTAGTTTAGAGTCTACCTATAAGGAATTGAAACGTTTTTGACATTTTGTTATATGTTATTTCTTTTTCACGTTTAGAGTCTACCTATAAGGAATTGAAACAGGCAGGAAGGCGAGTTTTGCAACAAAAGATGTCCGTTTAGAGTCTACCTATAAGGAATTGAAACAAGACTACATGGTGAACAGCAACATGGCAATCACCGTTTAGAGTCTACCTATAAGGAATTGAAACTTGATGTTCTTGTAAATGATGATTCGGGTAATGTTTTGTTTAGAGTCTACCTATAAGGAATTGAAACTTTGAATCTGAAAAACCTGCTGTGTCTGAACACTCGTTTAGAGTCTACCTATAAGGAATTGAAACTACCTCCTGTGATTAATTTTTTGACTTGTTCTGATTGTTTAGAGTCTACCTATAAGGAATTGAAACTGGTTTCGCCTTCTATGTCGTATTCTGTGTCTCCACGTTTAGAGTCTACCTATAAGGAATTGAAACATTTCCCCGTTTCCACATAACCAGGCTCACCATAAGTTTAGAGTCTACCTATAAGGAATTGAAACGAATAAAAAAGGGTGAAGATTTGTTTAAAATTTTAAGAGTTTAGAGTCTACCTATAAGGAATTGAAACCATTCTAAACGTACTTCATAATCATATCCATTTACTCGTTTAGAGTCTACCTATAAGGAATTGAAACCGGCTCAATTTTTCAAGCGCGCTCTGTACCGCGCTAAGTTTAGAGTCTACCTATAAGGAATTGAAACTTCGGTTCATAGGCACCGGGAATCCTAGCAGGTCTGAAAGTTTAGAGTCTACCTATAAGGAATTGAAACTCAGAGAAACCATGGGAAATGAAGAACTTGACGAACGTTTAGAGTCTACCTATAAGGAATTGAAACGGAGGAATAATTGAGCTGCAAAAAGCTGTTAGCGAGGCCGTTTAGAGTCTACCTATAAGGAATTGAAACTTCGATGACCTGTCAGTACGGGTCATCGCAAGGCGTTTAGAGTCTACCTATAAGGAATTGAAACACTATTTCCTTTGTGTCCGGGTGCCCTATGTAGTGAGTTTAGAGTCTACCTATAAGGAATTGAAACTGTTCGATTTGCCAGTCCCTAAATGTGTTGTATTCGGTTTAGAGTCTACCTATAAGGAATTGAAACAGCTCATCGGTTCGGCCATACGGTGCGCGCTCATAAGTTTAGAGTCTACCTATAAGGAATTGAAACTTTGTTTCATTTTCCCACTCCTTAGCTATAGCTATAAGAGTTTAGAGTCTACCTATAAGGAATTGAAACGCGCAAAAGTGGCTCTGATAAAGCCCGCTCGTCGTGTTTAGAGTCTACCTATAAGGAATTGAAACTCACCCATTTTGTGTCAGTGAAAACCTTCTTTTCATCGTTTAGAGTCTACCTATAAGGAATTGAAACTTTCGATGGGGCAACCCGTGGCTTTCCGTATCATTCCGTTTAGAGTCTACCTATAAGGAATTGAAACATTCGCCAGCCTCGAAAGATTCAAGGTCTTCTTGTGCGTTTAGAGTCTACCTATAAGGAATTGAAACGTTCTTTCAATTTCAAATACTCTTTTTGCCATTATGTTTAGAGTCTACCTATAAGGAATTGAAACAGAACTCCTTCACATTCTCCAGTGAAAAGTGTGATTGTTTAGAGTCTACCTATAAGGAATTGAAACGAACACGTCCTTTGGCCAGGGAAAGAATTTGTTGTGTTTAGAGTCTACCTATAAGGAATTGAAACGAAGTACAGGCATTGTACATTGATAACAGCACTCTCCGTTTTGAGTCTACCTATAAGGAATTGAAACAATGTATAACCTTCTAATACATGTTCGGGCTGGGCAGGTTTTAAGCCTACCTATAAGAAATTGAAATTAATGCCAATTCCGGTTATCCGAACATCTTCAAGACAATTTTTGAGTCTATTATAACGAATTGAAACCCGGATGAACCATTTAGAAAAAATGAAGAGAGTATTCTTTTAATCCTTTTAAATTCACTTATTATAATAAGGATTATAAAACTCATACAAACTTTCCTGGCATCCGGATAAAACTACTCGCTCATTGTTATAATCTACTATCGGCCGGTAAAAAACTTCGCCCGATAAATTGCAGCAATCTTATATGAATTTTGAAATATATATGTAAATCTTCCATTGATTAAAAAAGGCGGCAAAGCCGCCTAATCACTGTTTTCCTTATTTTCTTTTTCTTTCCGCTTTCTGCGCTGTTTTACGCATTCGGTCAGCAGATACTCGATTTGCCCGTTTAGCGACCGGAAATCATCCTCGGCCCAGGCAACCAGTTCTTCCCACAATGAAGAGGATATCCGCAGTATCAGTTGCTTCTTTTCGCTTTTTTTACTGTCCGACATATTTCATCACGTTTTCTTCAAAAATTAGTACAGTGAGCCGCTGTTGATTACCGGCTGGGCATCCCGGTTACCGCAAAGAACAACCAGGAGGTTGCTGACCATTTGAGCCTTTCTTTCTTCGTCAAGCTCTACCACCTTGTTTTCACTGAGCTTGGCAAGTGCCATTTCGACCATCCCCACAGCTCCTTCAACAATCATCTGTCTTGCATCTATTATTGCCGAAGCCTGCTGTCTCTGCAGCATTGCGGAAGCAATTTCAGGTGCGTAGGCCAGGTGGGTAATTCTTGCTTCAATAATCTCAAGGCCTGCAATTTCGACCTTTGACTGGAGTTCTTCCTTTATTTTTTCCGCAACCTCGATGCTGCTGCCGCGAAGGGATTTCTCATTCTGGTCCTCGGATGATATATCGTACGGATAAAGCCGTACCACGTTTCTGAGCGCCGCGTCGCACTGGATGGAGAGGTATTCCAGGTAATTGTCCACGTTAAAGACTGCTTTTGCGGTATTTACGATTCTCCAGATAACAACAACCCCGACAATAACAGGATTTCCCAGGCGGTCATTTATTTTTTGCTTTTCATTGTTCAGCGTCATGGTTTTCAGCGATAATTTTTTGCTTATCATAATGGGCAGGGAGTTTGGCTGCATTCCCAAACCGGTGACGGCAGTTGCTTTTTCGTTTATAACGGTACCTGAAGAAAGTTTCGTACCGGCAGCAGGGTTTACCGCAGTTGCAAACGGGTTCACGAAATAAAATCCTGCTCCCTTGAGTGTGCCGTAGTATTTTCCGAACAGGGTCAGTACAAGTGCCTCGTTGGGTTTAAGCACTTTAAGCCCGATATACATGATCGGGCCGACAATAAAACCATACAGGGCCCCTGCTACAGTCATCAGCGTGCCTAATGCAACATGTAAACCTTTATCGAGGATTATAATCCCACGGATAAAAATTACTATCGATACCAGTATCAGAAGAGTGTTCAGCAGAAGTACCATCATGCCATTTCTGCTTTTTGCAATAATTTCATCATATTGCATATTGTTGCCGTTGGGCTTGTTTATTGACATACAAGGACCTCCTTTTATATATGCATATATTAATATGATATCAAAATGATACTATTAAAATATCAATTTTATAATAACCAATATTCATAAATTTGTCAACACATGCAAAATTAAGTGTTTTTCGTGATTTTCACTGAAAAGATTTGATTGTTCGGCTGAACTTTAGCAAAAATAACATTGATAAAAAATTAACGATATGCTATTATTTAATCGAAGAATGTTAATAATTTAACAATTTGAACTGCAGTAATGAATAATATTTTTGACTTAACAGGCAATGTGGTATAGTAACGGAGTTTAGTCAGGTTCCGGAGTACAGATGGCAAAAAGCTTCGGTAAAACAGGGAGTGGATGTGGTAATACTGGCAGGATGAATGGAAAACAGAAAAGGTTACAGGGGAGTAAAGGATATCTTGAAACTTAACTTACTGCAGATACAGTGAAAACCGAATCCTTTACAAACTGCATGAAAGCTGCCATGCTGCCGGAACACTGCGGGAAAGAGGGGGAACCGGATTCCCAACACGGTATACATTGCGTTACCGGCATCAATATGCAACAGGGGTTGTTATACACGTTGACAGCGAATAAACCTGCGTATAAAGCAAATAGTATAAAGGTACCCTCCTTTATGCTATATAAATAATAGATTTCTGCCTTTACAAAAGGCAAAAAGCTCGCCGTAAGGCGGGCTTTTTGCTTACAGGACGGACGACATCATCTTGAAGTCTTCAATAACACCGCCGGTAATCGGGGCAAGACCCGAATTGATAAAAACCGATCTGACCACCGACCCTGGACCGTATTTCATCCGTATTTCGTCAATGGACTGATCCAGGCGCCTCCGCCGTTCATTCAGCGCGTCAAACATCGATATCTGCAGCAAATCATTTGGAACAAGCTCCGAAACATGAACCCCCATTCCGCGCAGGGCTTCTCCTGTCCACATTTCGTCCATCAGCTGAGAGGCACGGCTGAAAATCTGGTAAGTGTCGTCGGTTGCCGTGGCAAATTTTCTCTGGTGGGATCTTCCGGTTAAATTCGTATTCCTGAGATACACCGAAACCAGCTTCGCACAGTAACCTGCCTGGCGGAGCCTCATGCCGACCATTTCGCATAATGACAGCAATACCTTCCTGGCTTCATCAATGGAATCCACGTCAAAGGGAATGGTGGTTGAATTACCGATACCCTTGATAGGAGGCCGGGCATCCTCTGAAACGGGACTGCTTTCTATGCCGTTGGCATAGTCCTGGATCAGTTTTCCCCAGCTCTTAAGGTGGTATTGCAGCAGGTCCGGGTTTGCACGGGCCAGATCGCCAATGGTGAAAATGTTGAGGCGGTACAGTTTCGGTGCGGTGGACGGACCGACCATAAAAAGCTCACGGACGGGCAGAGGCCACATTTTCTCCCTTATTTCATCAGGGAAAAGGGTATGGACCATATCCGGCTTTTTCAGTTCGCTGGCCATTTTTGCCAGCAGTTTGTTCGTAGATATACCCACGTTCACGGTAAAACCCAGTTCGTTTTTTATCCTTTCTTTCAGCTTGTGGGCAGCTTCCACCGGATCCCCGTGAACGGCTTCCATGCCCGTATAGTCAAGAAAGGCTTCGTCAATGCTGTATATCTGTATGTTGGGCGAAAAATCGCGCAAAATGTTTACCAGCGCATTGTGGCACATCATGTAAAGTTCATACCGCACCGGAACCACAACAAGGCCGGGGCATTTTTTCCGGGCGGTATACAGTGCTTCGCCGGTCTGGATTGAATATTTCTTCGCGGGAATGCTTTTGGCAAGAACAATGCCATGGCGGCTTTTCTCATCCCCGCCGACAACCGACGGTATGTTTCTCAGGTCGGTTTTTTCGCCCATCTGGAGACGGTATACCGCTTCCCAGCTTAAATAAGCGTTATTGACATCAACATGCATTATGATTTTGTCCATACCAGATCACCCGATTCTATTTTAAAACGAACAAATGTTCGTGTAAATATTATTGCATGAAAAATATTTTTTATGCCCGGTTTTTAACACGTGCAAAACGGGAATTGCATAAAGCTTGAAATATAATAAAATGGTATTATATAATTACATAAAACCTTTGAAAATTTTAGCCTGAACGTTGTTTTACAGTAAAATTCCGATTATGGTTGTGGAGGATTGAAGATAATGAAGAAGGTAATTCTGACAGGTGACAGACCCACAGGAAAGCTGCATATCGGCCATTACGTAGGCTCACTGAAGCAGAGGGTTCAGCTGCAGAATTCGGGCGAATATGATGAAATATACATTATGATAGCCGATGCCCAGGCGCTTACCGACAACGCTGAAAATCCCGAGAAAGTACGGCAAAATATCGTGGAAGTGGCACTGGATTATCTGTCGTGCGGGATTGATCCCGAAAAGTCTGTTATTCTTATCCAGTCCCAGATACCCGAGCTTTTTGAACTGACTGCATATTACATGAACCTGGTCACGGTTTCGAGGCTCCAGAGAAATCCCACCGTAAAAGCCGAAATCCAGATGAGAAATTTTGAAGCCAGCATTCCGGTTGGATTTTTGGCATACCCGGTCAGCCAGGCGGCAGACATAACGGCTTTCAAAGCCACAACGGTGCCTGTCGGCGAGGACCAGGAGCCAATGCTGGAGCAGACAAGAGAAATAGTACGGAAGTTCAATTCCATATACGGCGAGACGCTGGTTGAGCCACAGACCCTGCTTCCGGACAACAAGGCATGTATGAGACTTCCGGGTACAGACGGGAAAGCAAAGATGAGCAAGTCGCTGAATAACGCCATTTTCCTGGCTGACTCTGAGGAAGAGGTAAGGCAGAAGGTAATGAACATGTTTACCGATCCAAACCATATCAGGGTATCGGATCCCGGAAGGGTGGAAGGAAACCCGGTGTTTACGTATCTTGATGCTTTCTGCAGGGACGAACATTTTGAAAGATATCTTCCCGAGTACAAGAACCTGGATGAAATGAAAGCCCACTATACAAGAGGCGGCCTTGGGGACGTTAAGGTGAAGAGATTCCTGAATGCCGTACTGCAGGAAGAGCTGGAGCCTATACGCAGCAAGAGAAAGGAACTGGAAAAAGACATATCCTATATATACGAGATTTTGCGCAAGGGAACCGAAACGGCAAGGGAAGTGGCGGCACGCACCCTTGCAGAAGTAAAAAAAGCAATGAAGATAAACTATTTTGATAATTTCGGGCTGATTTACGAATATAAGGAAAAGAACCGGACAGTATAAGCCAGATTAATACTGTTCAGGTGGTTTTTATTAAAATATGTTAAATGCTGAAGGGGGTATTGCCGGGTTTGTTCAGAGAAGGCGCAAAAAATGTGCAAAAGCTCTGAAAATGGCCTTATTGCTATTGATATAGCCCGGCAATTGTCCTATAATGTTATTTAAGCTGCAGTACTGAAGCACGGTAGGTTTTTAATGTTACTGTGGCGCAGAACGGGAGGATGGTAGAAAATGCCAATTACTGAATTTCTGGAACGCAATGCCAGGTTATACGGCAATGAGAAATGTCTTACCGAAATAAACATGGAGCTCCAGGAAGAGCACAAAGTAACCTGGCTTGACTATGAACTTATTGAAAACAATCCCGCCGGAGAATACCGCAGGGATATGACATGGCGGGTGTTTGACGAAAAAGCCAACCGGTTTGCCAACCTGCTGATAAAGAGGGGAATAAAAAAAGGGGATAAAGTGGCTATTCTGCTGATGAACTGCCTTGAATGGCTTCCCATTTATTTCGGAATACTGAAAGCGGGCGCGGTGGCCGTACCTTTAAATTTCAGATATACTGCGGAAGAAATAAAATATTGCCTGAACCTGTCCGATGCTGTTGCGCTGATCTTCGGTCCTGAATTCATAGGACGTATAGAATCCATTTACCATGACATTCCCAATATAAGAATACTGCTGTATGCCGGGGAAAACAGGCCGTCGTTTGCTGAAAGCTATGACAGGCTTACGGCCAATTGTCCGTCTGAAGCGCCGAAAGTGGAAATTTCCGATGATGACGACGCTGCCATTTACTATTCCTCAGGCACAACAGGTTTTCCGAAGGCAATACTTCACACGCACAGAAGCCTTGTATCGGCATGTTACACGGAGCAGAATCATCATGGCCAGACAAGGGAGGATAATTTCCTGTGTATACCTCCGCTTTATCATACAGGGGCCAAGATGCACTGGTTCGGAAGCCTGATCTCGGGAAGCAAGGCTGTTCTGCTCCGCGGAGTGAAACCCGAATGGATACTCAAGACGGTATCGGAAGAGAAAATCACTATAGTCTGGCTGCTTGTTCCGTGGGCCCAGGATATTCTTGACGCAATTGAAAGCGGGAAGGTAAACCTGAACGATTACGACCTGTCATCGTGGAGGCTTATGCATATCGGTGCCCAGCCGGTGCCGCCAAGCCTGATTCACAGGTGGAAAAAGTATTTTCCCCATCACCAGTATGACACGAACTATGGGCTCAGTGAATCAACCGGTCCCGGATGTGTTCACCTGGGAGTTGAAAATATACATAAAGTCGGTGCAATAGGAAAGCCGGGCTACAACTGGGAAGCAAAAATCGTGGACGAGAACGGAAACCCGGTACCCCAGGGAGAAATAGGCGAACTGGCGGTTAAAGGTCCCGGCATTATGAAATGCTATTACAAGGATCCTAAAGCCACCGAAGCCGTACTGAAGGACGGATGGCTCCTTACCGGCGACATGGCCCGGATGGATGAAGACGGTTTCATTTACCTGGTCGACAGGAAAAAGGATGTTATTATAAGCGGCGGGGAAAATATATATCCCGTCCAGGTTGAAGACTTTCTGCGTTCCCATGACGGGATAAAGGATGCTGCAGTTATAGGGCTTCCCGACCGGAGGCTGGGAGAAATAGCCGCGGCAATTATTGAGCCAAAGCCGGGCGTAAATTTAACGGAGCAGGAAATAATGGAGTTCTGCAGGAAGCTTCCGCGATATAAACGCCCGAGAGTAATAATTTTTGACAAGGTTCCGAGAAACCCGACGGGAAAGATCGAAAAACCGCTGCTGAGGGAAAAATACGGGGCAACATATCTTGTGGCAGCTCAAACACAGATGTAAGTTGCTGATAACGAGGCTCTAACCACTCTTCTCCCCCCCCTGAGGTCCGAACGGACTGATTAAGGGCCTCGTTTTTTGATGCCTTTTTTCGGCAATCCATAGAGCGTACATGACTTCATTTTTCATTCAGGTTCGTCTGTTCCGGAATATTTTTGATAAAATAGCATTGTGGAAATAAACTTATGTGCTATACTGTACTCTGACAATAAATCACCGGAGGATTTATATGACCGGAAGTGACGTTATAGTCATAGGTGGCGGGGCGGCTGGGCTTGTTGCGGCAATATCGGCAAAAACGGCCGGAGCTGATGTTACAATACTTGAAAGAAATCCCCGGGTGGGCAAGAAAATTCTTGCCACCGGAAACGGTCGCTGCAACTTTACGAACATTTATGCGGACACAAAATATTACAACGGTAACAACCCCTGCTTCGTGCGGGGAGCACTGTCAGCCTTTACCGTAAAGGATACCATTCGCTTTTTTGAGCAGCTTGGTATAGAGCATAAGGTCGAGGACAACGGAAAGGTTTTCCCGATGTCCGACCAGGCGTCCAGTATACTGGACGTGCTGCTGTATGAACTTAATGACAAAAAAATTAACGTGGTCTGTGACTGCATGGTTACGGACATAGGCAGGAAAGGCGACAGGTTTGTAATAAGTACAGATAAAGGCGATACCTATTCAGCATACAGCGTCATCCTGGCTACGGGCGGAAAGGCAATGCCGTCTTCCGGTTCGGACGGAAACGGTTATGATCTGGCCAGAAAACTGGGGCACAGAATAACCGACATATTTCCCGCCCTGGTGCAGATTATGCTTGAAGGCCGGTTTTTTAAACAAATAGAAGGGGTTAAGGTTGAAGGCACTGCTGAAATAATATTCCAGGGGAAGTCGGTTGCAAAGGACAGGGGAGATATACTTTTTGCAAATTACGGCGTGTCCGGACCGCCGATACTGCAGATAAGCAGGAAAGCGGGTGAACTTCTTAACAAGGGTAAAGAGGCATATGTAAAAATCACGCTTATGGATATGCCGGAAGAAAAACTTAGATTTATCCTGAACAGGCGTTTTGAAGATCTGCACGACAAGCCCCTGGACGTGAGTTTCATAGGATTTGTGAACAAAAGGCTGATACCGGTTATATTGCAGGAAGCAGGAATAGACAATATTAAAAAACCGGTTTCGGCGCTGACTGAAAAGGAAAAGGAAAAAATAACAGGAATACTGACCGACTGGAGAATGAAAATAAGGGGAACGAAGAGCTGGCCGAGCGCACAGGTGACAGCCGGCGGCGTAGATACAAGGGATATTGACGAAAATACGCTGGAATCGAGGATTGTAAAAGGGTTGTTTTTTGCGGGCGAAATAATTGATATAGATGGACTGTGCGGAGGTTTTAACCTCCAGTGGGCATGGTCGTCGGGATATGTTGCGGGAAAAAACGCTGCATTAAGGAGAAAGCCATGATCATGGTTTCAAACATTAAAATAAGACTGAATGAAATAGATGATCCGAAAGACGAACTTCCCATATTGAAGCAGAAACTGCTTGCAAAACTGAAAATTTCCGGGAAGGATCTGAAGCATTTCAGGATATCCAGAAAATCGGTTGATGCCCGGAAAAAGAATGACATATGCCTGGTTTACTCGGTGGACGCGGAAGTTAACAACGAATTGCTGGTTCTTCGCCGGGCGGATGCAAAAAACGTCGGGCCTGTTCCAGCCACGGGTTATGAAATAATCCCTCATGGCAGCGAAAAGCTCACCGAAAGGCCTGTTATCGTGGGGATGGGACCGGCCGGGCTTTTTGCCGGGCTGATGCTTTCAAGGCACGGCTACAGGCCGATCGTTGTCGACAGGGGCGACGACGTGGATACAAGGGTTGAAAAGATTAACAGGTTCTGGAACGAACGGATTCTTGACACCGAAAGCAACGTGCAGTTCGGAGAAGGGGGCGCTGGCACGTTTTCCGACGGAAAGCTTACCACGCTGATAAATGACAAAAGATGTGCCCTGGTACTGGAAGAGTTTGTTAAGGCAGGGGCTCCGAAAGAAATTCTTTTTTTTAACAAGCCCCATATTGGAACCGATCTGCTGAGAAATGTCGTCAAAAACATTAGAAGAGAGATCATCGCCAATGGCGGTGAGGTCAGGTTCCGGGCGAAAGTTACGGATATTATTACCGAAGGCGGAAATATCCGTGCTGTAAGGATACATGACAGCGAGACCCTGCACTGTGGCGTTGCAGTGCTTGCACCGGGGCACAGCGCAAGGGATACATTTGAAATGCTGAAAACACGAGGTGTCAGGATTATACAAAAGCCTTTTTCAGTCGGCGTGAGGATTGAACATCCGCAGAAACTGATAAATCATGCCCAGTATGGCGATGCTGCGGAGCATCCGATGCTCGGAGCGGCGGATTATAAGCTTGCTTATCATTCGGAAAAAGGAAGATCTGCCTATACATTCTGCATGTGCCCGGGTGGTTATGTTGTTGCCGCGGCATCGGAGCATAACGGCGTTGTAACAAACGGAATGAGTGAATACAGGCGTGACGGCAGAAATGCAAACGCAGCGCTTCTTGTCGGCGTTATGCCGTCGGATTTTGAAAGTGACGATCCCCTTGCAGGGGTTGAATTTCAAAGGAAATGGGAAAGGCTTGCCTTTGCGCTCGGAGGAGGAAATTACACGGCTCCGGCACAGCTTACCGAAGATTTTCTGCATGACCGCAGAAGCACCTGTTTTGGCAGCGTAACGCCCACATACAGGCCCGGAGTTGTTCCGGCTGAACTAAAGGAATGCCTGCCGGGTTACGTTATTGAAACAATGAAGGAAGCAATACTGTATTTTGACACGAAACTCAAGGGTTTTGCCCTGCCCGATGGTGTACTGACCGGGGTTGAAACGAGAAGTTCTTCGCCGGTGAGGATTGTCAGGGATGAAGATCTCGTGGCAAACATAGGCGGGATATACCCTGCAGGTGAAGGGGCTGGATATGCCGGAGGTATTATGTCGTCCGCCGTGGACGGTATCAGGATCGCGGAGAAGATAATGGAAAAATATTCGCCACTGTAAGGCAAAGGCTTGGAATATTGTGGTATAATTTTGTACGAAAATCGGCATAATAAAAATTATGAAAACCTGGATGAGAAACTATGATTGATGTATGTCTGCTGGGTACAGGGGGAGTGATGCCGCTTCCCGGGAGGTGGCTGTCATCCGTGTTAATCAGGCATAACGGAAAGATGATATTGCTGGACTGCGGAGAAGGAACCCAGGTTCCGCTTAAAATGGCAGGATGGGGGTTTAAGGCGATTGATGCTGTTTTATTTACCCATTACCATGGGGATCATGTTGCCGGACTTCCGGGTTTGCTACTTACAATCGGGAATTCGGAACGTACTGAACCGTTGATATTGGCCGGGCCGCCGGGACTTAAAAAGGTGGTTGAAGGCCTTACCGTAATAGCCCCTGAACTTCCTTATGAGCTCCGGCTGGTTGAACTTCCGGATGACAATGAGGCTGAAACCGTTATAAACGATTTGACGATAAAAAGCATTCCTGCCGATCATACCGTTCCGTGCCTGTGTTATTCACTGATCCTCAAAAGGCAGGGGAAATTTGATATAAACCGGGCAAGGGAACTTGATATTCCTGTACGGTATTACAAGCAGCTGCAGAACGGGCATGAGGTGGTGATCGGTGATCGGGTAATAAAGCCCGGGATGGTTATAGGTCCTGAAAGAAAGGGTATTAAAGTTAGTTACTGTACCGATACAAGGCCTACCGGGGCTATCGCTGAATTTGTTTGTGATTCCGATCTGTTTATCTGTGAAGGTATGTACGGAAGTAATGAAGACATGGAAAAAGCCGTGCAGAAAAAGCACATGACTTTTACTGAAGCCGCAGAAATTGCAAAAAAAGCCCGGGTAAGGGAAATGTGGCTTACCCATTACAGCCCGTCTCTGACAGAACCCGGGAAATATATAGGCGACGCAAGAAAGATTTTCCCGGTTATAACATCCGGTTGTGATTTGCTTATGAAAACGCTGAGATTTGATTCCTGACAACTGCTCTTGCTGTATATTTCAAAATGGGACATTATTTCTCACGTTAATACAGATACAAATCCGGACACCCAGGCAAAAAAGGCATAAACCCGAATCTTACATAAATTAATTTAACCGGAGGAGACTTAGTATGAGGACACATGGAAAAATAAACCGAGTTTTATTGATACTGCTGATATTGTCAGTTATTGCAGGAATTTCGGTTTTTGCTGTTCACTACATGGAAAAAAGCCTGGTTGCCGACGTGGTTACCGTGGAAGCAGGCACAACGATGCCTGATGCTGGTATGTTCTATAACGGAAAGGCGAAAAGCGTTACATACGTCACCGATGTTTCCTCGATACCGCTGAATGTTCCGGGAATTTACGATGTTGTAGTAAATGTTGACGGAAGAAAATATAAATCCAGGGTTGAAGTAAAGGATACCATTCCCCCTGTGGGAGTGGTTAAAGCACTGGACCTGGATGAAGGCGAAACAGCGGCACCGGAGGATTTTTTTGAAAGCATCAGCGATGTAACCGATGTTACCGTGTCTTTCAAGGAAGAGCCGGATTTCAGCAGGATAAATTTACAAACCGTGACACTGGTATTGACCGACACTTCAGGTAACACTTCCGAATACGAGACAACGCTCTGGATTTCAAAACTAAAGGAAGTTGTGCAGGTGGAGGCGTCTGAAGAACTTCTGGATGTAAGCAAATTCCTGAAACCCACTGTGTCAGCGAAAAAACTGGCACTGATTGACGGTCCGCCTTCACTTAAAAAGGTTGGAAAGTATCCGGTACAGATAAGCGTGGACGGTGAAATATATCAGTCGACGGTTGAAGTTATAGACACCGTACCTCCCCGGGGTACTGCCAAACCCGTAACTGCATGGACGGGTGACGTGGTTGAACCTGAAAAGTTTATAACCGAAATAAACGATGTTACTTCGGTTAGCGTAAGGTATATGGAAGAACCCGATTTCAACCGGGAAGGGGAACAGACCGTAAGCCTTGTTCTTACAGACGAAGGCGGCAACGAGACGGTGATACAGTCAAAGCTGATCACGGTTAAGGATACCGAACCCCCAATAATTTACGGTGCAAAGAAACTTACGGCATATATCGGAATTCCTTTTTCATACAAAAAGGATGTATATGCAGAAGACAACAGGGACGGAGAAGTGCCCATAACCGTGGATGCCAGCCAGGTAAACCTTAAGGTTGAAGGGGAATATACGGCCATATATACAGCAACCGACTCGGCAGGAAATACCGCTACGGAGGAAGTAACTATAACCGTAAAAAAACAGTCGGTTACGATGGAGGAGCTGGAAAGGCTTGCGGATGAAGTGCTGGCACAGATAACCACCGAGGAAATGACACTCAGGGAGAAAGCATGGGAAATTTACAAGTATGTAAACACCCGTGTAACTTATACAGGTTACTCCGACAAAACCGACTGGATGAAAGAAGCTTATAACGGGATTGTAAACGGAGTGGGAGACTGCTTTACGTATTATGCCATGTCTCAGCTGCTTCTGAACAGGATAGGCATCCAGACGCTGAGCATTGAAAGGCTTACAAAACCCGGCGAAGCAAAACATTACTGGCACCTGGTGAATTATGGCGAAGGATGGTACCACTTTGATGCATGCATACACAAGCCACCCTTTGTTTCCTTCATGGTAACCGACGAGGAACTGGAAGCATATTCAAGGCGTCACAAGGACAGTTACTATTACAGGTATGACAAGTCGAAGTATCCGGCAACACCCAAAAAAAGCAGCAGTGACAACAATTGACAATGAAACCGCAGAAGGGCGGTTAAGGGAAAAAGGAGGAAAAGTTACGAAAGAGCTGGGAGTAATAGGTGGCCTCGGGCCGCTGGCAACGGCCTGTTTCATCGAAACGGTTGTAAGGATGACCGACGCACGTACCGACAGGGAGCATATACCAATGATCATATACAACAAACCCGGTATTCCTGACAGAACGAGCTATATCCTGGGGAAAAGCAGCGACAATCCTTATGTGCAGATAGCGGAAACCGGAAAAGCCCTGGAGCGGCAGGGTGTGGACTATATAGCCATTCCCTGCGTGACTGCTTATTTTTTCTATGATCAGCTCTGCAGGGAGATAAATGTACCGATTATAGACATGATTGGTGAAACAGCCCGGTATCTTAAGGAACGCGGAATCCGCAGGGCAGGCATAATGGCTACCGACGGTACCGTTACAGGCGGTTTTCTTAAGAAAACCCTGGAGGAATCCGGGCTGGAAGTGGTTCATCCGTCGGATGAAGGCCAGAAGTTACTGATGAATATTATCTATAAAGGCATAAAGGCCAATATGCCCTTTGAAATGGAGAATTTCAAAGCAGTGAAAAATGAGCTTTTCAGGGCAAATGCAGAGGTCATAGTCCTGGGCTGTACCGAGCTTTCGGTTATTCATCGTAATTATGACATTGGTCCCGGTTTTCTCGATGCAATGGAAGTATTGGCGCAGAAATCGGTTTTGCTTTGCGGCGGCAGGCTGAAAAAGGAATTTGTAAACCTTATAACCTGATTACCGGATTGGGGATGCCTGCCCGACAACAATGAAGCTTCTTGTATATCAGTATGGGAGATATATGGCTGCAGATTACACTTAAGCACAATGTATAAATTGACACGAGGTGCTGAAAATGTCAAGGCAAATAAATATACTCGAGTACCTGGAGAATATTGTTAGTGTTTGTCCCGATAAAATCTGTTATGCTAATGAAAAGGAAGGCTATACATTCAGGCAGGTATATGACTGTGCACGGGCGATAGGAACTTTTCTTTACTACCGGGGACATTACAAAAAACCCGTGGTGGTTTTCATGAAAAAACACCCGAAAGAGATTATTGCTTTCCTGGGTGTTGTATACGCCGGTGATTATTATGTTCCCATTGACGAGGAAATGCCCGTTCACAGGATAGAACTGATTTTCGGGAACTTGTCGCCGGAAGCGGTTATATGCGATGAAACCACTGTCGGATTGCTGAAAAAATTTAATTATAAAGGGAATGTCTACCTTTATGATGATATAGTAAAAACAGCACCGGATGACAGTGCCCTTCGCGAAATTTTTGATAAGGCGATAGACACCGATCCGATATACGTGGTTTTTACTTCCGGTTCAACCGGAGTGCCGAAGGGAGTTGTGGCATGTCACCGTTCGGTGATTGACTATATTGAAAGCTTTTCCGAAGTCCTGGGAATTAATTCCGGTACCGTTTTCGGAAACCAGACTCCTCTGTATGTTGACGCGTCGCTTAAAGAAATTTACCCGACGCTGAAGTTCGGAGCAACGGCATATATAATACCGAAAGAGCTGTTCATGTTTCCGGTGAAACTGGTAGAGTTCCTGAATGAAAAGAAAATCAACACGATTTGCTGGGTTGTTCCTGCGCTGACGATGATATCCGGGCTTGGGGTGTTTGATAAAATTAAGCCCGAATATCTTCATACCATAGCCTTCGGAAGCGAAGTTTTCCCGATGAAGCAGTTCCTGCTCTGGAGAAAGGCCCTGCCGAACGCAAAATTCATCAACCTTTACGGTCCAACAGAGGCTACGGGAATGTCGTGCTATTACGTGGTGGACCGCGAATTTACGGAAAATGATGTAATACCAATTGGCAGGCCGTTCAGGAACACCGATATTATTCTGCTGGACGAGGAAAACAAGCCTGCTGCGCCGGGCGAACCGGGCGAGATATGTATACGCGGAACGTCGCTGACTCTGGGTTATTACAGGGATTTTGAAAGAACAAGTGAGGTATTCGTCCAGAACCCGCTGAACGACTTATATCCCGAGCTTATATACCGTACCGGCGATATCGGAAAGTACAATGAAAGAGGAGAACTGGTTTTCCTGTCGAGAAAGGATTACCAGATAAAGCATATGGGCCACAGGATTGAGCTTGGCGAAATTGAAGCCGCAATCGGCAGGATGGACGGAATAATCAACGCTTGCTGTATTTTTGATGATGTGAATAAAAAAATCGTGCTTTATTATACAGGCGATTGCCCGAAGACTGACGTTATCAGCTTTGCAAAGGAAAAACTTCCCAGGTACATGATACCTCATGTTGTTGAAAAGCTTGATGCAATGCCTTTGACAACAAACGGAAAGATTAACAGGCTTTTGCTGAAGGAAAAATATATGAACGAAAAGAAGGGGGCCGAAAAAAATGGAAGCATTAATAAAAATTCTTGAAGAACTGCATCCCGACGTGGATTTCAGGAATGAAAAGGCGCTGATAGACGACAAAATACTGGATTCTTTTGACATCATTTCGCTGATTACCGAAATAAACGAGGAATACGGGGTCAGGATACCAGTGGACGAAATAGTTCCTGAAAACTTCAATTCCGCCGAGGCAATCTATAAGCTGATACAAAAGCTGCAGGACGAGGAATAGATAGTATGCTGTTTACATCTTATAATTTTATATTGTTTTTGATTGCAGTATTTGCACTTTACTATATAATACCTGGGAAATACCAGTGGATTCTTCTGCTTGCGGCAAGCTTTGTCTTTTACAGCTTTTCGGGCTGGGATAATGTCGCGTATATTACCGTGACGATAATCGTCACATACCTCGGGGCAGTGAGAATCGGAAAGCTATACAGGCAGCAGGAGGAATGGCTTAAGGAAAACAGGGAAAAGCTTTCAAGGGAAGAAAAAAAGGCATTCAGGGAAAGGATAAAATCAAGGCAGAAGAAATGCCTGGTTTTCTGCCTTTTATTCGACCTTGGCATTTTGGCCGTGCTGAAATATACAAATTTTGTCATATCGAACATAAACTCAACAGCAAGGCTGTTTAATGCCGGTGAAATATCCTTCCTGGACATAGCCCTGCCGTTAGGGATTTCGTTCTATACCTTCCAGGCGGTTGGTTACCTCGTGGACGTGTACCGCGGAAAATATCCGCCTGAAGAAAACCTGGGGAAATTTGCCCTGTTCGTGTCCTTTTTCCCTCAGCTTGTCCAGGGGCCGATAAGCCGTTTTGACGACCTGGGAAAACAGCTTTACGAAGGACATGATTTTGATGCGAAAAACGTTTCGTTAGGCATTCAGAGGATACTTTGGGGTTTCTTCAAAAAGCTTGTCATAGCCGACCGTATTATGCCCGTTGTCAGGACGATTACCCAGGATCCGGATACGTACCAGGGCGTTTTTGTCCTTGTTGGCATGGTTTTCTACGCTGTGCAGCTGTATGCCGATTTTACCGGGGGTATTGACATTACGATTGGTATTGCCGAGGTTCTTGGAATAAGGCTTAAGGAAAACTTTGAAAGGCCGTTCTTTTCAAAATCAACGGCAGAATACTGGAGAAGATGGCACATTACAATGGGAACATGGTTCAGGGACTATGTATTCTATCCTGTTTCAATAAGCAATGCTATGATGAAAATATCGAAATTTTCAAGGGAGAAATTCGGTGAGAAAACAGGAAAAAAAGTTCCGGTGTACCTGTCAACCGTCATAGTATGGTTTGCAACCGGTATCTGGCACGGCGCAAGCTGGAATTTCGTTGTATGGGGGCTTCTGAACTGCCTTGTGATTATTGTGTCGCAGGAACTGGAACCTTTTTATGCATGGTTCCACAACAGGTTCAATGTTCGCGGAAAGTTCCTTTTTAAACTGTTCCAGGTGGGAAGGACATTTCTTCTGATGTCGGCGATAAGAATACTGGACGTTTACAGGAACGTACCGGTAACTTTCCGTATGTATGCTTCAGTTTTCACTAAATGGAATTTAAAAGAGCTGTTCGGCGGGGCTTTGCTGGAACTGGGACTGAGCAGGGCCGATTATTTCGTCCTTCTTTTTGGCATAATTATAATGATAACCGTAAGTCTCGTTCAAAGAACCGGAAGCGTCAGGGAAAAAATGTACGCAAGGCATGAAGCAATACGCTATGCTGCATATGCAGGCCTGTTTATAGCGATAATTGTTTTCGGAGCCTATGGCATTGGGTACGACAGCAACCAGTTTATCTACAATCAATTTTAGCAGAAAGCGGTTGGAAATATGACTATGGTGAAGAAAGCAATAAAGATAACCATTACAATAATGATAACGGCAGCATTGCTGATACTGCTGCAGAACCTGTTAATGCCCAAGTACATGACTGAAATACTGGAGGGGGCATTGATATCAGAATATTACCGTGAAGAAAACAAAGATCACGATGTAATTTTCATTGGAGACTGTGAAGTATATGAAAACTTTTCGCCGATAACCCTGTGGCAGGAGTACGGCATAACCAGCTTTATCCGTGGCAGTGCCCAGCAGCTTATCTGGCAGTCCTATTACCTGCTCGAGGAAACGCTTATGTATGAAAAGCCGAAAATTGTGGTTTTCAACGTGCTTTCGATGAAGTACGACACTCCGCAGAAGGAAGCATATAACCGGATGGCACTGGACGGAATGCCATTGTCAGTTCCGAAGCTGAAATCAATAAAGGCGTCAATGATGGAAGACGAAAAGTTTATAACGTATATTTTCCCTATACTCAGATACCATTCAAGATGGAGCGAGCTTTCTGCCGAGGATTTCAAATACCTTTTCAGGAAGGACAAGGTTACGCATAACGGTTACCTTATGAGGGTTGACGTAAAACCCGTGACATCAATACCTCAGCCAAAAAAGCTTGCAAATTACCGGTTCAGTGACATATGCTATGAATACCTTGACAGAATGACGAGGCTGTGCAGGGAAAACGGCATTGAATTGGTTTTGATAAAGGCGCCCACGCTTTACCCGCACTGGTATGACGAGTGGGACAAGCAAATTGAGGAATATGCGGCTGAGAACGGTCTTCTATATATTAACTTTTTAGAATATACAGATGAGATAGGAATAGACTATCAGACCGACACCTATGATGCGGGTCTGCACCTGAACCTGTCGGGGGCAGAAAAACTGACCAGGTATTTCGGAAAGATACTGGCGGAACAATTTGACCTTCCCGACCGTCGGAATGATGAGGGCTTAAGCCGGATTTGGGCTGCAAAAGCAGAACGTTATGCCCTGGAGATGGAAAGGCAATATGCAGAACTGGAAGAATTGGGCTATCTGAAAGCCTTTAATACTCGCAGGGACGAGGACGAATAAAAGATAAAAAACTTTATCTCAGATTATTAAATATGCAATAAAGGAAAAGAGGAGCTGGATATATGAAAAAGAACAAGGTAATTATCCTGGTTACGGTATTGGCAGTAATCGCTGTGGGAATCGGCCTGCTGCTTCTGAACCAGGCGGAAAGCGAGGATAAGGCCGGAAATACGGACATAAGCGGCGGAGGTGTAAATTCAGGCGGCAGTGAAACCGCCGGAAATGATCAGAATGGTAAAATTCCTGGGGAAAAGAAAGGGTATTATTTCGAGTACAGGGGAATAAGGATTGGGATCAATGACGAAGCTGCCCCGATAATTGAAGCGCTTGGCAAGCCCATGCACTATTTCGAGGCACCAAGCTGTGCCTTTGAAGGCATGGACAAAATATACTCATACAGCGGTTTTGAATTCACAACATACACGAAGAATAACAAGGACTATATAGCATCGCTTTTTTTTCTTGATGACACCGTTACCACGAGGGAAGGCATTACGCTGAACGCAACGCTGGATGATATTGTAGCGGCATATGGCAGTGACTATGAGCAAAACTTCAATGAGTATTCCTACAGCGACGGCAACTGTATTCTTTCTTTCATCCTTGAAAACGGAAAAGTTGTGTCGGTTGAGTATTCGATGATTGCAGACAACAGCAACGGAGGATAGCATTAATTGCCATCCTCCTCTTCCAATTTTGCTCTTACATCATTAATCTTTTTGATGTTTTCGAGGTAATCCTCTTTCACAATGAACTTGTTCTTGTAGAATTCTTCGATTTCGTATTCAAACGCATTCAGTGCTTTTACTACCGTATCGAATTTTTGAGAGTATTCATTGTTTATTTTTTCAATCTGGTTTTCGTAGTCGGCCTTAATGGTTTCAATTTCTTTCTGGTGCTCTGCTTTCAGCGAATTAATCGTGTCCCTCAGCTCATAAATCAGTTCCAGCTGTTCATTGAGCTCGAAGGTTTTTTTAACAAAGTACAGGTTTGATATAGTCAAACTTAAAAATATAAGCCCTATTATCACTATTGAAACATGATTCCTGTTCATATGTAAAACCCCTTTTCGATGTTTATTATATTTTATCGGTAAACAGGCAAAATTTCTGTAATTAATGAAAGCAAAAAATATTATATTCAAATAAGGGTATATATACAATATAATATTAGACTTTTGCCGGATAATCCCGTAATATATATCGGCATGGTTTTAATATCGCATTTATAATCAAAAAAATATATTAGAACAGGAGAAAGGAAAATGAAGAAAGGGACAATCATTTTAATCATAATAATTGCAGTGCTTGCCGTTGTTATTCTGCCTGCCGTCAGTTCCTATAACAGGCTTGTGGCACTGAGCGAAGATGTTGAAACGGCACTAAGCCAGATTGATAACCAGCTGCAGAGGAGAAACGATCTTATCCCGAATCTTGTCAATACAGTCAAAGGCTATGCAGCCCATGAAGAAGAGATTTTTACCCGCATTGCTGATGCCCGTTCAAGGCTTATAGGAGCCGGTTCACTGGAAGAGAAGGCCGAGGCAAGCGAAGAACTTTCGGGTGCTTTAAGCAGGCTTCTTGCAATCGCAGAGAATTATCCTGAACTGAAGGCCAATGAGAATTTCAGACAGCTTGCTGATGAACTGGCCGGGACAGAAAACAGGATAGCAACTGCAAGAAGAGATTATAACAATGCAGCAAGAGTTTACAATACAACCATCAGAAGATTTCCTACCGTAATTCTTGCAAATGTTTTCGGCTTTGAAAGATATGAATACTTTGAAGCCGATGAAAGTGCAAGGCAGGCACCGGAAGTTAATTTTGACTGATTTATTAAGCGTTTATGGTCATGAAGTGGCTGCTGTGAACTGATAAGCCGCCAAAATCAAAAATCAAGAAGGAAGGTTTTGATGAAAAATATACTGCCAAAACCCCGTCATATAATTATAGCGGTTATAATTTTAATCATAATGGCACCCCATGCGGTAGCCACTTCTGCCGGCCTGCCTGAACCGACCGATAACTTTTTTGTAAACGACTTTGCAGGTGTTATAGATTCCGAATATGAACGGCTTATACAGAGAGAAGCGGTTTCATTATACGAAAAAACTGGCGCCCAGGTTGTGGTTGTTACCATTGACAGTCTAAACGGCGAACCCCTTGAGGAATATGCCAATAAGCTTTTCAGAAAATGGGGAATAGGTTCGGCTGAAAAGGACAATGGGGTTCTAATCCTTGTTTCCATTGGCGACAGGAAGTCCAGAATTGAAGTTGGATATGGTCTTGAAGGCGCACTGCCCGACGGAAAAACCGGACGTATACAGGATGAATACATGATTCCTCATTTCAGGGACGGAGATTACGGGCGGGGGGTTACAAACGGTTTTCTTGCCATTGTCAGAGAGGTATATAAGGAATACGGTATGGAATATGATGCTGCAGGTGACGGGTATCCTGAATATTATTTCGGAGAGGAAGAGAATGAAAACCCGGACGCGGGAAGTATGATTGTTTTGTTTCTGATCCTGGCAGTTATTTTTATTGATATTATTTTCTTCAGGGGACGACTTACGAAACTCCTGCTGTATACCGCTTTCACCGATTCTAATAGAGGAGGTGGCAGCAGCGGCTTCAGGGGAGGCCGCAGCAGCGGAGGAGGTTTTTCCGGCGGCGGCGGAAGCAGCGGTGGAGGAGGAAGTTCAAGAAGTTGGTAACTTTGGTGACATAAAAATAGTTTGACTGCCGGATAATTTGAATTTATAATGTACTTATCATGGAAAATACTTGAGATTCGGCAATATAAGCGGAACATGAGTCACATTTCACGGAGTCTGAAAATAAGGCATAATGAGATGTGACTTTTTAATTTATAGTGTTGGCAGAAGAAAGGAGGCAGAACGGCTTGAGCTTTGGCGTTGTTATATTGCGTCTGCTGACAGCGGCATTGCTTGGCAGTTTTGTGGGCATTGAAAGGGAGAACAAAAAACGGGCGGCAGGCCTCAGGACCCACGTACTGGTTTGCCTGGGATCTGCGCTGGTTATGGTTTTGTCGGAGTACCTGTTCAATGCGTATCGCGGATTGACGAATGTTGATCCGGCAAGGCTTGGGGCCCAGGTAATAAGCGGTATAGGTTTTCTTGGCGCGGGCACGATAATTAAACAGGGTGTGAGTATTAAAGGACTTACCACTGCAGCGAGCCTGTGGGCTACGGCATGCATAGGTCTTGCAGCGGGTGCCGGGTTTTATACCGCTGCCGTTGTTGCCGCGGTCATAGTTTTTGTAACGCTCAGAACACTCAGCAAGTTTGAAAACAAGGAGAAAGCCTTAACCGGAATTAGCGTGAAGATTGAAAACAGGCCGGGAAAACTTGGCGAGGTCGCATCATTTATAGGCAAAATGGGAGCCAATATTAACAACGTGGAAATAGAAGATGACGAAGAGGATTATATGGTGGTGCGTTTTACATTGAATCTTCCGAAAGGCCTGGCCCAGAATGATGTCGTTTCACAGCTGAAGACGCTGAACGGCGTTAAGTCTGCGGAGTAGTTCTGAAAAAGGACAATACACAGGAGGTTCATTTACATATGAAAGTTATAATCGTCGGGGGTATGGCAGGCGGTGCGTCGGCAGCCGCAAGGCTCAGAAGACTTAATGAGCATGCAGAAATAATAGTGCTGGAAAAAGACAGGTATATTTCCTATGCCAGCTGTGGGCTGCCGTATTACATAGGTGAGGTTATAAAAGACAGGGATGATTTGTTTGTTCATACTCCCGAGGATATGAAGGTACGGTTTAACATCGATGTAAGAACCGAAAACGAAGTTTTACGCGTAAATACAAAGGAAAAGACTGTAACCGTAAGGAGTGGGACACGCGGTATTTACGAGGAAAGTTATGATTACCTTGTCCTGTCACCCGGAGCCAGGGCATACAGGCCGGATATTCCCGGGATTGACAGTGACAGGGTTCTGACTTTAAAGAACATTCCCGATGCTGATGCAATTAAGTCACTGACAGACGAAAAGGGGATGAAAAGTGCCGTTATTATCGGCGGCGGGTTCATTGGCATTGAAACGGCTGAAAATCTGGTAAAAAGAGGAGTGGCTGTATCCGTTACAGAACTGTTTCCGCATATCCTTTCCCAGTTTGATGAAGACATTGCAGTACTGCTGGAAAGGGAACTGGTCAGAAACGGTGTTAACCTGTTTTTGAACACTTCGGTAACAGCCATTGAAGAGAAGGAAGAAAAACTGGAAATTGTTCTTTCAACCGGCGAAAAAATATCCGCAGATTTTGTCATTTCGGCGGCAGGCGTAGTTCCGGATACTGATTTTCTCAGGGACAGCGGTATTGAGCTTGGACCGAAAGGGCATATAATAGTTAATGACAGAATGCAGACGAACGTGGAAAATGTGTATGCCGTCGGGGACGCAGTTGAAGTGACGGATTATATAAACGGTAAAAAAACGGCTATACCCCTTGCAGGCCCTGCAAACAAGCAGGGAAGAACGGCGGCGGACAACATTGCCGGACTGAACCCGGTATATAAAGGTACACAGGGCACGTCAATAATCAAGGTTTTCAGCCTCACTGCCGCATGTACCGGCAATAACGAAAAAATGCTGAAACGGGCCGGAATACCTTATAAGGCAGTATATGTCCATCCTATGTCCCATGCATCCTATTATCCCGGTGCGACGCAGATGACATTGAAGCTCCTGTTTGATGATCAGGGAAAAATATTCGGAGCGCAGGCAGCAGGGCATGACGGAGTTGACAAGAGAATAGACGTCATAGCAACCGTTATCAGGCTTAACGGCACGGTAAACGATTTGGCCGAACTGGAGCTTTCATATGCTCCGCCGTATTCTTCCGCAAAGGATCCCGTCAATATGGCAGGTTTTGTTGCGCAGAATTCCCTGGCGGGACTATCGCACCTGATTACGTGGAACGAGTTCGAACAGCTTGATAAGGATGATTACATCCTTGTTGATGTAAGAACCGAGAACGAATACAAAAAAGGTCATGTTAACGGAGCAATTAACATACCTGTCGATGAACTGAGAGAAAGGCTTCATGAGCTGGACCGAAGCAAAACAATCGTGGTATACTGCCGGGTGGGCTATCGCGGGTACATTGCGGACAGAATACTGAGCCAGAACGGGTTCAGGGTATTGAATATTACAGGAGGATATAAGTCAGTACTATCTGGGTAAAGATTAGAAAACAGCAGGACAGTGTAAATATTACACTGTCCGATGCTTATTTTACTGTCTTTTTTCAATAACTCCTAAATCGAACAAACTTAAATTTATTCTTTCTTAAAACCGAACCATCTTCCAAAGTTTCATTGGATGCTTCCCTTGCAGTGCATGCGGCAAGTACCAATATACCTTTTGATTTGAGCTTTTCAACCACTTTGAAGCTAAGCGTCATTTCACCCTGACACAGGACAGCAACAGGTTTATATTCCAAGATTTTTTTAGTGTATTCACAAGCGAGCTGTGAAATTTCCTCTGTATCCAGTTTAGGGTCAACCTCAGGGAAAGGTATGTCAATTATTTCACCATATTTCAAAGCTTCGTTTATTTGTTCCTTAGACCAGTTCGCACTTGGATGATTACTGAAATTTATGAATATTTTATTATTACTTATCATAGTTTATAATATCCTCCATGTTGTCACAAATATCTTTCAGAATACCTATAAAGGAAATCTTTTTTATATCCTGTTTAAGCAGGTTACTGTCAGGATTCCACTTTCCGCGGAAATAAATTATATCGGATATTTCCCTGTCATTAAAGCCACCATGCGCGAGATGGTTTCTTACTTTGCTGAGTTCATGCATAAGATAAGAATACTTCTTGTCAATACTGTTAATTTTAGCAAAGCCTGATAGACATTTATCAATAAAGTCAATAAGGGATTCTTCTTTTTCTTTTGGTATATGCAGGGAGAGATTTGCTTTTCTAAGCTCATTAATATGTATAATGACAGAATTATTGTCAATAATTTTGTCAAAATGATCTTCCAAACTTGCATCTACATTTTTTATTAAGTTTTTAATATCTCCGGTTGGGCTATATTTTCCTTCCGAATCTGCCCATAACCTGAACAGACCGCTGATTATTCCATCAGACCGGAGCAGATTCTTAATGTCTTTGAAAGTAAGCGTTTTATAAATTTCTTTTTCCTCGTTATATTTAATTTCAATTGCTCTTTTGTAGACATTTCTCAGATTATAGTTATTTATAAACTTCTTTTCTGTAAGTCCGCCTTTAACGATTAAGCAGGTGACTACTGTTTCCTGAAGAAGAATAAATCCCTGATGCACCATATTATGTTCAATACACCATTTCACAGCGGAAAAGCCATTTATAACATTATTATTGAAATAATGATTCACGGTAAATTTAATTTTTTCGATTAAGCCTTTTGCAACAGGATAGCTGCTTGTTTCATTATTGTTCATAATTATATTTATGCAATTATTCAGTTTTTCATAATCGTAATTGAAAATCAGATCATATCCTCTTGTCATATGTATGTTGTCGCTAAATTGCTGAAGAAGATTTCCCAGCCGGAGATAATTGTAGTTTGGTTTTCCCAGGGCATTATCTTTTGAACTTTCAAGAAGGTCGCTGATTTCACCTGCACTACCATGTTTAATAAAGCTGTATATGGCATATGACCAGTCGGCAACCTCAATCATCGGCCACAGGTCGAATATAGGTGTATGATCTAAAAGTTCATCTTTTGCTTCGAAGGCACCGTAATAAATTCCTTTTATTTTTACATCATTTTTTATGATTCTTGCATAGTTGATCACCAATAAAGAAAGTAAGGGAATGGACCTGAAACCTGTCGTGATATCCAGATAAACCTCATCACCATCTTCTATTTCCTCAATAAATGTGTTTACAATGGACCACAGCTCTGCCGTGTTTTTTCCATCTTTAATTCTAACGGTTTTAATGTTTTTGCTCAATTGTGGAACCACGTCCAGCAATTCATAATTCAGACCCTTGTTTTTTTCAACTGATTTTTCGGCGTAGTTGATTAACCTGTCTTCCCAGTTATATTTCCTGGCTTTTTCTGTTAAGAAAACAATAACATAACAATCATTGTATTCTTTTATGTTACTGAAAAGGGCTTGAGCAACAGCAGCCGTAGAATAATAACCTGTATATGTATATTTTTGCTTTCCCGGTGTGTCAATGACATATTTTGTCTTGCTGTATACATTTGCTCCAAGAATGGCCATTAGTTTTTTTGCCATCGTTAAATACTACCACCTTTCAGATGATTGGAATTCTTTTTCTGTATTTTTGTCCTGTAGTTGGCCCGTCACAAAATATTGAGTAAAAATACTGCATAGCTCGGGAGAACCGAAAATTTCGTAAATTCCTTTATACATGGGTTTACCAAGAATATATTGCTTTTTATGGCTCTCCAAACTTATAAAGAAACGCCTGTCATCCGGTTCCATGCAATTGTTAATGTTTTTATATATTTCAATTAAATTTTGTCTCAGGTACTCGGAAAACAGTTCCGGTGACCTTTCATATTCAAGATAATTTCCATTATTGTGAGCAAATACGCCTGATAAAAGAATACCTTTATTTAGTATTTTCTGTTGGCAAATTTTTACATTGTCTATAGCAAATATGTTTTCTTGTATGTTAAGCTGTTTACCGGGCAAATTTATAATTTTTTTCATGAAGCTGTATAAAAATGGTGAACAAATTATGAGGTTTGCTTTATTAATTAACCATATACCATTCCCGGTTTCTATTTTTTTTGAAGACAAAAAATCAGATACAGTTAAATATTCAGTATTGAAAAACTTCCTGAAATACAGGAGAAGATCATTTTGGTATCCTTCATATAGAAAAATACCATTTGTTAAAAACCTAAAAGTTATTTTAAGTCTGATATTCATAGCCATACTTCGATTTAACATAAAACGTATTATAGAGTTAATTACATACCAGTTTACATTTGATCCAACCAGGCACATATTTCGGTTGACCGTTCTCAAATACAATCTTTCTGGTCTTTGGATATATACTCCCATAATATTTATGCCTGGATATTTTCGCAACCTTGGATTTCATTTTATCATCTAGGTGCAGCAGGATTGTTTTTGAGAGCATTCCCGTACCGAAACCGACCTGGAGCATAAATTCGTTTTTATCGAGACTTTTTATCATTCTGAGCAATTCATAGTAAAAGTCTGTAATATTTTTTACAGCTTGGCCATAAGTATTGAAAAAAGAGATTTCATTATTAATATAATTTTCGACTTCACTGTTTATTTTAAAAGCAAATTTATTGGCAATTTCTATATTTTTAATTTTTGCTTCATTAGCAATATAATGGGACACTTCGTTTATTGTTACATAACATGAAAACAGGCTTTTTTCTTTTATTCCTTCCAGAAAAACAGATCTTGCCTTTTCAGGCTGCTCTACATTTATATCTTTTTTTTGAAACCATTTTACCTTGCCATTACAAATATTTAATATTTTAACCTGATACACATTCAAAACATCAGGTTCCCGCAGATTGGAATCTGATACGGAAATAAAACGAAAAGGGGAATCGTATGTCCCGCCGAAGATTTTTTCATCAGCTTCATTATCCACGTTATTTGATTTTTCTTTACTTTTTGTATTACTGACTATATTTTTATAAACTTTATCGATTGTTTCGGTGAAATAACTCAATTTTGCCCCTGAATTTATGATATGGTTTGTCAGTACGCTTCTTAAAGCTCCTTTTATTGAACTGCCGGGTATAAATACCTTTCCTCCGCTTTTAATGTACTGAAGAACTTTATCATGTACGCTTAATGTCGTAGAACCCAATCTGTATCTGGCAAATTCCCTATAATCGATTCTGTATTCCTTGCAAAGGGATTTTAAATCAATGTTGCCTTTTTCCAAGCCTTCAAGGATTTTTAAATAAAAATCCGTTTTACCTTCTCTATATTTGGTTTCAATCAGCTTTTCAACATTTACAGGTGTGAAAAAATTTTCCTCATAAATATATTCGACAGGTGAATACTGTTCCCCGTTTCCTATAAAAAGAGGCGTTATAACCTCTATTTCGAGCTTACCGTTCATTCACGAATCACCTCTTAAGACTTATAGGGCAATAAATAGGAAAGAGCATATCTGAAAACCCTGTGTGAATTAAAGCCATTCGGCGTTACGTCCACGAGCCGTCCTTCCACCATGCCACTGAATGTTGAACCTTCAAGCAGCACTTTGACCTTTTTTTTCTTGGCATCTTTATTTCCAAAGACGCTGTATACATACCCAGCGCGTTCTGCGATCTCGTAGTCCATTATAACGCCTAACTCTTCCTCGTTTTTTGGTGAAAAAACAGATATATTTACAAAACTGTCGCAATTTACAAGATTTACTTCTTCAGCTTCCGTCTTTTCAAAATCAAAGGAACCAAGGCCTATTGAACGTTCACCGCCAATTCCCTCATCACATAATAGTTTTATGGCGGATAAGACCTTGCCGCTTAGTTCGTCAGAAATTTTTAAATAAAACCACAGGCCAGTCTCATTTCCGTAAACGCACTGAGAATAATAGAATATGTTTGTCGAATATGTAATCCTGTCTACATCAATACGCGCAAGTTCCCTGCTTTTGAAACAGGGAAACCCATCATCTGTATATTTTTCTTCTGGCACTATAAATTGCCCGACAACCTGATATCTGTCATTATTAAAACCGTCAATCAGTGTGTTTTCCGGGATAAACTTCACCTTTTTTATTTTTTTATGGTCATCAGTTTGAAGTTTTTCTGTCAGGTCAAGCGACAGCGGCTTAAATACGTAATAAATATCTTTCCAGTAGGGCATAGCAGATGAAATCCTGAAAGGGACATCGTCCGTACAAAAACTGTTAACAAGGCTTTCGGTTTCTTTTCTTCCAAAAAGCATGGAATAACAGTTGATTATTCCGCTAAACAAAGTGTCTGAATGTATAACATATTCAGTAGTGTTATAGATGCCTTCTTTATTCCCGATGTGTAGAGGGCTCCGGGGTTTCAGAATTATTCTCCAAGATTTATAATCCTGCATTTACAATGCCCCCTGTCTTAATTATTCCGGATATTTAGCCTGTTAATAGCATCGGTTATATTTTCAGCTTTATCACATACTGTTTCTTCGCGTACAGACTGTTCAGATGTGTAGTAATCCTTATTCCTAAATACTATTGTAATATTTTTGAATTTAATTTTACCATATCCTCTTGTACCTTGTCCGCCAAGATAATCGTCTTCAAGAAGCTCCATGGCTTTCATAAATTTCTTAAGATACTTGTCTTCATCATCATCAAATACATTCAAAACAAACTCACAATTGAAAATTGCGCCAGCCGGTACTCTTTCGGTTTGCCTGGGATTTGCCCTTGAAGTAATCCTGTCCAGATTATTTTCAAATTTTACCTCAGTCCATTCAAGATCGAGGTAATCTTTCATATTCTGCGTGATTGAATCCTCATCCAGGTAAGCGTCACGGACAATCAGACGTGTGGGTATTACTGCCTCGTCAAAACTTACCTTAAGATTTTCACCGCTTTCAGTTTTATGTTCTCCGTGATTCCTTCCAAATATGTTGCATACAGCACATTCCGGATCACCGCACATGTGCATTCTTTTTCGGTCAACTTTACCTCTATCTCCGACAGTAATAATCAGATTGTCAGCAGTTATTTTGCCTTCAGCGAATTCCATCAATGAACGCATTTTGCCCTTTAGACTGCTGCCTGGTATGTATGGTTTTCCATAGGCATCTTTTATAACTGCATTGTCAACGCCACCAATTTCAAGACTATTCTGACCTTTTCCAATGTGCAATCCTGTTAATAACTCCAAGCAACATTTGATTATGTATTTTCCTTTGAATTTGACATTGCTAACTATATCATAAAAATTGCTCATATACTATACCTCCTATTCTTTTTCACTATAGTACCGATTGTAAGCAACAACAGCTTCAAAAAACTGCTTGAATCTCTTAAGCTTTAATGGGTCACTATCAATTTTATCTATGAATTCTTTTACTATCTCATAAAAATCCTTAAGTGCGTTAAATCTGCCGGCTGCATATGCCATTTTCGATTTCAGCATGATAATTTTGAAGAAACGATCGTCATCGTCTAACTTGATATTCCTGACTTCATTGTAGATTTTTCTCAGTTGAGTAACTGTTACTTTTCTTTCATTTAATAATTTTCCAGTCTCCTCGGCTATCCTTATCAATACTTCCCCGTTTTTGTCCTTTTCCTGGTCTATAGCGGTAGTAATATCATTTTTTATTTTAATAATAACATCGTTTTTCTTATATTGATTTTGATTAACGTTCTGCCGTTGCATATGTTTTTCCCTCCTTTTTTTATTCTCTTATTTCAAGCTCACTCCACCTTGCGGCGAGATAAGCATGCTGATACAAAGTATTATTCTTTTTTTCAATCATGGCCTCTTCTATTTCCTTGATTTTGCCTGCCGTTTCCTTATCGCTTCTTTCAATCAGCCTTTTCATCGAGTAGAAGAACCTCCATGATTTAAAAATTTCATTTTGTTCATCTGCCATTACTTTCAGATTTGCAGTACTGTAGATAATATTCAGAAGAGCTTTTGAGACGTGTTTACTTTCCGTCAGTTCTACAATTTTGTTCTTTATTTCTTCAAGTACAGGGAAATCATCCCATTTGACAATATGTTCCGAAAAAGCCAGGCAGTTTTTAACTGAACCATCATTGTGAATGAGTGATTTTGCTTTATCAAGATATTCGCCACTTGTAAGAGCTACCCTGTATACCGGGTATTTTATATCAGGTGCTATTGCAAAACCCATAGAAATGGTAAGTGCAGGATTACCATGGGTATATTTTGAAAAATCCTGTCTGATTCTGTAAGCAACTTGAGGAATTTCGCTCCATGGGCCGATCAAACAGAAATCATCTCCACCTGAGTAAAGTACAATTATGTTATCCCGCCATTTTTCATTTTCATTGATTATTTGGTCCAAATACAAGGAGAAAAACACAGAAAATTCTTCAGAAAGTGTTATAAGCTTTGAAAATGGAGGGTTATCACCAAGACCTTTTATGAAAATATCCCCCAGGTTATCTACATCACCCCTTAGTACTGCCCATGTTTCAACGCCTTTTGAAGATTTTGCTATGCGTTCTATTTCTTTTATAACTTTGTCACCACTTTCATTTTTCTCAACAGGAATGTTTGTTGAAATGTTTAGTAGCGGATAAATAGTGTCATCATTTTTTCTTAAGGCATAATATATTTTTTCTGTATTATCATTGCCGGTGGTTGGTTCATCAACGAAGCAAATTTGTCGTCCAAAGCAGGCAAAGACATCAAATACGTTTTTTATTTCAATTTTTTTGATTGACTTATCTGTAATTTTTATTTCAGATAGTTTTTCAAAGCTGCTGCAAAGGTATTCTTTTTTTGCCAGTTCCTTTCCGAAACGAATAAAGCTATCACAAAACGAGCATATATTGTTACCGTCGCTGGGTATCATCTGCCTGGAACACCGGGGACATTTGCCGGTGTAATCTTCTTCCGGGGCGAAAAAATTCATTCCCATTTTATTTATCAATTGCTTGTATTTCCGGGTTTTCTTTGCCTGGACAACAGATGAAACCTCATTTAACTTTAGGGATATGCTGTTTGCTTGTTTACATTTGTCAGAATAAGAATTATTGTTTATATCTTTAGCAATAAAGTCATAAATACTTACAGGAACACAGCCCAACAGTACCGAGAGTTTACCTCCGTGTGCACTAAACATAACCTTGTCAATGTATTCCTGATATTCATTGATTCTTGTCATTGTTATTCTGGGTCCCAATATATAGAAATGCCCGCCACCGCACATAAGAATATTTGCAACCGATAAATTCTCTTTTGCCACTATGAATTTTGCAATTGTATCCATCAGAAAAGATATGTAAAATGATTTTCCTTTAAGTGCACTTGATGCACCATCCATATCCGTGTCATAAACAAAATCCTGAATTCCTGAAATATCTCCTTTTATTAAAGAAAAATACGGAAATTCATTATCTGTTATAGTTGAAGGAGCACCGAGTTTATTAAGTATGGTTTCAAGTTGTTTTTTTATCCTGCTATCAATGTCACTTTCATCAGAAAATTCAGCTTTTAACTGGTTATAAAGTGCTAACGCAATTGCCGCGGTAGTTTTAAGGTGTGCCCATAATGATATGCTTGGTCGGTTGTAATAATATGCCGATGGGATATTGAAGGTATAGTTTTCAATTAAATGGTATAGATAATGGGAAAACAGGAATTTATCGGTTCCGTATTCAGAGCAAATTCTTCTGAATAACCGTTTAAAATCTTCAAATAACTTAGTATATTCTTCATTTATATCTTTGCATTTTTCTTTTTCCGCAAAATGAAGTATATTCCTTGTTACCGGTTTTTTATAATAAATATCTTCAAACCTTTTCTTCAGGTTATCGAGGTTAATATCACAGAAGACCGAGATCAACTGCATAGCGCTGTTGTCAATTTCCTTGTCATTATGTATTTTATATTCCTCCCGATCAATTGCCGAAAGTTTATCAGCAATTGCTACGAACATTTCGCAAATCTCATTTCTTGAATAATTGTGATGGTTCTTGACGATGTTTAATACCGTCCCACTGATTATATCTCCCGCATGCAGGGTTAGAAAATAATCACCCCAATACTGGTGGGCAGCTGTGCCATATTGTTTTTTAATATGCAGCTGTGTGGTATTATCATTTGTCCGAATATAAAACTTACCTATATCATGCAAAATGGAGCCTAAGAACAGGTCATATAGGACAGAAGTGATATTCCTTGTTACAAATGACACTATATCACCCCGCATTTTACATTTCAAGACAAATTATAATATTTCATGGCATTTTTTTCAATAATAATAATTATTGGTTTGAACATTTTATTTGAATAGGTAGTTTCAAGTAATATTCAAGAAGTAATAATTTGATTTTCATTTTATGAATTAGTTGGAATTGCTAAATAAACGTAACTGGATTTACACACATAATCCGCATTGTATATCGTAAGAATAATAAAACTATTATAAAAAGTTTTTTCAATGAAAAATTTACATACTAAGCAATGGATATTTCGGGACAAGGGTTATATAATTGAAAAGGGTGATTTATATGAAGCTGAACAGGGAAAACATAAATACTTACAGTATCATGGATTATCTTGGAAAAACTTTTTCATGCGACTGCGGCAGGGAACATTCTGTCGAAATCGAGAAAATTATTGTCGACAACGCGGCGATAAACAGGATTTCCGAAGTGATGAAAGAGCTTGGGTATAGGAAGATATTCCTGGTAGCAGATACCAATACATATAAAGCAGCGGGTGAAAAGGCGGAAAAAATCCTGGCCGAATGCGGCTTTGAAATAGAAAAACATGTTTTTGTCCGCGACGGGAATCTTGTACCGGATGAAACGGCAATAGGCGAACTATTGGTGAACTATTTCAGTGGTGCCGATGTAATTCTTGCCGTTGGCTCGGGGGTAATAACTGACCTTTGCAAGTTTGTGAGCTACAGGCTTAATGTGCCGTTTGTAGTAGTCGCAACGGCACCTTCAATGGATGGATACGCGTCTGTTGCAGCTCCGTTGACAATAAACGGTTTGAAGACCACGTTCAATACAACGGTGCCGAAGGCTATAATCGGGGACGTGGATATACTGAAAAACGCCCCGATGGACATGATCAGGGCCGGATTCGGGGATGTGCTGGGGAAGTATTCCGCGATTAATGACTGGAAACTCAGCAGGATAGTCACAGATGAATATTACTGCGATTTTGTTTCCGACATGGTAATGTACTCCGTCAGAAAATGTGTTGAAACGGCTGACGGATTGCAAAGAAGGGATGACAATTCCATACGCAATCTTATGGAATGCCTGTTGCTCACGGGCATTGCGATGAGCTTTACTGGGAATTCCAGGCCGGCTTCGGGAGCGGAACACCATCTTTCACATTTTATTGAAATGATGTACCAGTTTGAAGGAAAGGAAGCTCCTGCACACGGCATTAAGGTAGGTTACAATACCATGGTGGCTGATAATATCAGGGAGAGGGTTTCCGAACTGAAGCCTGATTTTGACGATGTGATGAAAAAAGCATCGGCCTTTGACAGGGAAAAATGGCTGAAGGACATAAACAGGCTTTTCCGCCGTTCGGCCCCGGAAATAATCGAGCTTAATGAAAAAGAGGGAATTAATTCATATGAAAAAAGGAAGCATAGAGTTGCAAGGGTCATTAACAACTGGAATGCTATTGTGAATATTTTGAATGAAGCCCCGCCCCATGACGAAGTAAGAAATATTCTTATAAAAATCGGGGCGCCTGTCACATTGAAGGAACTTCAAGTGGATAAGGAAACAGTTCTTAACGGACTGGTATATGCAAAGGAGATAAGAAACAGGTATACGGTTCTGCAAATGGCCTGGGACCTGGGAGTGCTTGAACAGCTGGCCGATGAAATGGGAAGGAATTTCTTAGACGAATGAGGCTTTTGAAAAAACGGGTTACCCGCTGTAACAGGGTAACCCGTAACATATAAAAGGCACAGAATCCGGGTATGCCTTCCCGGAAAGCTGAAACTGTGATAAAATTATTCAGTTATGACCTTTACAGGTCTTTTTTTATATTATTTTTGAAAAGGGAAGCGGTACATGTTCAAGAAGGAAATAGCAGACAAGTATACTTCAAATCCTGAAGACAGGCAAGTGCTGGTGCAGGTTCTTGATAAGCTGAACAGGACTCAGCAGAGGAATATTATGACATCAACCCATTTCCTGAACGAGCACCAGCGGGCTGTTGCAGGACAAATGCTGAAAGATTTCGGAAACCCTGCCCATGTTTTTTACGGTGGTTTTACAGGGGCACAGCGAACCGTGCTCATTTTTCTTCCTGATTATCTGGGAGCGGAGAATATAACCGATGAAGATATAAATCCGCTTGCCTGTATACGCGCGAAATATTCCTCGCACGACTCACTTACCCACAGGGATTTTCTCGGCGCCCTTTTAGGAACCGGCGTAAAAAGGGAAATGATTGGCGATATCCTGGTTAATGAAGGCAGCTGCGATATAGTTGTACTGAAAGAAATATTGCCTTATCTTGAAACAAGCTTTTCATCCGCGGGAAGAACAAGGCTTGAAGTTTCGGTTATACCGCTGGAACAGGTTAATGTACCCGAGGCAAAATTTAAAACTATAAATGATACCGTCGCTTCGCTGCGGCTTGACAGCATAGTCTCGTCCGGGTTTTCGTTAAGCAGGGAAAAGGCTGCTGAAGCGGTAAGAGCGGGCAGGGTCTATTTAAATTATCTTGAATGCAATAAAACCGACAGGCAGGTAAATGCAGGCGACTGCATTTCTGTTCGCGGTATGGGAAAGATCGTTCTGAAGGAAGTTGGCGGAAAGACAGCAAAAGGTCGTACCAGGGTTGTTATTGCAAGGTATATATAACTTTATTGCGGACGTATAATTATTCATTTTTGTTATATTAATTTGCCGGGACTTATTGAAATAATATCAGTCAGTTAGTATAATTATACAATATTAATGTTTTTAAGGAGGAAATCCCATGACAGGAGACAGGCTTCAGATGCTTATTGCCATGTGTGCGTATATGGTCCTGGTTATATTTATAGGATTATACTATGCAAAGCGCGCAAATGAAAGCAGTAAACACTTTTTCCTTGGCGGCAGATCCATAGGTCCCTGGATGACAGCGTTAAGTGCTGAGGCTTCTGACATGAGCGGCTGGCTATTGATGGGACTGCCGGGTGTTGCATACTGGTTTGGACTGAGCGATGCAATATGGACTGCGATAGGACTTGCATTGGGTACATATATCAACTGGCTTTTTGTTGCGAAAAGACTTCGCAGTTATTCGGCAATTTCAGGCGATTCCATAACAATACCCGATTTTCTGAGTAACCGGTTCAAGGAAAAAAGAAAGATAATAATGACAATAGCGGCACTTTTTATTCTTATCTTTTTTACCGTTTATGCGTCAAGCTGTTTTGTTACCGTAGGCAAACTTTTCAGTTCAATATTCGGCGTTAAATACCAGGTAATGATGGTAGTCGGTGCAGCATTCGTTCTTTTCTATGTAATAGTAGGAGGATTCCTCGCTGAAAGCGCATCTGACTTTATGCAGGCCATAGTGATGATTTTTGCACTGGTTATAATACTTACCGTTGGTACGGTTAATGCAGGCGGTATTTCAAACGTGGTGGAAAATGTCCGCAAAATTCCGGGCTTTTTCGAGTTCTTTGGAATTGCCACACCTTTGGTTGAGGATGGTGTTCAGAAGCTTTCTGAAACAGGACAGCCCCTTTTCGGACAAGCAGGTTCGTATGGCTTTTTATCGGTTATATCCACGATGTCATGGGGACTGGGCTACTTCGGTATGCCCCATGTATTGCTGAGATTTATGGCAATACGGAATCCGGAAGAACTTAAGAAGTCGAGAGTGATAGGTACGACATGGTGTGTAATTTCGCTCGTTTCAGCAGTTGCTATCGGGCTTGTCGGAAGAACACTGTATCCGAATGCGTTACTTACACAGAGTGAGGCGGAAAGCATCTTTATCCTTATGAGTACCAGGCTGCTGCCTTCCTTTATTGCAGGAATCGTAATGTCAGGAATTCTTGCGGCAACTATAAGCTCATCAGACTCATACTTGCTGATTGCCACTTCAGCGGTGTCAAAAAACATATACCAGGGAATAATAAGGAAAAAAGCATCCGACAGGGAAGTAATGATAGTTTCAAGAATTGTTCTTCTGTTGATTGCAGTGGTTGGAATAATAATTGCCCTTGATGAAAACAGCGTTATTTTTAAGATTGTGTCTTTCGCGTGGGCAGGTTTTGGTGCTACATTCGGCCCTTTTATACTGCTGTCCCTGTTCTGGAAACGGACCACAAGAAGCGGTGCAATTGCAGGGATGATAGCAGGCGGTTCAATGGTATTCATCTGGAATTTCCTGATAAAACCTCTTGGCGGTGTTTTCGGAATATATGAGCTTTTGCCTGCATTTGTCTTTTCATGTATTGCGATTGTCATAGTTTCATTGTTGTCTGAAAAGCCCTCAGCAGACATAATGATTGAGTTTGAACGTGCTAAGAATTATAAACTGGAAGCATAGCATAAAAGCCAGGACTTAATATCCGGGTACTGAATGGAAATGAAACAGGCAACCCGTAACCAGCAAAAAAGCCGGTTACGGGTTTTATATTTTCAAAAAACCTGATCAAAATGTCATAAAATGATGGTATACTCAAAGCAGGAGTTTATATACATGCATCATACTGTTTGAAAGATCGGAGGGAAGTATGAAAGCAGCGGTTTTTTTCGGAAAACATGATCTGAGGGTTACAGAAACTGATATTCCGCCGGTAAAGGAAAAGCAGGTGAGGGTCAGGGTAAAATACTGCGGCGTCTGCGGGACTGATTATCATATATATAACGGAGATGCAGGTGCTGCAGAGGTAACTCCTCCCGTTATAATCGGTCATGAATTTTCAGGTATTGTTGATGCTGTCGGGCCGGGAGTAAAAAGTGTGAAGGTCGGGGACAAAGTTGCCGTAGACCCGAACGACATGTGCGGCGAATGTTATTTTTGCAGGAACGGACAGGCCCATTTCTGCAGAAACTTCAAAGGATACGGAACCACGGACAACGGCGGTTTTGCGGAATACGTGGTTGTACCCGAAAAGCAGGTATATAAGGTACCCGACAGTATGCCGCTGCAGACGGTAGCCCTTGCTGAAACCGTATCCTGCTGTGTCCACGGAATTGACCTGTGTAATCTTAAACCGGGCCAAAACGTTCTGATTATCGGATGCGGTCCGATAGGGGCTTTAATGCTGCAGCTTGCAAAATCTGCAGGTGCAGGGAGAATTATAGTTTCTGAAATTGTGAAGGAAAAAAGGGAACTGGCACTGAAATACGGTGCGGATGTCGTTGTTGATCCGGTAAATGAGGATTTGGCAGCCGTACTGAAAGAAAATGCCGAAAACGTGGACTGCGTAATAGAATGCGCCGGGACGGTATATACCGCGGAACAGGCAATTAACCTGGCCGGAAAAGGTGCAGTTGTGATGCTGTTCGGACTCACTTCTCCCGGGGACTTTATAAAAATCAGGCCCTATGATATTTTTCAGAAGGAAATTACTATAAGATCCTCGTTTATTAATCCTTATACCTTCAACAGGGCTATAAATCTCCTTGCGACTGGCAGGGTCAGGACTGACGGTATAATATCGGATATAATTCCGATTGATGAAATTTCCCGGGTTTTTGAAGATCCGTCATACAGGCTCAGGGGCAAAGTACTTATAAGTATCTGACAGGACAACCCCCCTGCAGAAGCCGCTAAGACTAATCCACAGGAGGATTTCCGGGAATGTTTTTGGTTAATGCAATAAAGGCGGTTATCCATGGAGGTTTTATCTATGAAAAAGTATGACATAGCTGCAATAGGCGAATGCCTGCTGGATGTTTTCGCGGAAAAAAGCCCGGATGACGGAAGTATAATAATGAAGGGCAAATGCGGCGGGGCACCGGCGAATGTTCTTGCGCAGGCAGCAAAACTTGGCCTTAGGACGGCATATATTTCAAAGGTTTCGGATGATGCGTTCGGTTCTTTTCTGAAAGAGGAACTTGAAAAGGCAGGTATTGATACAAGAGGGATAATAATGTCAAAGGATTATACTTCAACGCTGGCAATAGTGTCGCTGGACCCGGCAGGCGACCGGAGTTTCAGGTTTTACCGCGAAAAAACGGCCGATATTATGCTAAGCAAGGATGAGATTGACTACGAATTAATAAAGGATGCGGAAATATTTCATTTCGGTTCTGTATCAATGACTGCCGAACCGGCGAAAAGTGCAACCCTTGCCGCGGTATCCATGGCGAAGGAAATGGGACTTGCAATTTCATTTGATCCGAACCTGAGAATTCCTCTGTGGAATGATCTGAACGAGGCCAGGGAGATTATTGCTGAAGGTCTTAAAATGGCTGATTACGTAAAAGTTTCAGATGATGAACTGCTTTTTCTTACCGGGCATGATGATATAAAAAGGGGTGCCACGGATATTTCATGCAGATTCGGGCTGAAACTGCTGGCAGTGACCCTTGGACCCAGGGGCTGCATTTGCTGTGTAGGCGACAGAGTATTAAGCGAACCTGCTTTTGACGTTAAAACAGTTGATACAACCGGTGCAGGGGATTCTTTCTGGGGAGCGGCTTTATACTGGTTAATCATGGGCAAAAAAGATATCACGTCATACAGTAATGAGGAAATACGCGAACTGATGCGTTTTTCAAATGCTGCCGGGTCCCTGACCACTACAGCCAAGGGTGCGGTCAATGCAATGCCTGACAGGCAGAGAATACAGGAATTGCTGAATATGTCACACAGGGTATAATATACCTGGAAGAGGATGGTATATTCTGTACCCTTTGGTTAAATGATAATGTGAATTCATAAGGGGGTTTTAAGATGAAACTGAATTATAAGCGAACAACAATTGTCGGGCTTGCGTTTTTCTCCATTTGTGCTTTCTGGCAGCTTTACGACAGCATTGTCCCGCTGATGCTGAAAAATACGTTTGGCATAGGTGATACGGTTGCAGGGGGCATTATGGCGTTGGACAATATCCTGGCGCTGTTTATGCTTCCGCTTTTCGGCGCATTGTCAGACCGCACCTCAACACGTATCGGGAAAAGGATGCCGTATATTATCGGCGGTACTGCATTGGCTGTGATTTCAATGAATTTCCTTCCCTATGGAGACAACTCGGTGAATCTTTATTTGTTTATAGCAGCTCTGCTCATAACGCTGGTTGCAATGAGTACATACCGTTCACCTGCAGTAGCGCTGATGCCTGATGTGACCCCAAAACCCCTTCGTTCAAAGGCTAATGCAATTATTAACCTGATGGGGGCAATAGGCGGAGCATTTACACTGGTTGTTATATCCCTGCTCGTGCCTGATACCGGCAAACCTGACTATTCACCGCTGTTTTTTATAATTTCGGGAGTAATGGTTGTTTCGGTTGTTGCCCTTGTACTGATTATTGACGAAAACAGGCTGGTTGCGGAAATGCAGGCCATGAACGGACACGGAACCGAAAATGAAGAAACCGGTTCCGGCTCAGGAAAGTCTTTGCCCGCTGATGTCAGGAGAAGCCTTATTTTCATCCTGTTATCTATATTTTTCTGGTTTATGGCATACAATGCAGTAACCACCGCGTGGTCAAAATACGCGCAGAGTTTTCTTGGCATTGCTGGCGGAGGATTTGCAACAAATCTCCTTATAGCCACTGCAGCGGCAGTTGTATCATATATTCCCGTAGGCATTATCGCTTCAAAAATCGGGCGCAAAAAAACGATACTTATAGGAATAGTTATGCTGTTTATTTCATTTGCGGCCGCATTCTTTTTCACGTCATATCATCCACTGTTGTCCGTACTTTTGGCATTGGTCGGCTCGGGATGGGCGGCCATTAACGTCAACTCATACCCGATGGTGGTTGAGATGGCGAAAGGTTCAAACGTAGGCAAATATACCGGGTATTACTACACTTTTTCGATGGCTGCACAGATACTGACCCCGATTCTTTCAGGGGCCCTGCTCGAACACGTGGGATACCGTACATTGTTTCCGTATGCGACCGTGTTTATGGCGCTGGCCTTCTGTACCATGCTGATGGTCCGTCATGGAGACTCAAAGCCAGTGCTTCCGAAAGAAAAGCTTGAAATGCTGGATGTGGGAGATTAAGAATATGACAGGAATATATATAATTTGCTTTGTTATTGTCCTGCTGTTGATTGTTTTGTACCTGGTAAAGCCAAACAAAAGAAGGATTGATAAATTGCCTGTAAGGCTTTTTGCGCACAGGGGACTTCACGGGAAAACCGTTCCTGAAAATACGCTTGCGGCATTCAGAATGGCAAGTGAAAAAAAGCTCGGCGTTGAACTGGATGTCCGTTTCACCAGGGACAAAAAGGTGGTGGTTTTCCATGACGATAATCTCAGAAGGTTATGCGGAAAGGACATAAAGGTTATAGATCTCACATACGATGAACTGCAAAGGTATAATATAGCCGGGACTGATGAAAAAATCCCGTTATTATCAGATGTACTGAAGGTTTTAGACTGTGTACCGGTAATCTGTGAAATAAAGTCGGACAATGCCGGCCCGCTGGAAGAACTGTGCGCCGCTGTAAATAACATAATAAAGGAATACAGGGGCTTTATCTGCATAGAATCATTCCATCCTTTTGCCGTCAGGTGGTTCCGCAGGAACAGGCCTGATACTATACGGGGACAGCTTTCAATGAGGTTCACACGCAAAAACAGCGATCTTTCCCCGGTTAAGGCTTTCCTGATGACCAATCTTTTTGTCAACGTGTTTTCACGTCCTGACTTTATTGCATACCGGTACGGGGACGATTCCTTCGGATATTTTTTATGCCGGAAATTGTTCGGTCCGCTGTGCGTGCCGTGGACGGTCAGGGGAGAAAAGGACATAAGCAAGGCTGTCGCAGCATACGATGCAGTTATTTTTGAAGAGGAACAGAATTCCTGAAAGTAACTGATTCAGTGCCCGGTAAGCAAAACCCTGGCCTGTCGGCAAAACCACGGCAATGTTGATAGTTTGCCAGGGTTTATGATATAATCTTGTACAAACGCCTGCAGAAGCGGCGGGAACCCGGAATGTAAACCGGTTTGCTTAAGTTATTATACTGACTGAATGAAGCACGGAATACCACGAAGGTATTTGCTTTCAGAAGAAAGCGAATATTTTCGTGGTTTTTTATTTTATTTTAACATGTAATATAATATGGGGGAGATGAATAATGAGAAGCAATTACACAAAAAACACAGTTCTTGCAGGTTTTTTTATTGCCCTGGGCCTGGTTTTGCCCTCCCTGACGGGACATATACCTGAAATCGGAAGGGCGCTTTTGCCGATGCATATTCCTGTCCTGATTTGCGGGTATGTGCTGGGATGGCCTTACGGGCTGATTGTAGGTTTTATATCTCCTTTGCTCAGATGCGTGCTGTTCGGAATGCCACCTGTTCTTTCAGCGGTTGCAATGGCTTTCGAGCTGGCGGCGTACGGTTTTGCAACCGGTATCCTGTATAAAATTTTCAGAAAGAATAATGTATTTGTTTACGTTACATTGATTATTTCAATGATTTGTGGCAGAATTGTGTGGGGAATTGTAAGCTATGCCCTGTACGGACTGGGGTTCAGCGGTTCTCCGTTCACATGGCAGGCATTTTTCGCCGGGGCCATAGCCAATGCGATACCGGGAATCATATTGCAGATAGTAATTGTTCCAGTTATTATTATTGCACTGAGGAAGGGTAATCTTATATACAATGAATAAGGAATTAAGGCAAATATTGCTGCAGCATTACAATACATACCCGAAAATGCAGCTTCAGGATATGGTGAAGCTTATATACCAGAACGAATTTGCAGGGGGACATTTCATTGACAATGAGTCTGAAAGCCTGATGCGCCTGAAGTCAGAGATAGGCAGTATCGGGAATGAATGCTCCGACAATGAAGTCCCTCTTTTTGAAGACATAGGAAACGGTCTTGTCCGCCTTTATCTGAACAGGATACATGAACTTCAGATCGATGCTGAAACAATTAACCGGTTCTTTATAAATACATCGAACACGGTTTGCGGGAGTGTTGAAAGTTTTGTAACAAAAGCAGGGGTTTTAATAAAACTCTGCGAAGAAGGGTTATTGCCGTTTTCAGCAGATGAAGCTGAACGGTACATGAAGATCCTTGAAGAAAAGGGGTATCCGCCTGTAAGCCACAGTGAGGAGTACAGGAAGGCGTATAACCCTCACTACCGGGTTGTAAGATCCGAGTACATGAAGTTTTTTGACGTGTTTTTAAAAACCGATATGCTGCTGAAAATCCGTGAAACCGTAATCATAGCGATTGACGGGAACAGCGGCGCCGGAAAAAGCTTCCTGGCCGGGCTGCTGGGCGATGTATATGACTGTAACATCTTTCATATGGATGATTTTTTTCTTACGCCGGACCTGAGAACGGAGGAACGCCTTTCTGAGGCAGGCGGAAACGTTGATTATGAACGGTTCAGGCGTGAAGTGCTGGACAATATCAGGAAAAAGGAAGTGTTTTCATACAGGAGATATAACTGTTCGACGGGAAGCCTCGAAAAACCGGTACAGGTGTACAGAAAGAGGCTGAACATTGTGGAAGGCTGTTACAGCATGCATCCGGCCCTGGCGGATGAATATGACCTGAAAATATTTCTTGGTATAGGGCGGGAAACGCAGATTGCCAGGATTCTTGAAAGAAACGGGCCAGAAATGCTCAAACGCTTTATTTATGAATGGATACCGCTTGAAGACAGGTATTTCAGTGAGCTTGACATTCCCGGAAAATGTGATCTGGTTTACAGGCTGCACGAATTAAGCGGTTAATTGTGGCAGTACTGCAATAGTAAGAGTATAATATTATAAACCGTGCATACTGTAGATTAAGGTGAACCGCCTTATTTGTGCCGGAGGGTCGAATGAACGGTAATGTACCAAAAAAGGGCGTTTTGCTTTTTCTCGCAAAGCTCTTTATCAAAAACCATGAAGACGTTAATAACCGGAAAGTCCGCAAACAGTACGGGAATCTTGCAAGCATAGCCGGAATCGCAGTTAATTTGCTGCTTTTTATTGCTAAATCTGCTGCAGGAGTAATATCGGGAAGTGTATCCATTGTCGGTGATGCATTTAATAACCTGTCCGATGCGGGTTCTTCAGTTATTTCGTTTATCAGTTTCAAATTGTCGGCCAAGCCCGCAGACAAGGAACATCCTTACGGCCATGCCAGGATTGAATACATATCGTCTTCACTGGTAGCGGTAATTATTCTTTTCATAGGCTTTGAGCTGCTCAGGACCTCGGTCGGCAGAATAATAAATCCCCAGGCCGTTGTGCTGAGCACCGCAGCCGCTGTTATCCTGTTTTTTTCCATAGTTTTGAAACTGTGGCTGTACTTTTTGAACAAAAGGATCGGCAAGTTTATAAATTCCTCATTAATGCATGCCACTGCAGCAGATAACCTGTCGGATGTTCTTGCAACTTCGGTCGTGTTATTGTCCGTTGCTGTTGAGCAGTTTGCAGGTATCAGGACCGACGGTTTTATGGGTGTTATTGTATCCGGTTTTATTATGCTGTCGGGAATAAAAATCCTGAAAGAAACACTGGACAGCATAATCGGGCGGGCTCCGTCAAAGGAGCTCGTGGAGCTGATAGAGAATTTCATTTTGAAATATGACGGCGTTCTGGGGATTCACGACCTGGTGGTTCATGACTACGGACCATTGCACTGTTTTGCTTCTGCCCATGTTGAAGTGGATGCCGGTGAGGACTTGCTCAAAAGCCATGATTTGGTTGACAATATTGAAAGGGATATTTCGATTGATCACGGAATACACCTGGTTATTCACCTGGATCCCGTGGTTACCGGTGATCCATATGTAGATGAACTGAAAAAATATACGGAAAAAACAGTTGCCGGGATTGACGGTTCTCTTTCGGTTCATGATTTCAGGGTGGTTAAGGGTTCAACGCGCAATAATCTTATATTTGACGTCCTTGTTCCGTATCACTGTAAAATCAGCGAAGATGAAATCCGCAGCAGGATAATCGAAAAAATCAGTGAAAAAGACAAAAGCCTGCATGTTGTTCTTACCTTAGACAGGACTTTTGTTTCTTCTCCCGACAGGAAAACTGTAAATTAGGATTGGTTTTTTCTTTCATTGACATTTATTGAATAATTGTTTTATAATAAAACTGTTATATTAGTAAACCTTTTTTTATGCGGCCAACCACCTGAAAGGGTGGTTGGCCTGTATTTCCGCGAGTTTTGGTGAGAAAACGGGGGAAGCGGTATGGACAGGAACAGGGAGTTTCTCTGTGAACAGCTGCAGGATTTGCTGAAGCAAATAAGCATGTCGCTGAGCTGTGTATTTTCAAAGGTCCTTGAAGATTCTGCCCTGACATTTCACCAGGTTTATGTGATGAAACTGATCAGCGGAAAAAAAGGAGTAACTTTGACTGCGCTGTGCAGGGAACTTAACCTTTCCAAGGGTGCAATGAGCCTGACCATTAACAGGCTGGCAGAGGACGGTTACGTACTGAGATGCGAAAACCCTGCGGACAGGAGAAACAGGATAATTGTCCTTACAGGCAGGGGCGAGGATGTTTTGAGAAAGACACGGGACAAGTTAAGGGAAGCATTCGGTATGCTGACAAATGATTTGACTTCGGAAGAACTGGAAAGTATTATAAAAAGCCTTGCCAGGCTGAATGAGTCGGTATGTGGCGCGATGAAACGCAAATGCCTTGTGGAACAGGGAAATCAATAAATTTACAATAAATTTACAGTAGGGAGTGTTGGACATGCTGTTTGGCAGCAAGGAAAACAAAATTGCAAGACTTATCAAAAAAGGAAAGTGGGATGTTCTCAGCAAGTATCTTAACGGAGATACTGAAACCAAGATTTTATTGGCCAGAGAATGCGCCAAGTCAAATAATCCTGGGGTTAACAGCTTACTTTCCACAATGTTACGTGACAATGATCCTAAGGTTCAGCTTGAGGCTGTAAAAGCTCTCGCCGTAACTGGGAAGGATCATGAAGTAGCCCAGCTTCAGTGGCTTCTCTCCCAGGTTCCCGAGGACAACAGGGAGCTCAAGGAAGCGGTTGAACATGCTATAGGCAATTGCCGCGGGAGAAGATAACATTATAATATATTCAAGAATGTTTAAAAAGCCATACCGTGCATTATATAACGGTATGGCTTTTAAAATGTGAATTCTTATTCATCTCCGGATTTTTCGGTATTTTCGCCTTCCTTTTTCTGTATATATACAATGGCTTTTTCAAGCTGATGTTCCTTGATCTGCAGGACTTTTATATTAAGGCCGTATCCTTCGACTTCAGGAGTACTTCCGTCTTCAGGTATGTAACCCAGCATTCCGAAAACAAATCCTCCAAAGGTTTCGTATTCATCATAAGGCAAACTTATACCCAGTGCTTCTGAAACCGACTTGAGGGAGGTAAGCCCGTTTATTTTCCATGTATGGGAATCAACCCTTTCGATGAGGAGTTTGGGTTCTTCAGGCGGCGTTTCATCATCAAAATCGCCCACGATCTGTTCAAGCAGGTCCTTTATTGTAATAATGCCGCTCATTCCGCCGTATTCATCAAGAACAATCGCAAAGTGGTTACGCGTCTGTTTCATGTTCCTGAAAAGGACGTCAGTACGTACGGTTTCAGGTACAAAGTACGGCTGTTTCACCGCATATTTCATTACGTTTTCCCTGGACTTGTCCTTAAGCCTGAAATAGTCCTTCGTATTGAGTACGCCCACTATGTCGTCGGTATTCTCGTCGCAGATGGGATAGTAAGTATGCCTGCTTTCAATAATTGTTTTTTCCCATTGCTCGTCGCTTTCTTCAAGCCACAGGAGCGAAACCTCGGTCCTGTGTGTCATAACCTCCTCGGCAGTCTTGTCATCAAATTCGAAAACATTTTGGATCATTTCCTTTTCTGAACTGTTAATGGCTCCTTTTTTGCTTCCCTCGTCGACCATCATACGTATTTCTTCCTCGGTGATATGTTCATCCACTTCCATGGGATCAATGCCCAGAAGTCTCAGTACGCCGTTGGTGGACAAGGTCAACAGAGAAACCACGGGAGCGAAAATCTTTGATATTGCATATACCAGCCCGGAAATACCAAGAGCTATTCTTTCGGCATATTTCATCGCAATTCTCTTCGGGACAAGCTCACCCAGCACAAGGGTAAAATATGACAGGATCAGCGTGATTACTATAACCGAAATCGTGTTCAGCGTGGATGCAGGAATTTTTACTCCCATCCTTATAAGACTGTCCACTATGCGGTCAGAAAAGTTATCTGCGGCAAATGCGCTTCCGAGAAAACCTGCCAGTGTAATTCCAACCTGAATTGTGGCAAGGAAGCGTGCGGGCTGTTCGGTTAGTTTCGTGAGTTTAATGGCTCTCTTGTCACCATCCTCATTTGCCATTTTTTCCATCTTGTTGTCATTCATTGATATTACGGCAATTTCAGCACATGCAAACAATGCATTTAAAAGGATCAGAAAAAATTGCAGCAGCAGTTTCCCAATTATTGAGTTATCTGACAAACAAAAAACCTCCCTGACTAATTACCAAATAATATTCTGGCATTAAATCAATGCAATTATAAAAATAAAAACACGCACAATAGGCTCAGTCTTAACACTGTCCCTTCATGCGTGTTTATATCAGCAAGCAATATAAAATTGTCATAATAAAGCTTCGCTCAGGTAAAGGCGAATCGTCCATTTTTTAATAATCACTCCTGTTAGAATTGATTATACAGACAAAAAAAAATAAAGTCAATATAATGCAGGGGATGCTATCGGTGTATACCGGCCTGCATACCGGCAAACTGTACCCGGATGCAGGAAATATATAGCATTCGAATTTCTGGAAATTATGAATGTCAATTTACAGTAATGTTAATAAATAAGCGCCATAAACCGATATATACATTGCAGTATGCATTGCAGGTAATTTTTCATTAAGGGGAAAATGACGATGAAAAAGAAAGTCATGATAGTATCTGTTTTCCTTTCTCAGATAATTGCATCTATTCTGCCGGTTGCGGCAATATTTGCAGCTTTTTATCTGAAACCTGATATTCTTAAACCTCTGGTAATTATATCGCCTTTTCTGGCATTGGCAGGGAGTATATCCCTTTATTTTATATCAAGAAAAATAACAGGAGAATATGCAACCCTTGGCAAGGCGCTGTCAAAGGCAAACGGCGGTGATTTGATTACTGCTATGCAAAGCTATGATAATAATGACAGGAAAAGCATTCTTACTGAATTTGAAAAATTCCTGAAATGTCTTGACGATGTATTTTCAAAGGTAGGCCATTCGGCAGAGGAAGTAAAACACCTAATAAATACCGTTAAGGAAATATCCAGGGAGGCTTCCGAAACGGCGAATCAGATAGCCGCCTCGGCAGAAATGGTATCCAAGGGTGCAATGGAGCAGGCAAGGGATGCAGAAGAGAGTTCAAAAATAGCTTCGGAACTGGTAAGCAAATTTGAAGAAGTTGCAAATTCCGCGGAACTTATGACCCAGAAGGCTGACATTACAAAGGCAGCGTCTGAGTTCGGAAAAGCGAATATTGATGATTTGCTGGACAAAAGCAGAATGACTGAACTGAATATGGAAGAAATAAATAACAGGATAAAAGAACTGAATATAATGGCTGAAAACATCGGGCAGATTACTGCAACAATGGCGCAGATAGCCAGTCAGACAAACCTTTTGTCCCTTAATGCTTCCATTGAGGCTGCAAGGGCTGGTGAAGCAGGAAAGGGGTTCATGGTTGTTGCAGAACAGGTAAAGAAGCTTGCCCAGCAAAGCGCGGTGTTCAGTGAAGAAATCAAGAAAATAGTGGCAGGCATACAGGAACAGATAATCTTAACGACTCGGACAATTATACAGACTTCAGAAACATTGAAAATTCAGACCGAATCGGTGCATAATACAAGAGATGCTTTCAATGAAATTTCTGAAGCCATTGACGCACTTTACAGCCAGCTTCTCGAGGTCAGAAACGGTATAGGAATTCTGGACGGGTTTAAGGAAAGGCTGCATGATTCGATTACGAACATATCCTCGGTTGCTGAAGAAACGGTTGCATCGACGCAGGAGATTGCTTCCCTTCTTTATTCCCAGACAAACTCGTCGGAAATACTTGTACAACTTTCAGAAGACCTTGATATGCTGATAAATAATCTCAATGAATCGGTAAACAGGTTCAAGTTTACCAGGATTATGTCCAAAAAGCGTTCGTTTGCGATAATTCCGTGCGTGGATATTGATTTCTTCAGGGAAACAAAGGAAGGAGCAGCTGATGCAGCGAAAAAGCTGGGCGTGGATTTAATCTGGCGCGCGCCTGAAAGGTATGATTCGAAGCTCCAGGCGCAATTAATTGATGAAGTTATAGAAATGGGTGTATCAGGGATAGGAATAGGTCCGATTGATGGCCCGGAAGTGCGGGAAAGCCTAAAACGGGCGATGGATATGGGAATTAAGGTAATATGCTTTGACACTGACATACCCGATATTCAAAGGGATGCATTTATAGGAACCGATAATTACAATGCAGGCAGGGCATTTGGAGAACTTGTGGCCAAAAAGCTGAATTATAAAGGCAGGATAATCGGAACACAGAACAAAAAACGGACTTTAAACCATAAAGAGAGACTGACGGGATTTTTGGACATAATTAAAAAGTATCCCGGGATTGAGCTTGTTGAAATATTTGAAACGGATGAAAAAGACGGGGAAGAAAGATGGCAGGCTGTTAAGAAATTTATACAGGGTGTAAAGGATTTTGACTGCTTTATCTGTATGGATGCGTTCGGGAGCTATATCGCAGGAAAAATAAAGGAAGAACTGGGTATTACGCCTGTGTGCGTGGTATTTGATAAAACCGAGTATTCTGAAAAACCCGTAAGAGACGGGTACACTACCGTGCTTGCCCAGCGCCAGGGATTATGGGGTGAGCTCTGCATAAGGAGACTTAATGAGTTGTGCAGCGGAAAGAAAATAAAGGAAAAGGAAGATACCGGTACATATGAAATTAACAGGAGTAACGCAGATATTTTCTTCGGAAGTACCGGCAGGAATTTAAGATCGGCATAAAATGCATAAAAGCCGTCGGATTACCGCCGGCTTTTTTAATGCCTGTTTTGTATATTGTCCTGGAATTTATTCCGTAATACTCCTGCAATAAGCATCAGCACGTCTTTCCTGTTTAATTCCGGATTTTGGAGTACACAGTGAAAAAGCGTATTGAGAAGGATTCCAACCTCTTTTCCCGGTTTTGCAAATCCCGCTGATATCAAATCCCCGCCTTTGACAGCCAGTTCCGAAATACTTGTGCATTTTTTGTCATTCATAACCTGGCTGAAATTTTTTTCTGTTTCAGTTATGTTGGTATTTCCGGGAACGATAATTTTCATAATGTTCAGGGCACGGGCAAAACTTTCGGGACCCGTGTCTGAAATGGCAAGTCGTATCAGGTATGGATTTTTCGGAAGGCCGGAGTTAAGCAGTTTTGTAATTTTTATAATTTCATTCTTCAGCATGTTGCTCATTTTCAGTTCTGAACATGTTTTCCTGACATCCTCATCGGATTGAATGCCGGTAAACCTGAGAAAAGCAGCCCACCTGGCAAAGATATCCGCCGGGAGTTGTGTTATTTGTTTCAAATCGGCAGTCTCCGAAAAAGGAACCGGGAAAACGTAATTTAAAAGTTTAGTTTCCATTAAGCTTTTCAACGCTTCCGGGTATGAAGAAACCAGTATCCGGTTCAGTTCCTCCAGTATCCTTTCGCGGCTTATTGCACTGATATTTTTTGAAAGAGCCCTGATTGAAGCGTATGTTTCCGCATCAACCGAAAAACCGAAAACTGCCTGGAACCTGATGGCACGCAGCATTCTAAGTGCGTCTTCGGCGAATCTTTCCAATGGGTTGCCTACAGTTCTTATAATCCTGTCTCTAAGATCATTAATACCGCCGAACGGATCAACGATTCCCCTTGAAGGATGATAAGCCATGGCATTTATTGTAAAGTCCCTTCGTTTCAGGTCCTCGGTCAATGAATCCGAAAACTTTACCCTGGCGGGATGCCTGAAATCGGTATAGTCCGATTCTGTCCTGTATGTCGTAACCTCTATCGGAATGTTGTTTACAATAACTGTCACGGTTCCGTGTTTAATGCCCGTGGGAATGCATTTCGGAAATAATCCCAATACCTGTTCGGGACGGGCGGATGTGCATATATCGAAATCTTTCGGCTTAATGTCAAGGAGCATGTCCCTGACACAGCCTCCGACAATATATGCTTCATACCCGTTTTTCTCCAGTGTTTCAATTACAGTCAGTACTTCTTCCGGTATTTGCATGAACTTTGCAGATAAATCATCGCTGAACCGATCAGGCATAAAGCAGTAAAATCCTTTCTGTACAGGTGATAAACATATTATAACACTTTTTGCAGGGATTGTTCATGCCTGAAACCGTCATACTTCAGACAGGGTTTTCGTATGCCGATAATATACTAGGGTTTGCATGCTTTTTTCTACTTCGCAGTATATAATTTTCGTTTTTATTTTTGAATAATTGCCGTTGAGTTATATCATAAATGGGGAAAATATAAAAAGGCTTTGAAAAGGCTTCACTTGTTTGCAATTTAAAGCCCGGCTGTGCTATAATCATATGGCTGCATATGGAATCGATAACAGCTTTTTATATATATATAAAACAAGAAAATGGAGGTTGTCGTGGCAAACAGAAAGAAAAACAAACTGAAAGTAATACCGTTAGGCGGACTTGAAGAAATAGGCAAAAACATGACGGTTTTCGAATACGGTGAGAACATAATTGTAGTGGATTGCGGGGTAGCTTTTCCCGAAGATGAAATGCTGGGTATTGACCTGGTAATTCCCGATGTGACGTACCTGGAAAAAAACCTGTCGAAGGTAAGGGGAATAATAGTTACCCACGGCCACGAGGATCATATTGGGGCATTGCCGTATGTTCTGAACAGGATACCCGTTCCCGTTTACGGTACTGATCTTACCCTTGCATTAATTGAAAACAAGCTCATAGAGCACCAGATGCTGAACAAGGCAGACCTGAGAGTGGTTCGTGCAGGACAGACCATTCAGCTTGGGGCGTTTAAGGTTGAATTTATAAGATCAACTCACAGCATTGCCGATTCAGTGGCACTTGCAATACACACGCCTGTCGGCGTGGTCCTGCATACTTCCGATTTTAAAATCGATCATACACCCATTGAGGGCGAATCAATAGACCTCGCGAGAATAGCGGAACTGGGCAAAAAAGGCGTATTGCTGCTCATGGCCGACAGCACAAATGTTGAACGTCCGGGTTATACGATGAGTGAAAGAACAGTGGGAGAAACCCTGGATAACGTTTTCAAGGATGCGAAATCAAGGATTATAGTCGCAACATTTGCTTCGAACATTCACAGGATACAACAGATTGTAAACTCGGCAATGAAGTTCAACCGTAAAGTGGCACTGAACGGCCGGAGCATGATCAATGTGGTCAAAACGGCAATGAAACTGGGGTACCTGAATATTCCCCAGGATGTACTGATTGATATCGACAAGATTCACAGGCTCCCCCGGAACCAGATCGTGATGATCACCACCGGCAGCCAGGGTGAGCCCATGTCGGCGCTTTCGAGAATAGCATCGAACAGCCATCGTAAGGTCAGCATTGAGAAAGGCGACCTGGTCATTATTTCAGCAAGCCCCATACCGGGTAATGAAAAGTATATTTCCCGTGTAATCAATGACCTTTTCAAGCAGGGTGCAGACGTAATATACGAAGCCCTCGTGGAGGTACATGTTTCGGGTCACGCTAGGCAGGAAGAACTGAAGCTTATCCACAGGCTTGTACGTCCGAAATTTTTTATGCCTGTTCACGGTGAATACCGCCATCTGAAACAGCATGCCAATCTTGCCCAGTCCCTCGGTATGCCTGAGGAAAATATCTTCCTTATGGAAAACGGCCAGGTACTCGAATTGTCGCAGAGAAAAGCCCAGATTGCAGGGACGGTACAGTCGGGAAGCATTCTTATCGACGGCCTTGGTGTAGGAGATGTGGGCAGTATTGTTTTACGGGACAGAAAACACCTGTCGGAAGACGGGCTGATAGTGGTGGTTGTAACAGTGAATTCAGACGGAAAGATTATGGCCAATCCCGAGGTTATATCAAGAGGTTTTGTATATGTAAAGGAATCGGAAGAACTAATGGACGAAATAAGGGATTTGGCGATGGAGATACTCCAGAAGAATTTCGGGAAAAGAAAAAGCAGTTACAGCAACATAAAAAACAATGTCAAGGACGAACTAAGTTCGTTCCTGTACCAGAAAACCAAGAGAAAACCCATGATTTTGCCTGTCATTATTGAAATACCGTGCTGACTGAAAAAGAAAAGCCCCGGGGTTTTGACCCGGGGCTTTTGTATCAGGGAAATCAGCGTGTTCTCCAGACATAGTCATTGATTCTTAACTGTTCTTTAAACTTGTACATATTTGTGGTTTCTTCGTTGATCAAAACAAACTCAATGCCTGCCATTTCTGCCCAGTCCATCATATGCTCCGTTGTTACTGAATAGGAGAACGAGGTATGGTGTGCTCCGCCTGCGAGAATCCATGCCTTTGCAGCATCGCGGAGTGAAGGCTTCGGTTTCCACAGAACCCTTGCAACAGGAAGCTTAGGCATGTCGCGTGTGGGCTCAATAGCGTCAACCTCGTTTACTATGAGACGGAACCTGTCTCCCAGGTCTACCAGCGAAGCTGCAATTGCAGGACCGCTTCTGCCCTTGAAAACCAGGCGTGCGGGATCATTCTTTCCGCCTATGCTCAGAGGATGAACCTCGATCCTGGGCTTATCTGCAGCAACAGAAGGACAAACTTCAAGCATGTGGGCGCCGAGGATCATTTGATTGTTTTCTTCCAGGTGATAGGTATAGTCTTCCATGAATGATGTTCCGTCGGGCAGGCCGGTATTCATGATTTTCATGGTGCGTACAAGTGCGGCTGTTTTCCAGTCGCCTTCAGCTCCGAAGCCGTATCCTTCATGCATAAGATGCTGAACGGCAAGGCCTGGCAGCTGGTTTAAGCCGTGTAAATCTTCAAAGGTGGTTGTAAATGCAGTATATCCACCTTCAGTGAGGAATTTTTTCAGACCTGCTTCAATTTTGGCCTGTTCCCTGATGGCATCAAGCGAACCGGAATCTGCCGGGAAATCGTACAGTTTCCGGTATGTCTCCAGTACGTTTTCGATTTCGTCGTTTGTTACCTTTGAAACATAGCCCACAAGGTCTCCTATACCGTAGCCGTCCACTGACCATCCGAATTTAATCTGGGCTTCAACCTTATCGCCTTCGGTAACGGCTACCTGGCGCATATTGTCTCCGAAGCGGGCAACCTTGATGTTTTTGCCTTCAACAAATCCGATTGCAGCATTCATCCATACCTGTATTTCATCGATTACTTCCTTGTCCTGGTAATACCCTACAACCACTTTTCTCGGCAGGCGCATCCTGGCTCCGATAAAACCGTATTCCCTGTCGCCATGGGCAGACTGGTTAAGGTTCATGAAGTCCATATCAATGGTATCCCATGGAATTTCGCGGTTGAACTGCGTATGCAGGTGGAGCAGAGGCTTTTTCAGTTCGTTCAGGCCTGCTATCCACATCTTCGCGGGAGAGAAGGTATGCATCCAGGTAATGATTCCTGCGCAGGACTTGTCGTTGTTGGCTTCTGCACAAAGGTTCAGAATGGATTCGGGTGTTGTAAGAACGGGTTTGAATACAACGTTGCAGTGAGAAAGGGTATTCTGGTCGAGCCATGAAGCCATTTGCTCGGAATGCTCAGCAACTTCCTTCAGTGTTTCATCCCCGTACAGATGCTGGCTTCCAGTGACAAACCAGAAATTATAGGTTTTTTGTACCATGGTTCATCCCCCTTAAACATAAATATTTGATGGCAAAAGTTTATTTATTGCTTAACCGGCTTATGACTGCGTCAAAGCGGGTATTCATTCAGAAAGCCGGATAAATTGCCTTATAAGCAACGGTTGCCGTTGCATTGTATGCACAACCTGAACAACCGGAAACTTGCTTATAAACATTGCCATAATTAGATTATAGCAATAAATATCCAAAAAGAAAATAGCTTTTATCTTAAATTTATTTCCCGGTTGTGCATACAAGTAAGGCATGATATAATATACATATATTGACACTGATTACCGGTGGTGAGCTTTTTGGAGCAGGACAAACCCAAGTACCGGCAGCTGAAGGAGTACCTGATAAACCTTATCGAAAGCAATGAACTTACCCGGGGATATAAAATTCCGTCGGAAAATGAACTTGCAGAAAAATTTCATATAAGCAGGCATACGGTAAGAAGAGCCATCAGCGAACTGGTAAATGAAGGGGTTCTGATAACTACCCAGGGCAGGGGTACATTTGTCAGCAACTGTCCCAAAAACGGCAGGCAGAATCTGATAATCGGCGTTATTACAACATACATCGGTGACTATATTTTCCCGTCAATAATACGCGGCATTGACCAGGTCCTAAGTGAAAACGGGTACAGTATTGCCCTTGGATGTACAAACAACAAGTTTGACAAGGAAAGGCAATGCCTTGAAAATTTCCTGAACCAGGACATTAAAGGGCTTATCGCAGAAACGACAAAAAGCGCACTGCCAAATCCGAATCTCGAACTGTACGATGAGTTCAGTAAAAGAAATATACCCATCCTGTTTATGCACGGCAGTTACAGGGGATATTCAGCCTCATCCATTTACGAAGATGACGTGGAAGCCGGATATTTGGCAACAAGGCATCTTATAGAGCTCGGTCACAGGAAAATCGCCGGAATATTTAAGATTGACGATATACAGGGCCATGCAAGATACGAAGGATACTTTAAGGCGCACAAGGAATCGGGGATTTCACTCAGTGACAAGAGAGTACTGTGGTTCGATACGGATGACCTGCAGTACAAGTTCAGCAGGCAGGCCGGCGATATGATAATTGAGTTTCTGAACGATTCAACCTCGCTTGTATGCTACAATGAGCAAATAAGCCTTAAGGTAATTGATATAATAAGGGAGAGGGGATTGTCTATTCCCGAACGGCTTTCGCTGGTAAGTTTTGATGATTCCGAACTTGCCGTTGCCTCAGAGGTAAAAATGACAACGGTTGCGCATCCCAAGGAAAAACTCGGAATTGAAGCGGCAAAACTGATGCTGAAAATGATAGAAGAAGGCGACGGAATTTATAAGATAAAAATGGCACCCGGGCTTGTAGTAAGAAACAGCACGGGACCTGCTGCAGGATAAATATGCTGCCTGAAAAGCGGCTTTTATATCATATTATGAATGGAGGGTTAATTATGGCAAAAAAATATGCCGTAGGCGTCGATTTTGGTACACTTTCAGGAAGAGCGGTATTGGTGGAGCTTGATACGGGCAAAGAAATTGCGACTGCTGTTAAGGAATACCCGCATGCCGTTATGGATGAATATCTTCCTTATGGGAATGTAAAACTTGAACCCGACTGGGCACTTCAGCACCCGCAGGATTACCTTGACGTTTTTGCCGAAACCATCCCGGCTATTCTGAAAGAATCAGGAGTATCGCCCGACGACGTTATTGGTATAGGTATTGATTTTACGGCCTGCACGATGCTTCCAATTGACAAGGAAGGCCAGCCTTTGTGTTTTGATGATAGATACAAAACAAATCCTCATGCATATGTAAAGCTGTGGAAACATCATGCAGCCCAGGATGAGGCCAACAGGCTGAACCAGATAGCCCAGGAACGCGGCGAAAAGTTTTTGCAGCTTTACGGAGGGAAGATTTCTTCTGAATGGTTAATCCCCAAGATATGGCAGATACTGAACGAAGCACCGGAAATTTATGAAGCTGCAGACAGGTTTATTGAAGCAGCTGACTGGGTTGTTATGCAGCTGACCGGTGTGGAGAGAAGAAACAGCTGTACTGCCGGATATAAAGCAATATGGCATAAGAGAATGGGATATCCGTCGAAGGAATTTTTCAAGGCTCTGGATCCAAGGCTTGAAAACCTCGTTGACGAGAAACTGAGCAGGGATATTTACCCGCTTGGTACTAAAGCAGGGGAAATTACCGAAAAAGCGGCCAAGCTGACGGGATTAAAACCCGGTACAGCCGTTGCGGTTGGTAACGTTGACGCGCATGTTGCCGTACCTGCAGTAGGAATTACAGAACCTGGCAAAATGCTGATGATAATTGGTACTTCCACATGTCACATGCTGCTGGGAACAGAGGAAAAAATGGTTCCCGGAATCTGTGGTGTAGTTGAGGACGGAATCATACCAGGCTATCTTGGTTATGAAGCAGGTCAGTCCTGTGTTGGCGACCATTTCCAGTGGTTTATTGAGAACTGCGTTCCTGCAGAATACAAGAAAGAGGCACAGGATCGCGGAGTCAGCATCCATAAGGTTCTGAGGGAAAAGGCAAGCAGGCTGAAACCCGGAGAAAGCGGACTTCTTGCCCTGGACTGGTGGAACGGAAACCGTTCAGTGCTTGTTGATGTGGATTTGACAGGTATGCTGCTTGGCTGTACCCTTACTACTAAGCCGGAGGAAATTTACCGTGCCCTGATAGAAGCTACGGCATACGGTACAAGGATGATTATAGATACATTTGAAGAGTATGACGTTCCTATCTATGAACTGTATGCAGCCGGCGGAATTGCGCAGAAGGACGAAATGATGATGCAGATTTATGCGGATGTAACGAACAGGGAAATCAGGATTTCGGCTTCACCCCAGACTCCTGCCCTTGGTTCGGCAATGTTCGGTGCTGTGGCTGCAGGTTCTGCAAGAGGCGGATTTGACAGCATCGTCGATGCTGCGAAGGTAATGGCAAAGGTACAGGACAGGGTATACAAACCTATTCCTGAGAATGTTGAGATATACAACAAGCTTTACCAGGAATACAAGATACTCCATGATTATTTCGGAAGAGGACAGAACGACGTGATGAAACGCCTGAAAGAAATAAAGAAGAGCGTTTCCAGGTCATCGTAATACATTTGGAGGCGATAAAATGCTTGATGAACTGAAAGAACAGGTCCTTCGGGCTAACCTTGCCTTGCCCGAACATGGCCTTGTGACTTTTACATGGGGAAACGTAAGCGGAATTGACAGGGAAAAGGGACTTGTGGTTATAAAACCAAGCGGGGTGCCGTATTCGTCCCTGAAAAAGGAACATCTTGTAGTTGTGGATCTGGACGGCAACAAGGTTGAAGGAGACTTAAAACCTTCTTCCGACACCCCGACTCATCTTGTGCTTTACCGTGCTTTTAAGAATATCGGCGGAATTGTGCACACCCATTCATCATGGGCTACCTCGTTTGCCCAGGCGGGAAGAAGCATACCGGCTTTTGGCACAACCCACGCGGATTACTTTTACGGTACAATACCTTGTACAAGAAAAATGACTGCCGAGGAAATAAACGGGGATTATGAGAAGGAAACCGGAAATGTTATCGTGGAGACATTTTCGGGAAAAGACCCGATGGAAGTGCCCGCCGTTCTCGTGAATATGCACGGACCGTTTGCATGGGGCAAAGACGCGCTGGATGCGGTGCACAATGCCGTTGTACTTGAGGAAGTGGCAAAAATGGCATTCAATACAATAATGCTGAACCCGGGTATCGGCCCGATGGATACGGTACTGATGAACAGGCACTTCTTCAGGAAGCATGGTGCGAATGCTTACTACGGACAATAATAGATAACCGGAAGCGGGAAATCATTTTCCCGCTTCTTTCTTAATGCGTTCCCCCGGTTCTGTAATCATCGCTGGAACGCTTGTTTGTATCGTAAAATATTATATCCCCGTCCCTGAGCTCAAACGTCGCTCTGTAGTAGTCGGTCTTTACGTATGAAAAGCCTTCACGACTGAACATGTTGCAGAACGGTGCGCCCCAGTAGCTTAATACAGGGTTGCTGAAATCGCCGTTTTTTACCGTTTCTATTCTGAAATTCACGATGATATATCCGTCCTTAAGCCAGAAACTCTCCTTACCCGTAAGACCGTTGTTTTTCCTTCCGTATTCCGGCACATCAAAGCCAACAGGGGCAGCATAAACGTCGTTGGGAATGTAGTATTCGCCATACCATCTCTGTACAGATTTCCTGGCCAGGTCTTCGTCAACGCCCGGTGGCAGCGATACTACGTCGCCTATAAAGGTTCTTTGGTCCCTGGTCAGGATTATATGGTCGAACCTGCCGATCGGCGAAATCCTGTTCCTGAATGTTTGCTCGTTAATTCCGAGTATCCTTGCCGTATGTATTATTTCTTCATTTGGAACGTTACGGTATATATCACTTAGTTTCATGTATTTCACGTTGTCCAGGTTCCTTCCGGAAGGTTCGATTTTGACAAAGTAATTCATTCTGCCGTCAAACTCCTCGTGATACCATAAATCTACCTTCTGCCTTCCTGTCCCGTCTTTTCTCACATACCAGAACTCAGGCACAATGCTTATATAATCCTTGTCGCGGTAATACTCCCCGACGGTAACGAGATCAAACCTGAAAGTATAACCGGTTTTCAGCGCGCCGCGGTTCTTGTAGACCGCGTGGCTTCCTTCCAGCACGGGGAGGGTGAACAGCGGGTTTATCCCGCGATTCCGTCCTTCTTCATCCCTTGTTCCGACGAAGTAGTAAATTCCTGAATGCTCCGCCGTGTTCCTGTTTTTCCTGAATACTTCCTGCCAGAGACTGTCTGCAATATCGGTTATCCTGAACCCGTAAACCCTGCCTGTAACCCTTACCGGGCTTTTCCATACCGCAACGTAGTTATTTATGCTGAGGTTTGCACGGTATTCGGTTTTTTCCAGGTCCGGCGCATTTACCGCTATCTGTCTGAATTCAACCTCGAAATTCCCTTCAGGGACCCACGTGGGAAGGAAAATGTCCAGTTCGTCATATATCTCGTCCATCGGTATTGTATGCCATGTGTCTGCGGGCACGAAAAACAGGTTATCCGGTCTGTCCGTGCCTATGTAGACGTCAAACGGGAAACGTACCTGCCTTTCCCTTGTGTATTTTCTGCAGTCCATGGGTCCGTTTTCACTGTAGCCTTTTATGTTCAGATGGTCACCAATGGGCAGGATTCTTATCCGTGACGGTCGTCCCAAGATGAGGGCGGAACGGTTCCTGTCAGGGTTAAGCGACTGATCGTTGAATATATCGTCCAAAACCCCTGAATTGCATACGACAGGCGTATGGACCCTCACGCTGTTTATGGGTTCTATCGGTATTTCCACTGTTTCGGGATATAAAGGGTTCACCGTTTCAGAAAGCCTTCTGAACCTTACAGTTCCGCTGCTTTCATGCACTCCGTTAAGGACATCGTCGGGGATTGTAAGGCCGCTTTGGAAAAACACGTTTTCATCGCACAGGCGGCTTTCGGGGATGGATAAGGGTTCGGGGGCAATCCCGGTTTCCGATATGGTGTCGTCCAGTACTTTCATACCGTTGAAAACCAGCAGGTCATTCCTGGTTTTATACTGTCCTATAGCCTGTTCAATGACCGGACCCGGGTTCAGAACGGGAGGAACCTGTGGTTTTACCGTTCCGCCGTATATGGTCTCGGTTCCGAGGTCAATAACGTATGCACCGGCTCTGGAATCGTATACCAGTGTGCCTGAAGATATGGCATCCGAAAAAGGATCGTTTAAAACATGGGCCGATATATCGTCATTATGGGACAAGGTAATTTCAGGCACAGGAATTCCCTGCTGCTGAATTGTTATGCTTCCGCCGGGAAGTGCATCGTTGTTTACTGTAACACTGTCAGGTATGTATGCTTCGAAACGATCTATCGTCCAGTATGAATAACTGCGGGTTACAGTGTACGGGTCCGAATAAACAACCTGCGTGTCACGCATGTTAACCCAGTCGGAAACCCATGTCGTATGTCCCGGGCAATAATCGTTAACACCGTCGCCGTCAGTGTCACGGCAGCCTGTGTATGCATGTCCCGGGCAGGAATCGTTAATACCGTCCCTGTCGGAGTCTGTGCAGTATGTACCCGGTATATGGTAGTACCTTCCTGAACCGCAGTATATTGTATCAAAATTCCCCCGGTCTTCTCCCCAGCTGAGATTGTATGTTTTCCTGGCAAGCACCGATTTGCTCTCAGAGTATGTATGCTGTGTAATTAACAGGTCGTAAAGATATTCATTTGTCATAACATTCACGTAAAGGCTTTCCTTTACGGGAATGCCCAGTTCTACGTCAAATTTCTCATTTCCCCTTTCATCCGCCGCTATTACGGCCTCAGTCACGGCATTCAGGAACGAACCGGTAATAAGGTTTTTGCCGGTATCGGTGTCAGGCTGGGGTGGAAGCGGTGTAGGTGTGGGGGTTGGTGTAGGTGTGGGTGTAGGCGTCGGAGTCGGAGTTGGTGTAGGCGTGGCGGTGGGAGTGGGGAACACGGCGTAATAGTCAATCCTAATCGGGTACCAGAACCTTATGGATACGGCTCCCGCATTGGCAAAAGTTCCGTAGCCTATGCGCAGATCCTGGCTGAGCTTGTCAATTCTTTCGCTGTCGGTTTCCTTTATTGTAATGGGGTAGTTTGGGTGAAGGTTACCCGAAATATCCTTTATTACATGAAAAGGGAGGGTATTCCTGTCGCGGTAGAAAGGGTCGGGGGAATATGCCACTCCTGCTGATGTACCGCTGTGAAAATACATTGCATAACCAAGACTGCCAAAGCCGGTTTGGACAATAGGAATACTGAAAGGGTATGGAAAATGCAGTTCTTTTTGCAGACTTGTACCCTTTAAACAGTTAAGTTTTGGTAATGCCCTGATAATCAAGTAATCATCATATATTACACATTCAGGTTTTTCAGGTAAATTTACCGAATATTCAAGAGTTAATGGTTCAAAATTAAAAAATTTAGTTGGGACAGTATCCGTGTCTGCGTAATTAAGAGTATCTGTGTCGATACTCATAACAGGAGTTATTGCTGCTCCGGCAGCTAACGCATCCATAACCTCTTTAGGATGGTATATTTTATATTCCAGAACAAAATCGTTTTTATAGATTCTTTCTGAGAGAAAATTTATATCAGCCCATAAATTATTTTTAGCTTCATTGTCGTATATTGTTATTTCTTTCTTTCCATTTTCCGTATAGGTTGTTGCTTTCCAGTAACCGCCGGAATAATGCCAAAACTCAATTATTTGCCAGCCTCCCCTTTGAGCGATATGCTCGCCGGCGTCATCCGGCTTGGAACCGATAACCAGGTCTTTGATCACACCTTCGTTGGCCTGCTGTGCTGAAAAAGAGAAAACATAAAAAAAGAAAAGGAGGGGAATAAATGTCAATAACAGGTTAACAGCCTTTTTTACCATTCGAAGAACCCCCTGGGATCGAAATCTGTAACCAGTGAATGACCTCCTTCGGAATCATATCTGCTGTATCTGTTCAAGTTTAAAGATATAAATATTCTACCTCCGGAAATTCCTTTTTCGGTTTCTACTTCGAAAACCAGGGAAACTGATTCTATTTTTTCCTTATTTGTGTAAAGTGGCATGTCAAATGTATTTCCGTTGTAAGGTAAATTGTATTCAGGTATTTCATTATCGGAATTTGTAAAAATACTTTCATATGAATTTAGTTCTGTTGGTTCTTTTGTATAACAATGTATGGCAATAGCCCATTTGTACCCTTCAGGCAGTTCGGGGATATAACCGCGTACCCTGGCCTTGCCTTCATGCTCGTAAAATTTAAGGTACTTGAGAAATACGCCGACGAATTCCTCGGCCTTAAGTATTCCCATTGCACCGTTGGACTTGTTTACTACGTCCGTTTCAGGATCAAACCTTATTCCTTCAACTTCTACAACACCATTGCCGAGGTCCTTTTTCGGCGGCCGGTTAAGTTCGCTTACAGGAACGGGTGTCGGCGTCGGGTTTATCGCAACCGGCAGC
>Ga0134104_1000218_pt1 | contig 71274 bp, 77 predicted proteins | sample 15_3_2metaG_FD_94455 | JGI IMG/M metagenome (GOLD analysis project Ga0134104, IMG submission 94455) | Switchgrass degrading microbial communities from high solid loading bioreactors in New Hampshire, USA - 15_59_3.3_214_A2 metaG | ecosystem: Engineered > Bioreactor > Semi-continuous > Anaerobic...
TCTCTTCTTGAAAGCTGCAATATTTAAAATCAATAAGTTAAAACAGATTTAATTTCTTTTGCTTGTTCTGTATAAGGTTGGCAGAGGTCTTACAAAAAAACCTAAGATTACTTGACGCGATCCATCTGCCTTTTATCATTGACAAACAATTTTGTTTGAAATAAAATAAAAAGAAGAGTATGTAAATACAAAGGGAGCGATTTCATTGCCGCATTACATATACGGTTTTTTAATGTCAATGGTTTTGGCATATTTAACTACACCGTTTGTAATGAAACTTGCTTGGAAAATCGGAGCAATAGATGTCCCGAAAGATGCCCGGCGAGTTCATAAAAAACCGATACCCAGGCTGGGCGGACTTGCGATTTATATTTCGTTTATGGTAACAGGCTTGCTTATATTGCCGCTGGAACTTCCTTATGTCCGTGGAATATTTTTGGGAGGAAGCATCATTGTAATACTTGGAATTTTAGATGATATTTACAATCTTCCAGCAAAAGTAAAGTTGCTAGGCCAACTTGCGGCAGCAGGAGTTTTGGTGCTTTTTGGCGTTAAAGTTGAGATACTGACAAATCCTTTAGGCGGTATGATCATCTTAGGGAAATTAGCAATACCAGCGACTCTGTTTTGGGTGGTAGGTATAACGAATACTTTAAACTTTATTGACGGATTGGACGGTCTTGCAGCAGGGATAGCAGCAATTGCAGCTTTTACGATGATGCTGGTAAATTTGAGCCTAGAACAAGCGAATGGCGCTTTGGTGATGGCCCTTCTTGCAGGTGCTGCAATTGGATTTTTGCCATATAATTTTAATCCTGCAAAGATTTTTATGGGCGATACAGGTTCGATGTTTTTAGGATTTATACTGGCTGCTCAAGCTATGGAAGGCATGGTAAAGAGCGCTACTGTTATAGCTTTGATTGTGCCGATACTTGCGCTAGGACTGCCTATTTTTGATACTGTTTACGCAATTTTGCGCAGATTTGTCCATGGAAAGCCTATTATGCAAGCAGATAAGGGACATGTGCACCACCGACTTTTAGCAATAGGCATGTCTCAAAAGCAAGCTGTGCTTTATATGTACGTTATAAGCATATCTCTTGGAATATGCTCGGTAATCCTAGCTATGTTAGGCGTTAGGCAGGCACTGATAGCTTTTGCGCTACTCGCCTTTATGCTTTTGCTTTCTGCAAGACATATAAATACAACCTTGGAAGCTAAAAAAACAACTCATGGGATGTAAAGGAGAAAAAGCCATTGAACAAGATAAAGATTCTGATTATTTTTGGAACAAGACCTGAAGCCATAAAAATGGCACCATTGGTCCAGGAACTTAAAAAGAGAAACAATTTTTTTGACTGCACAATAGCAGTTACAGCTCAACACCGAGAGATGTTGGATCAGGTGCTGAGTCTTTTTAATATAAGAGCTGACCATGATTTGAATATAATGACCGATAAACAAACATTATTTGGCATTACGACCACTGCACTTCTGGGATTGGGAGAAGTGCTTGATAAGACAAAGCCTGACATGGTAATAGTACACGGTGATACAACTACCACCTTTGCGGGTGCGCTGGCGGCTTTCTACTATAAGGTGAAAGTAGGACATGTGGAAGCAGGACTTCGCACTCATAATAAATGGCTTCCATTCCCTGAAGAAATGAACAGAAAGCTAACCGGTTCATTAGCCGACATACATTTTTCCCCGACTGAAACCGCAAAAAAGAATTTACTTAAAGAAGGAGTTAATCCGGAAAATATCATAGTTACAGGCAACACAGTAATAGATGCGCTGCAAACTACCGTTAAGAAGAATTTTGTTTTTTCAACAGCAGCCTTGAATGATATAGACTATACTAAAGAAAAGGTTGTTTTAGTTACAGCCCATCGCAGAGAAAATTTAGGAAAGCCTCTAGATGACATATGTCATGGGCTTAAAAAACTAGCAGATGATTTTGACGACATTAAAATAGTGTACCCTGTACATTTGAACCCTGCTGTGCAAAACACAGTTTTTGATGTTTTAGATAATCACGAACGTATACTGCTTCTAAATCCCTTAGATACTGATGAGATGCACAACTTAATGGCCAGGAGCTATATGGTAATTACTGACTCCGGGGGCTTACAAGAAGAGGCTCCATCTCTGGGCAAGCCGGTTCTTGTTTTAAGAAATGAAACCGAAAGGCCTGAAGCAGTAGATGCAGGGACCGTCAAAGTAATCGGAACAGAAATTAATACTATATACAAAGAAGCAGCGAGGCTCTTGACAGATAAAGACGAATACGGAAAAATGGCAAACTCAGTAAATCCATACGGAGATGGCTGTGCATCTAGAAGAATTGCGGATTTTTTACTCTATTATTTCGGAATTACTAAAAGCAAACCTGAAGAATTTAGATCTTGAATAATATGACTTATATAGTATAATGGTGTTTATTAGGGAACTTTTTAAAGTTCCATATTTTTTATAAACTTTCTCTAAATTTCACAAGAAGGGAGATTAATACATTTTAATGTGATAAAATTCACATGTAATAATTGGGTTAACTAAAGTATAATGACAAGTAGTTAACAATTAGTGCAAATAAAAGTCTCATATTTATATTTGGACTTAGTTTGAATTTAACATGCTCATGTTGTATAATTTATACCATGAAAGATTTTAAAAAAGGCGTCAAATATCTAGCGATCGCAATGCAAATAGGGATAGATATTGCTCTACCTATAGCAAGCGGCATATACATCGGAGCTTATTTAGACCAAAGATTTTCTACTGGTAGCGCATTTTTAATTTGCGGCTTTCTTCTAGGCCTGGGTTCAAGTATAGCAGTAGTTTATAGGTTGATAATTTATCAACTCAACAATAAAGACGAGAATAAGAAATAGCCGTCAAATAGTGGGACTATTTGACCTTTTCTAGCAAGGTTTCTTCTCTTATGAAATGGAGATAAATTATCGGTAAAACCTATATTTGAGCCAGTAAATGACGACTTGCTATTGAAGATGTTTTAAGGAATAATAGCTTTATAATGGCGGTAGTTTGCCAAACAAGACCTTATTTGCACTATAACCATTTCAGAAAATTTAATTACATTTGCGAGGAGGTGGGCAACTATTGAAGGAGGTACTGGAAGATGTAAAAGCTGCTGAAAAAGAGGCAAGAAGAATTATAGAAGAAGCTGAAAAAGAGGCAAAAACAATTCTTGCTAAAGCAGCCGAAAAAGGTGAGTCAATGCTGGAAGACGCCAAGAATCAAGGTGAAGAGCAGGGACAAAAACTTATACATGATGCAGAAGCTGAAGCAGCAAAGATTGTAGAAAACCTTAAAATGGAGCATGAGCAGCAAATCAAGCATTTGAAAGAAATTGCCGCTGTGAAAACAGACAAAGCGGCAGATATGATCGTAGAGAGGATTGTGAAGTTCCATGGCGATAGTTAAAATGGAAAAAATGCATCTTTTGGCCCTGAAAAATGAACAAAGCAAATTAATGCAGACTCTTCAAAAAACAGGCATTGTAGAAGTGATTGATATTACAGAAGATGAAAACGAAGAAAAACAGGGACATAAAGAAGATAGAATCCGAGACGAAATTGCAAAAGAATTAGCGGAATTGGAAGCTAAGCTTAGCGATTTAAAGTTTGGTATTGATTTTTTAAAGCCCTATTCAAAATCTCCGAATCCTCTTATATATGGCAAGCCTGATGTAAAAAAAGATGAGCTGTCAGAGATTCTATCAGCTGAATCTAAAATTAAAAAAAGTCTTCAAGTGGTCTTTGATTTAGACAAAAAAATCGTGCACCTAAAATCTGAAGAATCAAAGATATTAAACCAAATAGATTTTCTTATGCCCTGGCAAGGCCTTGATATTCCCTTAGAGCAATTGGGCTATACGGATAAAGCTGCTTTTATGGCAGGCGTTATTCCACGCAAATCAAAGGATAAGCTGGAAGAAAAAATAGAAGAAAACTCTTTGTTGGCAGATATAAAAGTTATCGGCGAAAGGCGAGATGACTTGTATGTGCTTATCATATATCATATAAGCGGCAAAGAAGAAATCCAAAACCTTTTCAAAGAGTTTTCGGTCACTATACAAGATTTTATGGGACTTCAAGGAGCTCCTTCTGAAATAATAGAACAGAGTAAAAAAAGACTGGATGAGATACAAAAAGAGCGCGAAGCCATTAAGACTCAGGCTCAAGGCATGACTCAAGAGCTATTTAATTTTGAAGTTCTATATGACTATTATATGATTGAAAAAGATAGAAAGACAAATACATTGAAGCTCTTTGACACCGATAAATCCTTTTATTTACAGGCTTGGATACCTAAGGAGCGCAAAACTTACATAACAGAGATTATATCTAAAATTACAGACATGGTTTATGTAGAATTTACAGAACCGGAAGAAAATGATGATATACCAGTTCTTCTTTCAAACTCAAAGCTGGTTGAACCATTTGAAGTAATTACCGAACTTTATAGCCTGCCGGATCCTCGCGGAATCGATCCGAACCCTTATATGGCTCCATTCTACTGGATATTTTTTGGGATGATGCTAAGCGATGCAGGATACGGCATTATATTAAGCTTACTTACGGCTGTAGCGTTATTAAAGTTTAAGCTCGAAGGCTCAGGTAAGAAGTTTATAAAGATGTTTTTCCTCTGCGGAATATCCACAACTATCTGGGGCGCGATTTTCGGCGGTTGGTTTGGGGATCTTATCAAGATAAAGCCATTGTGGATAAATCCTTTAGACAATCCTATGGCTGTTTTAATAGTTTCATTTGCATTAGGCGTAATTCAAATATATACAGGGATAATATTAGAGGGATATAAAAACATTAGAGATGGTCATGTATTAGATGCCATAATGGATCAGGGATTCTGGCTTTTGCTTCTTACCGGTATTTTAATGTTTGTATTCCAGCCGCTTGCGGGAATAGCAAAGTATTTAGCTATTATTGGGGTAGTTGGTCTTGTATTAACTCAAGGAAGAGCGCAAAAAAACGTTCTAATGAAATTTGCTTCCGGTGTTTTAAGTTTATATAATATAACAGGTTATTTAAGCGATTTACTATCTTACTCCAGACTATTGGCCTTAGGCCTTACTACTGGTGTTATAGCTAGTGTTATAAATACAATGGCAAAGACGATAAGTGGAAGCATTATAGGGTTCATAATTATGATTTTAGTATTATTAGGCGGACACGTATTTAATATAGTAATCAATGCATTAGGTGCATATGTTCACAGCAGCCGTTTGCAGTATATTGAATTCTTCAGTAAGTTTTATGAAAGTGGCGGACGGGCGTTTGACCCCTTAAGAATTAAAACAACTTATGTTAAGTTGGAAGATTTATAATACTAACTTATTAAATACTAATTTGTATTATGATTTATAATAAATTTTGAGGAGGAATTGTAAATGTCGTTAACTTTTGGACAAGTAATAGCACTTATAGGAGCAGCTTTGGCTGTAGCCCTGCCTGGAATTGGTTCTGCAAGAGGAGTGGGCCTTGTAGGTGAGAGTGCCTCAGGACTTATTACAGAAGACCCAAGTAAATTCGGGCAATCACTTATACTTCAAGCCCTTCCCGGAACACAGGGAATCTATGGCTTTCTTGCGGGATTCTTAACAATCCAAAAGATTGGTTTGCTATCCGGGACATTGTTAGATATTACACCATTTCAAGGATGGCTGATATTCGCATCCTGTATGCCGATTGCCATAGTTGGCCTCATGTCTGCCATATACCAGGGACGTGTAGCCGCAGCTGCAATCGGTATAATATCTAAACGACCTGAAGAAGTAGCCAAAGGAATAACTTTTGCCGCTATGGTTGAGACGTACGCCGTGCTTTCGCTACTTGCAACCATACTAATGCTCTTTGGCATTAGTATATAAGGGAGTGTCTTGCCGTGGAGGGTATTGCAAGAATAAAAGAGACTATATTAGAAGAAGCAAAACAAGAAAAAGAAAAAATTATTAATGAGGCGAAAACGCAAGCAAAAGAAATAGAGGCAAGGTATAAAAGCCAAGTCGATCAAATACTTGGCAGCATATTAGAAAAGGCAAAAAAAGCGGCAGAAGAGAAAAAACGCAGAATAATTTCCATGGCTGAACTAGAAAATAGAAAAGGCCTGCTTAAAGCAAAACAGGAAATTATTGATGAGGTTTTTGAAAAGGCGAAGAAAAAATTAAAAGCTCTGCCGGATGAACAGTATCGAAATCTTATAGCCGATATGCTTATAAAAAGCACAATTACAGGAAATGAAGAAGTTATAATATCCGAAAGTGACAGACAGAGGATAACACCGGAATTTATCAAAGAAATTAATGAAAAACTTAAAGATATGGGCAAGCAGGGAAATTTGAGAATTTCCAAAACTTCAGAAGATATGATAGGCGGTTTTATCTTAAAGTCTGAAGATGTAGAAATCAACAGCACATTTGATTCCCTTATAAAAATGGAAAGGGAAGAATTGGAAACAGAAATAGCCAAAATACTTTTCGAGGAGTGATTAAATGGCTAAAGATACAGATTTCTTATACGTTTCGGCTAGAATAAAGTTTTTAGAAACTAAGCTCCTCGGAAAAAGCGCCATCGACAGGCTTCTTGATGCTCCCGGTATAGATGATGCCCTAAAAGCGCTGAGTGATACAGAGTATGGCAGCGATATTGCTGAAATGGAAAATATATATGATTTTGAAAAGGTTTTAGAGCACAGTATGTTAAGGACCATTGATACGCTCAAAGAATCCTTCAAGAATCATGAGCTGATAAGATTTTTTAACCTTAAAAATGATTATCACAATCTTAAAGTGATTTTAAAGGGCAATATCCTGGGCACAGAAGTCAAGGAGTACTTTTCACATCTAGGTGAAGTTTCGCCTGAAGAAATGCAAAAATATGCCCAGGGCGAAAACAGCGCAGCTGTACCGGATAATTTCAAAGAGGCATATGACAAAGCCTTAGAAATTTACGATGCGACAAAAGACCCGCAAAAAATCGATCTGTTTTTAGACCAAGCCTTATTTAAAGAGATGGAAAAAATTACAGAGCAATCAAAAATTCCTTTTTTAAAAGTATACTTAGCCGCACTTTCCGATATTACAAATATAAAAACAATGTTGAGGCTTAAAAAAGCAGATTCAGACATACGAACGTTAGAAAGCGCGTTGGTCGTTGGCGGCAGTTTAAAGAGCGATTTTTTTAAGGAGATTTTTACAGGCAGCACTCAGAGCATAATAGAGGCCTTTAGTTCAACGCCTTATTATGAGATAGTTGAAGAAGGTCTTACGGCCTGGGAGTCTACAGGCAGTCCTCTAGTGCTTGAAAAAATGGCCGATAATTACTTAATGGCTCTTGCGAGAAAAGGCTTGTATACACCTTTTGGCCCGGAAACAGTAGTAGGATATATGGCAGCAAGAGACAATGAGCTAAAGCTTCTAAGAATTATCCTAGTTGGAAAGATTAATGGCATATCCTCGGATATGATAAGGGAGCGATTAAGAGATGTCTACATATAAAATGGCTGTGGTAGGAGATAAAGACACAGTTCTTGCTTTCAAATCTCTGGGTGTTGATATATTCCCCGTGCTGGACGGCAAAGAAGCAAGCTTTACAATGACGAGGCTTGCAAAAGATAATTATGCTGTAATTTTTGTAACAGAGCAAATAGCTAAAGAAATCCCGGAGAAAATAGATCAATTTAGAAATCAGATGCTCCCGGCAATTACCTTGATTCCAAGTAACCAAGGGAGTTTAGGGATAGGTATGGGAGAAGTCAAGAAATCCGTGGAAAAAGCCATTGGAGTAGATATCATTTTTGGAAAAGAGGGAGAGGAATGACAGGTGGCAAGATAGTTAAAGTTTCCGGTCCCCTCGTAGTGGCTACAGGGCTGCCTGAAGCCAAGATGTTCGACGTGGTCAAAGTTGGAGAGCAAGGCCTGGTTGGCGAGGTTATAGAGGTTCATGGAGAGAGAATTTCTATTCAAGTCTATGAAGAAACCTCCGGCTTGGGCCCCGGGGACCCGGTGGTTTCTACAGGGCTCCCCCTTAGCGTTGAATTGGGACCCGGACTACTGGAAGGAATATTCGACGGCATTCAGCGTCCACTTGATGTTATAGAATCATCAGTTGGAAGCTATATAACAAGAGGTATTGATATTCCCGCATTAGACAGAAAAAGGAAATGGGCATTTACGCCTATTGCAAAAAAAGGACAAAAGGTTATGGGAGGAGATTTCCTGGGAACAGTTCAAGAAACTGTTATCGTGGAACATAAAGTAATGGTGCCTCCCGGTATTGCCGGCGAAATTGTTGAAATATATGAAGGCGAATTTACAGTTACAGACGTGATTGCAAAAATAAAAACCGAAAAAGGCGATATAGTCGATGTTACTATGATGCAAAAATGGCCTGTTCGAATGATACGGCCATATAAAGAAAAACTTCCTCCAAAAGAGCCGATGGCTACAGGACAGCGAGTTATTGACACCTTTTTCCCTGTAGCAAAAGGTGGTTCTGCATGTATCCCGGGACCTTTCGGTAGCGGAAAGACCGTTGTGCAGCACCAGCTGGCAAAGTGGGCAGATGCTGAGATTGTCGTATATATTGGCTGCGGCGAGCGCGGCAATGAGATGACCGATGTGCTAATGGAATTCCCTGAACTGCGCGATCCTAAAACCGGTGAACCGCTAATGAAAAGGACCGTCCTTATAGCAAATACATCTAATATGCCTGTGGCGGCTCGAGAAGCATCCATATATACAGGCATAACAATAGCAGAATATTTTCGGGATATGGGTTACAGTGTAGCATTAATGGCTGACTCTACATCCCGCTGGGCAGAAGCCTTAAGAGAAATGTCGGGACGATTGGAAGAAATGCCTGGCGACGAAGGCTATCCTGCATATCTTGCAAGAAGAATAGCTGAGTTTTATGAAAGAGCAGGAAGGGTTATTACCCTTGGCAGTGATGAAAGGGAAGGGGCGCTAACTGCAGTTGGAGCAGTTTCACCTCCCGGCGGCGATCTTTCAGAACCGGTAACTCAGGCCACTCTTCGAGTTGTAAAAGTGTTCTGGGCACTAGATGCATCCCTTGCATATGCAAGACATTTCCCTGCCATAAATTGGCTTACAAGTTATTCCCTGTATTCCGATACAGTTGAAGAATATATGAATCAAAATGTAGCCAGTGATTGGAAGGAATTAAGGGCAGAAGCCATGAGACTTTTACAGGAAGAGGCAAACTTGCAGGAAATTGTAAGGTTGGTAGGTATCGATGCGCTTTCCATAAAAGACCGACTTATATTGGAAGTGGCCAGATCGATTAGAGAAGATTTTCTGCATCAGAATGCCTTTCATGAAATTGATACTTATACTTCTCTTGCTAAGCAGTATAAAATGCTAAAACTTATTTTGACATTTTATGAAGAATCGAAGAAAGCCCTGGATGCAGGAGTTGTATTTTCAGAAATAGAAAATCTGCCGGTGCGTGAAAGAATAGGTAGAATGAAATACGCAGATGAGAAAGACGAAAAAATATTCGATGAGATTGAAGCGGAGCTAAAAGCACAGCTTGCGGCCTTGATGGAAGGGGGAAAAGCTGAATGATTAAAGAATACAGGACAGCTAGAGAGATTGCAGGCCCCTTGATGATGGTTGAAAATGTGGAAGGCGTAAAATACAATGAGCTTGTTGAAATAGAAACAGCATCAGGCGAAATACGACGAGGCCAGGTACTCGAAATTGATGGAGATAAAGCACTGGTTCAGCTTTTCGAAGGCTCAACAGGACTGAATATAAATGACTGCAAAATTAGATTTTTAGGCAAAAGCATTCAGCTTGGCGTCTCAGCCGATATGCTAGGAAGAGTATTTGACGGATCGGGAAGGCCAAAAGATAACGGTCCGAAGATTATCGCGGAAAAACGGCTTGATATTGACGGCAGCCCTATAAATCCGGCTGCTAGAGACTACCCCTCAGAGTTCATCCAGACCGGTATCTCGGCAATTGACGGATTAAATACCCTTGTCAGAGGCCAGAAACTGCCGATATTTTCAGGTTCAGGTCTGCCCCATGCCCAGCTTGCAGCTCAGATAGCAAGACAGGCTAAGGTGCTAGGCACTGAAAGTAAATTTGCTGTCGTATTTGCAGCAATGGGAATTACTTTTGAAGAGGCAAATTACTTTATATCTGACTTTAGAAAAACAGGTGCTATAGACAGATCGGTGCTCTTTATAAATCTTGCAAACGATCCGGCAATTGAACGTATATCTACTCCTCGTATGGCGCTTACATGCGCAGAGTTTCTTGCCTTTGAAAAAGACATGCATGTTTTGGTCATACTAACCGATATGACTAATTACTGCGAGGCTCTTCGAGAGGTCTCTGCGGCACGAAAAGAGGTTCCCGGACGCAGAGGCTATCCCGGCTACTTATACACTGACCTTTCATCAATATATGAAAGAGCCGGACGATTAAAGGGAAAGAAAGGTTCAATTACCCAAATACCGATTTTAACAATGCCAGAAGATGACAAGACTCACCCTATACCTGACCTAACCGGTTATATAACCGAAGGCCAGATAATCTTGAGCCGAGAACTGTTTACAAAAGGAATAACCCCTCCGATTGATGTTTTGCCTTCCTTGTCAAGACTTAAAGATAAAGGAATCGGTAAAGGCAAAACCAGAGAAGACCACGCAGATACTATGAACCAGCTTTTTGCTGCATATGCTCGCGGTAAAGAAGCTAAGGAACTTGCGGTAATTTTGGGAGAAGCGGCTCTTAGTGATGCGGATAAACTTTTTGCAAAGTTTGCCGATGAGTTTGAAAAACGCTATGTTTCTCAGGGAGAAAATGAGGACAGAAGTATCGAAGAAACCCTCAATCTTGGATGGGAGCTGTTGACAATCCTGCCTAAAGCGGAACTAAAGAGGGTAAGAGATGAGTATATCGAAAAATATCTGCCTGACAAGGGAGAAGATCAACAATGAATACTCGAGTAAACCCAACTCGTATGGAACTTACTCGCCTGAAAAGGCAGATAGTTGTGGCAAGGCGCGGACATAAGCTCCTTAAAGACAAACAAGACGAGCTCATAAAGCGGTTTATTGATTTAATTAAAGAAAATAAGCGATTAAGAGAAGAAGTTGAGCATGATCTGGAAATAGCTTTAAAGAGTTTTATAATGGCGCGAAGCCAGATGCCTCAAGAAGTTTTGGAAGAAAGTCTTATGATTCCAACAGCGCGAGTAAGTATCGAAATAGGCAAACAGAACATCATGAGTGTAAACGTTCCAAAGATAAATATTCATCAAGAAGAAGGCGGAAATATTTATTCCTACGGCCTTGCGAACACGTCTGCAGAGCTAGACAGTGCCATAAGCATACTTGCCGGTATGCTTCCGAAGATGCTAAAGCTTTCAGAAATAGAAAAAACCTGCCAATTAATGGCTGACGAAATCGAAAAGACAAGGCGCAGAGTCAATGCCCTAGAATATGTTATGATACCTTCCATGGAAGAAACTATCAAATATATAACCATGAAACTTGATGAAAATGAACGCTCAACAATAACAAGACTCATGAAAATCAAAGAGATGGTTATGTAAATCAAAAACCCTTACCACTGCTTATGTGTGTAAGGGTTTTAACATATATTAAACCCGAAAAGAGGATTTCCAAAAAATAAAGAGAATTATCATATTACAGGATAATTGTATAGGATAATTCGGAAGTGAAGGGATTGACTTACTAAATGAAGTCTGTTGCAATTATTATTCCTGCATATAATGAAGCACCCAGAATAGGAGCGGTTCTTGACGTGGTATGCAGTTATCCGCGAGAGAAACGCATCGTTGTAGTTGATGACGGTTCGAAAGATGCAACTTATGAAGCTGCAAAAAATTACGATGTAGAAAAAATAATAAGACATGATAGAAACTTAGGGAAGGGCGCAGCTCTTCAAACCGGAATAGATTACATTAAAGATTCTCCTTTGTGGCTTTTTATTGATGCAGATTTGATAAACCTTGACCATCACCATTTAGATCAGCTGCTTTTTCCGCTTGAAGAAGATTCAAGAGTTGGTATGACAATCGGGATGCTTGTCAGTAAAAGCAAGAAAAACGTCAATCTTGCACAAAAGTATTTTTCAATTTTAAATGGCCAGCGAGGACTTGCCAATTTTTTTGTAAAAAGCCTGCCTTCCCTTGCCTGGGCAAGATTTGGAGTAGAAGTTTTTCTAAGCAATATAGCAAAGATGAATAATGTTTCGGTTGTAGAGCCTGTATTAAATAATGTAACTCATTATACTAAGGAAGAAAAATACGGCTTTATTTATGGGTTTCCATACAGACTTAGAATGTATAAAGAATGTCTGTATGCCTACTTTAATTGGAAAAAATATGTTTAAATAATTTTTATGCTCTTGTAACAGGAATGTATTTAATGTAAACTTAAAAGGGTGTAATTTAACCAACTTTGACAGTTAAATAAACTATCGGAGGGAAAACTATTGTCAAGTATTGTTGTTGAAGGGGGAAAACCTCTTAAAGGAACGGTAAGAATAAGTAGTGCGAAAAATGCGGTTTTACCTGTAATGGCAGCGGCTTTACTTACTGAGGCCGAATGTGCAATTGAAGACGCTCCCGAACTTGAGGATGTAAAAGTAATGCGAGAAGTATTAAGGGCTATGGGAGCCGATGTCTGCCGCCAGGGAGACTGTATAAAAATAAGTGCTAAAACAGTAAGCTCGTTTGAGGCTCCCTATGACTTGGTAAGACAAATGAGGGCTTCTTTTCTGGTGATGGGGCCTACTCTTGCCAGAAAAGGAAGAGCGCGTATTTCTATGCCGGGAGGATGTGCAATAGGTTCCAGACCAATAGACCTGCATTTAAAAGGATTTGCCGCCTTAGGTGCTGATATTGAACTGGGACATGGATTTGTTGAGGCTAAATGCGATAAGCTTATAGGAGCTCCGATTTATCTAGACTTTCCCAGTGTAGGAGCTACAGAGAATATAATGATGGCAGCGTCTTTGGCCGAAGGCCAGACAACTATTGAAAATGCAGCTAAAGAACCTGAAATAATTGATTTGGCAAATTTTCTAAATAGTATGGGAGCAAAGATTCGCGGCGCAGGCACTGATATAATAAAAATCGAAGGCGTAAAAGAACTTGCAGGAATTTCATATACAGTGATTCCCGACAGAATTGAAACAGGCACCTTTCTTGTAGCAGGAGCGATAACGGGAGGCAATATACTTTTAGAAAACGTTGTTCCTGAGCACTTAAAACCTGTAATAGCAAAACTTATAGAATGCGGTGCAAAAGTTGTAGAAGAGCCTGAGGGTCTTAGAGTAATCGGTGATGGCAGGCCTCGCCCTTCGGATATCAAGACTCTGCCGTATCCCGGATTCCCAACAGACATGCAGGCTCAGATGATGGCTTATCTTAGCATTGCAGACGGAACAAGCATGGTTACCGAAACGGTTTTTGAAAATCGATTTATGCATGTAGAAGAGCTAAAACGCATGGGCGCAAAGATAAAAATCGAAGGAAGAAGTGCAATAATCGAGGGAGTTGAAAAGCTTTCAGGAGCGCCGGTTAAGGCTACTGATCTTAGAGCAGGGGCTGCTTTGATTTTAGCAGGCCTTGCCGCGGAAGGTTTGACACAGGTTATGAATACTCATCATATTTACCGCGGTTATGTAGATATTGTTGGAAAACTTAGAAGTTTAGGAGCTACTATAACAGAAAGCGAACAATAATATATGAAAGCAGGCGTAAATGTGGTAAAACCAAAGGCCCTGAAAAAGGGCGACACCATCGGGGTTGTGGCCCCAAGTGGTTTTTCCGAAGAAAGCAATTTAAATAAGGCAAAAGCTATTCTTGAAAATGAAGGCTATATAGTAAAATGTGGAAAATCATGCTATGAAAAATATGGCTATCTTGCAGGACATGATGAAATAAGAGCTGAAGACATAAATCTGATGTTTCAAAACCCTGAAATTGATGCGGTTTTTTGCATGAAAGGCGGCTATGGAGCGCCTAGAATATTAGACCGGATAGACTATGAAACCATTTCAAAAAACCCAAAAATATTTATCGGATACAGTGATATTACAGCACTGCACATACCATTTGTACAAAAATCCGGCTTAGTTACATTTCACGGCCCCATGCTCACATCTGATTTTTTGTCAAAGGAATTTTTCGAGCAAGCATTTCGGGATATGCTGTGGGCACTGACAACTCCGGAGCCTCTTGGGAAAATAAAAGCTCCGCCAATGTGTCCGAAAGAAGAGATGCTCGTTGCCGGATCAGCAGAAGGCACTACTATTGGCGGCAACTTGTCACTTATAGCAGCATCTCTAGGAACTCCTTATGAGATTGATACAAAACAAAAACTCCTACTGCTTGAAGACGTTGACGAGGAACCTTACAGCATAGACAGAATGCTTACTCAACTAAGACTTGCAGGTAAATTGGAAGATGCTTCAGGAATTGTTCTAGGCCAGTTTACAAATTGTAATCCGAAAGAACCTGAAAACAGTCTGACCCTCGATGAGATTTTCTGTGATATACTTGTCCCTTTAGGAAAACCGATAATAAAAAATGTTTGCTTTGGCCACGGACCTTATAAATATACCCTGCCGCTGGGTGTAAAAGCCAGGATAGACCAAGAAGAAACTGCTTTTATAGTGGAGGAAAGCGCACTTCACTTATAAATTTAAAATAAAAAAGGATTTTGGAAAAAAATGTAGAATTAAAATTTAAATGCGCTAAATTAAATAGGAGGTAAAGAATTTTTTATGGATATAGGTATTGATTTAGGAACTGCTTCAGTTCTCGTATATGTTAAAGGCAAGGGAATTGTCCTACAGGAACCTTCTGTAGTTGCTATGGATAAATCAACCGGCAAGATGCTGGCTGTTGGAGAAGCGGCTCGCAAGATGATTGGGCGCACCCCGGGAAATATAGTGGCTATCCGCCCGCTAAAGGAAGGGGTTATTGCCGATTATTCTACTACAGAAATAATGCTCAAATATTTCATGAGTAAAATAGGGGCAAGCAGGATTTTCAGACCTCGAATAATGATATGTGTGCCAACTGTGGTTACGACAGTTGAAAAAAGAGCTGTCATTGAAGCTGCCGCCGCGGCAGGGGCAAGGCAAACATATCTGATAGAGGAGCCGATAGCTGCTGCCATAGGTGCAGGCATAGATATTTCAAAACCTTTTGGAAGTATGGTAGTTGATATTGGCGGAGGAACCACTGATATAGCTGTCATGTCATTAGGTGGCATTGTCTGCGGTGAGTCTCTTAGAGTAGCAGGAGATAAGTTTGACGATTCAATTGTAAGATTTGTAAAAAAAGAATTTAACCTTATGATAGGCGAACGCACTGCTGAAGAAGTAAAGATAAATATAGCCAATGTTTTCCCTGAAAGCGAAGAAGATAGAGCTGTTTCTATGGAGGTAAGAGGACGCAGCTTAATAAGTGGTCTTCCGCAAAATATTACAATTAATGCGGGACAAACATGCGAAGCGCTCCAAGAGCCTGTAGAGCAGATCGTAAATGCGATATATGGTGTTTTAGAAAAGACGCCGCCTGAACTTGCGTCTGATATAAGCGAAAGAGGAATTGTAATGACAGGTGGCGGCTCACTGTTAAAAGGAATGGACAAGATAATTTCTACTCGCACAGGCATTCCCGTCATAATTGCAGAAAATGCCATTTCAGCTGTTGCTATAGGGGCAGGAAAAGCTCTTGAAAATCTCGATATGCTGGGACCACACGCGATTTACACAAAATAGCTTTAAATAATATAATTTGAAATGAGGGGAGGTGGTTTTTTGATACGAGGTCTTTATACAGGGGCTTCAGGAATGATTTCTGAAATGAATAAAACAGATGTTATATCAAACAATCTTGCCAATGCAAGCACTACAGGTTTTAAGAAAGACAGGGCGGTTTTTAAGGCGTTTCCAGAAATGGATATTCATCGGATAAACGATCCGATAAGATCCGGCATAAATAGGTCGGTTGACCCAAGACCTTTTATCGGTTCTATGGGCACAGGCGCTATAACAGACGAAGTAAGCACAGATTTTTCTCAAGGTCCCATAAAAACTACATCAAATCCGCTGGATATAGCATTAAGCGGTGAAGGGTTCTTTAGTGTCCAGACTCCTGAAGGTATAAGATATACCAGAGACGGCAGCTTTACTACAGATACGAACAATTTTCTTATAACAAAAGAAGGCTATTATGTTTTAGGCCAAAACGGGCCCATTGAGCTAAATGGCGAAAGTGATATTATCATAAACCGCCAGGGAGAAATATTTGCAGATGGTGAGATAGTAGACAGACTTCAAATAGTGGATTTTCAAGATAAGGGAAGCCTTGAAAAACAGGGAGACAATTTGTATATGGCAAACGCTCAAGACATAGCATCTGTTGCTGAAGTAATTCAAGGAGCCCTGGAAAGCTCAAATGTTAATACTATTTCAGAGATGGTTGACTTAATTACTACTTCAAGGGCCTATGAAGCCAGTCAAAAGGTAATAACTACACATGATGAACTTTTAGGAAAGGCAGTAAATGATATAGCTGCAATATAATCTTTATCTTTTAGGGCCGGACTGAATATTCAGAGGCCCTCCACTGCCGACCGACTGAAGCAGTGAGATTTATTAAGGAGGGACAGCCTATGATGCGCGCGCTTTGGAGCGCAAGTTCTGGAATGCAGGCACAACAGCTCAATATGGATGTTACATCAAATAATCTGGCTAATGTAAATACCGCCGGATTTAAAAAAAGCCGTGCCGAGTTTAAAGACTTAATATATGAGACATTAAAACAGCCGGATGTATACCAGCAAGGTTTAGGGACGCCGGTGGGACTTCAGGTAGGCCTTGGAGTAAAACCGTCGGCGACGGGAAGGGACTTTAGTGAAGGCAATATTCAACCTACAGGCAATACCTTTGATGTGGCGATAGAAGGCCAAGGGTTTTTTATGGTGGAAAAGCCTGATGAGAAGTTGGCTTTTACTAGAGATGGCTCCTTTAAGCTTTCATTAGACGGCACTGATCGAAATCTGGTAACATCAGAAGGTTATTATGTTTTAGGCCCTGATGAGGACTACATAACAATTCCGGAAGAATACACTGACGTTACTATCTCGTCAGATGGTCTTATAACAGGCCAAAACGAAGATGGGACAATAGAAGAGCTGGGCCAGATAGGCATTGTAAAATTCTTAAACCCTGAAGGCCTTCTGGCTATTGGAGATAATCTTTATGAGGCAACAGCGGCTTCAGGTGATTATATACCTAAAGAAGATCCGACAGATGCAGGTTATGGCACCCTTGCGCAAGGCTTTTTAGAAATGTCGAATGTTCAAGTAGTAGAAGAAATGGTAAATCTCATCATTGCCCAGAGAGCCTATGAAGTAAATACAAAAGCTGTTCAAGCATCTGACGAGATGCTCAGCCAAGCAAATAATCTAAAGAGATAGAGGAGTAGCGCAAAGTGGACATATTACCGATTAACACACTGAATCCTGAAGCTGAATCCTTTGTTTCAAGCATTGATAAGTTAAAAGATAAAAAAAGTGATGATAAGGACCTTAAAGAAGTTTGCCAACAGTTTGAGTCTATATTTTTAAACTACCTGCTAAAATCAATGCGAGATACAGTGCCTGATGGGGGCATGTTCAAGAAGGGAATAGCTTTTGATATTGTCCAATCTATGCACGATAGCGCTTTAAGCGAAGAAATCGCTAAAAGCGGAGGAATAGGTCTTGCAGAACAATTATATACTCAGCTTTCAAAATACGAATAATTGATTATAACATTTTTAAACAAAAGGACGAACTTTAGGGTTCGTCCTTGATAGTATTGTGTAATTTGTTTGAAAGGATGATAGAGATGCTGGATATTGATGAAGTAAAAAAGATTATACCCCACAGATATCCATTCTTGCTGATAGACGGGATATTAGAGTTAGAAGCAGGAAAAAGAGCTGTGGGAATTAAAAATGTATCGGCAAATGAAGAATTTTTTCAAGGCCATTTTCCGCAAAAAGCTGTAATGCCGGGAGTTCTCATTGTGGAAGCCCTTGCTCAGGTAGGAGCATGTGCCATTTTAAGCCTTGAGGAAAACAAGGGGAAAGTAGCGCTTTTTGCAGGAATCGACAAAATGAGATTTAAGCGTCAAGTAATACCTGGCGATCAGTTAAGATTAGAGGTGGAACTTACAAAAATAAAAGGTTCCGTTGGAAAAGGTTCAGCAAAAGCAACGGTAGATGGTGAAATAGCAGCTTGTGGAGAGCTTATGTTTGCAATAAGCAAATAAAATCTTATAGGAGGCGAATGAATTGCAGTTTTACTTGATAAGCGGTTTAATTTTTGCGTTTCTTGTAGCAATTTTTGCTCTCTGGAATTCTGCCCAGGTAGTTATTCGGTTTCCGCTTCTTGGAGAATTTGCCACATCTCAGGCTTTGGTTATAATAGGTTCCGCAATGCTGGGAGCGCTTATTATAATGGTAGTAGGCCTTGTAAGAAGCTTTAAAATGGGTCAGAAGATAAAGAAACAGGATAGATTAATAAGGGATTACGAAGAAATTATAGACAACTTGAAGAGACAACTTGAAGAAAAACAATCTCAAAAAGACCAGGGCGATAAATAGATATAATCAGGTATTGGCTATATTCGAAGGTGCTTAAAAATGAAAAAACTTTTAGCGTATCTAAAACCTTACTGGAAATTAGCGGTTTTAGGGCCACTTGCGATGTTTGTTGAGGTTGCATGTGATTTAATGCAGCCAAACCTTATGTCTCAAATAGTGGACGAAGGCATAAAAACAGGAAATTTAGATTTTGTCATTAAAACCGGTTTACATATGGTGTTAATAGCGATTATCGGCATAGCCGGCGGCATAGGTTGTTCTTTTTTTGCAGGCATAGTATCTCAAAGCTTTGGAGCGGATTTGAGAGAAGATCTATATCGAAGAGTAGAGAATTTTTCGTTTAAAAATATTGACAAATTTACCACAGGTTCGCTTATAACCAGACTTACAAACGATGTGGTTCAGCTTCAGACTGCAGTTCTTGTAATGATGCGAATGATGGTGAGAACTCCACTGCTGCTGGTAGGCAGTTTTATTATGGCAGTTAGAATAAATGCAAGACTTGCTCTAATACTTATAGTTTGCCTGCCGATATTGCTGATTCTAGGGTACCTGCTGATAAAAAAAGCTATGCCGTTTTTTACTAAAGTACAGCAAGCCCTTGACAAGGTAAATACGATTTTGCAGGAAAATCTAGCCGGAATCAGAGTTGTCAAAGCCTTTGTAAAGGGAGAATATGAAAAGCAAAAATTTAATAAAGCAAATGATAATTTGACAAGACTAAATATAACGGCATCTAGGATGGTTGGCCTTACAATGCCGCTGATGTTTCTTGTGATGAATATGTGTATTGCGGCTGCTTTGTGGTTTGGCGGAATGAATGTAAATATTGGAACAATGCAGACAGGGGAAGTTATAGCTTTTATAAACTACCTGACACAAATACTTTTTTCGCTGCTTAGAGTGGGCTTTATGCTGATTTTCTTCTCAAGAGCGAAAGTATCGGCAGACCGTGTCATAGAAATACTTTCTACAACTCCAGAAATTGTAAGCGGTTCCTGCGATTCCCCTGTAGAAAAAGGAAAAGTTGAATTTAAAGATGTTTATTTTTCATACAGCGAAAAACAAGAGCCGGTTCTTAAAGATATAAATTTTACGGCTCTTCCCGGCCAAACGATTGCAATAATTGGCACTACCGGCTCAGGCAAAACAACTCTTGTAAATCTTATTCCACGCTTCTACGATGTTACAAGCGGCAGCGTATTAGTAGATGATATAGATGTTAAAGAGAGAAATCTTAAAGTATTGCGCAGCGCTATAGGCATCGTTCCTCAAAACCCCCTGCTTTTTTCAGGAACAATAATAGAGAATATTAAATGGGGAAAAGAAGATGCTACGGAAGAAGAAGTAATAGCGGCAGCAAAAGCTGCCCAGGCCCATGATTTTATAATGAGTTTTCCCGAAAATTACAATACCGTTTTAGGACAAAGAGGAGTAAATCTGTCCGGCGGCCAAAAACAGCGTCTTACAATTGCTCGAGCCCTGCTTAGAAAACCTGCCATCCTTATACTGGACGACAGCACAAGCGCCGTCGATGTTACAACAGAGGCTCGAATACAAAAAGCTTTAAAAGAATGGATGAAAGACAAAACATGTTTTATCATAACCTCCAGGATAAGTTCGGCCATATCAGCTGATGACATATTAGTCATGGAAGAGGGCCAGACTATTGGAAGAGGGACGCATTCTGAGTTAATAGAGTCATGCGCCATTTATCAAGAAATTTATCATTCTCAAATGGACAAGCTTATAGAGAGTACAGCCGAGGGGGCGATATAAATGGTGCGGCAAGGCGGTTTCGGCGGACCCGGACGCCGCCATCGGCGGTATACGTCAACTGGCGATTCTACAATTAAAGATTCTAGAAAAACATTACAAAGGCTATGGTCTTACCTTGGCCGCCAAAAACTAGGGCTAATTACAGTTTTTTTGATGGTGCTTGCAAGCTCGGTGTTAAACCTTGCATCGCCGTATCTTTTAGGTCGAGGCATTGATGCAATGAACTTAGGAAAAGGAAAAGTGGATTTTGCAAGTCTTAAAGTCACAGTGCTTTTGCTAATTGGCGCATATTTATTAGGAACCCTGACAACTGCCGTGCAAACATATATAATGGCGTCAGTTGCCCAAAACACTGTAAGGGATTTAAGAAGAGATCTATTTGCTAAAATACAGACACTTCCTATACGCTTTTTTGACACCAGATCCCGCGGCGAAATAATGAGCAGGTCTACTAATGATATAGATAATATAAACCAAATTTTAAACCAAAGCATTATTCAGATATTCTCAAGCATACTTATGGTTGCAGGCTCTCTTTTTATGATGTTTTGGATAAGCCCGCTTCTTACATTTCTAAATTTGATAATTGCACCTGTTGGATTTCTACTGACAAGAAAAATAGCCGCTTTTACCCATCGACAATTTGAATTGCAGCAGGAAGCCTTAGGTGACTTAAACGGTTACATCGAAGAGACAGTAACCGGCCAAAAGGTTATAAAAGCCTTTGGCCGTGAACAAAATGTGATTGAAAGCTTTAGAGAAATTAATAAACGCTACAGAACAGCTGCTGTACGAGCCCAAATTTTGTCAGGAATAGTTCCACCTTTAATGAACACCATGGGAAACTTAAGTTTTGCAACAGTGGCAGGCGTCGGAGGGTGGCTTGCTTTAAGGGGTATAGTAAGTGTTGGGAATATCGCAAGTCTTTTAAACTACTCAAAACAGCTTAATCGCCCCCTAAACGAGATAGCAGATCAATTTAATATGATACAATCTGCTGTGGCCGGCGCAGAACGAGTTTTTGAAATAATGGATGAATCATCAGAGACAGACGATCCCCTGGAAATATACGCCCCTGAAAAATGGGAAGGAAATGTAGTTTTCGATGATATAACATTTGGATATGAAAAAGATAAACCTGTTTTAAAAAATATAACAATGCAAGCTCTGCCGGGACAAACTGTTGCACTTGTTGGCCCTACCGGAGCAGGCAAAACTACTGTGGTTAACTTGCTGATGAGATTTTATGATCCGGATTCCGGAAAAATTTGCGTAGACAACTACAACATTAGACAAGTGAAAAAAGACAATATCCGAAAGGCTTCCAGCATGGTATTACAAGATACGCATTTATTTTCAGATACAGTAATGGAAAATATTCGTTATGGCCGCTTAGATGCCACAGATGAAGAAGTAATAAAGGCTGCCCAGATTGCAGGCGCACATTCGTTTATATCTCATTTATCTCAAGGATATGATACTCTCTTATCAAGGGATGGTGGAAATCTAAGCCAAGGACAAAGACAAATGTTAGCTATTGCGCGGGCCGCTCTTGCCAATCCCACAATTTTAATATTAGATGAAGCCACAAGTAACGTAGATACAAGAACTGAAATCAAAATTCAAAAAGCTATGAAAATTCTTATGGAAGGACGCACGAGTTTTGTAATCGCTCATAGACTCAGCACTATTCGCGATGCTGATGAAATAGTTGTAATTAATGAGGGAAGAATAGTGGAAAGGGGCACTCATGAGCAGCTAATAGAAAAGAAAGGCTTCTATTACGGCCTGTGTAAAAGCCAGCAGCACGGATACCAAATTTAAAGCTATTGTGAAATCCGGTGCTTGCAAATACATAGACAAGTGTGTTAATATGATGATACAAATTAATATTTTAGCGATGAATGAGCAAAGTAGCAGTTTTAGGTCACAGTTTCAAGAGAGCAATCCGGACGGTGGAAGGGTGCGTGCCAAAACAAGCAAATTACACTCAGGAGTTTTTTAGCTACGCTGCAGATAATGAGGCATTTACAGTTACGACTGAATGCGAATTAAGGTGGTACCGCGAGCTTCCTCGTCCTTAAAAGACTTGGAAGCTTTTTAATTAGACAAAATTAGGAGGAAAATTGCAACATGGAAAATGCATACGATATTTTAAAAGAGAGAGGATTTATTGAGCAAGCGACACATGAAGAAGAAATTCGCGAACTTTTGGAGCGTGAGAAAGTAGTTTTTTATGTAGGTTTTGATCCTACTGCCGACAGCTTACATGTAGGTCACCTGCTCCCGATGATGGCAATGGCTCATATGCAAAGGGCCGGACATACCCCTATAGCTTTGCTGGGAGGGGGCACTGCTATGGTGGGAGATCCATCAGGGAGAACCGATATGAGGAAAATGCTTACAAGAGAGCAAATAGATTATAATGCAAGCAGATTTAAAGAGCAGTTTAAAAGACTTTTGGATTTTTCTGATAACAAGGCTTATATGCTGAACAATGCAGATTGGCTGCTTGAGCTTAAATATATAGATTTTTTACGGGAAATCGGCAGCCACTTTTCGGTGAACAGAATGCTTGCAGCTGAGTGTTACAAGCAGAGACTGGAGAGCGGACTGACGTTTTTGGAATTTAATTATATGGTTATGCAGTCCTATGATTTTCTCTATTTATATAGAAATTATGGGTGCAAGCTGCAAATGGGCGGAAATGATCAGTGGTCTAATATTATCAGCGGAGCAGATCTTATTCGTAGGGTGGAGGGTGGTTCTGCTTATGGGATGACCTTTACACTTCTTACAACAAGCGAAGGCATAAAAATGGGCAAAACTCAGGCAGGCGCCCTATGGCTTGACCCTGAAAAGGTTTCGCCTTATGATTTCTACCAGTATTGGCGAAATGTAGATGATAGGGATGTGGAGAAATGCCTTAAACTTTTGACATTCCTCCCAATGGAAGAAATTAAGCGCCTAAGCTCCTTAGAGGGCGCAGAAATAAACAAAGCAAAGGAAGTTTTGGCTTTTGAGATAACGAGCATGATCCATGGGAAAGAAGAAGCAGAAAAAGCACAAGAAGCGGCTAGGGCTCTTTTTAAAGACGGGACCGATACATCAGCAGTTCCTTATACAGAAATAGATTCTCAAAAATTTGCAGAAGGCATGGATATAACAGAGCTTTTACTACTTACCGGCCTTGTTTCGTCAAAAAGCGAAGGGAGAAGGTTGATTCAGCAGGGAGGTATTTATATAGGAGAGAGCAGGGTTGATGATATAGGTTTAAAAATTACCATGAAAGATTTCGATTCAGATAAAACTTTATTGCTTCGAAAAGGTAAAAAAGTCTATCATATAGTGAAGCTGATTTAAGAAAATTAGATTTTACAGAGGGAGGAATTTAGAATAGAACCGGCCGTATACTGGGGATTTTTCCTTTGGGATGATGTTAAGATACATTTAGCAGTTAGCGAAAAAGGTCTGTGCTATATATTGTGGCCTAATAAGCAGTTTAAAACATTAGAAGAATGGACCACAAAATATTTTTCCAAAAGCACATTAATTTATAACCAGAGAAAAATAGAACCTTACAAAGCCCAAATTGAAGAATATTTTAAAGGCCAGCGGCGCGTTTTCGATATTCCACTGGATCTTAAAGGTACAGATTTTCAGATTTCGGTATGGGAGGCTTTGCTTAATATACCTTACGGAACAACTAAGACCTATTCTCAAGTAGCAGCGGAAATAGGCCGTCCTAAAGCAACTAGAGCAGTAGGAGGCGCTATTGGCGCAAATCCTGTGTCGATAGTTGTTCCCTGCCACCGGGTTATTGGCAAAGATGGGTCACTTACCGGTTTTGGAGGGGGATTGGAGATAAAGAAAAAGCTCTTAAAACTTGAAGGAATAAGTAGTAATAAGCATTAATTTAAATTGGCTGTAATAAATTAAAACAATACTTTACAGAAAGACGTGTGACTATGACTATTACTTTAGGAGAATTTTTATCAGAGCTAACCTCGAATTTTCCATTAGCCATTACTGTGTTGTTAACGTTGGGAACCATCTTAGTTAATGGATGGACAGATGCTCCGAATGCTATAGCTACTTGCATATCAACCAGATCCATGAAACCTCAGTCTGCTATTATCATGGCTGCAATTTTTAATTTTTTTGGGGCATTATTTATGACAATGGTAAATGCAAAAGTTGCTGAAACGATATACAATATGGTAGATTTTAGAGGAGATGCTCATGAAGCTTTAATCGCTTTGTGTGCGGCGCTGTTTGCAATTGTTATATGGGCTACAACAGCATCCTGGTTTGGTATACCGACTAGTGAAAGCCATGCATTGATAGCAGGAATCAGCGGTGCAGCAATAGCTTTACAAGGAGGAATAAGCGGTATCAATCCTCATGAATGGGTCAAAGTTATATACGGTTTAGCTCTTTCGATGTTTTTGGGTTTTTTTTCCGGGTGGGTAACTGTCAAATTAATAGAAGTTATTTTTAGAAGAGTTGACCGCAGGAAAACTTATAATTTGTTTAGATATGCTCAAATTGTAAGTGCTGCCGGTATGGCATTTATGCATGGCGCTCAAGATGGCCAAAAATTTATGAGTGTATTCATGCTAGGTGTATTTCTTGCGCGCGGCCAGGCTTATACTACCGAATTTGTTATTCCTATATGGCTTATAGCCCTGTGTTCCATTGTAATGGCTTTAGGCACATCTATCGGAGGCATGCGTATAATCAAGTCCGTAGGAATGGAAATGGTAAAATTCGAACTATATCAAGGATTTTCCGCAGATCTTGCAGGAGTGTTTTGCCTTTTAGTAGCTTCCGTATTTGGACTTCCCGTAAGTACAACACATACAAAAACTACTGCCATAATAGGCGTAGGAGCCGAAGAAAGAATGTCGTCGGTTAACTGGGGAGTTGTCAAAGAAATGGTGCGCGCCTGGGTACTAACTTTTCCGGGATGCGGTCTTATTAGCTATATACTAGCCTTGATATTCATAAATATTTTCTAAAATAAAAGATAAGGAAGGCAATAGTATGAGAAAAGATAATTATTATTATGAGACCTTTCAAAAGCTTGTTGACTACTCGTGCCAAGCTGCTGAATTACTACATAAAATTGTGACGGACTATAATACAAAAGAACTAGACAATAAAATTAAGGAGATGCATGCCATAGAACATACGGCAGATGGCGCAAGACATGAAATGATGCAGAACTTATTAAAGGAATTTATAACCCCAATTGAAAGGGAAGATATTGTAACACTTGCAGACTATATTGACACAGTTACAGATACTATAGAAGATGTGTTGTTGAGACTTTATATGTATAATATCCAAGAAATTACAGAATATGCTCAAGACATGACGCAGATTATCATAAAGTGCTGCGATTTACTAAGATCTGCTTTTGAAGAGTTTCCGAATTTTAGAAAATCTAAGAAACTGCATGAGCTAATCGTCAGAATAAATGAACTGGAAGAAGAAGGAGACGCCCTCTATACTAAAGCGATAAGAGCTCTGTACCTCAGCGATGTAAGTTGCAAAGAAATAGTAGGATGGGATAATACATATCATTATCTTGAAAAATGCTGTGATGCATGTGAAAACGTGGCAGAGGTAATAGAAGATGTTATTATGAAAAATACTTAAACTATTTTGCAAGGAATCTTCCAAGCAAAGTCAAATATTTGTGATATCAATGTTATTGGAGGACTGGCCCAAAGCGATGTTATACTGCACTTACTGGCAGATATATATGGCGTAAAAGTGTGTAAACTTAATTATCTTGAAGAAGCTACATCCATAGGCGCGGCAGTTGCGGCCGGTGTTGGAAGCGGCCTATTAGAAGATTTTAGCGAAGTTAATAAATTCATCAGGATAAAAGAAGAAATAATGCCTAATATGGCAAACCATGGCGAATATGAAAAAGTTAAAAAAGTATTCGATAAAAGCTATTATGCTTTATTGGATATATATGAGGAATTAAGCAAAATATAGAAAGGGACATTAATATGAACTTAACAGTAAATGAATTGGCAAGCATGATCGATCATACATTGCTAAAACCTAATATTTCAAACAAGGATTTGTTTCAGCTTTGCCAAGATGCTATGAAATACAGCTTCAAAACAGTTGCTATAAACAATGCGGCAATTCCGTTTTGCAAAAAGACATTAGAAGGAAGCGGCGTTTTGTGCGATGCTGCCGTTGGATTTCCCCTGGGACAGTCTACTATCGAAACGAAGGTCTTTGAAACTATAGATGCTATCGAAAAAGGCGCAGGCGAAGTTGATTATGTAGTCAACATTTTAGAGATAAAAAACGACAATTGGAAGTATGTCGAAGAAGAAATGCAAAGAATCGTAGAAGCCTGCAACGAGAGAAAAATAGTTTCAAAGGTAATCTTTGAAAATTGCTATCTGACTGATGATGAAAAGAAAAAACTTTGTGAAGTTGCTTTAAAAGTAAAGCCGACATTTATAAAAACTTCTACAGGCTTTGGCACCGGCGGCGCTACTCTTGAAGACGTTAAGTTGATGAAAGCCTGCGTTAAAGACGAAATCAAGATTAAGGCAGCCGGAGGAATAAGAGATATACAGTCGGTATTGGCCTTTATAGAGGCTGGAGCCAATAGAATCGGTACTAGCAGTGGCGTAAAGATTGTAGAAGAATACAAGAAAATGGTTTCAAATCAGTAAAAATGGATGAAAAAATGATTTTCAGTCATATCACAGGCCTTCAGCATATAGGAATACCCACAAAGTCAATTGACTCCTCGGTCGGCTTTTATAAAAAACTCGGCTTTAAAGTATGCTTTAAATCTGATATCGCAGTGTTTATGGAGTTAAACAGCCTCCTTATAGAGCTGTATAGCAGCGAAAATGCCACAGAAAAAACAGGAGCAATAGACCATATCGCTCTAAATTCAGACAATATACAATCATCCTTTGAATACTGCAAATCTACAGGTTTTAAAATGCTTGACAAAGAAATCAATTATCTTCCGTTTTTTGAAAACGGGGTTAAGTTTTTTGCTATTGAAGGAGTAAACGGAGAAAAGATTGAATTTAATCAAATTTTATGAAGAAAACTAAAAACCGGTCTAAGGAAAGCAAATATCTGCCTTAGGCCGATTTTTCATTGTACCTTGTGAGCGCGGACTAATTGCTGTATTATGTTACTATATACTAAAATTATGTTGTAAAATAGAACTAAACAAGAGGTGCGATACATGAAATATAAAGCAATTATTTTTGATTTAGATGGTACACTCCTTAATACTTTAGAAGATTTGGCAAATTCTATGAATCATGTGCTGAAAAGCCAAGGACTGCCTGTCCATGAAGTTGAAGAATATAAATATCTTGTAGGTAAGGGGATGTACAACTTAGCCCAAAAAGCTCTTCCACCGGAAAAAAGAGAAGAGTCTTTTATAAAATACTGTCAGCAGCTAATGCAGGAAGAATACGGTAAAAGGTGGGCAGATACCACGCGGCCTTATGATGGTATTCCTGAACTATTGGATAAACTTACAGCTTTAAGATATAAATTGGCAGTTCTTTCCAATAAGCCCCATGAGTTTACTATACAAATAGTGGAAAAATTGTTAGGACGATGGAAATTTGATGCAGTGTTTGGAGAAAGAGAAGGAATACCAAGAAAACCTGATCCAACTGCAGCCCTTGAAATAGCAAAACTTTTAAATATTGCTCCTGAAAAATTCGTATATGTAGGCGACAGCGGAGTTGATATGAAAACCGCAAAATCTGCCGGCATGTATGCAGTTGGGGCTCTTTGGGGCTTTAGGGAAGCTGATGAACTTTTGGAAAACGGCGCCGATGCGTTGATAGAAAAGCCTCTTGAGCTTCTTGAAATTCTAAAAGACACTTCATGTGGTGAGTAACTTATTTTCGAGCTCCTATACATTTACAAATTATCTTGGGCAGCAAGCTGTTTCTTGATTTCTCAAGAGTAAAATACGCTTACATAGAAATCTAGACAATAACAGTATTATCATAGAATAACTACAATTATGTAAAGATTAAATTGACTTTTAATTTCAACTGTGATAGACTGAAAAAAATAGTTAGCAAAGGACGAAGCTGTCCTAATATGGCAAAGAGGCCACCTATTCTTGCGTTTTTATATGCAAAAAGGTGGTCTCTTGTGATTTTAGATCATGTTAAACTTATCACCGTTATTAAACTTTGTAGAACGAGAAAATATAAAAATTAATTTGCGAAGGGAGACTTGTATTTATGGAGTTGAATAAAGAACTTATAGAGGAAATTGTAAGGAAAGTGGCAAGTGAATTACAGTTAGGCTGCTTTAATTTCAAGGAAACAGACACTAGCGGGATTACAGTGGTACATAAAGACAGATTGGGTGAATTTGACAAATTCGACACAGGAAAACCGAATGATGAAGTGTACATTAAAGACTTGTTTGACACTAAAGAAAGTCCAAGACTTGCAGCGGGATACATGAAGATGTGTCACTCGCGCTTTCAATGGACATTAAATTACGATGAAATGGACTATGTAATTGAAGGAACGTTAGAGATAATAGTTAATGGTAAAAAGCTAGCCGGTTCCAAGGGGGATTGCATTTTTATCCCAATGGGAAGCACAATAGAATTTTCTGCACCGGAATATGCTGAATTCTTCTATGTGACCTATCCTGCTAATTGGTCGGAACTGTAAACAGTAAGCAGCACAAGGCAAGAACGCAGCAGCACACGGCAGCACAGGAGCACACAGAGGGACGGTTCTTTTGTGTTGTTCGAACAACACAAAAGAACCGTCCCTCTGTGTGCTCCTGTGCTGACTTAAAAAAAGTAAGATGCTAAAAATCAGTAATATATTGAAAAATTAAATGCATTGTTGTATAATAGAAGAAACTTAGCATAAAACGCAGAAATGCAGAAAGACAATGGCGTCTTTCTAACAAATGGCAGTGTAGCCACGTCACAACGCAAGAAGAAAAATTTGCGCAAACAGGACGTGGTTTGTTTTACCTTACGTTAAATAATTATCAGCTTTTACACTTCATATTAATGATGTTCAGTTTAGATTTAATCTCACATCAAAATTAAGGCGGTGAAGATGTGGACAGTCACGAAACAAAGCAGCGAATCATACAGGAATATGTCCCCGGAAAACAGATTACATTAGCACATCTTATCGCCAGCCCAGATAGTTCGCTTTATCAAAAATTAGGCATAGAGAAATCAGGAGCAATAGGGATTATGACCATTACTCCAAGCGAGGGAGCCATTATAGCGGCTGATATAGCCACAAAAGCCGCAGGCGTGAACATAGGGTTTCTTGACAGATTCAGCGGTTCTTTAGTAATCACAGGGGATGTATCATCTGTAGAGACCTCCCTTAAACAGGTTACATATGTACTAAAAGAAGTTCTTGATTTTTCTCCGGCTCCAATAACCCGTTCCTGAGGTGAACTACATGTCAATCACAACAAAGGATGTTAGTGAAATTTGCTGGCAATATGCAGATCTGCAAGCCGACGATATAAAAATAATACAAGAAATTTCCGATATGTTACAAATTATGGCAGACCTTACTCAAGCAGATATTTTTGTAGATTGTGTAACAAAAGATCCTGACGCTGCAATTGTGGTAGCAGAAGCCAAACCAAGAACTGCCCGTTCCTTGTATAGGTTTCCAGTTGCCGGCCAGCTGGCTCTTAGAAAAAACGAGCCTGCAGTTTTAAGAACAATGCAGACGGGCTTACCCACCATAGGTATGAGGGGTATCAGCCAAGAGGGGGTGCCAATAAAGCAAAGCGTAGTTCCCATCAAAAATAAAAATTCCAGGACAATTGGCGTTCTAATTATGGAACAGGACATCACTGAGCAAGTCACACAAGAGAAAAAAGTAAAAGACTTAATGGAAACAGCAGAACATCTTTCAGAGACACTTTTTAAAGTAGCTTTTGCGGAAGGCAAGGTATCGAACATTCTTCCTGATGGATTGTTGATACTTGACAAAAATGGCGAAATTACTTATCACAATATTGCCGCACGAGATATATTCGATAGAATAGGATTCAGAGGCAAGGAGATTAAAGGTAAAAAAATAGTCGATATACTACCTGAGCTGGATTTCAGATATGATGTGTTGGCAGAGCAAATGTACATAGAATCTCAACTTGCCGGATTAAACCTTGTTTTTACGTCTGTTCCGCTAAAAAGCTCAGATGAAATGGCAGCAGGGGCTTTAATGCTAATTAGGGATATTACGGAGATACGCATTAAAGAAAAAGAGTTAATGCTTCAAACAGTTGTTATAAAGGAAATTCATCATCGGATAAAAAATAATTTGCAAACCGTTGCAAGCCTTTTACGCCTTCAAGCCCGGAGAGCGGACTCTGATCAGACAAAAAAAGCTCTGCAAGACAGCATAAACCGAATTATGAGCATAGCAGTAGTTCATGAAGTCCTTTCTAAAGAAGGAATGGATATTGTCGATGTAAAGAGTGCTGTAACACAGATGCTTGATATGATAACCCACAGCATGTTAGATCATGAAAAAGATATAAAAGTTAATCTGACATGTGATTCTTTTACCCTTATTTCTCGGCAGGCAACGTCGCTTATATTAATTATTAACGAGCTTTTGCATAATGCATTGGAACATGCCTTTGTCGGCAGAGATTCTGGCACTGTGAGTATTAGCGTGAGCCGACAAAACAATGATGTACTTCTTGTTGTAGAAGATGATGGTATAGGCTGCAGCAAGGAAGATCTTAATAAAACAAACAGTCTGGGCCTAAATATTATAAAAACATTAGTTGAAGAGGACCTTAAAGGAATAATAAATTTTACTGAAAGCGACGGTACCAGGGTGGAAGTCAAATTTCCTTTTTCATTTACAGAGGAGGTATGGCATGCGAGTTTTGGTGGTGGACGATGAACCGATAATTAGGATGGATTTGGTGGAAATTCTCCTTGATAAGAATTGCACTGTTGTTGCCGAAGCTTCAGATGGTAAAACAGCGGTAAATTTAGCGCGTTCAATCATACCGGATGTAGTGCTTATGGATATAAAGATGCCGGGAGACATAGACGGCATGCAGGCGGCAAAAATCCTTATTGAAGAGGAAATTTGCCCGGTAGTTCTCCTTACCGCATATCATCATGCAGAGCTTATTGAGGCTTCAACTGCTATAGGTGTTTTTGGATATCTGGTTAAACCTATAAAAGAAGACGAACTTTATCCTGCTTTAAGAGTGGCTGTGTCTAAATGGGAAGGAATGCAAAAACTCAAAGAAGAAAATGTTGACCTTAAGAATAAACTTGAAAAGCGAAAGATAATCGAAAAAGCCAAGGGCGTTCTTATGGATAAATATGATATGAAAGAAAAAGACGCTTATAGAAAAATTCAAAAGATGAGTATGGAAAAGCGCACAGATATGATTGAAATAGCAAAAAGTATAATTTTAAGTAGTGAACTTATAAGCTTATAACTGAATATAACTATATTAAAAAGTTAAAAAATATCGAAAGACAAAGGAGTCTTTCTTCGGGCAAAGGAGCCCTGTCTCATATATGGTTTATTTATGTATGGGACAGGGCTTTTATTATCCGCATAATATTTCCTCCACGAAGAAAGCGAAGGTGAAATGCATGAGCAAAGTCGAAGAAATATTCAGCGCCGGCATTGATATCGGAACATCAACCACCACCGTTGTTATAAGCAAGTTAAAAATTAAAAATGTGGCATCAGGTTTTGTGGTGCCAAAAATAGAGATTATAGATAAAGCGGTTATCTATAGGAGCGATGTATATTTTACACCGCTGCTTGATGAAACTACTATCGACTTTAAAGGTATAGAGGAGATAGTAAAGAAGGAATATGAGAGAGCAAAAGTAAGTCCCGATGAAATTAAAACAGGCGCAGTTATAATAACGGGCGATACGGCTAGAAAAGAAAATGCCCAAAATGTCCTAGAAGCCATATCAAAAATGGCAGGTTCCTTTGTTGTAGCGACGGCAGGACCACACCTGGAAGCATATATTGCAGGTTTGGGTTCAGGAGCTGCAACTTACTCCAATGAAAAACATGTTTCAGTGTCCAATGCTGATGTGGGAGGTGGAACGAGCAATATCGCTGTTTTCGATGATGGAAAGCTAAAAGCTACTTTATGCGCTGATATAGGCGGAAGACTAATACGTTTTGAACCATGGACTTACAAAGTGCAAAGTTTTATCCGTGGCGGTGAAGTTACAGCAAATTATTTAGGCATTAAATTGGAAAAAGGCAAAAACCTCTTAAAGACGGAAATTTTTGCCATTGCCGAAGCGCTATCACAGGCTCTAATCTCAATAATTTTAGGAAATCCAAACGAACTTGCCCAAAAACTTGCAATCGGAGACCTAAGTCAGTGCATTGTGCCCAAATGTATTATGTTTTCTGGAGGAGTGGGGCGGCTTATATATGAAGAAGAACCGGATATTGAGGAAGGAAGTATAACAAGATTTGGGGATTTAGGGCCGGCGCTTGCTGCGGAAATAAAAAATGCTGTTAAAGATACTTCGATGAAGCTGGTAAAACCGGCGGAGACAATTTATGCAACGGTAATTGGAGCCGGTATACATACTACGGAGCTCAGTGGTTCCACTATATACGTTTCTGATCCTGAAGTTCTTCCCTTTAGAGACTTGCCGGCGATATATCTTACAGCAAGCGATGACTTGGATAAAATCTCGGCGGAAATAGTATCAAAGGCGGAAAAGTTCTCGGTTCAAGATTCAAAAATCCTTCCCGCTATAGTTATTCCGAAAGCTTTTGGCAATTCTTTTGCAAAGATAAAAGAGCTGACACAGGCTATCGAAAATGCCGCAAGAAGGGTTGCCCCCAAAAGCCCTATAGTTGTTATATGTGAAGATGACATAGGTAAAGCGGTAGGTAATCTTCTAAGAAACAACTTGAGCAAGCCGAGACCCGTTATTTCTATAGATCAGCTTACTATGAAGGAGGGGGATTATATCGATATAGGCAAACCGCTCTATGACGGCGGTGTAGTTCCTGTAGTTATCAAAACACTAGTATTTTCTAACAGCTAAGGAGGAGGTATAATTGATTCTCAAAACCAGTATTAGAGGAAGAGTATACAAATTCAAGGATGTAAAAGAGGTCCTCGCAAAGGCTAATGATGAAAGATCAGGCGATATCTTGGCCGGAGTTGCTGCTGAATCTGATGAAGAAAGAGTTGCAGCAAAACAGGTTCTGGCAAATATGTGTCTGGAAGACTTACGAAACAATCCAGTGGTTCCTTATGAAGAAGATGAAGTTACAAGAGTCATACAAGATCAAGTAAATGAGAATGCTTACAGGAAAATTAAGAGCTGGACAGTAGGCCAGCTAAAAGAATTCATTCATGATGATAAAACGACTTTCGACGACATAGATTGGGTAAGCAAGGGGCTTACAAGCGAAATGGTTGCAGGTGTAGCAAAACTGAGCTCTACCATGGATCTGGTATCAGGTGCAGCAAAAATCAGAAGAGTTACACACGCCAATACAACAGTAGGATTACCCGGTACTCTCGCTTCAAGACTTCAGCCAAATCATCCCACAGATGATGTGGAAGCAATAATAGCTCAAACTTATGAAGGTCTAAGCTATGGAATAGGAGACGCTGTGCTGGGTATTAACCCCGTAATTGACGATCCAGAAAATGTCTCTCGGCTTTTAAATACTCTTTACGACATAATAGTAAAGTGGAATATACCAACTCAGCATGCGGTTTTGGCCCATGTTACTACTCAAATGGAGTGCATAAGACGGGGAGCACCCATAGGCCTTGTTTTTCAGAGCGTTGCAGGAAGCCAGAAAGGCAATGAGGCGTTCGGAATTTCTGTAGAAATGTTAGACGAAGCTTATGAATTGGTGAAGAAATATAGCATTAACCGCGGCCCGAACTTTTTCTACTTTGAAACCGGTCAAGGCTCAGAACTTTCGTCTAATTCACACCATGGAGCAGATCAGGTTACAATGGAGGCGCGCTGCTACGGGCTTGCAAAAAGATACAGCCCTCTTATAGTCAACACAGTTGTCGGTTTTATAGGCCCGGAATATCTTTACAACAGTAAACAAGTAATAAGAGCCGGCCTAGAAGACCACTTCATGGGCAAGCTTACCGGAATCTCCATGGGAGTCGATGTGTGTTATACCAACCACATGAAAGCTGATCAAGATGATATTGAAAATCTAGCTGTGCTTTTAGCCGCTGCAGGTACTAACTATTTTATCGGCGTTCCCATGGGTGATGATATAATGCTTAACTATCAATGCGGAAGTTTCCATGATATAGCTACAATAAGGCAGACTTTTGGATTCAGACCAAGCCCTGAATTTGAGCCCTGGCTTGAAAAAATGGGGATTATGAAAGACGGCAAATTGACTGAAATAGCCGGCGATCCTACTATTTTCTTGACGTAAGGAGGTAGAAAGAATGATATCTGAAAAAGATATTCGTGAATTGGTTGAAAGTGTAATCAAAGAACTTAGCGCAAGTGAAAAAAAGGAGAGCGCTTCTGCCCCAACAACTTGCAAACCCTGCGTAGAAGCTGAAAAAGCCCAGGAGGACGCCGGTGAAGAAATGCTCCCTGATTTAGGACTTAGGGATCTTACTACATGGACCGAAATACCCAATCCCAAAGATCCGGAAGGACTTGCAAGACTGAAACGTACTTCTCCTGCCCGCATAGGCATCTGGAGAGCTGGTACCAGGTTTAAGGTTGACCCATGGTTAAGGTTTAGAATGGATGTTGCGGCAGCAAAAGATGCAGTTATTAAAGAAGTGGATCCGGAATTTATAGAAAAACTCGGACTTTTTACAGTACAGACCGTTGTAAAAGACAAAGATGAATATCTTACACGGCCGGATTTGGGCAGAAAACTGTCTGATGAGGCAAAAGAGAAAATCTTGAAAGAATGCCCCAAAGCCCCTGATGTGCAATTAGTTGTCTGTGACGGCTTAAGCTCTACTGCTATCGAGGCAAATGCCGCAGATTTTATTCCCGCATTTGAAGCCGCGATCAAGAATTATGGACTAAAGATGGGTAAGCCTTTCTTTGTAAAATACGCAAGGGTGGCTGTAATGGACGAAATCGGTGAAATTTTACAGCCAGAAGTTATAGTTGAACTTATCGGCGAAAGACCGGGCCTTGTAACAGCTAAAAGTATGAGCGCCTATATGTGCTATAAGCCGAATAAAAATACCATCGAGTCTGATCGCACCCTTGTTTCGAACATTCATGACGGAGGCCTTCCACCAATAGAAGCCGGAGCCCATGTCGCAAGCATAGCTAAAAAGATATATGATGCAAAAGCCAGCGGCTTAAAATTAAATAAGTAAAAGGAGGTAAAAGGAATGTATGGATTCAAACCTATAAAGGCTGATGTACTTGCTATAAAGCTCATTCCTAATGTTAATGATTATTTAAAGAAAGAGCTAAACCTCAAACCAGAGCACAGAAGTATTGGCATGCTTACTATGAACATTGATGATGTAGGTTATACAGTCATCGATGAAGCTACGAAAAAAGCTGATGTTGAAGTTGTGTATGCAAGATCATTTTATGCAGGCGCAGCTCATGCTTCAGGCCCGCTATCCGGTGAGTTTATCGGAATTCTTGCCGGCCCAAATCCTGCCGAGGTAAAAAGCGGCATTAATGCAGCAGTGGATTTTGCCGAAAACGAAGCTTGTTTCTGGGCAGCAGATCCGGAAGGCCAAATTGCCTTTTATGCCCAGTGCATATCTAGAACAGGAAGTTATCTCTCACAGATAAATAATATAAAAGAAGGGGAACCTCTGGCATATTTAATTGCTCCCCCTATTGAAGCTGTATATGCATTAGATGCTGCCATAAAAGCAGCAGAAGTGAGAATGACGTCATTTTTTGCACCGCCTTCTGAAACCAACTTTTCCGGAGGCCATTTAACAGGTTCTCAGTCGGCGTGTAAAGCCGCATGCGATGCTTTTGCCGCTGCAGTTATGGAAGTTGCTGCATATCCTAAGAGATATTAAGTGAGTGATACTTATGAGCAAAGATGCCTTGGGCCTCATTGAAACTCGAGGCTTGGTAGCTGCGATAGAGGCATTGGATGCAAGCCTCAAAGCGGCAAATGTAGAGTTTGCATCATACCGCTTTACAACCGGTGGCCTTATCTGCGTAATTGTAACAGGAGAAGTAGGAGCTGTCAGAGCTGCGGTGGACGCAGGGTCAGCTGCCGCTGCAAGAGTCGGCGAGCTTATAGCAACCCACGTTATACCACGCCCGGCCGATGATACTATAGCTATTATCGATGAAATAAGAGGTAAAAAACCAGTTTCTAAGAAAAAACCTGATACAGCCGAGCCTGATGAAAATGTAATTAACATAGAAAACGAAACGCCAAATGAAATTACACCTTACACAGAAGAGGAATTAAAGAAAGCTGTAGAAATTTTAAGAGAATTTCTAAAAAATACTGAGGGAGAATCACTTCTTCCCGAGGACAAACGGCTGGACGAGTATGGTGTGAGAACTTTGCGAAAAGTTATGAAAGCTTTACCGCTTGCAGAAACCATAAAATCTCAGATCTATACCATGAGAAAACAAGAAATCATAGAAACCCTGATGGAATTTGTAAAGAAGGAGGGGAGGGATGAGTTAGATGATGAATATTGATAAAGACTTATTAGCAATACAAGAAGTTAGGAACCTTGTAAAAAAAGCTAAAGAAGCCCAGAGAATCTTGGCGACTTTTAGCCAAGAAGAAATCGACAGGATTGTGCAAGCAATGGCTGAAGAAGGAATAAAGGCATCTCGATGGCTGGCAAAGGTAGCTGTTGAAGAAACTGAAATAGGAAAATATGAGGATAAAATAATAAAAAATCTTTTTTCCACAAAAAAGGTCTACGACAGCATAAAAAACCTTAAAACCGTTGGCATTATCTATGAAGAAAAAGAAAAGCGCGTATATCATATAGCGGAGCCGGTTGGAGTAATAGCGGCGCTTACACCTACTACAAATCCAACATCTACTGCATTTTTCAAATCACTTATATCTATAAAGTCGCGCAATGCCGTGATTTTCAGCCCCCATCCGAGAGCTGTAGACTGCACATGCCAAGCTGCCGAAATTATGCATAAAGCTGCAGTTCACGCAGGAGCCCCGGAAGGTATAATCGGATGCATTCACTATCCGACTTTAGATGCCACAAACCAGCTTATGACACATCCTGACATAAGTGTAATACTTGCAACCGGCGGCAGTGGCATGGTAAAGGCAGCATATAGTTCCGGTAAACCTGCTTTTGGAGTAGGTCCCGGCAATGTGCCGGCATATATTGAAAGAAGCGCCAATGCTAAAAAAGCAGTAAAAGCAATTTTTGACAGCAAAACCTTTGACTATGGCACGATTTGCTCCTCAGAGCAATCTCTAATATGTGAAAAGCTAAATGCCAACGAAGTACGGGAGGCTATTAAAGAACAAGGCGGCGTGTTTTTAAATGAAGAAGAAATTCATAAACTGGAACGCTTTGCTTTCCGCTGCGATGGCAGTCTGAGCCCTGCTATTGTAGGAAAATCAGCTGTAGCTATTGCTCAAAGTGCCGGATTTAAAGTAGATCCTAACACAAGAGTGTTGCTTGCAGAACTTAGCGGTGTGGGAATGGAATATCCGCTTTCTCGTGAGAAACTAAGCCCCGTTCTTGCCTACTATGAAGTTGAGAATTGGCAGGAAGCTTGTGAACTTTCAAAGAGATTGTTGGCACTTGGAGGCATGGGACACACCCTTTCTATCCACTCAGAGGATAAAGAGGTAATTACTCGCTTTGCCCTTGAAAAACCCGCATCAAGAATTGTAGTAAATACACCTTCGTGTTTAGGCGCTATAGGCGGAACAACCGGGCTTACTCCGTCGCTGACACTGGGCTGTGGCTCATTTGGAGGCAACTCGACTTCAGATAACATAGGCCCCATGAATCTTCTAAATATAAAAAGGCTCGCATATGAAATAAAGAGTCCTGAAGAGCTTACAGCAGAACTTCTTGCTGCAGAAGCAGATGGTGATTCCGAAGAAGAGCTTGTTAAAAAGATTGTAAAAGAAGTACTGAAAAAGATTTCTTGACAAATTTTGAGGAGGTTAGATAAAAATGGCAGATGGTCAAATTGCATTAGGAATGATAGAAACAAGAGGATTAGTAGCATCAATTGAAGCAGCAGATGCTATGGTAAAGGCTGCAAATGTTTATCTTATTGGTAAGGAGCATGTAGGTGGAGGACTTGTTACAGTTATGGTAAGAGGCGATGTAGGAGCCGTTAAGGCGGCTACCGATGCCGGTGCTGCAGCGGCCGCAAGAGTAGGAGAACTTATTTCTGTTCACGTAATACCAAGACCCCATGGAGATGTAGAATATATTCTACCCCACATAGACAGGAACGAATAAAGAAGCAGAGCATCTATGAATTAAAAAAGTAGAATGTATTTTATACATCAAGAAAAAGTTGTAAGAACATACTTTACAAGAGGCCGTCAGGTAATGCCAAAAGGTTTCTTGCCTGATGCAGTCTGTTTATATTATCTGGCGGTCGCTTACTAATTAAGGAAGTAATACCTCTTACAATATTTCAAGCCGTGGGGAGGGTGAACTATGTGAAAGTCTTAACAGAAATTGATCTACGTTCGAACCTTAAAAATTTAGATTCTATTAAAACGTACAAAGTACCGTCAGGCACTATTCTTACACCCGCCGCCCGCAGTTTTCTTACAGAAAACAAGATAGACATAGTCTTTGCCGATGACGAAAAAGAAGAGATAAAAGAAAATCCCAAAGAGTCCAAATCTAATATTGAAGCAGAAAAAAGAGAAGAAGGTTCAAAAAAACCTCGGTATTTTCTTATAGGAGCCGGAATAAGAACAGATGAAAAACCTGAGGCCTACACTCATTTATATGCTAATAATCTTGTTCCAAAATGCCATCCCAGAATAAAATTTCGAGGGAAAATAGATTCGCTGGAAGCCTGCATAATCTGTACCCAAGTTAAAGCTAAAACATTAAAAATGGATAATGTAGCAGAGGATTTAAACGATATCTTGACACTTGCAAGAAACATACTAAGAGCCGAGGTGCTTTCGGAGCCTCTTGAGGATTTCCTCTTATTAGGTCTGTCGGAACAGGATATTAGAGAAATTTCCCATAATCCCCAGAAAACCCTTGGCATATCCCACTTTATTCCATCCTATGAAATGGGAGAAATGATGGCAGAATTAAATTATGTAAGGACCCAAATAAGGGAGACTGAGATTGCAGGAGTAGAAGCTTTTCTTGATGTGGCAGAAGGCTTAAAAAGAGAGGACATCATAAAGGCTTTAAATCGCATGAGCAGTGCCGTTTATGTAATGATGTGCCGCCTAAAGGCCGGAAAATATTAAAGAATATTAAAGTTAGGAGTCCAGCCATGGAAAAGGATGAAATAGTAAAATTAGTTGCTCAAGAAATTATTGCAAGAGAAATGAGAGTTCCTATTCCGGTAACCGTTTCCAACAGGCATGTCCATGTCGATGAAAGTGCCAGGAAGATTCTTTTTGGCGATGCTCCTTTAAGAGTCAAAAAATTTTTAGGCCAGCCGGGAGAATTTGCCGCTGAAGAAACGGTTATGGTGATAGGGCCAAAAGGTCATTTTGATTCTGTAAGAATAGTAGGACCTGAGCGCAAAGCGTGTCAGATGGAGATATCTGTAGGAGATTGCTATCATCTTGGCGTAAGACCTGTTGTCAGGGATTCCGGAGATATTGACGGAACACCGGGTGTATACCTTGTGGGACCCTGTGGGATGGTGCAAATGCAGCAGGGTGTAATAGTTGCAAAAAGACATATTCATATGGTGCCTCAAGATGCCGAAAAATACGGTGTTAAAAATAAGCAATTGGTTCGGATAAGATATGATACAGGGATGCGCAAAGGCATACTTGGAGATGTATTGGTAAGAGTAAATGAAAACTATGCCCTTGAATGCCATCTTGATATCGAAGAAGCCAATGCATTGTGCATAAAAAACAATGACACGGTATATATGGAGATTGGGGAAATATAATCATGTTTACAATGGAGAAAGTCAATAAAGCTATTGCACGCCTCGAAAAATGTATGATAAATCCTGAAAATGCAATCGGTGACTTATATACCGGCATTGATTTGGGAACAGCGTATACTGTACTTACTGTAATAGACTCTGAAGGAAACCCTGTGGCCGTAACCTATCGCTTTGCACAAGTGGTACGCGACGGTGTGGTAGTAGACTTTACCGGTGCCACGCGTATACTGAGAGAGCTGAAGGCGGAGCTAGAGGAAAAATTAAATAGGGAACTTGAAAAAGCTGCCGGTGCGTTTCCACCTGATACGGGCAACAGCACTGTAAAAGCGCATTTTTATGTGTGCGAAGGCGCTGGATTTGAAGTCATAAACATGGTGGATGAACCAACTGCCGCAAACAATGTGCTCAACATTGAAAACGGTGCTGTTGTAGATATCGGCGGAGGAACTACAGGAATTGCAATTATCCAGGACGGCAAGGTGGTCTACACTGCTGATGAGCCAACTGGCGGCACACATTTTTCGCTGGTTATAGCAGGTGCAAGGCATATTAGCTTTGAAGAGGCGGAAGATTTTAAGAAGCGACCTGAGAATCAAAAAGAAGTCATGCTCATGGTAAAGCCTGTAGTTCAAAAAGTTGCAAGCATAATTAAAAGTAAAATTCGTGGGTATGATGTGAAAAGCATTTACTTGGTTGGTGGAACATGTTGCCTTGAAGGCATAGAAAAGGTTATAGAAAACGAACTGCACATTCCCACATTTAAACCGACAGATCCCCTGCTGGTAACGCCTTTGGGTATTGCATTGAGCTGTTTGGAGGTGAATGGGATTGAATCAAGAGATGTTGAAGCCTATCATTGAAGCTGTTGTCCGAGAAGTAATGAAAAAAATGGAAGGCGCAGCAGGCACAGCAGAAATTAAGAAAGAAGAAAGTCAAAAAGAAAAAATATTGTTGGTTTTTACCGGCGGAACCGGAAACCTGGATATGGTTTTAGAACAGCTAAAGCTGCTTTCTGAGAAATTTGACTTTATTGCACTTTTTAGCAAATCTGCGGAAAAAGCCGTAGGTAAACAAAGAATACGAGAAGCTATAGAATTTGAGGATGCAATAGAAGAAAATCTTTATGATGCTCTTTCTGCTGTAGATAAGATAATATTTCCAACCCTTACCCAAAATACAGCTGCAAAAGCTGCTGTAGGAATAAGAGATTCTGTTGCAAGTGAAGCACTGGCCTGCGGCCTTTTGCTAAAGAAAAAAGTTATTGCCATAACAGACTCGATTCCGTTAAAATCAATGCCGGCAGCATATGCTCGTATGGTTGGCGAAGTGCTAAAAAGGGTGGAGCAACTAGGTGTTGACATGTGTAAAGCTGAAGAGCTGGCAAATAAAGTCCTTTACATTAAAAAAGACACAGGAATAAAGACTGTGCCTGCCGGCACGGAATGCAAAATTGAAACTGCTCCAGAACCGTTAAAACCTAAGCCGCCGGAAAATGCCCAGGAAAAGCAAAATGTTTTAACACTGGAAAGCAAGGCCCCGGTTACTGCGGAAGTAGTTAATAATGCCATACTCAAAGGCTTTAACAAGATAATCTTGCCACCGCGCACTATACTGACGCCCCTTGCGAAAGATGCGGCCAAGGATAATAAAGTAGATGTTGAATGGGCGGTGGAATAGGTGCATATATGCAAAGTCAAAGGCAATGTCTGGGCAACCCGCAAGGAAGAGAGCCTGAAGGGTCAGAAATTTTTAATAGTTGTAAATGTGGATGAGCGTCAAAGAGAAATTGGGACACCTTATGTGGCGATTGATAATATAGGGGCCGGCGTAGGTGAACTGGTAATAGTCGCTTCCGGCAGTTCTGCCAGAAAAGTATCCGACGAATCAATGCCGGTAGATGCAGCAATTGTAGGAATTATTGATTCGATGGAAATAGATTCAGGCAGCTAGGAGATGGTGCAATTGCAAGTAAATGGAAAATTAAAAGAAATGGGTGTAGTAGGTGCCGGTGGTGCAGGATTTCCAACATACGCAAAGCTCAAGCAAGGCGGTATAGACTACTACATAGCAAACGGAGCTGAATGTGAGCCGCTGCTTGATGTAAGCAAAGAAATAATGGCAAGGTTTCCCGGCAAAGTCATAAAAGGACTAAATCATCTTGCAAAATACACCGGAGCGGCGAAAACGGTTATAGCTTTAAAAGGAAAGTATAAGCAAGCTATAAAAGCGTTACGAGAAGAGCTTACAACTGAAGCCGAAAACAATATTGAAATTTTTGAAATGGGAGATTTTTTCCCGGCAGGCGACGAACAAGTGCTTGTTTATGAAATAACAGGCCGAGTTGTGCCGGAAGGCGGTATACCGCTTTTGGTAGGAGCGGTAGTAAACAATATTGAAACTTTATACAACGTGTACAATGCCATTGAAGAAGATACGCCGGTGATTGATAAGTATATTACCATCGGAGGAGATGTAAAAAATCCTATAACATTAAAAGTTCCGGTAGGAACTAATATAGGATGGTTGTTGGATTTTCTCGGAATAGAATACAAAGATAAAGTTATAATCGACGGTGGACCCATGATGGGAAATATTACAAACCCTGAGATGCCTATCGTGAAAACAACAGGAGGCCTCCTGCTTTTCCCCAACGACCATCCTGCTGTGACTGTAAAAACATCCAGCATGGATTATATATTAAAAATGGCCAAGATTTCCTGTATACAGTGCCGCTATTGCACCGAGCAGTGCCCTCGCTATCTTTTAGGACACGACTTACAACCATCGAAAATTATGTTGACCGTTGGATTTAGACTTACAAGCGATTATATTAAGCAAGCACTTTTGTGCTGCGAATGTGGTCTTTGCGAAGCATACTCATGCCCCCAGCAGCTTTCACCACGTCGAGTCAACCAAGCCTTAAAAAAGGAACTTGCAGCTGCCGGAGTAAAGTATACCTCCCACAAAACCACCTTCAAACCTCGGGAAGCCAGAGAATGGCGAAAGGTGCCTACAAGCCGCCTAAAAGCACGATTAAATCTTACAGAGTTTGAGCGGTATGCTTCTTTAGTAGATGGAAATTTTGTAAAGCCGCCCAAAGTTTTTATTCCGACTAAACAGCATACGGGCGTTCCTGCAACTCCAATAGTAAATGTAGGCGATAGAGTAGCAAGGGGTCAAGTGATAGGTACTGTGCCTGAAGATAAACTAGGCTGTTACATTCATGCCAGTATAGACGGAATCGTCGAGCAAAGCGATAATGATAAAATTGTTATCCGGGGGGAGGAATCATAATGGAAAAAGCCATAGGTATCATCGAAACAATAAGCATTGCAGGAGGAATTAAAGCAGCTGATGCTATGGTTAAAATGGCTCCTGTTAAGCTGTTTTTAGCACGGCCAATATGCCCCGGGAAATTTTTAGTTCTTATTGGCGGTGATGTGGCAGCCGTGAAGAGTTCTTTAGATGCAGGCAAGAGCACAGTAGAACATTATTTAGCAGATTCGATATTGATTTCAAGTGTTCACGATGATGTTTTTCCTGCTCTTGAAGCTGCTGTTGCAATAGAGGAAAGTGATGAATCACTAAGGGCTTTAGGAGTTATAGAGACTTTTTCCGTAGCGTCATGTGTTATTGCTGCGGATGCGGCGGCAAAAAGCGGTGGTGTAAAGCTAATTGAAATACGTCCGGCTATGGGCCTTGGAGGTAAGGCTTTTGTGACTATGATAGGAGATGTGAGCGCCGTAGAATCGGCAGTTAGCGCAGGTCGGCAACAGGCAGAACCGGAAGGAATGTTAGTAAACAGCATTATTATACCTTCTGTGGCGAAGGATGTTTTGAAAGCACTGCTTTAAGGGGGTGAGTGTTATAAACAAAAAACTTATTACAAAGCAGGATGTGGACAAATGGTATTTTGAAGGCATAAAAGAAATCTATGTAGATGACAATACTATGATTTTACCCGGAGCAAAGGATGCACTCATGGCTGCAGGAATAACAGTAAAAACTAAAAAAGATTGTTCTGAGTTAGAACAAATTAGAAAAGTAGTAGATGAATACTGTAAAGAAAAAAACATAGACGGCGAGGAGAAAGAAAAGATTATAAAGAGCGTTATAGCCAAGTGCAGCATAAATCTTGGAGGTGAATAAATTATGCCTTGGTCAACTAGATTGTTTGGAAAAAATTACACATTCTTTAGCATAAAAGAAATTCTTGCTAAAGCAAGCGAGGAAAAATCAGGAGATATTTTTGCCGGAATTGCTGCTGAAAATAATGCCGAGCGCGTGGCGGCAAAAAGAGTTCTTGCAGAACTTACCTTAAAAGATCTTAGAGAAAATCCGGTAATTCCTTATGAAGAAGATGAGGTTACAAGAGTAATTGACGACGGTCTTTCTCAGGGAATTTATAAGAGCATATGCTCAATGACAGTTGCTGAACTTCGTGAATGGATTTTAAGCCATGACACAACATGTGAAGATATTCACCGTGTGTCTGCCGGTTTAACTGCAGAAATGGTTTCAGCAGTTGCAAAACTGATGTCAAACATGGATTTGGTGTATGCAGCGTCAAAAATCCATGTAGTTACTAAAAACAGAACAGAAATCGGTCTTCCTGGAACACTTTCATATCGTATCCAGCCCAATCACCCTAACGACAGCGTCGAGGGGATACTGGCATCTGTAATGGAAGGCCTTACTTATGGTTCTGGTGATGCAGTTATCGGCATCAACCCCAATGAAGATACAGTAGAAAATACTGTAAAGTTAATGAACGCATCTTTTGACTTTATGATGGACTGGGCTATACCTACACAAAACTGTGTTCTATCCCACATAACCACTCAGATGAAAGCGGTAGAAGCAGGTGCCAGGGTATGCGCCTTCTTCCAGAGCATATCAGGCAGCGAAACCTGCAATAAGGTTTTTGGTATAAGCGCTAAAATGTTGGATGAAGCATTTGACATGATTAAGAAAAAGGGTTTTGCACCAGGACCGAATTTTATGTATTTTGAGACAGGTCAAGGTTCAGAACTTTCCCTTGATGCTCACCACGGAGCCGATATGCAGACCCTTGAAGCTAGAACATATGGGTTTGGTAGAAGATATATGCCATTTATGGTGAACAACGTATCGGGCTTTATCGGACCTGAAACATTATATGATGGAAAACAAATAACAAGAGCGAGCTTGGAAGATCACTTTATGGGCAAACTTTTAGGTCTACCAATGGGAATGGCACCATGCTATACAAACCATGTAAAAGTTGATCAAAACGACCAAGAAGATGCGATTATGCTGCTAGCAATGGCAGGAGCCAACTATTATATGGGAGTTCCGGGAAGCGATGATTGCATGCTTAGCTACCAAGATACCAGCTATCATGATGATGCAACCCTTAGAGAACTGCTGGGACGCCGTCCTGCTCCGGAATTTGAAAAGTGGCTTGAAAAAATGGGAATTATGAAAGACGGCAGGCTGACGCCAATAGCTGGCGATCCATCAATTTTTGCTACTATGACTCCGTTAGGAAGAAGGTGAAGAAATGACACTTTTTAAAGACGATGAAATTAATACTATAGTACAAAAAGTGTTAGAAGAATTGAAGGATAAGGCAGATCCTGACAAGGCCTGCAAAACAGGGGAAAACGTCCAACCCAATGGCGAAAAAGTCATAGAATTTTCAGATATAACTGAATACAGCTTACTCGAGAAAGTTTTTGTAAAAAATCCTATGGACGAAGAATTTCTTTTAAGGATTAAAAAAACAACACCTGCTCGAATCTGTATAGGTAGAACCGGTCCGCGCTACCTTACGATACCATGGCTTCGATTTAGAGCTGATCACGCCTCAGCTATGGACGCAGTTTTTAGCGATGTATCAGAAGAATTTTTAAACAAGATGGGATTATTCAGTGTGCAGACGGTAGTTAAAGATAAAGATGAATATCTTACACGCCCGGATCTTGGGAAAATTCTTTCCGAAGAAGCTAAAGAAGAGATAAAAAAACGGTGCAAAATGCAGCCGCAGATTCAGGTTATTGTAGTCGACGGTTTAAGCTCTAAAGCTATCGAAGCTAATGTGCCTGATTTTCTGCCCGCACTTTTAGAGGGACTTAAAACCAATGGTCTTGATGTAGGAACCCCGTTTTTCATAAAATATGGCAGAGTGCCGGTAATGGATGACGTAAATGAAGTAATAAAGGCTGATGTTGTAGTTGAGCTTATAGGCGAAAGACCCGGACTTGGGACAGCTACAAGTATGAGCGCATATCTTTGCTGGAGACCTAAACGAGGCACTGTTGAATCTGATAGAAACGTGGTCTCCAATATTCATGCAGGCGGAATGCCGCCGGTAGAAGCAGGGGCACATGTAGCCTCTCTTGCTAAGAAAATTTTTGACAAACAAGGCAGCGGCGTAAATGTAGGTATTTAATAATTTATATTGCACAAATTTATAACGAAGAGGGGTGTATAGAGTTGAGCATTAATCAAATTATCGTTGATATTATGGTTGTATTTATGGTTTTAGGCGCTATTGATAGGATTTTAGGCAATAAATACGGATTAGGCGAGCAGTTTGAAGCAGGATTTAATGCCATGGGTTCTTTAGCACTTGCAATGCTCGGAGTTGTATCCCTGGCACCGGTTTTGGCTAAAGTATTAGAACCTGTAGTGGTACCTATTTATTCAGCCCTAGGTGCAGACCCTGCTATGTTTGCAACAACCCTTCTTGCATGCGATATGGGCGGATTTCCTTTAGCTATGGCAATGGCTAAAACTAAAGAAGCAGGTCTTTTTGCCGGCATAATTTTAGGTTCTATGATGGGACCGACAATTGTGTTCTCCATTCCTGTGGCACTGGGAATAATCCAAAAAGAAGATCATAAAGCATTAGCTACCGGTATCTTAGCAGGTATGATAACCATACCTATCGGATGCTTCTTCGGTGGTTTAGTAGCCGGCTATGAGCTGGGGATGATAGTCAGCAATCTTGTTCCTATAATTATTGTGGCAGCACTAATTGCAATCGGACTTTGGAGAATACCTGATAAGATGATAAACGGATTTAATGTATTTGGAAAAATAGTTGTAATAGTTATAACGATTGGTCTTGCTGCAATTATAGTCGAAACCTTGACAGGAATTGTTGTAATTCCCGGAATGGCACCTATCAGTGATGGCATACAAATAATCGGAAGTATTGCAATTGTCTTGGCAGGGGCATTTCCAATGGTGACAGTTATTACAAAAGTATTTAAGAAACCGTTGATGTCTATGGGCAAGGCCCTAGGCATGAACGACATAGCAGCTGCCGGTTTGGTTGCCACGCTTGCAAACAATATTCCGATGTTTCAAATGATGCACGACATGGATTATCGCGGAAAAGTTCTTAATGTGGCATTTGCAGTCAGCGCTGCGTTTACCTTTGGCGATCACTTAGGATTTACAGCAGGCGTTGCAAAGGAAATGATATTCCCGATGATAGTCGGAAAACTTATCGCAGGCGTCACAGCTATAATGGTGGCAAGCTTTTTTGCCCCGAAAAGCGCAAGCTAGTTTTTATCTGCCAGCCTAAATAAGAATTGAATAATCCAGGTTTACATATATCCCCTCGGCACTTTTAAGGATTCTGCTTTGAGGGGATATATTAGTTTTACTGCAATTAAAATAGTATATAATAAATATATAGTGTATAACAGATACATAAATAGCAACTGAGGTGAAAAAAATTGCAGAAAAAAATCATGTTTATTGGCGCTTCCGGATCAGGTAAATCTACTCTCATAAAAACACTGAGGGGATGTGGAGAAGCAGTAAAAACCCAGGCAGTGACTTTTGAAGACGGATATATAGATATTCCAGGTGAATATATGGACATAAGACGGCTAAATTATGCAGTTATAACAACGGCTATGGATGCTGATGCTATATTTGTGGTTCAAGACTCTACTTCATCAAAACCCACCACACCGCCGGGCTTTGCAGGAATGTTTAATATTCCCGTCTATGGAGTCATAAGCAAAATAGACCTGCCAACAGCTGACATAAAAAGAGCGAGTAAGTATCTTGAAATGTGCGGCGTAAAAGGAAAATACTATCCCGTCTCAGCGGTAACAGGAGAAGGAATAGAAGAATTAAGAGAATTAATTGAGAATTTGTGAAGCTGGACATGCTAAAATGTTTTGCTTTATCTAATTTTACAATTTTTCATTGACAAAGCCATATTTATCCGCATATACTTAAAGAAAGAATGTACTTAGAAAATTTTAAGGAGATGTAATATGCAGATAAAACCTGAAGATATCATGAAACAGGCTTTAGAATTGGGAGTGACAAATGCTGCTGTAGTTGATGTGAATAATATAGAGTTTTCGCAAGAATTTCGAGAACTGTGCGAGAAAAATACCTGCCGACAATACAATATGAACTGGATGTGTCCGCCGGCAGTTGGTCCTTTAGAAGTCTTAGAAAAGAGGGTGCGCCAGTATAAGCAAGGAGTGCTGCTGCAGACAGTTCAAAAACTGCGCAGTTGTTTTGACTATCCGGGGATGGTTGAAGGGGAAGAAAGGCATACGAAGATAGTACGAAAGCTGGTAGATAAACTTAAAGAGGAGTATAAAGGCATTGATTTTCTTCCGCTTAATGTGGGACCCTGCACCTACTGCCCCCAATGCACATATCCCGAAGGAAAGCCCTGCAGGTTTCCGGAGAAAGCAATGGCGTCAGTTGAGGCATACGGTATAAATGTAATGTCGCTTACAAGAAAATGCGATATCCCCTACTATAATGGTGAAAATACGGTATCTTATGTAGCACTGATTTTATTTAATTAAAATATAGAATAACAGTTCGCAAGACCTGATAAATTTCCTTATCAGGTCTTTACTTTGTACTCGAATTCAATATAGGAATTTACTACTTGACACGTAATACGTTATGCGATATAGTGTCCATATACTACGTAAAACGTAATAATTGGAGGTGTGTATTTTGCCAAAAGTGCAAGAATCTCCTTTGACAGAAACTGCATTTCTTATCCTTCTTGCCATGTATAAACCGAATCATGGTTATGGGGTTATGCAATTTGTGATGGAAAAAACTAATGGAAGGGTCGTATTTGGTCCCGGAACTCTTTACGGCGCAATAAATAATCTTGCCAAAAAGGGCTGGATTAAGGCTCTGCCGGCCGAAAGCGGTGAGAGGAAAAAAGAATATATCATTACAGATTTGGGCAGACTGCAAGTTGAAGCAGAAATGAAAAGGCTCAGAGAAGTATATAAAATAGGCGAGGAGATCCTTAAAAATAAAGGAGTTGAAGTAGATGAGAAAATTTAAGCTCTTTCTTGACCCTATTGAAGAACAGACGGTTTGGCTAAATAAACAAGCCGAAAAAGGCCGTAAGCTTGCAAAAGTCGGGAAACTTTTCTACGAATTCGAACCTTGCAAGCAAGGGGAATATCAATATGCGGTTGTTTATATCGGTAATAAGTCTAATCAGGAAAGGCTCGAGTATGAAAGATTTTTGAAAGAAATGAATATAACATTCTATGAAAAGGCTGTAGACTTAGGACGCTTTTCAATAGGCAAAATAAAATATAGGCCCTTTGCTGACAAAGGTGGAAAATTTGCAACATCAGGCGGCATGATAAATCGGGAGCTTTTGATTCTTGAAAAAAAGAACGATGGAAAACCCTTCACAATTTATAACAGCATCTTGGACAAGGCAGAAGCATTGAAAGAATATAGAAAACCTTATAGCTACTATCTGGTTTTCCTATTAGTTTTTAATATATATTTTTATATTACATCGAAATCAGGTTTTTTGTTTGCAAGCTTTACCAGCCTCAGCGGTGATTGGGGGAAGATTTTGTCTGCGTTAATACTTTTTATTGCCTTAGGTACTATACCGCTTATACGGTGGATAGCGCTTACATCAAAGATTGCAAGACTTGAAAAAGAGGCAGAAGTCCATGAATAGTTGATTGACAATTACCTACTAAAGTTTTATAATGTACTCACATACACCCCCGAGGGGGTAATAGAAAGTGAGGCTCGGTAATGTACGTAGAAAAGGATTTTAACGTAACTGGCATGACTTGTGCTGCTTGTTCAGCTGCGGTAGAACGTAGTGTAAAGAAATTACCCGGTGTCAAATCTGTCACAGTAAATCTTTTAACAAACAGCATGCGTGTCGAATATGATGATGAAACAACTTTTCCCGAGGAGATAATAAAAGCAGTAGAAGATGCAGGATATGGCGCATCTTTGAAAGAAAAAAGCAGAGCAAAGCAGGAGACACAAAAAGCTCAAGGAAAAACTTCAGCAGACAGAGAAATTGAGGATATGAAACTCCGTCTTAAGGTTTCTATTCTGTTTATCATACCATTAATGTATATATCGATGGGACATATGTTGGGCTTGCCTCTTCCGCCTTTCTTATCCGGCGTGGAAAATGCCGTCTCTTTTGCTTTTGCCCAATTTTTATTAGTACTACCGATTGCGTTCATTAATCGTAAATTTTATACAGTAGGTTTTAAAACTTTATTTAAGGGCCATCCTAACATGGATTCCCTTATAGCCATTGGTTCAGGCTCGGCTCTTATCTACGGCGTTTTTGCTATTTTTAGAATGAGTTATGGTTTAGGCGCCGGTAACTTTGAATTAGTTCACAGATACTATCATGATCTTTATTTTGAATCGGCGGCCATGATTTTAACCCTTATTACAGTGGGGAAATTCTTAGAGGCCAGAGCAAAAGGGAAAACTACGGATGCAATTAAAAAATTAATGGATCTTGCTCCTAAAACCGCTAGAGTAGAAAAGAACGGCATAGAAGAAGAGGTTCCCGTAGAATCAGTCAAAGTAGGAGACATAATAGTAATTCGACCCGGTGAATCAATTCCGGTAGATGGTGTGGTAATCGAGGGACAATCTGCTGTAGATGAGTCTGCGCTGACCGGCGAAAGTATGCCTGTAGAAAAACGACCAACAGATAAAGTAAGCGCAGGCACCATAAATAAGACAGGAGCTTTTAAATTTAGAGCAACTCAAGTAGGAGAAGATACGACACTTGCAAAAATAATAGCACTGGTAGAAGACGCAAATGCTACGAAAGCGCCGATAGCAAAACTTGCAGACAAGATAAGCGCTGTATTTGTTCCCACGGTAATAGGTATCGCGCTTGTAACGACTGTAGGATGGCTTTTAGCAGGTTACAGCTTCGAATTTGCCTTATCGATGGGAATATCAGTTTTGGTTATATCCTGCCCTTGCGCATTAGGACTTGCAACACCTGTTGCAATAATGGTTGGAACAGGAAAGGGCGCAGAGCATGGCATATTGATAAAATCAGCGGAGGCTTTAGAGGCGCTTTGCAGTATAGATACTGTTGTAATGGATAAAACCGGCACTCTCACTCAGGGCAAGCCTCAGGTAACGGATATTGCCCTTTATAAAGCAAAGTCGGAGGAAGAACTTTTGAAAATTGCTCAGGCATTAGAAAAGAACTCAGAACATCCTCTGGCAGACGCTATTTTAAAATATTGCAGAGAAAAAGAAACTCCACTGATTGAAATTAATGAATTCAAATCTATTCCCGGCAAAGGCGTGGAAGGATATATTGATGGGATACCATATTTTGCAGGAAACGAGCAGTTTATGAAAGAAAAGAAAATTGACACAGCGATTGCTGAGCAGCTTTCGGCTCGCCTTTCAAAAGAAGGCAAAACTCCCCTTTATTTTGGAGAAAATAATGCCTTGTTGGGGATTATTGCCGTAGCTGATGTGATAAAACCTACCAGCCGCCAAGCGGTTCAGCGTTTTAAACAGATGGGTATTAAGGTAGTTATGCTTACAGGAGATAACCCAAACACAGCAGAAGCCATAAGACGCCAACTAGATATTGATGAAGCAATAGCAGGGGTACTGCCTCATGAAAAGGATAAAAAAATCCAAGAGCTTAAAAACAAAGGACAAAAAGTTGCTATGATAGGCGACGGAATAAATGATGCGCCCGCTTTGGCAAGAGCTGATGTAGGTATAGCCATAGGCGCCGGAACGGATGTAGCCATCGAATCTGCAGATATTGTGCTAATAAGAAGCGATTTAATGGATGCTGTTACAGCAGTAGAGCTTTCAAAAGCTACAATCAGGAATATAAAGCAGAATCTTTTCTGGGCATTTTTCTATAATATCTTAGGCATTCCAATTGCTGCCGGGGTTTTATATCCTGCTTACCATATAAAACTTACTCCAATGATTGGCGCAGCTGCCATGAGTATGAGCTCAGTTTTTGTCGTGACAAATGCATTAAGGCTTCGCAAATTTAAACCTTCTGCCTTGCCTATATCGCAGTGTGATAATCTGTGTGATGTCAGAGGGCAGGTATCAGTAATTAGAATTTCGGAAAACAATTTGCTACAAAATAAAAGTGAAGAAAAGGAGATTGAAAAAATGAAAAAGGTTTTAGAAATTAAAGGTATGATGTGTGAGCACTGCAAGATGCGAGTAGAAAAGGCTTTAAACGCAATAGACGGAGTTAAAGCGACAGTGAATTTGGATGGCGGACTTGCTGAGGTTGAATCCTCGAATCCGGTGGCTGACGAGGCTCTAAAACATGCAGTAGAAGAAGCCGGATATGAAGTAGTATCCATAAAAGAGGCGGTATGAAATTTGAGAGCTGACAGGGAAAGAGTTTTAAAAAAGTTAAAAACCGTAAGAGGGCAGATAGACGGTATTATAAAGATGGTAGAAGATGATCGCTACTGTATTGATATTTCAAATCAACTTATGGCATCTATAGCAATTTTAAAGAATATAAATCAAGAGGTGCTTGATGCCCATCTGAAACATTGTGTAACCGAGGTTTTTGATTCAGATGAAACATCAGATAAAAAGCAAAAGATTGATGAGATAATCAAGATAATAGACAAACTTTCTAAATAAAAGTTGTTCATTATTATTTTAGAGGAATTGTTCACATTATGCCGAATAACTATATATAGACTTTGCAGCATATCCAGAAATTTAGGAGGCACACAGTATAAATGAGAGAACCGGTTAATACATGGACGCATTTTATTACATTTTTAGCAGGAATTGCAGGACTTGTCTATTTAATTATATTTTCCTATGGCGATCTTGCAAAGCTTGCGACAATGGGAATTTACGGAGCAAGCATTGTAATTCTTTACGGAGCCAGCACAGCCTACCATTGGGCAAACACTACACCTGAAAAGCAGCTTATACTGAGAAAATTCGATCATATATCGATTTTTATCTTAATTGCAGGCACATATACGCCTGTCCTCTATTATGGTCTCGAAGGAACATGGAGATGGGCCATGCTTGCGGCTATTTGGGGACTTTCGCTAGTAGGCATAATAATAAAGATATTTTTTTTGGGGATTCAACGTTGGGTTTCAACAATGTTTTATATCATCCTCGGTTGGATGGCTATCATTCCAATGTCCCGCTTAATCCAGGCTTATCCAAAAGAAGCCATGCTGCTTCTGTTTTTAGGAGGCCTGTCTTACACCATCGGGGGAATAATATATGCTACGAAGATTTTCAACTTTATTCCCAATAAATTTGGTTTTCACGAGGTTTTTCATATATTTATTTCTATAGGCTCACTGCTGCACTTTGTAATGATCGCAAAATTCATATTACCTATGTAAAAGATTATATACTTTGAAATCGGAGGTCTGCCCATGCAAAAGGAATTAGAGGAGCATATAAAGAGCATCCATGAAAATTTTACTATAGTAGATGCACATTTGGATTTGCTTTGGGATGTTGAAAAAAGGAGAAGAAAAGGCGAAAAACAGATAATAGAGACATATCATCTGCCGGATTTTAAGGAAGGCGGAGCAAATATCATAGTTTCATCAATATATATCACCGAAGATTATCTTCCGGAACTTGGGCTTAGAAAGGCATTAGATCAAATTAGCGCTTTTTACTCAGAGCTTGATGAATCAGGGGATAAGATCAAATTTATAAAAAGCTATGCTGATGTAAAAGATGCATTAGATAACAAAATGATAGGGATCCTTTTATTTTTTGAAGGAGTAGATCCCTTGATGAATGATATAGGCCTTCTAAGACTTTTTTATGAACTTGGAGTAAGAGGCGTTGGAATTACTTGGTCAAGGCGAAACTTCGCAGGGGACGGATGTAGTTTTTCTAAAATAGAAGATAAAAAAAACGGCCTTTCAAAATTTGGCGAAGAAGTTGTAACAGAAGCGGAAAAACTTGGTATGATAATAGATGTAAGCCATTTAAACGAGGCGGGATTTTGGGATGTTATGAAAATCACAACAAAACCTGTGATAGCATCTCATTCCAATTGCCGAGCCCTCCACAAAATAATGAGAAACTTAAGCGATGAACAAATAAAAGCCATTGCTAAAACAGATGGTGTAATAGGTATCAACAGTGTAAGCTCAATAGTTGCAGAAGGCCATGCGGATATAAAAGCCTTGGCAGACCATATAGATCATTTGAAAAACATAGCCGGAATAAACCACATTGGCCTTGGATTCGACTTTTGCGATAAAATATTTGGACATAATACGGATCCAAAGAGCAAAAAAGAAGACGAGGATTATGATGTAGTAAATGGATATCCTGATATTTACAGGCTTACAGAAGAACTTATAGCAAGAGGATATTCCGATAATGAAATCAAGCTTATTTATGGAGGAAATTTTTTAAGAGTTTATGAAAATATCTTAAAGTAGAGGAGGATTAATTATGCAGTACAAAAAGGCGGACCTGTTTAAAAGATTTATTGCCTTGCTAATTGACGATATCGTTGCAAGCCTTCTCGTCTATATTCCTATACTGGGAGCCTTGGTAAGCGCAGTTTATCTCTTAACTAAGGATGCAATAGCTTTTGAAATAACGAAGAATCCGGACTTCAAAAACCGCAGTTTGGGCAAAAAAGTTATGGGACTTGAAGTGGTTTCCTTTGACGGTAGTGATATTGATTGGACAATATCACTAAAAAGAAATCTGCCCCTTGCTATAGGCAGTGCTTTTGGCATAGTTCCTATTATAGGCTGGGTTGTAGGAGGAATTATCGGATTTGTAATGGTAATAGTTGAAGCCGTACTTGTTATAAGCGATGACAAGGGCAGAAGGCTTGGGGACAGATGGGCAAACACCCAAGTAGTAGAAAGCCGGGATATTATAAATCAAGACGATGTAATAGATATATAAAACACTTGCAAATTTTACTTAAAAGGATTGAGCGTAATAAATGTCGATAAAATATAAACTTGTTGTATGTGATTTAGATGGAACACTTTTAAACTCGGCTGAAGAGATAAGCCAAGAAAATAAAAAAGCCGTTAATATGCTAAAAGATGCAGGTATAGAGTTTGCAATAGCTACAGGAAGACATGATCTTATTGCGGCAAAATATATTTATGATCTTGACATTAAGACACCTTTGATAGCTTGTAATGGTGCCCTTATAAAAGATGTCCGCCGAAAAAGAGTCCTCTACGAAAAATTGATACCATCGGATATAGCTGCAAGAGTTATAAATTACTGTAAGACCAACTATTTCGACTATCTGGTATATACCCCCGATGCAATATATTATAGCGAAGATTCACAGCGGGTAAACGTAGTGATAAACTACAATAAAAGTGTAAAAGAAGAATTGCGTGCCAAAACATATAAAATAAGGGATTTGGATATCTCAAGAGATAAAATAATAAAAATATTAATTGCAAGCCAAGAAGATAAAATTATAGAAAAATTAGATAATGACATAAATCAAGATAACAGCTTAACTATAGTAAGTTCCGGCAAAGGGTTGATTGATATTATGCGAAGCGGTGCATCAAAAGGAAACGCCCTTTTGATTTTATGCGATAAGCTCGGTATTTTGCCTAAAGAAACTGTTGTTTTTGGAGACAGCCATAACGATATTAGCATGTTTGAAGTTGCCGGCCTTGCCATTGCGCCGGAAAATGCAGAAGAGGAAGTTAAAGAAGCAGCGGATTATGTGACGCTTTCAAATGACATGTCAGGAGTCGCCCACGCAATAATGAGTATTATTGAAAAGGCAATTTAAGAATAACTTGCTAAAAGAGGCATCTTTGTATGAATAAAAAAGATTGTATCGAAATTGTAAAAGAATATTTTATAAATCGAGAAGATATTTCTACTGTTTATTTATTTGGTTCTGTTGCAAAAAACAGGGCAACGAAAGGCAGTGATGTAGATATTGCTATATTGTTTACCGAAGGCTTACCTCTATTAGACCGCTTTGAGCGAAAACTAGAAATTGCCAATGATTTAGAAGATCTATTAAAATTAAAAATTGATGTCGTAGATTTAGAAACTGCTGATCCATATTTTATACATCAAGTAATGCTTGGCAAGGAAATAATTTTGGATAAGAATACAGAAAGGCGCGTATCTTTTGAAGTTAAAAAACGGGAAGAGTATTTTGACAGAAAATATTTCTATGATCTGTATTACAATCAGGCGCTAAAAAGATTAGAAGAGAAAGGGAGAAAATATCACAATGGTTGAGAAAGAAACGATAGTGAGGCGACTAGCGTTTCTCGAAGAATATTGTAGAGATTTAGACGAAGCCAGGCAAACTATAACCTTCGATACCTTTGCAAGAGACAAGATAGTCCGCAGATATATTGAACGAACGTTGCATATGGCAGTTGAAGCATGTTTAGATATTGCAAACCACATTATTTCTTATGAAGGTTATAGAGAGCCTATTGATAATAAAGATATTTTTCAAGTCCTCTTCGAGCAAGAAATAATAGACGAAAAATTAAAGGAAAGCCTTAAAAAAATGGCCCAATTTCGCAATGTAATTGTTCATGATTATGTCCGGATTCAACCTGAAATTGTTTATAATATTCTTCAAAAAAATCTAGGCGATATTTATGATTTTGCAAATATTGTAAAAAACAAGTTTTTATAATTGTTTAAAGTTTAAGCAAAAACATCTAAGCTTGCAAAATCCTAATAAAAGAAGGAGGTTACTATGAGGATTGTAGATCTTTCCCAGAGCTATAAAGTTGGCATGCCGCTTTTCCCCGGAACTGCGCCTATTGAAATTAAGCAAATCGCACAGATAGACAATGGAGGCTTTAGGATTACAGAATTTCATGCAGGCGTTCATGTTGGCACGCACTGTGATGCCCCGGCCCACTGCATAAAGGGGGCGAAAACCTTAGATGAAATTCCGTTGGATACTTTTGTAGGTGATGCAGTTATTGTAAATGCTCCGGTAGAAAGAAAAGAGCCGATTGGAAAAGAGGTGCTAAAAAATTGTGAAATAAAAAGAGGAGATATAGTCCTCTTAAAAACCGGGTATTCCAAATACTGGGGTAACCCAAAGTATATCGACGATTCGCCTTATCTTTCACAGGAACTGGCGCAAGCCTTAGTAAAACTTGGCATTAAAGCGCTGGGCATTGATTTTATTTCTCCGGATCCCGTTGAAAGCACAGAGGCACCTGTCCATAAAATATTGATGGGAAACGGAATACCTATAATAGAAAATCTTAATAATCTTGATAAAATAGATAGGCCGCGGGTATTTTTCTCTGCAGCCCCTCTTCTCATAGATAAATCTGACGGCGGCTTTACCCGCGCATATGCTGTATTGGAGAGATAAATATATTATGTTATGCCAAAGGAGAATTTATACATGGATTATCTAAAAAGAGCAATGGAAATAAAAGAAGAAATAATTGCAAATCGCAGGTATTTACATCAAATTCCTGAACTTGGAATGGAACTTCCGAAAACCAGTGCTTTTGTGGTTGAAAAACTTAAGGAAATGGGCTATGAACCCAAATTGATAAGCGGTTACGGGGTAACGGCTACTGTAGGAAAGAAAACAGATGGCAAAGTAATACTGCTTCGAGCCGATATGGATGCCCTTCCCATGGAGGAAGAAAGCGGCCTGCCCTTTGCGGCTCGCGGCAAATGCGCCCATACCTGCGGCCATGATTTACATACGGCCATACTTCTCGGTGCGGCTAAGATGCTGAAAGAATCTGAAGAAGAATTAGAGGGCATCGTTAAGCTGGTTTTCCAGCCCGGCGAAGAAACTCTTGAAGGTGCAAAAGCCTTAATAAGAGATGGCATTCTCGAAAATCCAAAAGTAGATGCAGCGATGGCTGCCCATGTAATACCACTTCTGCCAACAGGATTTATAGGATATAACAAGGGTGCGGTTGCCGCATCTGCCGACTACTTTATAATTACGCTTAAAGGACTTGGCAGCCATGGGGCATGCCCGCAGCTTTCCGTTGACCCCATTAACATGGGTGTTCATCTGCATTTGGCACTGCAAGAGATTATAAGCCGCGAGGTAAATCCGGAGGAAATGGTGGTTCTGACCGTTGGAAAATTCCAGTCCGGCTCAGCAGGTAATGTAATTCCGGAAAAGGCTGTTTTAGAAGGAACTTTGCGGACATTTAATGAAGAAACAAGGAAGTTTGTTCTCAAAAGGATAGATGAAGTTACAAATGGAGTAGCTTCAACATTTCGCGGAAATGCAGATATTAATTACAAAGGTTCGGTATCGTCTCTTAAAGTGGATCCTGAAATGGCAGACATAATCGGCCAAGCCCTAAAAGAACTGCTGGGTGAAAAAAACGTGGCTCAGACAGAGGAGAGAATGACCGGATCTGAAGATTTTGCCGAAATTGCAGCCAAAGTTCCGTCGATGTTCTTCGTAATAGGGACAGGGAGTCCGGAAGAAGGATATCGCTACGGAGGCCATCGTCCAAAAGTCGTATTTAATGAAGACTGCCTTCCCATAGGAGCCGCAGCTTATGCCCATGGTGCGGCTAAATGGTTGGAAAGGGTGAGGCAGTAAAGCCGTATGTAATAATATATAAGAGGTGTTGTAATGATTTCAACTGAAAACAAAAGCACAAAAGCCCTGCTTTTAGGCATGTTGAATGATATATCCGATGAGGACTCCTTTAAAGAACTGAAACTTTTAGCAGAGACAGCGGGAGTCGAAGTAGTTGGAGAAGCAGTACAAAAAAGAAATAAAATTGATCCTGCATATTACGTGGGAAAAGGCAAGGCTGAAGAAGTGGCGCAAGCAGTAAAAACCCTTGGAGCAAATGCTGTTATTTGCGATGATGAGCTTTCGCCTGTCCAAATCAGAAATTTGGAAGATCTTACAGGTGTCCAGATAATTGACAGAACAATGCTCATACTCGACATTTTTGCTCAAAGAGCTAAGACTTCTGAAGGTAAAATACAGGTGGAGCTTGCTCAACTTCAGTATATGATGCCTCGGCTTACCGGAAAAGGGATAGAACTTTCTCAGGAAGGTGGCGGAATTGGAACTCGGGGACCCGGCGAAACTAAACTGGAAACCGACAGGCGGCATATTCGCCGTAGAATTCACCATTTAAAAGAAGAACTGGAAGACATACAAAAAAGCCGCAAAATTATTACTCAGTCTCGCGCCTATCCGGTGATAAGTCTGATAGGTTACACGAATGCAGGGAAATCTACTTTAATGAATGCCCTGACGAATGCCGGCGTAAAGACTGGCGATAGGCTTTTCGAGACTCTTGATACTACAACTCGAGGCCTTATTCTACAAGATGGGCGAAAAGTTCTCTTATCAGATACGGTTGGCTTTATAAGGAAACTTCCTCATCAATTAGTAGATGCTTTTCGCGCAACTTTGGAAGAAGTAAAAGAAGCAGATCTTTTAATTCATGTGGCAGATGGGTCAAGCCCCACCGTTGAAGAAGATATTGCAGTGGTGAACTCAGTATTAAAAGAACTTGGCGTAGAAAAAACACCTATAATAATTGCAATAAACAAAATAGATATAACGGGAGATACAGCTATTTTTATCGAGGGATACAATAAAGACAGCACTATAGGAATTTCAGCGCTTACCGGCAAAAACCTCGATAAACTTTTAGATGCCATATGCCGCATGTTGCCTTCGAATCGTCGCAAAGCCGAGCTTTTAATACCTTATGACAATGCTTCGGCATTAAATGAGATACACCAAAACAGCGCAATCAGCGAGACCGAATATCTAGACGAGGGTGTAAAAATTAAAGGCGAAATCGATATCGCTAAATTAAAAAAATATGAAAAGTATATTATAGGTTAAAGAAGCTTAGAATATACCGGATAAACTCCTTTCATAATCACAGGAGAGAATTGACACAATATATAGTATGAGATAAAATCAGAATGCCTATATATTGATAATTAAATATTTTATGCACAGGTGCCGATTAGTTTTGGCTAAAAAGGGAAGCAGGTGTAAATCCTGCACGGTCCCGCCGCTGTAATGGGAAGATACTGTAAATTTGCCACTGAGTTTTTTGGGAAGGCTACAGTATCCATGAACCTAAGTCAGAAGACCTGCCTGTGCTAAACACCTTACTCTACGGTCGATAGGGGGCAGGATATGAAAATTATATTCTATTGTTTTTTATAACCTCTTGACTGCTTGCCAAGAGGATTAATTTTTTTATGGAGGAATATTTGTGATTACTCAAATGGTAAAATGCGATGAAGATAATGCGCTTATCAAAACTACAGTTGAGATGTTTTCGAATTACCTGGACAATCGGGACTGGCATGTAGAGGAAAATGCCAATACAGGGAAAAGCGTCAATGGCCTTAATAATTATGTGCGAGAGACTTTTACAAAAAAATACTGGCTATATAAGATATATCCATCAAATATAAGATGTGCCCATGAATCAGGCGATATACATATTCACGATCTGGGTTTTTTTGGCCCTTACTGTGCCGGCTGGGATTTGAGGCAACTTTTAATGGAAGGCTTTGGAGGTGTCGAAGAAAAGATAGAAAGCCGCCCTGCAAAGCATCTTCGCTCATTTCTTGGTCAAATTGTAAATTCTACGTTCACAACTCAGGGCGAAGCGGCAGGCGCGCAAGCGTGGTCCAGTTTTGATACATATTGCGCTCCCTTTATCCGATATGACGGACTTTCATACGCACAGGTCAAGCAATGTCTCCAGGAATTTATCTTTAATATAAATGTTCCCACACGAGTCGGCTTTCAATGTCCGTTCTCGAATCTTACTTTTGATATCAAGGTACCAAATGGATTAAAAAATTATCCGGTAATTATTGGAGGACAGCCTATAACAAAGGTATACGGCGATTTTCAAGAAGAAATGGATATTTTCAACAGAGCTTTTTGCGAAGTGATGTTAGAAGGCGATGCAAAAGGCAGAGTATTTACATTTCCTATTCCTACCGTCAATATTACCAAAGACTTTGAATGGGACAATCCTGTAGTTGATGATTTTATGAGAATTACTTGCAAATATGGCATACCTTATTTTGCGAATTTCATAAATTCTGATCTTTCGCCGGAAGATGCTATATCCATGTGCTGTAGATTGAGAATTGACACTTCGGAAATAAGAAAAAGAGGCGGCGGCCTTTTTGGCAGCAACCCCATGACCGGTTCCATTGGCGTTGTTACGATAAATCTGCCTAGAATAGGTTATCTTTCAAAAACAAAAGATGAGTTTTTTAAGCGATTAGAAGAAATGACAGAATTAGCCAAGGCTTCCTTAGAAATAAAACGAAAGGTTATCGAAGAACAATCTGAAGCTAACTTATATCCTTATTCTACACATTACCTGCGAAATATAAAAGAAAGAACAGGTGAATATTGGCACAACCATTTTAGCACTATAGGAATTATTGGAATGAACGAGGCACTGGAAAATTTTGTAGGTGCCGGTATAACTGCTAAGGGTGGGCTGCAGTTTGCATTGGAAGTTATGCATTTCTTGCGGAAAAAACTGCTGGAATTTCAAAAAGAAACCGGTCATTTTTACAACCTTGAAGCAACACCGGCTGAAGGAGCATCCTACCGCCTGGCAATGCTTGACTCGAAAAAATACCCTTTTATTACAACAGCAGGAGAAGATGCACCTTATTATACAAATTCAACTCAGCTGCCGGCGGATTACACTGATGACATTTTTGAAGTAATGGAACTGCAAGAAGAGCTTCAATCATTATATACCGGCGGCACTGTCTGCCATATTTACTTAGGTGAATGCATAGAGGACATATCAGTATGCAAAAACATCATACGAAAGATTTTTACCAACTATAAGATACCTTATATATCCATAACTCCAACTTTTAGCATTTGTCCGGATCATGGGTATCTTTCCGGGGAACAGACAAAATGCCCAAAATGCGGTAAAGAAACTGAGGTATGGACGAGAGTCACCGGGTATCTAAGACCTGTAAAAAATTTTAATAAAGGTAAAAAGGAAGAGTACGCTAATCGCAAGATGTTTAAAATCAAGGAAAATCAATTATGCTAATAGGTGGATTGCATAAGTGTTCGACGGTAGATTATCCCGGCTTACTCTCGACTGTAATATTTACGTCAGGATGCAATATGAACTGCATTTATTGTCACAACCGGCAGCTTATTTCAAAGGGTTCTGATTTGCTATGCGAAGAAGAAATAATACAGTTTCTTGAGAAAAGGCGAGGATTAATAGATGGGGTAGTGCTAAGCGGCGGCGAACCTACACTGCAAGAAGATCTTCTATATTTCGCAAGAAAAATCAAGGATTTGGACTTCAAGCTAAAGCTGGATACAAATGGTACAAGGCCCGAAGTGTTAGAACAGCTTATTAAAAACAATCTTCTTGATTTTATAGCTATGGATATCAAAGCCTCACCCCAAAAGTATCCAATGATATGCAAAAGCTCGGTATCGGTAAATGCTATTTCAAAAAGCATACAACTCATTGAGCGCAGCGGCATAGATTATGAATTTAGAACCACAACCTGGCCGAGACTTTTTAAAGACGACTATATTAATATTTTAAAATGGATTTATAAGGCGAAGACATATACAATCCAGTGCTGTAGAACAAGTGATAACATCCCCATGCAAAACGATTGTTTTAAGGACGTAAAAGACATCTCATCTTTTGAGGTTATAGCAAAAGAATATGTTGAAAATTTTAAAGTCAGGGGTTTCTATGTAAATTAGAAACCCCTGACTTTCCTGTAACATGGTTATTTATTTCTGGATGTTAGTGATTATCCTAAATAAGTCTATCAAAATTGCCTTCTCATCTTCATGCGCAAAAGAGAAGTTTTGCAAAAATGCCGCATAACCGTCTTGATATTCTATTCTCTGAGGCTGGATAAATGAATCAGTGCCTGCTCCGGCAAGAAAGCACCATCTCTTACCGAAGCTTTTTGCAAACCATAACTTAGTATCAGGATAGAATTCTGTAATGATTTTGGCCGATTTTTCAAGAGCTGACTTCAAGTTTTCGCAACGAAAAGATTCTGCAATACAAGATGAAACCATTTCCTTAAATTCATCGCTAAACATATATATCACGTTGACCTTGCTCGATAAGCTTTAGTTTATCTTCAACGTATTTTCTTCTTGCAGGGCTTTCCTTTTCAAAAGCTTCAAGCTGCTTTTGAATTGCAGCCTCGCCCACCTTACGTGTTTCTTCGGAGGCATAGTCTAAAAGATATTCCTTGAAAGTTAGCACGGCATTTGGTATGCAGTAGTTATGAATAAAACCGGGCTTTGCAAGAGCCATAAAGTGGTCGCCGGTCCTGCCTGCTCTGTAGTCTGCCGTGCAGAAGGATGGAATGCATCCAAAGCTGCAAATTTCCCGGACAACTTCATCAAGTGGTCTTATATCGCCTAGATGGAACTGTTCTTTCTCGGGGATATAGCCTTTTGCAGCTTCGGCATACCCGCCAATACCTATTCTTGAGCCTGCATCAATCTGAGAAACACCTAGAGGTATAACCTGCCGCCTTACTTCCGGACTTTCCCTGGCAGTCAAAATCATTCCCGTATATGGAACTGAAAGCCTGATTATGGCTACGAGTTTCTTAAAGTCATCATCAGATACTTTATATTTTGTCTGCTGAATAAACGGTGTATCAATAGCCGGTTCTAGTCTCGGGAATGAAATAGTGTGGGGACCTACACCGCCAAAGGTTTCTTCAAGATGAATGGTGTGATACAGAAGGCCCATTACTTCGAACTTCCAATCATACAAGCCAAAAAGCGCTCCGATTCCCACATCATCTATACCTGCCTCAAGGGCTCTGTCAAGTCCGTATAGCCGCCACTGATAGTCGCTCTTCATGTCTCCTTTTGGATGTATTTTAGCATATGTTTCATGATGGTAAGTTTCCTGAAAAATCTGGAATGTACCGATTCCGGCCTCTTTAAGTTTTCTATAACCTTCCACATCCATGGGGGCGGCATTTATATTTACCCTACGGATTTCTCCGTTTCCTGTTTTTGTTTCATATGCTGTCTTAATGGTTTCGACTATAAAGTCAGCATCATACATGGGGTGCTCACCATAGACTAAAATGAGCCTTTTTTGACCGCTGTTCTCAAGAGCTATAATTTCATCTCTTAATTCTTCCATTGTCAAGGTTTTTCTTACAATAGATTTGTTATCGCGCCTAAAGCCGCAGTATAGGCAATTGTTAATGCAATTGTTGCCGATATATAGCGGTGCAAAGAATACTATTCGGTTGCCATAGACATCTTCTTTTATCTGTCTTGCCAGCGAAAACATTTCTTCAAGCAAGTCTTCATCATTAATTTGAAGAAGTTTTGCCGTCTCTGCCGGCTCCAGACGATTTTTCTCCTTTGATTTTGCGAAAATCTCCCGAATTTCTGACTTTTCGGCACCCTTTCCCTTTTCCAAAAGGTCCATAATTTCTTCATCATTAATAAAATCTTGTGTTTTGGACATCAAAAAAACCTCCTAATGTTAAAAATTATTTTCGGAGGCTAAAAACACCTGATAGATTTTAACCTCCTCAACCCCGGAACGCATCCAAGATCTTAGAATATAACGTAAAGCACCTGAAGGTCAGTAATTACTTTCCTTTCGGTGTATTGAACTTTCTTGTACATTTTATCACTATCTTTGCAAATTTACAATAAGTAAGCGGAGTTTTTCTTAAAAGCTAAATGCAACTTAAAATAAAAAATTCTTAATAAGCCTCAACTGATAACAGCTTCTAATCATCGTTTTGAATGAATTGAAGCGGAATGAAGAATCTTAAAGTCTTTTCTGGCGATAATTTGGTTTTGATGGTAATATGATAATAGAAGGTTTGTTTATAAAGCATAATAGGAGGCAAGCGTGTGCGAAATAGAAAGATACTTATCGCTTTTAATTTTGGTTATAGTAGTATCTATATAGCAAGCAAATAGTCTTGGCTAAAAATCTAATTGAAAACTTCAAAGTCCATTTTGACATATTTTAACGGACAGTATACTTGACTTAGAATGATTTTACTGCTAAAGTAGGGTTCGGGTTCTGTTTATTTATTTGAAGTAGATTGAGGATGGTGGATTAGTATATTATGAAAAAGTTTTCGCTAGTTATCTTTGATATGGACGGGCTGATGTTTGATACGGAAAAGCTTTCCCTGCATGCATGGGAAAAAGCCGGCAAAGAACTAGGCTACAATATTGATGAAAATATAATTGCAGGCGCAAGAGGCTTAAATTCCCAAGATACTGTGCCTTATTTTCAAAAGTATTTTGGCAAGTCATTTCCTTATTCCGCAGTTCGCAAAATACATTCGGCATATTTTGAAGAATATATACAAAAACACGGGATACCTGTAAAAAAGGGTCTCTATGAATTAATAGATTTTCTTGAAACTCAGTCAATACCGAAAGCTGTAGCAACTTCTACAGCTAGAGAAAAAGCTCTAAGATGCTTAGAACTTGGTGGAGTAAAAGACAGATTCGATTTGATAGTATGTGGAGATGAGGTAGCAAGGGGCAAACCTGAGCCGGATATATTTTTAAAGGCAGCTGAGAAATTAAAATGTCCTCCGGAAAACTGTATTGTATTAGAAGATTCCGAAAACGGTTTAAGAGCTGCTTTAAAAGCCGGCATGCTGCCGATATGTGTTCCTGACTTAGCAAAACCTTCTGAAGAAATTCGAAGGCTAATATTTAAAGAGTTTAATTCACTTTACGAAGTTAGAGATTTTTTAGAATCAGAATTAAATTCTTCATTCGACATAAAAGAGGAGTGGGCATAAACCCACTCTTTAATTTTTCTTAAATTTCGCCCTTTAACCCGATTTCTTCCGCAACCGTCTGCATCCCTTTTATGGTTTCTTCAATGACAAAATCTTTGTCAAGCCCTAAAAGCTCTATGCCTTTATCAATTACGTCTCTGTTGACGCCTGCGGCAAAATTTTTCTGGTTCCATTTTTTCTTGACTGATTTTACTTTAAGATCCAATACGCTCTTGCTGGGATGAAGCAAAGCGGTTGCTGTGATAAGACCGGTCAGCTCATCAATAGCATACAGTACCTTTTCCATTTTCTCTACTGGTTCTACATCGGAACATAAGCCCCACCCATGGCTTTGTACAGCTCTTATATAATCCTCCGGCCAACCTTCTTCAGCAAGTATTTCTCTGACCTTTTGACAGTGCTGGTCAGGGTACATCTCGTAATCTAAATCATGAATAAGTCCAATAATAGCCCATTTTTCTTTATCAGGTTCATCAAATATTTCTGCAAAATGGCGCATGACTGCTTCTACAGCTAAAGCATGGCGAATCAGCGCCTCGTTTGAATTATATTTTTTTAAAAGTTCAAAAGCTTCGTCTCTCGTAGGATTTGATGCACTCATGTCTAATCTTCCTCCATAAAATAATCATTTTACTAAATAGTAAACCTTTTAGGGCTTTTGTGTCAAGGCTTTGAAATTTATAAAGCATACACGACCAAATAAAGGATTTTTGAAATGTTTATCGAAATATACAATACGATCATGACACTTTGAAAATGGAGGATTCAAATGAAGAAAATTGCCTTAGTTACAGACAGCACGGCAGATCTTCCGGAAGAAATTAGAACAGAATATGACATTCATGTTGTGCCGCTTAAAGTGAGGTTTAAGGATAGAGAGTATCTAGATTATGAGATAGCCGGAGATAAATTCTATGAGCTTTTAAACCAGTCAGATGAACTTCCGACCACATCGCAGCCGTCGCCGGAAGATTTTAGAAGACTATATGAAGAATTACTTGAAGAATATGATGAGGTAGTATCGATACACATTTCTTCGGGATTAAGCGGCACAATAAATGCAGCAAATGTTGCCGCTGAAAAATTTGGCAACAAGGTTCATATCGTGGATTCCAAAACAATTAGTCTTGGAATAGGACTTATGACAATGGAAGCTGCAGAAATAATAAAAACGGGCGTTGATGCGGCTAAAGTTGTTGAAAGACTTTCCGAGGTTAGAAAGAATGTAGAACTTCTTTTTACATTAAATACCCTTGAATATCTGCAAAAAGGCGGCAGAATAGGAAGAGTTCAAGGGATAATGGGGACACTTTTAAATATAAAGCCCATCGTAAGAGTGGGAGATGACGGCATATACCAGACTTATAGCAAGGCTAGAAGTCAAGAAAAGGCTCTCAAGACCATCATTCAAGCTTTCGAGGATATGTCCCGGGTAAAAAAATGCAAAATGCTTGTTGTAGCCCATGGAGCAGCTGAAGAGGCAGGACTTTATCTTAAAGGAGCTTTAGAAAGCATCCTAGGGATAAAAGCCAAGATATTTACCCAAGTAGGTCCGATTATAGGGGTTCATACAGGACCAGGCACAGTAGGAGCAGCAGTTCTTTTTGGATAAGCTGCAGCAAGTTTAATAGAAAATTGCAGAAATTTATGATATAATGGTCGCAGACAGGGAGGGAAGGTGATGGATATGGCAGAAAAGGAAATCAACGCCGGCGGAGGAAATGACGAACAAAAAATAAAAGGACCTTTCGAACCTAAAATTTATGAATCCGGCTACTTCCTTCTATCACAACAAATTAACAGTTTAAGAGACAGTGTGGATATAAAGTTTGATTCTACAAGAAAAGAAAATGAGGCAAGATTTAACAAGGTTGACGAGAAGTTTACAGAAGTTCGCAGAGAAATCCGAGCTCTGTCAAACAAAACTGATGCAAGATTTGACAAGGTAGATAAAAGGTTTAATGAAGTTAGCAAAAAGATTGATAACTTAGCTGATAAGACGGAAGTAAAGTTTTCCGAGGCGTACAGTGAAATCAAAGCGCTCTCTGATAAAACAGATACGAAGTTCAACAAAGTAGATGAAAAGTTCAGTGAAGTCAACAAAAAGATAGATATCTCGTCAGACAAAACTGAAGTAAAATTCAATGGAGTTCATGACGATATTAAGGCACTATCTGATAGAACAGATACGAAATTTGGCGAAGTAAACGAAAAGATAGATAGTTTAGCAGACAAAACTGAAGAAAGATTTGATAAAATAGATGAGAAATTCAGTGGAGTTCATAAGGAGATAGAAACCTCATCAGACAAGACAGAAGTAAAATTCGATGGAGTTCATGACGAAATCAAGGCTCTATCTGATAAAACAGATACGAAGTTCAACGAAGTTCATGAGGAAATCAAGGCATTATCCGATAGAACAGATATGAGGTTCGATGGAGTTCATAATGAAATTAAAGCTCTATCTGACAAGACGGATACGAGGTTCAATGAAGTTCATGAGGAAATCAAGGCATTATCTGACAAGACAGATATGAGGTTCAATGAAGTCCACGACGAAATTAAGGCATTATCTGACAAGACAGATACGAAATTCGGCGAAGTAAACAAAAAGATAGATAATTTAGCTGAGAGAACAGAAGTTAAATTCGAAGAAGTTCGCAGAGAAATTGGCGGACTTCAAAAGTGGGCTTTTGGTTTGATAGTAACGGTGGTTCTAGGTTTCATAGCTATTTTCTTTAAATAGTTTAAAAAGTCGGGACAAAACTTGTCCCGACTTCAAAAATCCTTTGTCTACTTTAAATATCGAGGTTCTTATATTGCAATCTATTTGTCGAATTCAGCAAGAAAGAATACTGGTTGTGTGCACGAAATATCAATATTGCCGGCGCATGTCACAAGGACGCAAGTAGCAGGTCCCGCAGTCTTTTTTATATCTACAGGAAGATTCTCTTTCCATTTTAGATTTAATTCAAGGGATGAAGCGAGCATTTCGGCTTCATTTTTTATTCCCTTCGATCCAACCGGAACAATATCGTGAACATTTGGTGCTTCAAGGAGCTTTTTTATAAGAAGCGTTGAAGCAATTTCAGGATCATCTAAAAAAACTTCATTTCCTACTTTAGGCTTACCTAGACAATATAGTTTGTCTTTTGGCTGTGTTGCATTTACACGCAGCTCATTCTCTTTGCAAATTCCAACAACAGTTATGCCAAGGCCCGTCTGAGATGTTTCCATATTTTTTTCTGTACTTATTACAATTGGCACATCAAGACACACTTCATCCAGTTCATCTTTAATTCCGGCAAGCATACCCTCTCCTGTAGGGTTTGGTTCATTGCAGATTGCAGCGGTTAAAGCTTTTGGGCAGGCTCCCACTGAAAAAGTTTCCATTAGCGCAACTCGACTGGTAAACCTTCCTACTATATACGGAGGAACCTTGACAACATCCAGTGATTTTTCACCTACTGCCCCGCAAGAATCGCATGCTACTACAAGGTATATATCCTCGATTAATTTTATAAAACTTACATCCCTATTGGACGCATTTAAAATTTTTTTATTCACAGGACTATCTCCCATTAGAAAATCTTGCTTTAGCTGTACTAGAAATAGCTTTATATATAAGTGCAGAAACAATAACATTTGCAGCAGAAGCTACTAAAAGAGGAACTAGCATGGATACAAAAAATGCCATTCCGAATTGAGGAAAAACGATAAATGTGGCAGGTGCCACAACGCCATTTAAAATAGATACTGCAACAACTGCTAAAGGAAGGTTCTTTTTCCCGAGGTAGCCATATATAGCTGCAAATGCCGCCATCTCAAGCGCTACTATTATGTGAATGGGAAATGTCATAGGGAATCCGGCAAAAAGACTTGTAAAAAGGTGGCCCAATGCTGCAGCCAGTGCCCCTAAACCCGGTCCTAGCAAGAGAGCCGCTACAAAACCCGGCGCCGAATCAAAGGCTACCGTTCCTGTAGGACTTGGCACTTTAATCAGTGCGCCAACTGCGCTTAGAGCGATAAACATACCCGTAAGCGCTAATTGTCTGGTCTTTTCTTGTTCCATAAATAATCATCCTTTCATATTTCTTAGTTCTTAAATTGCATAAGGCGATTTTGAGAGAAAACAAAAAGTCCACAGTCTAATTTGATATTAGACCGTGGACTTTACCATCATCCCCGGAAAACCGATTCTTAAGGCAGGTCTCCTGGCTGAGGTTCATAGCTGCTTAACCCTTCCCGGCATTATAGCCAGTGGATATTTTAAGAAGCTCCCCTTTACAGTGGCGGGACCGCACCGGATTTGCACCGGACTTCCCTATTCTCCCAAACGGGCACCTTAAGCAATTTTTTACTTTAACTTAATTGTAGGCAATTTTAACAAAAAAGTCAACAAGATAATTTTAAGATGATCGCGTCAAGTAATCTTAGGTTTTTTTGTAAGACCTCTGCCAACCTTATACAGAACAAGCAAAAGAAATTAAATCTGTTTTAACTTATTGATTTTAAATATTGCAGCTTTCAAGAAGA
>Ga0134104_1000219_pt1 | contig 70829 bp, 62 predicted proteins | sample 15_3_2metaG_FD_94455 | JGI IMG/M metagenome (GOLD analysis project Ga0134104, IMG submission 94455) | Switchgrass degrading microbial communities from high solid loading bioreactors in New Hampshire, USA - 15_59_3.3_214_A2 metaG | ecosystem: Engineered > Bioreactor > Semi-continuous > Anaerobic...
TCAATCCTTTGTAATCCACTTATCATGCAGGTTACAAAGGATTTTATCTTTCTATCCTTATCCCTTTTCCCTTACCCCTTTCCCCTGTAAAAGGAACAACTTTATTTACTTTTTTCTCTTCCATTTTTCCCATCTACTTCAATTCAACCCCATTATTGCGAAACTACACCTTATATATTCTCAGCATAAGGATACTTATCCAGAAATGCTTTATTTGCAGCCTGTAGTTTTTCAAAATACTCCCGGTAGGAGTCACTCAATATTTTTAAATTTTCAATAAATATATCGTAATATCCGCTCTCCTGCTGAAACTTTAGCAATAATTGCTTCATTTTATATGCCGGTGAGTTTTTATATTCATCCGAGTTAATGTATTCAAAATATTTCTCAATAACTTCTCTGTTTTCTTCTATATACATATCTATATTGTTTACTGAATCTATTAGGGACAAATTAATTCTCTGCATATCTGCTTCATCAAATTTCTCAAGACCTTGCTGCAAAAATTCTTCCAGTTCTTTGGGAAGTTCTGCTTCTTGAATTTTATCCAAATAATCAACAATTTTATTATATGCCCTTTCTTTTTCCTCTGTATCAATTTTCCCATTAAGAAACTGTCCAAAGTGTACGCATAGATACATCCCATAGCCTCCAGGGAATGCTTGCAGCAATTTCTCCTTAATTGTGAAATGCTTCTCAATGTCTTCTTCAACATAGGCAATTGCTTGCTCAATGTCATAATCCTTTATTAACCGTTCCAGGCACTTTTTCTTAGCCAATGCTTTTTCAATTTCCAGATCCATCTTGTATTTGATTTTTGCCAAAGTAGCTGATTTATTGGTACTTGTGAGAATATCTTTGATTTCGGCAATGCTTATGCCCAGCTTCCTTAAAACTCCAATCTCTTTTAGTACAAGAATATCTTCATCTAAGTAGTTCCGATAACCATTATCCTCTATCCCTGGAGATATTAATCCCTGCCGCTCATAATATTCAACTGCTTTTTTTGTCAATTTACATTCTCTGCAAACATCCTTAATTAGCATCCTCATCACCTCACAAATTATCATAGGCCAATCCCTAAGGTGACAGTCAATACCTATTTTTATAAAGTTCAAAAACATACACTTTTATGCTGAGATAAACTACTCCGGCTTTTTCGTGTAAATCTGATTCCTTTTCAATAACATTGGTTAATGCAGTGGCAATGCCCTGTCTTTGATAATCCTTATGAACATAGAGCAAATCATAATATCCTTCATGCGCAAAGGATGCGAAACCTACGATAGTTCCATCTTCTTCCGCTACGGCAGTAAAATTTTCTGATAATCTGCGGTTCCATGCTTCTTTATCAATGTTTTTGGGTGCCCAAGCGTTAACTTCCTCATGGGAGTAATCTTTTAAATTAACAGTATGAACTGTACTATAGAACAAATCAATAATTTCAGATATATCATTTGTTGAATATCTCCGGATATGCATTCTATATTCCTTTTCTAAACAGATATCATTGATTTTGTAATATATAAATAAAGTTTATTAATACTTTAATGCTTATTTATAATTATTAAATTTATTTTAATTGAATTTAATTTTAACTTAAAAGTAACTTTACAGTATTTCTACATTGTTTTATTTGTGTGTTAACACTAAATGGAATACTATATTAATTAAATTAAGTACTATTCCCATTCCCAATAATAAAAATGAAATAATAATTCCAATTATAGCTGCACCGTCACAAACGTCCGGCGGCATATTTTTAGTAATCAAAACTACGCCAAGATATAGTATACCCGCTAATGCAAAAGGACTTACCAGCATTATATATTTAACTTTTTTATTATTTATATTTTTTTTGAGTAAAACCGTTATAAATATGGTTATTGGTATACCAATTAACATTAAGTATTTTGTCATTATAATACCTCTCTTATATATTTTTTATATTTTTAATATTACTACATTATTCTACTGGTGCGAACAAAAAAACGTTGAATGAAATCATGTATTTTTTCTGTTACCATGTTCATCAAAATTATTCTTCAAGGCTATCTCTGTAGGAAATATCGAAGCAAATAAGAAAACAAGTTGTATGCCGCAAAGTATTCCACCAAAAGTTTCTACGACACTTTCATCTTTCCCAATTACAAACAACATGGCTATTATAGAAATGACAAGCATAATCCATCCTATTATCAGCCACAGCTTTCCACAATAATGGTGTGCAAATTCCCAGGTTTCTTTGTTTTTCATGGACATAGGGGTTCGATATCCAAAAACCCTGTTAATTTCTTTTGGTGCTTTTTTAATAAAATATTTACCAAATCCAATCATTGTAAATGGAATTAATAAATCCATTACCAGCATAAAAACCCAAAATCCCATTACTGTGTCACCCCCTTACTGCATAATAGCTATGCATATATAATTCCTCTTTACTATTATATGTTTCTGTATTTGCCTTTGAATTTTTCAACAATAAACTCCTTAAAAGCTTTAAGATTATCTACATCTATTTTTCTCACTAATGAAGCCTGGTTTACTGTCAAATAAAAGATAAAATAGTCCTTACTCTCCATTACCGCAAAGAATTGATTATATTTTAGCTCACCTTTTGACTTAAGTGCCTCATTCTCAATAACAATTCTGTCATCATAAAATTTCAAAGAATTAACGCTGTCAAAAGCCCCTGTCTTGTCTGTCTTTATCCGTTGCGCGTTTTTTCTTTCAACTTTAAATATTATAACGATAATTGTTAATGGAAAAAATATAAGCCAGCTTATAATGAATTTTGTCAGACTAAATTGACCATTATCCAAACTTACTACCATGCTTCCAAGCAAGGCAATTAAACACAGCATAGGAATTATAAATTTATTTCTCTTAAAGGTTGCAATATACAAAAACTTCCTGTAGTCTTCCTTTGTCATAGTTGTATTTATGATGATTTTAGGCTCTTCCATTTTTATCCCCATTTTAATTAGTAATTGCTTATTGAACACTCTCTTTGCTAATTCATACAATACACCTTAATTTTACACCATATACCTATAAAATTAAACTGCTTATGCCTTGCCATTTTCAACAAGTTTATCTATTACCCCTTTTTTGGACAGCATAAATGAGAGTTCACCCTTGCCACAGCCGATATAAAAATTAATACTATAAAATTATTATATAAGACTGGGGTTCATTTAACGATATTATTCTGATACGTTCCCACCGCCATAATCTATAATAATTTTTTTACAATCATCACAGCAATATGCTTCAACACATGAACCTTTCAGGAAAGAAAACTCAGACAGAATAATCGCTTCTTTATTAAATAGGGCAGCTCCAAAAATTTTTGATTTTTTAGGCTTCCAGTTAATTTCTTGTTGACTCTGAATTACTCCATATCTCATATCTTTACCGCAGTAAGGGCATATCATAAAGTTCATCTCCTGAATAAAAATAGTTTTGTTCGCATTTCCACATTTTCTCCGCAAGAAATCCTGCTGTTTCTTAAAGTCATCTCATTGAGTTGTTGGCTATGAGCTGAAAAGAATACACAGCCTTCACTCACTTGCCTTAAAATTGTATAAGGGAATTATGATATCAACTATTTCCACAGTATCCTGAATATTATTAATAATTTCATCCATAGGCTTGTAGGCCAGAGCGCATTCATCCAGTGTGGACTTATTAACAGTGGTAGTATATATTCCTTCCATTGTTTTTTTGAATTCTTCAAGAGTTATGGTTTGCTTGGCCTTTCTCCTGCTCATCAGCCTTCCTGCCCCGTGAGGCGCAGAATAATTCCAGTCTTTATTGCCTTTGCCAATGCAAATAAGGCTTCCGTCCCTCATGTTTATCGGGATCAATACCTTTTCTCCTTTTCGGGCGGAAATAGCGCCTTTTCTTAAAATCATACTGTCCAAATCAATATAGTTGTGTATGGTTGTAAACTGTTCTTCTATTTCAAACCCCATTCTGTTTATAATCTCGTCGACAATGGCTTTGCGGTTATATACAGCATACAGCTGTATTATTTTCATGTCATGCAGGTAGTTTTTGTAACTCTCCCCCTGTACATAGGCCAATTGTTTGTTGATTTTGGCAGGACTGATTTTTTGAATTTCATCCTGGATTTCCTTTTCCCGCCCTTCTGTCTTCAGTTTTTTCACTATTTCAGCCTTTAGCCTGCTTATATCCGTAAGCTCCGCATAAGCCAATTCCTGATAGTATTCTGCAACCTGCTTTCCCAAGTGCCTGCTTCCGGTATGGACAACCAGATATAATGTCCCATTACTGTCTTTGTTGACTTCTATAAAGTGGTTCCCGCCTCCTAAAGTACCAACACTTAATCTTGCTCTTTCAAGATCAACATGTTTTTTGCAGGCTAAACTGTCAAAATCTATGTTCTCAACATATTTATGCTCTTTTTTTCTGATATCAAATCCTGAAGGAATGTAATTATAAATAATTTTATCCAGCTTTTCAAAGTCAATCTCTTTCTGCTTCAGTTTTATTGTTTCCATGCCGCAACCTATATCCACACCGACCAGATTGGGTACAATTTTATCAGATACAGTCATTGTCGTGCCGATAGTACAACCTGCGCCAGCATGGGTATCAGGCATAATCCTGATAATGCTGTCCTTCACAAACTCCTGGTTGCACAATTCCAGGATTTGAGCCATTGCTTCGTTTTCTATATTATCAGTGAATACTTTGGCAGTATTATATTTTCCTTTTATTTCAATCATACTTTCACCTAATTCCCGTCCATAACCTTTCCTATATGATATCGTAAAAATATATGCGCTTACAATATAAAGGAATGACTGCTTCCTACTATTATTTGAGGCATGGGAATTAGGCAGGCTATCAATTTGAAGAAATAAAAAGAAGTGGTGTGCATGGAAAAACGGCCACATAATTTGTTATGGCCGTTCTTCAACACTCACTTCATTTTAGATATTTAACCTGTCAGATATTAACCTGTCTGCCTGACAGGAGTCATAATCATTAATTCCCCGGCATTTATTACAGAGCCTATTTTATTACCACTTAAAATCAGAATCTGATTTCACATACTTGTTCATTGCGTGTGTCTTTAATGTTCACTGTAAGAATCTTCTGCTCATGGTTGTATGAGAATGAATATTCATCACTGCATAAAACTTGTGTGATTGTCCGGTTAATATTATGAAATCTTAACAGGTAGTTTTTTCTTCCGCTAATATAATTTTTATGTATAGGTTCAATTTTAAAATTAAGACCATCTTCATGAAATTTAACTGAAAAATTTGTTAAAGAATATTCACCTTGCTTATATTTATTGCTGAAACCATCATCATCATAAAATGAGTATAAAAAATCTCCCGTAGCATATATATCAAGAATTAACGTTTCCGCTACCTTTTCTCCCACATAATTTTGCGGTTCAACCGAAGGTATGATTGAGTCCTGCCTTATAAACACAGGAAGTACATCCAATTGGGCATCCACTATTACATAGTTGTTTCCTTCATATACTTCATCAGTCCAATAGTTGTACCATATTCCGTCAGGTAAATATACACACCTTTTGTAAGTTGACGGTCTATAAACCGGGGCGGCCATAACACTTTCACCAAACAAGAATTGATCACATAAATTGTGCACATTCTCATCCTGTGGGAATTCCAACACAAGAGGACGCATAACCGGAATACCGGTCAGGGATGCTTTATAAAATTCATTATATATATATGGGAGCAGTGAATATCTAAGTTTAATATATTTTTTACATATTTCTTCAACTTCACTCCCAAAAGCCCATGGCTCATGCGGCTTTGTACCCATGTTCGAATGGCCCCTGAAAAAAGGCGTAAAACATCCCAGCTGCATCCACCGGGCAAACAGTTCGGGGGTGGCATTATCCTGGAAGCCTCCTACATCACCCCCTACAAAAGGTACTCCTGACAACCCTATATTCAGAAACATGGGAATGGATGACGCCAGGTGTTCCCACCAGCTGTGGTTATCCCCTGTCCATACTGCAGCATACCTTTGTATCCCTGCATAGGCTGACCTTGTGACTATGAATGGCCTATCATCCGGTCTTATGGACTTTAACCCTTCATAAGTGGCTTTGCACATGTTCAAACCATAACTGTTGTGATATCTGGCAAATGTTCCGGGGTGCCCGTCATTCCACATCATTATATCATCCGGTACTGTACATTCCATCCTGTTCTGGGAATCTCCCGAAAAATCGCTGGGCTCATTCATATCGTTCCATATCCCCGCTACACCTTTATCCAACAACACTTTATGTTTTTCGCCCCACCACCTGCGGGTTGATTGTTTTGAGAAGTCAGGAAATGCAGCATCACCAGGCCATACCTTTCCATGATACACCTCACCGCTTGCTTGCTTGCAGAAATGGCCGTTTTTTATTCCCTCCATGTAGATTTCATATTCAGCATCTTTTTTGACACCCGGGTCAATAATGGTTACCACTTTGAAGCCATCTTTCTTTAATCTCTCAATCATCTTTTCAGGTTCAGGAAACCTGTTTTCGTTCCATGTAAAGACGCGATAACCGTCCATGTAGTCGATATCAAGGTATATTACGTCGCATGGTATTTGCTTTTCTCTGAAATTCTGAGCTATTTTTAATACAGTCTCCTCCGGATAATAGCCCCAGCGGCATTGCTGATAGCCCAGGGCCCATAACGGAGGCAGTTCCATTTTTCCCGTTAATTCTGTATAATTCCGTATAACACTTTTTATGTCGGACCCATACATGAAGTAGTAATCCACTTCATCATCCTGCACTTCAAAAGTATAGTATTCCTTGCTATCATCGCCAAGATCAAAGGACATCCTGCATGTTTTGTCAACAAACAGTCCATATGAATATTCACCATTAAATACTATGAGCAAGGGGATTGACTTATATAAGGGGTCCTTTGACGGAGTATGCAGGGGATCATCAGTATTCCACATAATATATCTTCTCCCGCATTTGTCCAGATAGCCGGTCTTTTCTCCAAGCCCGTAATAGTGAGTGCTGCTGTTTGATTTCTTCTTACATTTTATATAGCCCCTGGAAAATAAGAAGCTGTATTCCTCATCTTCACATATACTTCTTCCCTGCATATCAAATATTGCAATTCCTGAATCACCGCTTTTGACTTTTACATTTAACAATCCTGTACTTATTGATAGTCCATCAGGACCAGTTGTAAAATCATAGTCATCGCATATTGGCTCATTTATAACTGCAAATGAGGGTACATTCTGAAATTCACCGCGGGAATTGAATGTTACCCTTATACAACTCTTTGAGAGTATCGAAATTCTCATTATACCCTTTTCACACAGTATTATAAATCTGTTGCCATCCCTCTTGATATCCAAAACTTTTCCTGGTTGTTTATATAGAATTTCTTCCCTTGTCACCCAGCTTTCCATTGGACACCCTCCCAAAGCAAATAATTTGGTTATTTGGATAAAATGCAGACCTGATACAGTTTTAGTTCTGCTTGTACAGCAGCTTTATAGTTATTTATATCATCATTATAGCAGATTTCGTTGTCCTTACATTCTACTTTATACACAGCACCTGAAATTATATCGTGCAAATATTCAATATCTTTATATGATTCTTCAACTGGGAGTATGATATTTGCATATTCATCGCTATTATTTATGACAACATATATCCTGTCCCCTTCCAGTTCTCTGAAAAAGCCATATACAGAATTGTAAGAGCTGCAATAGTTGCATTTAAATCTTCCTGTTTTTAAAGCTGGTTTTGAATTTCGTATTTGTATCAGCTTTTTATACCATTCCAGTAATTCCATGTTTTGCTTTTGAGACTCCCACTCCATTGCCTTGCGGCATTCAGGGTCATTACCCCCTTCCAGCCCAACTTCGTCTCCGTAATAAATTACCGGGATGCCCGGAAAGCAGAACTGGAAGGCCACTGCAGCTTTCAATTTATTGATGTTTTCTTTGCAAAGGGTTAAAAGCCTCGGCGTGTCATGGCTCCCTATGGGATTAAACATTACAAAATGAACCGTTTTCGGATAGACTCCCAAAAATTTATTGAGTCTTGAGTCAAATTCCATACTACTGATACACTGCTTTGCAAAGAAATCAGTTACTGCGTCCCTGAAGACATAGTTCATGACAGAGTCCATTTGATCGCCTCTTAGCATGTCCCTGTTTTCCCTCCATGTTTCAGCCAGAATGAAGCTGTCAGCTTTTATGGATTTGACCACTTTTCTGAATTCATGCCAGAAAGCATAGTCCACTTCGTCTGCACAATCCAGCCTCCACCCGTCAATTCCCGCTTCCTCAATCCAGTAGCTTGCCACTTTCAATATGTAAGCGCGTACTTCGGGATTGCCGAGCCTTAGTTTAGGCATCATCTTATAGTACCCTATAGTTTCGAAATTCAATTTTTCCACGTCTACAGGGAAACTCTCTATATAAAACCAATCCTTATAGACCGAACATTCTCAGTTTTTTATAACATCCTGGAACTCCTTTGAATAGTGTCCTATGTGATTAAACACCCCGTCAAGAATTATCCTGATTCCCTTTAAATGGCACTTATTAACCAGCATTTTTAAATCCTCGGGATTTCCAAAGTGGGGATCTATCTTAAAGTAATCAACAGTGTCATATTTATGATTTGTCGGTGATTTAAAAACAGGGTTCAGGTAAATAGCATTTACACCTAATTGCTTCAGATAATCCAGCTTTTTCTCTATTTTATTCATAGCGTCAGAAAGCTTTTCTATTGGATTCGAAATATGCTTTGAGACAAGGAAAGTGACAATAATTGAAATTAAAACGGCAAAAACACAGATAATCAATACAATTCTGGTAACTAAAGATACATTGGATGAATATTCGTCAATAGGTATAAAATTGATAACCTTCCAGTCTGAGATTTCACTTGTTGTATATACGGCAATGTATGTATTAATTCAAATTTTAATATAAAAAAGAAGGGTAAATTTTTTACCCTTCTCCATATAACTTGTATCATGGCTTATTTAAGATATTCCATTGGCCTGAACGAATTACCAACTTCCAATGTAACTACCTTATGCCTTTTATAATCATTTATTTCATTTTTTAGGCCTCATCAATTAAGGTTACATCTTCTGGTTTTCTATCATTACCATTTTCATCAGCATACCCATTGACAGCATAATAAGAATTATAGTAAACGGATATTCATACAGTCTTTTATTGACATAGCGAAAGGCCAACAGGCAAAGCCATGCTTAATATAATGATTAGTACCATAAGCTTAAATAAGTATTTTGCCTTCTTAGTCATATGGGATACTCCTTTTCTCTGCCGGATATGCTCCTGTTTATTCCAAGTTCTGTCCTTCCATCTTTACAACAGCATGAACTGTGTCCTTGTAATTACCATGCATATATTCGATTTTATCGCCTTTCTGCAGTCCTTCCAGAGACTCCGGTGCTACATTAACCAAAGTGTAGGTGTATGGAATGGAAGCCGTAGACGGGATAATTTCAATGGTATTCTCGTCCGGATCGACCTTTTGGAATTCCCCTGAGACTCTCTCCAATCCAAATTCCTTATCCAGTTCAGTTATATTTTGAGAACCGGTTCCGTCCGTATACTTGACGGACAAATCCTTAAATTGTTTTTTGCATGTAATATACAACATTTCATGGCTCTGAGGAGTTCCTTTCTCAACTTCCTCCAAAGTAATATGGTAAATCTCATCTAAGTAAGCAATTTCTTTAATAACTACAGCACTGTCAGGTTTTGCCCAATAGAAGAGGCTACCCCCTTCCGGATAATATTCCCCTTCTTTTAAGTCATCTCCAATAAGTATAAAGCCCCCCATGCCAATTACTCTATCTTTATAGTGATTAAGAAAATATTCATTTTGGGGGTCTGATAAATCTTTAATATTGTATTCATCAGTCTTTTGGGGAATGCCAAACAACCCGGTATCGGTATTATCAGCCGTAGCTGTGTTCCGGGGCTCATCACTGTTGCTATCTTTGGATTCATTGTCATTTGTAGTGTTTTCGACAGTTTCATCCGCCGTAGCCCCACTCGAAGTATCATCCGATGCTTCAATAGTTTCTTTATTCTTGCCACACCCGGCAACCATCGTCAGCACCAACAATAGAACAAATAATAGTGAAATCACTTTCTTCACCTTTGTTTCCTCCATCAATACTCCTCATTTTTTATTTCCTGTAAATATTTCAAATACTCCTTAAACTGTATCTCAAACTGTTTCTTCATAGGAGTCTTATCATTAAACAATACAATATGCATTCCTTCTTCAGCCTTTGCACGTCCCATTACCCCTTGTGGGAAATCCTCACATTGGTAAGGAACAATGGATACTCTGAGTTGAACTGTGAGATCGGCATTGTCCAGTATAGGTATAATACTGTCTCTTACTGTTTTAACATCAAAATCAAAATCCTTTTCAACAGTATTTCCATAATTGACTTCCTTGTCTCCATATTTAATTTCCCTTGTACCTACTATTCTTCTCATTACTTCCTCATCAGGTTTCGTATACATATCAATGACATAATTGTCTCCTTTGACAGGTATTACAATGCCTTCTTCTATCAGCTTTTTATAAGCTTCCTGATAATCCTCTATTGCCTTTCTTTGACTTTCCGCTTCCTTCTCTTTCCTCTTTGCAGGATTATATTTATCAAAAAAATCCTGCTTTTGTTTTTCTGTAAGAGGTGGCGGTGTAAAAGTTTCATAAGTTCCGTCCGGGTATACCCTCTCTAAAACAAAATCATCTGCCTGTCTGATAATTTCTCCATATGTTACTTCATAGTTCTCTCCATAATAAATCGCATAATAAACAGTATTTTCGGGGCCAAAAATATGTTCTCTTCCCATATAAGGGTATTCATAACTGACGCCACCCTTAAATGTAAGAGTCTTGGTAATATTTGAATCGCCATCATCATCAAGAATAATTTTTGCAAAATCCCTATTATTCTCAGTTACCCCGGTTTCACCTGATCCGTCATGATTTTCAGTATCATTTTCTGAATTGGATTCCTCAGACAACTTAGGTATCCTTCTTTGGTTCTTTTCAAGGAATCTGACAAGAATCGTACTGGCTTCCGCCCTGGTAGCGTTTTTATCAAAGCCGAAACTGCCATCCGGAAATCCTGTTATAATTCCGGAAGTAAATATCTTTAGGGCAATTTCCTGTGAATCAGAATCAAGTGTTGAGTAATCTGTAATAAGGGATGCGTATTGTCTGTAGTTCTCAGGAATGTCCAGCCTGAAACTTTTCCCTTCAGCATTTGCCCCCGTCCCCGCTCTTAAAATCATCCTTGCCATTTCTCCGCGGGTTATGTAGCTCTCATAATTATCAAACTCACCATCCTGAATAATTCCCAGATCCCTTGCTATATATATGTAACCTTCCGCCCAATAGCTGCCAGTTTGTGAAATAATATTATAACCAATAGCTGAAATTAATATCTTTGTAAATTCCGACACTCTGATATTGTTTTGCGGTTTAAAAGTTCCGTCAGTATATCCTGATATATGCCCCTTTTCCACCAGCCTTGATACCGCCGGATAAAACCAGTCTGTCTCTTTTACATCGGAAAACTGACGTTTTGCATATGCCTGTCCGGCAAATGCATTCATTGGAATGCTAATAAAAAGAATTGCTGCAAATAAAAAAAGTACAGCCCTTTTCATAATCAAATACCCCCTCTGACATTCTTCCGAAGTGCCATTTACTAAAAGGCAATTTCTGCACCCTTAAACCGATGACTATTATCTTTTTTAATAGCACCTCTTGTTTTAAAGTAGCTGTATTGTTTAATTTAGATAATATCAGACATTACTTTACAAAATTATACATGTTTTTTCAATTTTGTTTTTTACCCTGCTGTGGTTAAATTTAGAAATATGGCCTTATTAAGCTATAATCTCTTCAATTTATCCAACATTTCCCGGTATTCCCTGTCCATCTCTACCACATTGCCGTCCTTTGAGGACATACTCAGCCTGATGAGAATCTCCGCCATGTCAATTTCTCTATACTTTAAACTTATTAATGATTAACTGAAGGTTTTGTGCTAAATCGGATAGCTCGTCACTGGCATGTGAAATCTCCTCAACGGAAGCAGCCTGTTCTTCCATAGATGCTGCCATTTGTTCGGTTGCAGCAGAATTCTCTTCCGCTATTGCAGAAATATTTTTCAGTGTAACAAGTATATCATTTTTAGCTTTTTCCATTTCCCGCCCGGAAGCATTAAGTTGTATTACAGCTTCTTCTGCCTCTTTCATCGCTTGCGCTATTAGCATATATTTATTCTTACTGTTAATTACACTACCTGTCTGCTCTTTTGATATGGCAGCTACCCTTTCCACCGTTTCAACAGCACTCTTGGCATTGCTTTGCAGTTCACCAACTACTTTATCAATCTCCTTTGTTAGTATTGAAGACTGTTCTGCCAGTTTTCTGATTTCATCAGCAACTATAGCAAAACCTTTTCCTGTCTCCCCTGCCCTTGCTGCTTCAATAGCCGCATTCAGAGCCAATAAATTTGTTTGTTCTGCTATGGATGTGATTACATTACTTGCTTGCCCAATCTTATTAGAACTGTCATGGGTTTTTGATATTATTTCATATATGTCCCTTGATGCTTTGTTGCTTTCTTCAGTTATTTCAGTCAAAAATTCAACTTCTTTCAATCCCTCTTCAACAACTTCAGCCACTTTATTTGAAGCAGTGTTTAAATTGCTCAAATTTTCTTGGTCTTTTTCAATTCTCATGCCTAATAAGGTAGCCTTTGATAAGTCATCTTGAACAATTTCCGCCTGTTTGGAGGCACTTCTTGCTATTTCTTCTACTGTTTTTGATATTTCTTCTGCAGTAGTAGCTGATTGATGGGTGGATGCAGTTAATTCCTCCGAAGAAGTTGTTACTTTTTCCGAAGAATTATCTATGTCCCGAATAATATTTCTAAGATTGTCCGTTATTGTCTGTATTGACACTGCCAGTTTCCCGATTTCATCTTTTTTCTTAAGATATTTATCCGGAACATCTTGTGTAATATCTAAGGACGCTATTTTCTCAGAATGTCTTGCTGTTTCAATAACAGGTCTTGCAATTGATTTACCGATAAAGTATACCAAAATAATGCTCACTATCAAAATAATGGTAACAGCCACAACTATGTCTATCAGAATCTCCGGAATTGCAGATAATACATCATTTTTGTTTGCGGTAATAACTATTATCCAGTTAGTACCTTCTATGGGTTTATATGCACTGTATAAATCATTTCCCTGATAGGAATACTGGCTCACTCCGGTCCTTTCCTGCAAAATCTTTTCAAAATGCAGGGCTACTGATTTTTGGCTTTCATCATTTTTGGCTTCCTCAATGGGATTCCATTGATTCGTAACTTTATCTCCATCAGGATGGGCAACCACTGTACCCTTATCATTAATTATATAGCCATACCCTTCATTGCCATAAATAACATCCTGCAGAATTTCACTTAGAGTATTCCCTTCCCTGCGGCCTATCAAAGCCCCTACGACTTTGCCATCTTTCATTATGGGAGTAGCATACATAAATACAATCTCATTGGTTACACGGCTGATCAGCAAATCAGAGACATTGGTCTCTCCACTCAAGGCTTTTTTTATGTAGTCTCTATCCCCTAATTGGCTGGTTGCCCCACTTGAATAATAGGCAGTGCCGTCAGGCTCAACAACCGCAATATCAGCAAAGTTAGTCTTTTCCAATTGTCTTTGCAGAACGGGCTGTTGTATTTCCCAATTCATGCTTTGAATATATTCCATTAATGCTATCGTTTCCAGGGTCTTTTTTTGAGTTTCGATTCGACTCTCAATTAATTTCGCAGTTTCATGGGATATTAAGCTCAGTGCTTCTTCCGCTTCTGTCTTAAGGGAAATACTTGCTCTATGCAGGAAGACAGTCTCCATAGTAACGGTCGACATCAGAATTAATATAGAAAAATAAACTATTAGTTTTGTTTTAATGCTTTTCATTGTTTCCTCCTGTCTTTAGATGCCTATAGTGTTAAAAATTTTAACTGTTTAATCCTTACTTTTGCTAACTACAAAATCTTCATTTACAAAATTTTACTGCTTCATTTTTGTTTCAAATAATTTGTTATCCGCCAGTTATATTAATTCATGGCATTCCAGGCCAGCATTCTTTACTGCAATTAAGTCATAAGGAATTTTAATTTTGCTGGTGTGGCTTCAGCTTCTTTAATCACCTCACAATTGCCTTTCTCACTCTTTCCACCAATTTATGGAGTTCTTTTTTCATCGTTCACTCCATTCAAAATAATTTTTAGCGTATTTATTCATAATGTCGCCAAGCTTGTTAAAAAAATATCAATCATATATCGTCATTATGTATTTTATATTCTTAAAGCCATCTTATCTACTGTGATAATAGACAGATAATTATTACTTTTATGATTTATACACCTTGATCTTTCTCGTTATAAAGGAACGAATACATGCTAATACTTGTTATTACATCCATAACTGTGTTTTCTATTTACGAATAGGGCTAAATAGTATTATGGTATACTCCCTAATTCTGCAGTTTTTTCTAAGAACATATATAAGGTAGATTATTACATATGGGTATATTATACCATTCGGCAGCATATTTCACAACGCTCTAAAAAATGATATTTCTTTACAAAATAATGTAATAAAACAAAAAGCACCCTATTCAGGTGCCTTCTGTCCCCTGTTCATTCTTGATGATTGAAGGATATTTACTTTTGTTTTATATGGAGTTTAATAATATATCCCTTTTTAAAACCTATTATGATGCATTCTATTTAAATTCCTTAATTTCCTTCAAATACTCCTTAAACTGTGTATTAAATTGCTCTTTCATAGGAGTCTTATTATTAAACAATACAATATGAAATTCGTATTGTTTTTTTTCTGTGTCATACTTTGAATACCCCATTACCCCCTGCGGATAATCCTCACATTGGTAAGGAACAATGGATACCCTGAGCGGAATTGTCAGATCGGCTTTGTCCAGTATTGGAATGATACTGTCTCTTACTGTTTCAACATTAAAATCATATTCCTTTTCAGAAGTATTTCCATAATTAACTTCCTTTGTACCCACTATTCTCTTTAATACTTCTTTATCAGACTTTGTATACATGTCAATGACATAGTTATCCCCTTTGGCAGGTATAACAAAGCCTTCTTTTATTAACATTCTGTAAGCCTCTTCAGATTTCCTTTCCCTCTCTTTTTGTTCTTCTAATATTCTCTCTTTGACCTTATCCGGGTCATACTTATCAATAAAATCCTGCTTTTGTTTTTCCGTAAGTTGCGGTGGGGTAAATTCAACATAAGTTCCGTCAGGATATACTCTCTCTAAAACAAAATCATCTGCTTGTCTGATAATCTCTCCATATTCTACTTTGCCGTCTTCTCCATAATAAATCGCGTAATAAACAGTCTTTTCAGGACCTAAAATATGTTCTCTTCCCATATGAGGGTATTCGTAAGAGACAAACTCCTTAAGTTTAACAGTAATATCTAAATTGCTGTTATTACCATTATCAATTATAATTTTTCCATAATCCTCATCTGCCCCGGTTCCATCTGAACCGTCGTAATTTGCAGCATCGTTTTCTGAATTTAATTTCTCAGGCAGTTCAGGTACTTTTCTTTGGTCTTTTTCAAGGAACCTGATAATAATTGTACTGGCTTCCGCTCTTGTAGCATTTTTGTCAAAGCCTAAACTACCATCCGGAAGTCCTGTTATAATTCCGGAAGTAAATACTTTTAAGGCAATTTCCTGTAAGTCAGGTTCGATGTCCGAGTAATCAGTAATCATGGATGCATATTCTGTGTAGTTCTCCGGAACATCCAGGCTAAGCCCTTTCTCCTCAGCTCTTGTTCCCATACCCGCTCTTACAATCATCCTTGCCATTTCTCCCCGGGTTATGTACCTTTCATAATCATCAAACTCGCCATCTTTAATAATTCCTAATTCACCGGCTTTATTTATGTAACCTTCCGCCCAATACCTGCCTTTTACTAAGCTAATCTTATAATCAAGGGCTGAAACCAGTATCTTTGTAAATTCTGACACTCTAATATTATTATGCGGTTTGAAAGTTCCGTCAGTGTATCCTGCTACATGTCCTTTCTCCACTAACTTTGACACTGTGTTATAGAACCAGTCCGTCTCCTTAACGTCAAAAAACATTTGTTTTGCATATGCTTGTCCGGCAAGTGCATTAATTGGAATACTGATAAAAAGTATTGCTGCTAATAAAAAGTGCATTAACCTTTTCATAATTTGAGTGCCTCCTCTGTCTTGATTTTCAGTGCCATTTTTAGTGCCATTTAAAGAAAGACAATTTCAGCTGAATTTTTTATGTACAAAATTTATACATTATTCTATAAAATATTCACTGTTATTTCAACATAACTCACCGGTCTGTGTTTGATTTGCATTAATGTTACATTATCAAAATAACTTGTTGTGCCAGGCAATGAGATAACATCTAAATACCGGCACAACAAGTTAAATTATAATACCTTCAATTAATTACAATCCCTTCAATTTATCCAGTATCTCCCGGTATTCCCTGTCCAGGTCTTCCACATTGTCATCCTTTGAGGGCATACTCAGTCTGCCAAGAATTTCTGCCAGGCGGGTTTGAAGAATCATTTTGTCATAGGGCTTGTCGTCATGCAGAGGTATAACTTCTTTTTTCATTTTATACTCTTTATACTCCTCCAGTGTTCCCTCAAAACATTCCATTCTGTGGTTTTCGATGGATATAATGTTGTCCGCCACATTGCTAACAAATCTCCTGTCGTGAGAAACAAATACCACAGTACCCGCATAATTTAAAAGCGCCTCCTCTACCGCTTCCATGGAATATATATCAAGATAGTTGGTGGGTTCATCCAGAACCAGTACATTAAAATCGCTGACAATTATTTTTGCCAGAGCTGCCTTCACTTTTTCGCCCCCGCTTAGCAGCGAAATGTCTTTTATGAGATCTTCCCTCTTGAAAAGAAGCCTTGCCAGCAGAGTTCTCACAAATGTCTCATCATACAGGCTGTCTTTCATTACATTTTGAAGCAGTGTCATATTGTCTTCGAGAATACTTATATCCTGGCTGAAATATCCTACCTTTGCGCTCATTGCCCTATTTATTGCCGGGTCACCATTTACAATCATCCTGACAAGGGTGGTCTTTCCACTGCCATTTGGACCAATTATGGCTGTCTTGCTATTATTATAAATCTTAAACTTTGCATCCTTGAAAATAATCTTGTCTCCGAAGCTTTTATTCAGTTTGTCTGAACTGAATACCACCCTGCAGTGGAGCTGTCCTCCCTTTTGCAAGTCAACATTTACCTGAGGCAGTTCTTTAGGTTTTTCCTTTACTTCAAGCTTTTCAATTCTGGTCCTGACAGCCTTTATCTGCCTGTTCAATTTAGCTTTTACATTTTCTCCGTCCATTTTATGCAGTCTTGCTTCTGAGTTGCCCATTCTTTTCGGAGGCCTTTTAATACCCGCTACCTTGCGTTTTTTCTGTTCTATTACCGTTTCCAGCCTGCTCTTTTCTTCCCTGTACTGTTTGTATTCAAATAAAGCCCGTTCCCTTTCCTGCTCCTTCAGCACTTTATATTTTGAATAATTGCCTTTATAAAGGCGTATTTTACCATTCTCAATCTCAAGTATTGAATTGCAGACTTCATCCAAAAATGCTCTGTCGTGAGATACAACAAGTACAGCTCCGTTAAAATTTTTCAGCTCCCTTTGCAGTAGCTCAGTTCCCTCACTGTCAAGATTGCTTGTAGGTTCATCCGCTATAATCAGTGCATTATCCTTGCTAAAAGCCCTGGCTATCTTCAGCCGGGTGACCTCCCCGCCGCTCAAAGCTTCGCTGCCTAAATTATTTACACCAAGCCTGCTGGCAGCATGCCCGTCTATGTCTTCCTTTTTTTCATAATCAGAATAAGTTCCAATCTGCGTTATATAGGAATAGGTTCCATAAATCTTTGCTGTTCCCTCATCAGGTATAGTTCTATTGGTCAGAATATTAAGGAATGTGGTTTTCCCTGACCCATTAACTCCGACAATACCAATCCTGTCATTTTTGTATAATTTGAAATCATCAACTTTCAATATCAGTCTGTCACCATAATACTTTCTGATCATATTCATTTGTGCCAATAGCATAAAAAATCCCTCCAAACCTGCAGCTGGAGAGAATTTGTTGAGCAATCCTTATCAAATAAAACTTTCTATTAATTACTTTCTGTATACTTATACAATTAAGCACCATTTATCAATCAAGGTCTTTGTTCCTTTATGATTTCTGTCCTCTTGACCATGAATTCGGCTGACATGACATTCGTGGATATACGCCAGACTATATCAAAAAATATTTCGTCAGTATTTAAATATACAGATTTAAGGTTTATAGCTAAATTAATTTACAGCACTAGTTTTATATTTATAATAGAAAGTATTTATTAAAGGAAACAACTATCCACTCCAGCTTAAAACATAAAAAACAGATATAAATATTGTGTTTTAACCGGATAAAAATGGATTAGTTCTTCATTGCTCCTTTAATACCTTCCTTTCATAATTGTAACGTGTCAGCCTTTACATTCTATAAGTCTATCATTGCCCATCAGCTTTGTAAAGGGGGAAAAACATCAGGATGCATTAATATTATATGTTAATATATGTTCTTAAATACTAACCTTGATACATATTTAATATATGAAAAGGGCAGCACAGTAAAGAGTCATATTTAGTACTTTGAATAAATCTTCTGAAAACAAAATTTAATCATCAGCTGTACCCGACGGTTCATTTATTACAGTGTCAAGAGATAAAGGTATACCGAAATCCGGAACAGTTCCATTCCAGAAAAACCTTTGTGCCCTGACGGTCCTTTCCGACCAGTCATGTATAGGATTTCCACTGGAGTATGCATGATATAATATCCAACTCTCAGTGTTGTCCGGAGATTGGACAAATGATGCATGTCCCACACCAAAAACACCGGTTGCACTGTTTTTTTGAAATACAGGAGCATCCGTTTTTTTGACCCATTTTGACGGGTCCATAATATCATTGGCTGATGTGCCGTTAAAAGTTATCATTCCCAGACAATATTCATTTGTCGAACAGTGGCTTGCAGAATAAATAATATGAACAACTCCATCCTTTTTAAGAATCTGCGGCCCTTCATTTACAGTTGGCCCGCCCGGATATGTAACCTTTTCCCACGGCTCTGCCGGTTCGGACAACAGGACCCTGTCCCCGTCTATTGTATATGGATTGCTCATAACAGCAATATAAAGGTTTTGCTGTTCATTTTCAAATCCAGGCCAACCCGACCATATAAAGTATAAGTTGCCGTCATACTCCAATACTGTACCATCAATAGCCCATCTATCGGTTAGAGGCGTCAATTGCCCTTTGAATGTATAAGCCCCCTGGGGATCTTGAGAATTGCTTTCAAGTACATACATTCGGTGGTTGTAATTGTCTCCGTCATCTGCTGCAAAATAGATATACCATTTTCCCTGTAAGTAATGTAATTCAGGTGCCCAAATCTCTTTACTGTAAACAGCTTGTTCGGCATCTGCCGGATCAGGTTCAAATACTTTCACCATTTTGGCAGTTCCTATATCCTGAAGCCTTTTTGTCTTTGAAATGCCTATAGCAGTTCCATCCAGGCTTCTGCAGTAATAGTAAAAGCCGTCTTTATAAATCACCCATGGGTCAGCGGATCCATGACTTCCTCCCGTCACAATAGGATTTGTAAATGTATTCGTACATTTAATCATTGCGTATTTGCCCCTTTCTTAATATTCGCTATTTTCTTAATAGAATGAGATGCTGAAGGATAACTTTATAAGCCTCAATTTTTAGTTGACAATAACGCTGCTTTGCTTAAGGTTCAAAATACGGAAAAGCAGCTATCCTGAGCTTTGCTGCCCCATAAGGTATCAACTCTATTTCTTCATCAACCCCTTCATCAACTCCATCACATTGAACAGGACTAAAAGGCAGGTCTCCCGCAGAGTTTTTCTCCAGTTTCCAGTCTTCAAGCCTTCGCCCCCTTCCCCTCAGCATAAGCGGTGGAAGTTCAGAATTAAACGGTTGATATAATACTTCATTTTTTATAATAGTAAAAGAACTGCCGGGACACTCAGTATCAAGCTTTAATGCGTAATTCCAGGGAGTCGTGGGATATACCTCCCAGTCGGAAACCGGCCCTATTTTTCTCAATTCCCTCCACTGCTCTCCAATTTTAAGCGCAAATATCAAAGGTCCCAACTCAACAGATTTCGAATTATGGTACCATGAATTTACCTTAATTTCCATTGGTAAAACCAATCTTACAGTGTCACGTTCTTTCCATGTTCGTCTTAAAACCACATAGCCACTCTCAATACTATATTCGCAATTTTCTCCGTTAACACTGACAGATGCATTATCACACCATGAGGGTATTCTCAGTTTTAATGGAAAGAAAACATCCTTTTCAGCCGATACTGTAAAAACTATTGTATCATCAAAGGGATAATTTGTTTCTTCATCAATTTTAACACTAACATTATCTGCCACCTTGGCATTCACACAGCTTGGCGCATATACAACAGCAGCCAGGCCGTTGTCATTGGTAGCCATCCAAAGAGTTTTTACAAACTTGGGCCAACCCTGGTGCATATTAGCCAGGCAGCATCCGAAATGCGGTTCAAGTCCGAATAAATTAGCTTCATCATTATTATTGTACCAGTTCCTTTCTGCTTTTGATACCAATACCTGATTGACCTGCTGAACGTATTGATGCGCCCAAAAGTCACTTGTTATGGTTGCCGGCAAGGCATTATATGCAACTCTTTCAAGTATATCCGCAAACTGAACGTCATTAAAAACCTCCAATAGCACCTGTAGTGTGAACATATATTCAACAACCGAACAAAGCTCGGTCCCCTGAGTTGGATTTGTGCCGTTCAGATGTTCATCACCGGAGAACATTCCCGTAACCTGGCCATGGCATTCCTTTAGGCTCATGATCCCTTTGTACACCGCTTCTTTATGCTTAATATCCCCGGATAGTTGGTAATATAGCCCCGGTTCTTTTAAAGCCATGGCAGTATTAACAACATGGGTTGCATGGTACTGGGTAATGTACTGTTCTGCCTTTTCAAACCCCTCAAATTTATAATAAAAGCCGGTTGGTCTCCTGAATGGGAAATCCGTAAATATGTCCGTCCAATTCTTTGCCTGTTTAAAAATGACTTCCGCCAAATCAATAAGCCATTTCTCACCTACCCTGTTATATAGCCAGAATATGCTGTAGACAAGTTCCCCGCCTCTTGCTTCGCCCCATGAAAACAGTGGGCTTTTTTTAATGTTTTCCTTTATAAAAGCAAAATATTTGGTCATTAACCTTATTACTCTTTCATCTCCGGTGAGCTCGAAATACTGGATCAGTACTTTTAGCATAACCATTCTCGGCCACCAGTCACTATTTGTTACAGGGCCAAAATTCCCGTCTTCGTTCTGGCTCTCAATTGCCCATTCTATCCACTTTTGGGCTTTTTCTTTTAAAACCGTGTCATCAATTAAATAAGCCAATGGCAGTAACCCGTCAAGATAGTAAGGTCCTCTTTCCCAGTTTTCTCCCGTTCCTCCCAGCCACCCGCTGTAACTGCCAACAGAGTCCCAGAATTCTTCCAGATGTCCGGTCAAGCCCTGTGACTGCAATTTAAGCTGGTTGAGCAACCACCCATTGGGTTTGACTGCTCCCAACGGTAAAGTAAATTGCCGGCTTTCTATAAGAGGTTCAATATTGGATATATAGTTTGCATTTTTCATTACAACGCCTCCCTTGTGGAGTCCTCTATCCATATTTTTTTCTTGTTTGACATAGAATTATGGCTATAGAAACATTTGTGCATAAAGCTTTGCATCCTCAATAATCTCCTCAACTTTTTCAGGAGCATTTTCAATAGTGCCGTTTACAATCGTAACTGTGGGAATAATCCCTTTCCTTAGCGGGACTCTTTGTGTCTTTTTGTTGTATCCCCATTCGAAAACTCCTGTTGAACCACGGCTCGGATCTCCTGTGCCAAGATGTCCAAAGCAACGGTTGTACTTATCAAAGAGCGGAGCATAAGGGCCATCACTCCAAACCGTGTCTCCTGATGGGACCAACGCCGGTTGAGTTAAAGGCATTGACAGGCTTATGGCATCATACCAGCCTTCACCTGATATCAATACATCGGGATTATTTTCTCTGATGCGTCTTGCTATATCAATAGTGGCTTTATAAGTATCATATCTTGGATCATTAACATATACAGCGGCTAAATCCAAAAATACTGCATCAAACCCAAATCTATCAATGAGGCTGATGATTTGTCCGACCAGCCTGTCCTGCCATAAAGGCGCCCCCGGATTAAGAGGTAATCCGCAGTTGTGGTCATAATGCCTTGATGTGTCCCAGTCACATGAACCCCATATCTGCTTGAATCCTCCGGCAGATGTGTATATTGAAGGCTCACCCCACTCGCTGAAACCTTCCGTCCTGGGGTTTGCTCCATTGATCATGAACATTGGCATCACGTGGATGCCCAGATTCTTTGCCCCATCTATCAGTTTTTTAAAGCCTTCTTCACCGCCCATCCTCGGATCCGGCCTATAATCTCCATATTGCCAGTAATATCTGCCTTCCCATCCCGGTAGATAAGCCAATACCCTTTCAGGGTCTATCCTTTTGCTTATCCATATCAAATTTTTAAGCACCCGCTCATAATCATTAAATATGTATCCGGTCCAATGTTGGCAGTGGACAGAAGCTACCAGAGAGATGTTCCTTGCCCATTGCGGTACGTCCGGCCTCTTCTCCCAGGGCAGGAGTCCGTATGTCTTCTCTATAAACATCGCCTGTGAGGACATGATTTCTTCATAATCCCATCCCTTGCCGATTTCCCATACAGGCACATCTATGGAATTCTTAAAGTCTATGGCCCGTTCCTCAAAAATCAGCTCTATATCAAAACAGTCACCGCTATTAAGCACTACAAAGGTCTTCGGTCTTACCACATTATCAAGGGATCGGAAATATGTAAAATTATTCTGGCTGTGCTTAATAACAAGCAATGGAGTATAAAGCCCGTCAAATCCGTTTGGATATCTCATCAATAATCCTTCTTCAGTGATTTCCTTCTCCTTACGGGCACCTTCAGCTGTCCTCAGGCCCACCGCTGCTCCCTTGCTTATACCTCTTAAAAGCAGCTTGACACACCTTACGGTTTCACTAGGATGACTTGCATATATTTTTATTTGAGTTGCCTCTGCCGTTTTTTCAGCTCTTATTCTTACTTTTCCCTCACATTTCTCCTGTCCGCCTGCCCAGGCAAGCCTGTGGCATTCGGCATTGAATGAATCACCACCGCTGCTTGTTGATATGCTGTTTTCATCAAGCAGGTAGCTGTTTTCATGGGTAAAAACCATAACAGAAAAGGTTAAGCCGTTGAACTTAAAAACCGCATTTTTTGCTTCATAACTTAAATGGTGCAATTTCATCTTAATTCCTCCGATATATATTTATCAACTCATGCCTTAATTCCCGTCAGTGAAACAGCCTGAATAAAGAATTTCTGTGAAAACAGGTACATAATGATAATTGGGAGAATTGCGACAGTAGATGCAGCCATCAACAATTCCCATTGAACAGTATAGACCCCCCGGAAAGCTGAAATAATCAGTGGCACAGTGAACTTTGTATCGGTATTTAAGAAAATCAGTGCGCCCAAGTAGTTGTTCCAGTTCCAGATAAACGTGAACAAACCCAAAGTGACGATGATAGGCTTACAAAGGGGAAGCATAACCTGCCAGTAAATCCGAAAATAATTGCAACCGTCTATTTTGGCTGCCTCCACATAGTCAGAAGGCAGATTGATCATAAACTGTCTGATCATAAATACACCATAAGCGTTTGTGAGAACCGTCGGAACAATCAGCGGCAAATGTGTATCTATCCAGCCAAGTCTTGCAAACACTATATAAAGTGGTATCAATGTCACCTGTCCGGGAATCATCATAGTTCCCAATAAAATGCCAAACAATAATCCTCTAAACCGGAATCTCATTTTCGCAAAAGCGAAGGCAGCCAACGAACTGGTAAACAACGTTCCAAAGGTCGCAAGCAGGGTTACCTTAATGCTGTTTAAATAAGCCTGGCCCATGGGCATCAATCTGAAAACGTCAGCAAAGTTCGAAAACTTGAACGATGTTGGATAAACTTTTGGTGGAAATTCAATTACATTGTTCGATGACTTTAAGGCTGTCAGCACCATCCAGTAGAAAGGAAAGATGCAGAAAACAGCAAATATTATTAAGACGGCCTGAATCAGATACTTATTTATACGGTTTTTCTTATTCATTCGTATGCACCCACTTTCCAGATAAACGGAATTGTACAATAGTAACCAATACTACAAGCATAAACAATACTACACTGACAACAGCAGCTTCACCCATCCTGAAGAATTTGAATGCCAGGTCATATATATACATAACAATGGTATATGTTGAATATTCCGGTCCTCCCTCTGTTAATACCATAGGCTCCTGGAAAGTATTTAAAGCTCCTATGGTCATTGTAATTATGACAAAGAAGGTGGTGGTGGAAAGCAAGGGAAGAGTTATCCTGAAAAATTTTTGCACCGTATTTGCTCCATCTATATCCGCTGCCTCATAGTATTCTTTTGGGATAGATTTAAGTCCTGCCAAAAAAATCAAATAGTAGTATCCCAATCCCTGCCATGTACTCATAAGTATAACTGCAACCCTTGCCCAGGCATTGTCAATTAACCAGCCCGGACCTTCAATACCCAACATGCCAAGGGCAAAATTAATGATTCCCAAATCGGGTGCAAACATCCAGTACCATACGAGGACAATTGCTACAGAGGATGTAGCCATAGGAAGAAAATAAGTAGCTTTATAAAATCCCAACCCTTTGATTTCTCTGTTTGTCAAAAGCGCAAGGCAAAGTGAAACTATCGTTGTAACAGGAATGATGCCCAGAGCGAATATAAGAGTATTAATAAGCGATTTACCGATTCTTTCATCTTTGAACACAGATACGAAGTTGCTAAGACCCGTAAAATTTATCTCTCCGATTAGATCCCAGCTCGTAAAGCACAGGACAAAACACACAATTACCGGAATCAACACAAAACAAATCAATCCTAAATATTGAGGCATAATAAAAAGGTACGCCATCCATTGTTCATAACGCGCTTGCTTGTTCTTTTTTTTGCTTTTCAAGTAATACCCTCCCTCAACAAACCGCTATTTCCTTCATGATTCAGTTATACCAAATGAAAAAACAATCAGAAACGCACCTAAATTATGAAATGTTCACTTTTATTATGTATTTATTTAAGATCAATTTTAGGGAATATAACCTTGACAGTTGTTCCCTCTCCCGCTTTACTGGTAATATATAACCCTGATGGCTCACCAAATTCCAGAACCAGCCTTTGATGTATGTTTTCCAGCCCAATGCCTGTTAATTTTTCTTTAAATTCTACAGAACTTGCAAGTTTTCCTGATATCTCGTCCAAAACATTGCTTTCCATCCCGGCTCCGTTATCCGTGATTTCTATGTTAATCCAATTGTCATCTGAAAAAACCCGGATTTGTATTTCATAATTTTTTTTAGCTCCCTGAAAAGCATGGACAAAACTGTTTTCAACAATAGGTTGAATCGTGAACTTAAGTATACCTAAGTTCAGTAAATCCTCTTCTACATTATAGGTTACATTGACAGGTATGTCATACCGGTATGTCATAATACGAATATATGATTTTACATAGTTAATCTCATCACGTATTGTAATAAACCGCTCTTTATTGTTTGCGCTTGTCCTCAGCAAATCTATCAGAGAAGCAACCATGTCAATAATAACGTCGGTTTTGCCCATCCTGGCCAGGGAAATGGTGCAATTTAGTGTATTATATAAAAAATGAGGCATAATTTGAGCCTGTAAAGCTCTTATCTCCAATTCTGCCTTTTTCCTTTGACTGGCTTTGATATCCTCGATCATTGTCTTGACCTGCTTAATCAGATAATTATATGCCCTTACCAGCTTTCCGAATTCATCCCTGCTTTTAACCTGTACTTCCAGGTCCAAATTCCCTTCTTCTATTTTATCCATGGCTACAATCAATTTGTGTATAGGGCTATATAGAATAAAGAAAAGGAATAGAGCTGCAAAAACTGAGAAAACTGCAAACAGGGCCGCGACCAGCCAGGTAATTCTCGAAACCCTGTCAACTCCCTGCAAAATGCGTGACTTAGGGGCTACGTAATATATCCTCCAGTTATTCACGTTTGATGTTGTATATGTAACAAGAAAAGGAGTGCCGGCAACTTCCATCTCAAAGTTGCCGGTGAATCTCTCCATATCAGTTTTTAAAAGTTGTCTTTCCATTTCAGCACTATTCCGTGACATGTTATTCCGGTAGATGATTTGCTTTTTTCCGTCAGTAACAAACAAAAACTCATCTTCGGAGTAATCGGATACCCGAACACTTGTAAAAAGGTTGTCAACTGTCAGGTCAATAACCAATACTCCGAGAACCCGGTCATTATAGCTGTTAATAATACCTTTAGATATAGTTAACTTGAAACGGTTATTTGAATGCTCGGGTGATAGATCCCAAATAATTCTCTCAGCGTTGCCAATGGATTTTTTATACACAGGATTTTGCATATAATTCTCGGTATAACTCAGGTTTAATGCTCCCCGGTAAATGGGCAAGCCATCTTCCTTTGGTATGATATAAATGCCATCTATTACCTGATAAAGATTTAAAAAATTATCCAGTTTTTCTGCAATTTCAGATGTAAGCCTATATTTATCATCTTCATGATAGTTTCTTGAGTTGACCGTTTCAAGGTAATCTATTGTTTTAACATTAGTACATATATTCAGCAGAGCGCCTTCAATGTCTCCAAAAAGCCTGTCTATGCTTTCTGTCTTGTTAATAGCTATTGAGGTGGAATACTGGGTGTTTTTTTCGATTAAAATATCAGAAGCATTGTAACGAAATATTAAAATTACAGTAATTACAGGTAAAACCGATGCTATTAAAAAGTAGACAATGAGTTTATATTTCAGGCTCATATAGCTGATCTCCTATTTTTATACTCCATTGGACTGCATCCGGTAAACTTTTTAAACAGCTTGCAGAAATATCTCTCATTGTTTATACCAACCTCATAAGAAGCTTCTTTTACATGATAGTTTTTTTCCGCTATGAGAAGTTTTGCTTCATTAATTCTCAGTTTATTTACGTAGTCGGTAAAGTTCTCTCCTGTTTCCTGCTTGAACAGCATACACAGATGGTTTTTGCTCAAGTTTACATATTCAGCAAGTTCAGCCAGAGTAATATTTTTTTTATAATTCTTTTGAATGTATTTAATAGCATTGCTGATTTCTGTCTTGGTAACATCAGGGACGCTTTGCTCAGAACGTTCGAAATACCTCTTTAATATTTCTTTCAGTTTATCTTCAATCTCATATAACGTTATAAACTTGCTATCCAGCTCATACAGCAAATTATTCAGCAAAGTCAAAACGTCAGTATTATAATGATGGAAACCCCGGATTACTTTGATTATACGCTGTAATAAAAGCTTAAGTTCACTTACAACAATATCAGGGTGGTATTTTTGATTACAGAAGTCAAGAACAAGAGAATGAACAGCATCATTAAATTCTTCACAACCAGCCCTTTTAACGGCATTTATAATTCTGTTTTCCAATTCCTCCAGTTTTTTATCATCCAGTTCCTTCCTGAAAGGATAACTATTCTGATTCAAATGCATACTGTCAGTTCCTGTGTAAAAATACAACTTCGAAGCATTGCGCATTTCTGATATTTCACTTGATAAAGACTTCAAGTGTATGCAGTTATAACTGTAAACAATTATATTCTTTGTGCACCGTAAACAGTCCGACAGCTTTTTTACTATATCTCTTATCTCATTTTGCATGAATAAATAACTTTTCTCATTGAAGTGAACAAGAAATGCCATCTCTTCATCAAGAATTATATTGTAGTGTGTAACATTTTGAAAAACACTGTTGAAATCAATTGCGTTTATTTCTGTCTGGGGCTCAAGCTGAACATATATAGTCAAAAAGTCCCATCCCGGAAGCTCAATTTCCAGTTCTTCAGCTTTTTTCACTGCAAATTCCGGCACATAACATCCATTGATAAGTTCCTTAAAGAAATGTTTTTGATTCTTCCTTTTTTCCTGGTAAGCCACCTTCATCAAATATGATTTTTCTTTATTCTCTTTTCTGGCTTTTTCCACTTCAGACGCAGCACTGTTGAGAATTGTGAGCAATGAGGAATCGTTGATCTGATACTTCAAAAAATAATCCAACGCCCCATATTTCATGGCATCTTTTACATATGAAAAGTCATCGTAATTGCTCATCACAATTATCTGAGTCTCTTGACTTTCTCTTTTTACTGCTTTAATCAATTCAACCCCGTTCATAACCGGCATGTAGATATCCGTAAAAATTATGTCAACATGGGTTGAGTGAATAATTTCCAGAGCCTCCATGCCATTTGCTGCATCAGCAATCAGTTCATATCCGTTTGATTCCCAGTTTATTAAATGCTTTATATCTTCCCTTATAATCCTGTCATCATCGACAATAAGAACTTTCACAGCTGCTCCTCCCATATGGATACAGTAACACAACAAAAGCCCGCCGGCACTAACCAATGCTAATATTATACCACTAATATTCTGCCAAAAGAATAACAATATTGAAGCAGATAGGCCCTATCTGCTTCAATATTGCATATAATACCGTTCTGAGCTACTTCTTGGTAACTTCACCAAGGTATGTTTCAAGTTCATTTATTGTATCGGCCGTTGTCTTCTTGCCCACCATCCAGGATTCAAGAATAGAACCGGCTTTTTGTGAAACTTCATTATAATTAGTGTTGTAAGGCATTGCCATAATATGATCCAAAGCCTGGATGAAGGATTGTTTGTCAGTTTCATCAAATATTGAACCAATCAGTTCATCTTGCAGACTGTCCAAGGTTTTGCGATTTACAGGAACACCGCCGGTACCGGTTTTCGCCAGCGCGTTAAAGCCTTCTTCACTAAATATAGCCTTCAGTGCCTCCCATGATTCTTTTTCATGCTTTCCGCCTTTCCACATTACAAAATTGTCGATAAATCCTGCTGATTTTGCTTTTCCTTGTATAACAGGCGTTGCCGCGATTCCAACCCTGAAATCCGTGATTTCTCTTACAGTTTGCTGCCACCATGTTCCTTCATTACACATTGCCACTCTGCCTGCTCTAAACATGTCCATTCCACCCATGATTTTCGTATCAACCGGTGTGGGCATTGAATGGTCTACTGTCAACATTGTGTTAAATAAATCAAACACTTTTTTGTGAGCATCAGTAATTTGATATGTGCCATCGGCCTTGTAAATATGTTCTCCGGCAATTGGACCAATTGCGAATATATCAGCATTGCCATAGTAACCAAACTTTTTGTTGGCACCCTCACCCTCGGTAAATAATTTTGCATATTCTACCAATTGCTCAAAGGTTATAGGATTATTCCAATCTGATGACGGATAAGGTATTCCTTTTTCATCAAACATGTCCTTATTATAGTATAGTAGGAACTGATAAACACCTGAAGGAAGCCCATATATTTTTCCATCCTGTTTTCCGGCATTATTAAAGGTCTCTTCGAAGAACTCCGACATGTCAATTTCATTTATATATGGTGTTAATTCAACCACCTGGTTTTTGCTTATGACCTGAGGCATTAAAGATTCTGCAATTCTTCCGATATCAGGAATGTTGCCGCCGGCTATCTGGGCGGTAATCTTCTGATAGTACTCATCCCAACTGGAAGTATTAATTTTTTGGATTTTGATAGTGATGTTTTTATCCTTAAGCTTTGCATTGGCAGCATCTGTCATTGCCTGCCAACCTTCAAGTTCATTAGCTGCGCCCTGCATGGCCCAGATAATCTCTACAGGTGATTGAGGAGTTGCATCCTGGGATGTCTTTTCATTATTTGCAGCTGTACTGTTATCTGATTGTGATTGATCAGTTTGTGTTTCAGTTGATTTCTTGTCACTACCTCCTGAACAAGCAATCAGTGAAACTGACATAATAAGTACCATCAGCCAAATTAGAGCTTTTCTCCCAAATTTCATTTTTCATGCCCCTTTCATATTAATTATAACACATACTACTTGTTAGATAATTTCTATGTTTTCATTATAGCAGCGGCAAAATTTATCAGGTATGATACAAAATTATGAATTCGTACATTAAATTCCGATGTGTAAATTTTGAATAGTCAATAACATAATTGCAAAAACACAGCGAGCAAAACGGTAGGAACGCATTTAATAAAATGCGGCAGAATAGATTGTGGCAAAATATTTATATAGTAACTTCCGTTTATATTTATACGGCATCTTATTTAAGATACTGCATAGTTAAAATAAAAAATGGAACCATAATATGCTTTTTGGTTCCATATATAATATCTATTCTTTCACCTGAAGTAAACTCTATTGGATTGTCAGGGCAGCATCCATTGTTGGCGGATATCTGACTTTAGCTTTACTTGTATTAATTAAAAAATTATTAAAAACTCTGAAATTATTGTATGTCTATTCTTCTGCCCTTACCTTTCGAAGGCTCAGCCTTCGGAACTGTAATTGACAATATACCATCCTTGTATTCAGCTTTTGCCTTATCTGATTTTACCTCTACAGGAAGCGGGATAGTTCTTGAAAAGTTTCCATAGTATCGTTCAGTTCTGTAGACATCTTCGTCCTTAAACTCGTTTTCTCTTCTTGTCTGGCCCGAAATTTTTACCGAACCTTCATCAATAAATACATTCAAATCTTCCTTTGCAACTCCGGGTATCTCAGCTTTTACTATTACATCACTTTCTGTCTGGTATACATCCACTCTTGGAGTTGATACACCTCCAAATATCTTCGATGGAAAGTCGAGCCAGCCGCTCATTTCTCCTCCAATATTATCCATATCTCTGAAAGGATTCCATGGTACAAGACCCACATCCATTCCTCCTTTGTTGTTTATCAATATTAGTAGTTTATCAATAGTATTTTTTGAAGCTAACGCTTTTTTTATTACTTTTTCAACTTCTCATCTTCTGTAAAAATTTCAGTCAGGTTTGAGATGGCACACATTACTGCGATTTTTCATTTTTCAAGACAACTTTATATTTTTTAATATTTTAATTTATTTCCTTTTCAAGCTCATAAATCTGTTTTTTTAACATTTCTATCTGCTGCCGGATATGTTCATTCTTTTTGTCATTAGATTCGATCAGTTGGCTCTGGGCAGCGGCTGTCAGTATAGTGGAACCAACATTAACTATAAAATTTCCAAGAGAATTTTGCTCGGCTGCATCCAACCCATCTATTAACAGCAAACCAAACAGCGCAGACAGCAACGCATACTGTTTTGGCGGAAGAGAAAAAAAGCCCTTTTCTTTCATACTGAAAATACTCCTTATAATTGAAATCTTTAATCAAAAGCAAGTAACATAAATGCTTCACAATTAAAGATTTAATTTAAGATATATTATGTTATGTATTATATGAAAATTATTTGAATATGTGCTTTTCGAATATGATTGGTAATACCGGCACGTACATAATACCTGAATGTACATAAAAAACAGGGCGAAAGCCATGTCAATCCAGACACGGTTTCGTCCCAATCTCGTAAAATGCATTGGGGGTTTATGTTATTACGCTAGCCTTAAATATTTCTACGCTAGCCTTAAAAACATCTTTTTTATTTCCTCAGTTCCCATAGGAACCGGATTATTCAGTATATTTGGGTGTTTGCACTTTTCTGCAAGGCTGTCAATATCCTTAATATCGATTCCCGCGTCAGCTAATGTGATTTTCATTCCCATGGCCTTTTTCATTTCCCTTATTCTTTTGCCCATAGCTGCCGCATTCTCAAACCCAATATCCTTCGCAAAGTCATTGACTCTTCCTCCTTCGGCCTCAGCATTAATTTCACAAAGCAGGTCGAGGGTAAATGCACAGGCTTCGCCATGTGGAATATGATAAGTATTTGTAAGCGGGAAGGAACAGGCATGTGATGCTGCTGTCTTCGGCAGTGTAAAAGCAAGGCCTGCAATAACCGATGCTTCACACATCTTTTCTCTTGCCACTACGTCATTTCCGTTGTTATATGCCGCCTCAAGATATTTAAATCCCAACCTGGCTGCATGCAAAGCCAGAGCGTCGCATATAGGCTGATGATTTTTGCTCCAGAACCCTTCCAGAGCATGAGATATAACGTCAAGTCCCGTTGACGCCGTAACCTTGGGAGGGACAGAATATGTCAGTTCGGGATCAATTATTGCTACCTTTGGATAAAGTTTTGAATTTGCAATGGGTGCTTTGATTCCTTTAGTCATGTCACTCAAAACCGAAACACAGGTAACCTCGCTGCCTGTACCTGCTGTTGTAGGTATCGCCACAAGAGGCAGCACCTCCTGAGTAAGTTTCTTTCCTCCGGTATGATACGCTTCAATGGTATCATCAGTCAAAGCAATGCCGCAGGCTGCTTTCGCACAGTCCATAGAGCTTCCGCCGCCAAGGGCAATTGCAAAATCAGCACTGCATTTTCTCATTATGTCAGCGCATCTGTTGACATCTTCAACGCGGGGATTAGGCGTAATATCCGAAAATACTTCCAGTATTCTTCCACCACTTGATTCACAAATTTTCTTTGCAAGGCCGTTCTGTGCAAAAAACGGGTCACATACCAGAACTCCACGGTTCCAGCCTTTATCCCCAAGCAGGCTTTCAATATTGCTGGCACCACCCGTTTTAAATATTATTTCGACAGGTTGTTCATATATCCATTCCAAACTTTACACCCTCCTTTTACAAAAGAATCAGCAAAAGTTTTTGATAAGCTTTTCGGCATCTTCCATTTCCATATCAGGATAGATAATATATATCCCGTTATTTCCATACCTTTTTATTAAACGCTTTGTAGCATCCACCCAATAGTCAGGGTTATACTCATCAACCAGTATCCATAATGATTTCCCTGCAGACCTGACCTTATCATAAACAGGATACCATTCCTCGCCCAGCCCATCGGCCTTTCCCGCTCCCGGCGTCCACTGAAGGGCATCAAGCTCATCTATTTCAAGAATAGCATCAAGATGGCGTATGGCATCAACACCATCAAGATGGTATAACGAATTATCAAGTTTCATACATTGTTTTTTAATAGAACCCTGTACAAATTCCCTGTACTGCTCCTCAGAAATTATTGCAGAAAAGTCACACTGAAGTTTTCCAACCTTTCCTTCAGACCATATGTGAAATCCATTATAGGTGCTTTCACCGGTGGGAGTCTTTACAAGGTCGTAGAACCTGTCATAGTATTCAAAATACAGATTGTCCAGATCTTCAACCAATTTCTTTATAACTTCCGGATTATCCATTATATCAAAACACAAATCCTCTGCACCACGCATCGAAGCAAGTATGTCAAGGTTCTCCACAATGTCAGGAATATCTACAAAGAAATCTTCACCAATTAACCGGCATGCTTCCTTAATGCTTTCATAATGCCGCTTAAACCATACAGAATTCTCATCAAAATCGAGCTTTGGATTGTCTCCCCAATCATCCACAAACTTCTCAAACCAAACAGAATCTTCACTGAAAATGGGCTTGCAGCCAAGGTAAGCCGCCATCGCACCAGGCCCCATAAAAATTCTGAAGTGCGGGAACCCTTCAGCCAGGAAAGCATGCTGACGGCAGTAATTCATGTAATTTGCAACTGTTTTTCCTGGGTGCAGCCACTTTTCCTCCATATTGGCATAGGGCTCAACTTCCTCAAGGGGCTCGACAGGTTCCTTTCTTCTGGCTACTATACGCATCATAGGGCGGTCCATGCTTTCACCCTTCCACCATGCATTCATACGCTGGCGTGTTTCCTGCCAGTTATCTTTATACTTCATATCCTAAATCCCCCAGTATTCTTTATCCTAATCCCTCAATCCATCAACTTTGTCAACAGCAGTTCACTATTAAGGAAACCGCTGTACAGCAAACATGGCGGTTAATTTATTTATGTCAGTTATACATTTTGGCAGTTATACATTTATAGCATTTAATATATTTTATCTTCCAGTGCCTCAAACTCTTTTTTGGCATTTTTCAGGAATTCCTGGCGCCATTCTTCAAGCCCCTGAGTAAACCCGGTCTCAAGGAAAATTTTGCTTATTTCTATGCCCATGTTTTCGGCAATTATCCAACCCCCCATGCAAAGAACATTGGAGTCATTGATTGCGCGGCACATACGGGCTGCATATAAGCTCTCCACGCAAGCTGCCCGGATACCTTTGTACTTGTTTGCCACCTGCGCCATACCCATTCCGGTTCCACATATCAATATTCCTCTGTCAGCCTTCCCTTCCTGTATCAGCTGAGCGGCTTCAGGCGCAACTTTAAAGAAAGGAACTCCAACATCCGGATTTGTTGTCCCTATTTCTATAAATTCATAATTATTCTCTTTAAGATATGCTTTAATTGCCTCTTTAAGGCTATAACCTGACTTGTCAGAACCAATTACTATTTTCATGATACAATATCCCCTTTAACCTTCATTTCTCTGTCATATTTTTTAGCTTTCTTTATCTAATCTTTAGCCTTCTTTGAATTTTTAGCTTTCTTTGTCTCATTTTTTAGCTTCTACAGCTTCCAGTGCTTTAGCTGCAACATTTTCAGCTGTAAGTCCAAACCTGATTTTAAGTTCCTCCAGCGTTCCTACCTCTCCAAAAATGTCCTCAACTCCAACACTCCTAAGAGGTACCTGGCATTTTTCACATATCACCTCTGCTACCGCACTGCGCAAACCGCCAATAATATTGTGATTTTCTGCGGTTACTATACATCCTGTTTTAGCAACCGATTTCAAAATTGTATCACTGTCAATGGGTTTAATTGTATGCACATTGATTATTTCCGCATTTATTCCCTTTTGCCTGAGAAGTTCCCCGGCTTTCAGCGATTCGCTTAACATTATGCCGGAAGCTGCAATTGTGACATCTTTTCCTTCCTGAATAACATCAGCCTTGAAGAGATCAAACTCATAATCATCATTAAAGATCTGCGGTTGGGCCTTACGAAAAAGCCTAATATAAACAGGGCCGTCGTATTCAACTATTTTAGGCATGGATTTTTTCAGTTGTACCGCATCAACAGGCTCGAATATTACCATTGAAGGTATTGAGCGAATGACACCTATATCCTCCATGCTCATATGCGTACCACCGTTTAACTCTGCTGATATTCCGGGGTCTGTGCCCACAATTTTAACATTTTGCTTTGCATATGCTATTGATATGGCTATCTGATCGCAAATTCTGCGTGTTGCAAAAGGACAGAAAGATGTTATAAACGGTATAAAGCCATAAGACGCCAGTCCTGCAGCCACAGACGCCATGTTTTGCTCTGCAACTCCCACGTCAAAAGCTCTTTCAGGGTATTTATTTCTTAAAAACAACGTGCCGTTAGCTTTCGATAGGTCTGAGTCAATTACAACTATACGCTCATCACTTTCCATCATGCGGTCAAGCTCTGAACCAAAAACAGCTCTCATTTCCATAGTCTCAATTCCTCCCTATTCCAGTTCCTGCAGAGCGGCTTCCAACTGCTCTTTTGTTATAGGCATATTGTGATTTCCTGCTCCCGCTGCTTCTATAAAAGACACTCCTTTGCCTTTAATAGTGTCAAGAATTATCATTGAAGGTTTTCCTTCAGTTTTTTTAGCTTTTTCTATTGCTTCATTTATGGCAAAATGATCATGTCCATCTATTCTCTGAACATGCCACCCGAAACTCTCCCACTTTGCAGGCAGGTCGGACAAACTGTTAACCTCATCTGTAGGGCCGTCTATTTGCAATTTGTTGTAATCAGTGAAGGCAATCAGGTTATCCAGCTTCTTATGGGCAGCAAGCATTGCAGCTTCCCATATCTGGCCCTCCTGGGACTCACCGTCGCCGATAATTGTATATATATATGCTCCGTCTTTTTTAATTTTTGAGCCTATTGCTATGCCTACTGCACAGGAAAAGCCCTGTCCCAGGGCACCGGTTGTCATGTCAACACCCGGAGTTTTGTTCATGTCGCAATGACTGGGTAAGTTTGTCCCCAATCTGTTAAGCGTATAAAGTTCATCCTTCGGGAAAAAACCCCTGCTTGCCAAAGTAGCATACAATGCAGGGCCGGCGTGTCCTTTTGACATAATGAGGCGGTCTCTTCCTTCCATTTTTGGATTAGCCGGATCTACATTCATTTGTGAATAGTACAGCACTGTCAGAACATCCACTATAGAGAGGCATCCTCCTATATGGCCTACACCCAGGTTACCTATACACTCCAATGTAAGCCTTCGGATTTCCTTGCTTTTTTCTTCAAAAGATGCTTTATCCATTATCATAGCGCATCACTCCTCGCATAATATATTTGTCATCCTTTGACAGCGCCACTTGTGAGCCCTGCTATTATTTGATTCTGGAATAGTACATATGCGGTAATGCTAGGCAGGATACTAACTATAATTGCGGCATACATCGACACATAATCTGTACTGAACTGATTTGTAAAATATCTTATTCCAAGCTGAATAGTTCTCACAGTCTGTGACGATGTAAGCAGATTTGCATAGACAAATTCATTCCAACATGTCAAAAACTGAAATGTACCGGCTGTTACAATTCCCGCACGGGACAATGGAAAAATTACAGTAAAAAATCTCTTGTAAAAGTTGGCGCCATCTATTACTGCGGCCTCTTCCAGTTCCTTTGGAACAGACTTCATAAAACCCATAACTATAAATGTGGAAATGGGTACACCAATAGCGGTGTAGACAAGAATCAGCCCGCCCATCTTATTATATAGCCCGATATTGCTTATAAGCACAAAGTATGGAACCATCAGGGCATTTAACGGAACAAGTATTCCTGATGAAAACGCAGTCTGTAACAGCTTATTTCCCTTAAATTCAAATCTTGAAACTGAATATGCAGCCATTGAAGTTATGAGAATATTCAAAGCTGTAGCAGCCATTGAAATAACTACCGAGTTTAACATCATTCTTCCAATTCCTGAAACCGTTATAGCTTTTGTATAGTTTTTAAACTGCCATACTTTAGGCAGAGAAAATGGATTTGCCATAAGCTCACCGTTTGTTTTCAATGAAGCAATAGCCAGCCAGATTACGGGAAATACCGCGTATGCGAATAAAAACAGCAAAAATATCCACTTTAATATGTTTAAAATAATTGATGCCGGAGAAACGTTTCTTTTTATTCTTACTACATCTCTTTTAATTCTTATTGCATCAGTTGACAATGCAAGCCCTCCCTTCCTAATAGTTTGGACGGCCAATGGTATTTCTCAGCGTCAGTATAACAATAGTACCTACACATATGAGCACTACCGCAGCCGCACTGGAAGTTCCGTATGCATAATTCTGCATTTCCTTATAGAGATAAAGTACCATAACAGAAGTCCTGTTCGACGGACCTCCGTTTGTCAGCATATAGACCTGTTCGAACTGACGCATGCCATTGATCATCGCAAGCAGCATACATGTAACTATTGAGGTTTTTGCCAAAGGCACCGTAATGCTGATGCTTTGACGTATGCGGCTTGCACCGTCTATATCAGCTGCCTCATAATAATCTTCAGGTATACTCTGTATATCAGCAAGTACTATTACCATAAAGTAACCTACATAAAACACCCAGTAAATCAACACAGCCGGGAAAGCAGTGTCAAGCGAACCAAGCCAGTTCTTCTCCAGATGTCCAAGGCCTAAAATTCTTAAAATTCCGTTGAGCATGCCATATTGCGCATTGTAAACCGCTGACCATAATGTTGCCAGCGCAACACCGGAAATAACCTGCGGAAAAAAATAAACCGTTCTGAATACTTTCCATCCTCTGGGCTTATACGAAAGCAGAATAGCTGTAAGTACTGCCAACGGAACTTGTACAAATCCGGCAACAAGTGCCCATATAATATTATTGGTTATAGACCGGATAAAAACTTTATCAGTGAATATCTTAATGTAGTTGGCCAGACCTGCAAATACCGGGGCATCAAAGCCGGACCACTTATTAAAGCTCATTATTATAAGATATATAACCGGATAAACAAAGAATGCTATAAACAGAATCAAAACAGGCAACAAGAAAAGTAGTACTCCTATTTTTTCATCTCTTTTCACATTCATGATTTACCCCTCCCCCAATGTGCATTTTACTATTTAATATCATCCAGCTTATTTCATAAGCTAATTTACACCATTCAATTAGATTTGCACTCTTAATATGCAGAAGGCTGCATATTGCGGAAATTGCTTTCGAAGTATGTACTGTTGATGTCAGCGGTCTATTATCCCTCCCACCGCCGCAGCAGGAGGGAGGGATAAACTGCTGACTGTTTAATTCTTAATCTTTTACTTTTTTGTTGCTACCTCTTCTTACTTCCTGCTATTATCTTTTCTTACCTCTTGTTATTATCTCTTCTTAGCTCTTGGAATTATTTCTTCTTACCTCTTGGAATTAAGCTGCTCAACAAATTGTTCAGGTGTTAATTCTCCAAGAACGAGCCCTGACAATGCCATCGGCAATTCATTGTATACTGCCGGAGGATTCATATACTGGAAATGTCCGACAATGTACGGAGCTTCATTAACCTGTTTTATCATCTCAGCCTGCAGACGTTCTAATCCCGCACCTGTATCTGCGCTCTTTACATAGAACAATGAACCTGCTGCAGCTGAAAGCTCAGTAACTCTCTCAGGATTAGTAAGATATTTCATTAATTCTATTGCAGCATTAGCCTTATCTTTATCATCAGTAGCACCTGCTGCAAGTAATGCCTGAGGATTTCCGATATATCCGCCCTTACTACCCTTGCCGCCTTCATAGACCGGACATGGAGCTATTGCCACATTTTCATACATATTGTTTTGCCCATCACTCCTGAGCCTTCCTATATACCAAGGTCCGTTCATGAAAATTGCTGTTTCTTCAGCAAGGAAATGACCGCCGGAAACGGAAGCACCTGCACCAACAGCATCTTTAGTGGTGTAATCAAACATTTTCTTGATAACTTCTGCAGCCTGTACATATGCAGGATCATTTGGATTTTCATAAATGTCAGGCCCGCCAATGGCTACTAACACCTGTGAGTACCACAGCATTGTTGTCCAGGCATTTTCCCCTGTCATCTGAGAGAAAGGTGTGATCCCTGCTGCCTTAAGATCTTCAGCACATTGCCAGAGCTCATCAAATGTTTCGGGGAACTTATCCCATCCTGCCTGCTTTAAGAGCTTTTTATTATACATTACAGGTGTTACCGCCATTTCATAAGGTATAGCATAGACTTTTCCGTCAACTGTAGTGTTGTCCAGAGCACCACTTACAAAATCATTTGCCCATCCGCTGTTTACTGCTTCAGTGAGATCAAGAAGTTTACCGCTTTGCAGATAGAATGGTATGTCACTGTCAATGGTGAAGAAATCAGGTGCGTTTCCTGCTGATACTGTAGTTCTTAGTTTGTCTCTGTATGCCTGGTAGTCGGAATTTTCTTCAATCACAACTTCAATTTTGCCTTTGTTTTGCTCATTGAATTCCTGTACAAACTTTGCAATAGTCGATGCTTTGGAGTCTACGCCAACCCAGATGCAAGGCCAGGTAAGTGTTACTTTTTTTGCAGGAGTAGCATCTTCCTTCTGCTCTGAAGTAGTTGAAGAGCTTTCGGAACTCGTTCCTGAATCTTTCGTTCCCGTGTCTTGTGAACTTTCCTTTCCACAGGCCACAAACAATGACGCTGCCATGATGATACAGATGAGTAGAGCCAGGGTTCTTCTAAAAGTTTTCATGAAATCTGCCTCCTTATTATTTTTATTTATAGCCCTAACTTTTTATAATTTAACGGGCCTAATAACTTGGTATGGCAACAACACTACCGCTTGCATGTGTTAAACCAGCATAAATACTCCGGAAACAAGCAGTACTAAATATGTAAACCTTGTAAAAAAAGTTTCGTTCATCTTATCATGGGCCAAATTCCCTACAATTGCCCCGATAATCAGGAATGGCAACCCGTATACTGCTGTTCTGGTAACTTTAGCTGTAAAATCTCCGGCAACGATCATCTGCAGAAGTATAACAGTGTTCAACGTTACCCATATAAGGCACAGAGTTGCGCGAAATTGCGACTTCTGCTTTATTTTCTCTGTAGCATATATTATGACAAGAGGCCCTCCCGACGAATATGCTCCGTGTATTATACCTCCCAGGAAAACACAAATTAATGCAGGGATATCTTTTACTTGGCCCTTTTTTTTAACAACATCAAATGATAAAAGCAATCCCCTTATTGAAGTAACCGCCATAAATATCGCAAGAGCTATTATAAGAGGTTTTCTTGGCAGCCTCTGATAGGCCATTATGCCAATAGGAAGACCGATAATCAGCATGCCCATCATTTTCAGGTAATGCTTCCACTGAATCTGGCGGAAACCCTTTACTACAAAAATGAGGCAGAGCAGCAATGCATACAGTGTAAGGACAGGTTTGGCAACTTCCATACCTAAGAGCATGATTGAGAAAGGCATCGCCAGAACTGTACATCCAAAGCCTGTTATGCCCTCCAGAAAATGAGTCAATACCACTACCAGTCCAAACAGCAGAATAGTTAAAATATCCATTTTGCCCTCCATCAAAGCCTGATTTCAATGTTTTCACCTGTTATACCTTCATATGCACCGCGGCTTTTCAAAGCCTCAGCTTCAGGATGTACAAACAGCCACTTGTTTTTCATCCACAATACCGGATCCCTTCTTATAGGTGAAGCAAGCGGCAAATTGGTCCCTTCAGGCAAAATTACAATCATTTTAAAACCACTTGTTTCAACGGCACAGGGTGAAAAATGAAGTGTCGTGCTGTAAAGCTCTACCGCTTCGCCTTTTCTGATGTAAAAAGCTTCAACTTTACCACTGTCTATTTTCCCTCCGGATATTTCTGTTACAGATGCTAAAAGCAGTATACTGTCTGTCACAGCCACATTTATTTCACTGCTTTTATGGTATTCAAGAGCATTCAGCTTTACGTTATGTCCATTGCAATACCCTATCTGAATAGGCATTTCACCGTAAAAGTACTGTGTCAGTTCGTTAAATACTTCGAAGGAATGCATATTCTTATCATCTGCAACATATATATTACCTTCATCAGGTATGCTTACATGCCTGTCAACATACTCAATTAACTGGGAAAAATCGTATTCATCTATTATTCTCCCATATCTTTTAAATTCAGGACTGTTTACCGGCTTTATACACAGTTTTGGATTCTTACTCCTTATATTTTCAAGCATTTTTCCATATCCCTTCCCTGCAGATTTCTTCGAAAATCTCTTTGTATGGTGAATATTTACGATAAAATACCGCCGGCTTGCCTATGGGAGCCTCTATCTCAATCCAACCCTTGCCGAACTGCCTTCCATCCCACAAATATACCCATTCATCCTCCGGCAGGTACAAGGTCTGTACTGTCTGCCCCCCGTTGTAGACAGGAGCCACCGCAAGGTCCCTGCCAAACAAATACTGGTATTGCAAGCTATAGGTGTCTTTGTCATTCTCATAATGTATAAAGAAAGGCCGCATCAGTGGTATGCCTTTGGTTGCATTCTCCTCAAGCAAATCCCTGATATATCTGCCCAGTTTAGCATGTATTCTTGTGGCCCATGCGAAGTGTGAAATGGTCTCTTCATCCGAATCAAACTGCCAGTTATCGTCAGGGCGGTTACCCTCATGTGTCCTCATGACCGGGGTAAATATCCCGAATTCAGCCCAACGCTGGAATAACTCCTTTGTCCTGCGCATACCGTAAAGGGTTGTATACCCACCTATATCACTGGTATGTATTCCGTATCCTGACATGCCAAGGGACAGTGCCGCAGTTATTACTGAAGCAAGACCATCATCAAGGCTCCAGTCAACATTTTGGTCCCCCGCCCATATCATTGTGGCATATTTCTGTGAACCAATATAACCTGCTCTCATGAAAAATACCGACTTGCCAAGCCTACCTGACTTTACAAGCGCATCATAGTTTACCTCTGCCCACAGTACAGGCCATTTGTTATGCATTATCATGGCATCTTCTCCACTGTAAAGCACAGCATCTACCGGCAGGTATTCGCCAAAATCGGCCATCCAACCGTCGATTCCCATATCAATCAGATTTCTGACTATCATGTCACTGAACCATTCACGGGCATGAGGATTGGTAAAATCTACGATTCCGCAATAAAATTCTCCGAAATCAACTATATAAGTGTCTCCATCTCTATTACGAACAAGATAATCTTTTTCCTTAGCTTCTATGAATTGAGGCCGTCAACACAAACATAAGGATTGACATAGGCCAAAAAATGAATTCCTTCCTCTTTCCATTTTTTAATCTGTTCATCAAGCCCCGGATACAATCTCTTGTTCCAGTGCCAATCCCACCTCAGCCGTTTCCCGAAAGACGTATACCTGACACCTGCCCAGTCCTGTGCCCAGACAGCATTTATCACTGCCCCGGCTTCCCGCATACGCTGTGCCTTTTCAACACAGATACGGGTCCCTCCCTGTATACCCAGCCATGCTCCGGTATAAGCCCATTCCGGCAGTGATGCTTGTCTGCCAAGAAGCCCTGTAAGTTTATACAGAAGTTCTGCATATGTGTCTGCTGCTTCAAATGTGATGTTATACTCCGTGCCCCATAAGTGCAGTTCATGATAATCTTCATGTCTGAAATCCAGAATCTGATACTCGCCATTGTCTATATGGCAATAATATTTTCTGGAAGTAATAAACGTAGGCTGTGGGAAGAATGTCGTCCAATAATCACCACCACCGCCGTCATTGCAATCTGCAAGGAATGTGGTCATAGTCTTTTTATTTCGCCCTACTCCCTGCTCTGTAGTGAAAATAGGAAATTTTTTCCCTCTTAAATTAAAGTATGAGAATTGCTCGCCGCCGCCATAGACATATTCATCCTTGCAGGCCGCAAGCCGCAACCAGCTTCTGTTATAGCGATCTTTCCCCTTTGTCACAATGCGGAGCCTGCCATCCTCTTCAAACACTTTCATTTCAAATGCATTGATTTTATCTATATGAAATAACCTTATTATGTAAATATCCTTTTCCTGTTCTATCTCAAAGCTTTCAAGTGGAATGCGTTCGATAATCTCATCCTGCACGTCAAAATTGCCAACCTGCATTTTGATGGTTTCGATACCTTTTCCAACATATGCGCAAGGGTCTTTACAACTATGACTTATCAGTACTCTGCCATCCAATCGGATTGTAAAACTGTCGTGACTGATGCTTATATCCATTTTCAATACCTCCGGAAGAGCTTGATTTTCACCCGTATTGCATTGCTCTGCTTTTACAATGCATTATTCTGCTCTTAGCGCAATTTTCCCGCAAACTCCTGTGTTACAGCATACCGGAATAAATCCCGCACTTATTCTATTAATTCATAGTTCATTATTTTTGAAAAAATCTTAAATGCTTTCAGCTTATCTGAGTAAATCATCGCGAGATGATGTGCCAAACCCGTTGATGTCACGGTGTCAAGCACTTCGTTAACAGGCTTGTCAAAAATAACCTTGGCATAGGTGCCGGTAAGTTCCTTTTCCATTGGCACTACAGTACCGCCTTGAACAAAGAGACGTGTCTTTCCTCTTGCTGAATCAATCCTCATAATATTCATACGTCCTGATTTCATTACAAAGCCGGCTGTTACTCCGCGGCCACCGGCGAAATATGTATCAAGGCTTCTGATGCAATTGCCGTCCCAAAGGTTCATTGGTGCTACGCCACAGTGCCAGAGCAAAGCATAATTTTCCTCAAAATTTACCTGTGAAAGGTCTGCAAGAAATGGTGTCTGCCGTTCTCCTACAGCATCACATGCAAGCATTGACATGACGCCTTCAATATCGCCTTCACATCCAAGAATATAGCCTTTGGATTGCAGGATGGACATGGCAGCACATGGTGATATACCATACATATTTGCAAATTCCGGCCAGCAGCGTACAGCCAGAGCTGTTAATGCGTGATTTTTCATAAACTTTTCAAACTTAACACATAGTGCAGCGACCTTGTCTTTCTGATCATCCGAAATATCACTGCAATTAAATCCATCTGATATTTCTTTTAAGAAAAGCTCTTTATCTTCGGGAAGAACCTGCATTGAAAGGATGTCACTAATTTCATAATGGTCAATAAGAATGCCCGTCTGTGCAAAATTTTGCATTTCATCGATATCCAGATTGAAAAATCCATGAGCACGGTACCCAACTATACCAATGTGAGCACTTTCCAGCGCGGCTTTCATTCTTATGGCATCTATCCAGTCAGTATCGATTTTATCGCCGACAATACATATATAATCATTAAACCCTGCTTTATAAAGATTTGATGCATTCAGATTTACACCACATACAGAATTGAGACGAATTTTACCGCCATTATAGGGCAATTCGCTGAAAGCCCAAAGCAGAACCGGCTTATTCAGGAGTCTCTTCAGTATTAATGCGAGGTGTCCCAGGTGGAATGTACCTGTTATTATCACAAGGCCATCCAGTTGCTTTGCTGATAGTCTTTCTGCTGCAGCATAGGCTTCATCGGTATTAATGATAAGCTCCGGTTCAAACTCCCACTCTACTTTCGGGACTTCTTTCAGTTCTTCCATGGTCCTTGCATATATTTCTGCCGCAGCCTTAAAATCATATGTCTCTCTGGCCAGGCACACAACACCTATTCTCACATTTTTCAGCATTGTTAATCCCCCTAAAGAACTATTTACTTAAAATTATAAATTAATTAACTAAGCTTATATATAATTGTCAGCTTTTATAAAATTCCCTTGAGCCAGTTCAAAAGTTGGAAACCAGATGTCAGCTTTTGCCTCATAATATTGAAATTAGAAGCTTATGAAGATAATGCTATAAAAACAAAACTGTCATAAACAATTTATTGTGTATAGTTATATAGTATAACAAATAAATGGATTTGTAAATACTATTAATTAAATTATTTAATTAAATTTTTATTTCAAACTTCATTTATTTCGTTTACTTTTAATTAATAACGCCTCCATTGCTGAAAAAGTGCTTTATCGCAAGAGATGCAGGACCTTTTGTATCAAGTTCTCCATTATACTCACTTTTTACCAATAATGTTCTAATGTCTTTGTAGTGGTTGTTGTCCAGCATAAAATCATACAGCAGTTCAAGAAAATCTTTATTTTCAAACACTTCTCCATATAATACAACTTTTTCCGGATCGTATAGTGTTATGGCATTCTTTATTGTCAGCGCAAAATAGCGCATTGCTCTTGACATAATATCCCGAATAGTCATATCTCCACCCTTATATGCTTTCATAATAATATCTATATCAAAGCCTGGAAAATTACCCTGTGTCAATTCATACAAGACGGGTGTAGACCTTTGTGAATAAACCGCTTTTATACTCCTTTCTATTGCATCGTAAGAGACTATGGTTTCAAGGCAGCCACATTTCTTACACCTGCATGGTACTCCAAGCGGGTCAACCACGACATGACCTAACTCAGTTGCACGGTAGTTATAACCGGTAAATAGTTTTTCGCTAATGGCCAGTGCACCACCTATTCCAGGTCCATATTTCACAAGCAGCATGGAACTCGGCTTCTCTTTCGAATAGAATAGCTGTCCCCGGGCAATGCTCCTGACATTATTATCTACACTCACAGGCAGCTTAACCTGTTCTGCAAACATACGCTTCACCTCAACGTTATCACGCCACATACCAAAGGATTCAAGGCTTACGCCATTTTGATTGTCAACTATACCGCGAACCCCTATACCAATACCTACAATACATTCCTTTTTTATTTCAGGCTTTTTTTTAATGCTGTCTTCTATTACACTGCAGGCATGCTTTACTAACTCCTCAGGCGTATTGAATTCTGATGTGTTGAAACGGTGTTCAAACAGGGTTCTGCCCTTTAAATCAATGCATATAATTTTCGTACAGTTGAGGTTTATATTCACACCTATGGCATAGAATTTATTGCGTTTTATATCAATAATAACCTCTTTGCGCCCTACCCTGCTGGAGTTCAGCTCTTCTCCAATTTCCTCAAGCAATCCTTCCTTTATCATGTCATTTGTAATAAGCGTAATAGCTGCCGGCGTGAGGTGCAACCGCGCTGCTATTTCCTTGCGGGAAAGCCCGCCATGAGAATAGAGAAGTTCAAGTATTGACGCCCTATTTTGTTTTTTTACATGAATCATATTAGTTCCCTTTGTAGCTATTTTACTTCACCCCTTTTTTCTGTCCTGTATCCCGCTATATTAACGCCGGCAACAGAAACATCTTTATTTTAGACTTTATTTATCAAACTTTATAACTCACTCCATACTTTTCCTCGAGCTCGCTTATATAAACTACTCTCTTTTCAGCAGCAGATATCTCTGCCGCCACGGCCACAATTATGCTGTTCAGCCCGGTATATACGTCTGTCAGCGGCTGCCCGCCCTCCTTTATACATTTCGCCAGGTCTTTCAGTGAAAGGTTGATATCCTCGCAGTGAGCCTCATAATTGTTGCGTATGTATGTATAGTGTAATTCACTCTTTCCCGCCCTGTCCCATACAAACAGTTCATCGTCACGCATGTCTATCCTGCCCTTGCTGCCAAGCAATCCAAACTCAAGATGTGGCATATGCTTTTGCCCGTTCCTGGGCGGAGCAAACAGACACAGAGCTAACATTGCCCTTACTCCATTTTCATATTCTACTATTACTAATGCATTGTCAAGTACGTCAGTATGCCTGTATTCCACCTGGTTGTCACCACTTGCATATACCGAAAGCGGTTTTGCCCCTGCGAACATATTGAACAGGTCAAAGTGATGGCAATTCTTTTCCACAAGCGTCCCGCCGGAATACTTTCTGCTGATTATCCAATCGGGTATTGAGCCTTCCTTCTTTATCAGAGGATGTCTGAACTCATGGCACCACAAAAGCTTAACATCTCCAGCTTCATTTATGTGATTCCTGATTTTTTCGATAACGTCTGAATACCTTAGCTCAAGTCCAATCTGCACAACCGTTCCTGCTTTTTCGGCTGCTTCTTTAATCCTTTTGCACCCGTCTATAGTTATAGCCATTGGTTTTTCCAAACGCAGATGCTTCTTTTTCTCAAGGCAGGCCAAAGCCATTTCCTCATGCAGAAAGTCCGGAGTTACTATTGCCACCAGGTCTATATCACACTTACTTAGCATGTCCTTATAATCAGTATATGTTTCAACATTTCTTCCTGTATGTTTAAAATAATCTTTTATATTGTCAAGATGAGGCCGGTAATTATCACATACAGCCACAACTTCAAAATCTTCCAGTTTATCAAAACAATTACGTACCTGGGATTGGCCCATTAATCCCAACCCTATTACGGCCACCTTAATCTTATCCATAATAGTCGCTCCTATCTGAGCTGCCCTAATGGCATCTCAGCTACATAGCTTGCTATAATCAGTTTTGCATCAGGGTGTTCCTGGAAAAATGACGCAGGTACCTTAGCTGTTACCTCACCATGAAGTATCTTTCTTACAATACCCCTCTGCCATGTCCTGTTCAAATAAAATCTTATCTTTTTTGCAGAAAGTATTTCTCTCATGCCAACGGTAACGCACCACTGTGGTATATAGTCAATATATCCGTTAGCTGCCGTAACTGCATTTATAGTTCTTGTCTCACGGCTTAATTTAAGCACTCTGGAAGGCAGGTTCTTGAACTCTTCATTGGATATTGTTTCTCCAGGCTCGGGAGGTTCATTAAATGCGATATGCCCGTTTATACCTATTCCTCCATAAGCTACATCTACTCCACCAAGCTGCCCGATTATATCCGGAATATCTTTTACATTATCCGGCGAAGGGATTATTCTGTTTTCCTCAGGCATTACAAGCTCAGGATCAACCCTTAAGTAAAACTCCCTGTCCATAAAAGCCGTAAAGCTTAGAGGATGATCCTTCGAGATGGGCTTTCCATCGTCATCAAGATATTCGTCCATATTTATGAAATAGACGTTTTTCAGATTTATCCTTTCCTCATTGACAAGCCTGGCCAACCTTCTATACTGGCCTACAGGGCCAACAGGCACTATGAATACCGTTTTTTTGCCTGCTGCATTATTTGCCTTTATCTCTTTGAGCATGTGGAGAGCCATGTGGTAATAGATATCGTCTTCGGTATCAACTATCTCAAGCGCGATCTTGCTCCCTTTCCCCAGTTCTTCAGGCGTAATGTATTCAAACTTCATACCAGTCACCATCCCTTCCAGGGTTAATCAGACATTTATTTAAAATAAAATATCTGTGCCATGGTTAAATTTATAATATTAAATCTGTGCTTATGATTGAACATTAGGTCTATGTGCAATAGGCTTATTTGTAACTTATTTGCAACAGGTTTATGTGCTATAGATTGTACTCAATTGATTTATGTACAATAATAATTTATATCCTATTGCGTACAATTTTTCCGTCTAATACCGTTACTTTAACTTTTCCTGCATTATCTACAAGATTTATATCAGCAAGCTTTCCGCATTCAACCGAGCCTCTGTCACTTATACCAAGGGAACTTGCGGGCGCTTGTGTAACCATATATACTGCCTCTTCCAGAGGAACTCCGCCTCTGGCAACCAATCTTTCAACCATTTTGGAAACAGGAGTTATACTTCCGGCAAAACGGTTTGAACCTTTTATAAGTGCTACATCGCCTGCGACCTCCATTTCCACACCATCCTCTTTACTGCCCAGCATGTAATTCCCCTTCGGCATACCAGCAGCCCGCAGGCTGTCAGAAACAAGGCATATCTTTTTGTATCCCTTACACTTGTAAACAAAATCGAATAATCTGTCAGGAACATGACATCCATCTGCAATAACTTCCACCCATAGCCGGTCATCAAGAAGCCCTATTTGCGTCAGTCCAATATGCTTTTGAGGTGTATCACGCCTCGATATCCCGGAACTGCAGCAGTATATATGAGTCACATTGGTCATACCTGAATTGATTGCATCATCAATCTCAGTATCTATAGCACAGTCATGTCCGCCTGACACTGCTATGCCTCTTTTTACACACTCTTTTATAAGCCTGTCTATTCCCATTACATCTGGAGAAACAGTAATAAGCTTTATTACATCGCTGTTTTTTATTACAAACTGTATACTCTCTTCATCCGGAACCGCAAGATATTCCTCAGGTTGCGCACCCCTATTCCGCCTGCTTAAAAAAGGTCCTTCAAGATGTACTCCTATTACTCTCCCATGACAAGTTTTATGCTTTCTTACATTATCTATGGCTTTCTGAATACTGCTGAAACTTGCCGTCAGTGTAGTAGCCAAAAATGATGTTACTCCATTATCAAGGTGGAATTCAGATATTTTATCCAATGCTTCGGCTGTCCCATCCATTATATCAAAACCGTATCCACCATGACTATGTATATCTATATACCCAGCACAGGCATACAATCCACTGCCATCCAGAACATCTCCGGAGTCCGGAACATTATTGGAGTTCTTGCTGAAACTACTCATTGGCCCTATTTCTGTAATGATACCATCTTCAATTTTAATGTAGCTTTCTTCACTAGTGCATGCATTGTTGATTATCCGCACATTGATAATGTCCATAATCAGCATCTCCCGGATTTGATTAAAAATTTTAATTAATAATGCAAAAAAAAGAAACACTTTCACCTATAATAACTAATAAACTTCATTAATTATCATATACTATATGTTTTGATTTGTAAATACTTTTTAACTAATCCTTTAAATATACATGTATGGTTACTAATTATTAATAGATTACTAATTTTAATAGATCATCAATCATTTAATAGATAGATTATAGATTATTAATTATTAATTAAACTATTAATTAATTTATTAATTAATTTAACTTGTTGTAACAGATAATGAGATAGCATTGGATGCAAGCATCCTGAGCACCCCCTCTAAACCGGCGAGGGGATCCCTTCTACACTCCCCGCGTTAAAGGAATTTTCCTTTAACACAATCGAATTGATTTGCCCCGTAACGAGCTTATTATCTCTTGAGCTCGGAACTCCTGTTATCGAAATGCTGGCACAACAAGTTAATTTATTAATTATTAAATAGATTATTAAGAAAGATTACTAATTATAAATTATTAATTATTAACATTTAGTTCTTAATAGTTCGTTAGCGATTATCAATTTACCAATTATTAAAGTCATTAAGAGTAAGTTCCTGAACCAATTTTATCTCAGATTTGGATTCAAAATTGATAATTTGTAAATTTGATCCTCCTCTTTGAGCAAATTTAATTCTCTCTGCTTCCCCTTTTCTATAATATATTCATGCAGGAGAATATCCTCACCGTTTGTCAGTCTGAGAAAATCAAATCTGTATACACCGGTGCTGCCGCTGGCATAGACACTAATGATTGAGTTCTCTTTCTCAACCCGTTCTATTTTGTCAATCAATTTATACCATTCACCATATACTATTTCCACCAGCGCCCTTGCATCCCAATGCCATAAGTGATAGGGTGAGCATAAGAAATCTTCAGGTACATAATCCACACATTTAATCTTCCAGCCTTTAAGAGGAACTTCTTCAGTAGTTATGAGTCCGTAATAATATGCAAAATAACTGGCTTGCAGCGTGTTTTTATTTGCAGGGGTAACAGGCGGACCAGTAATTACTTCGATTTCTGCAACAAAATATCTTATATTTTCAGCCGTACCGGCTGGTTGATATGCGCTATATAGTTTCAGCAACGTCATATGCCCAATACCGGAAAAGGATTTAACAAATTCCTCCAGTGATATCCTTTGCTTTGTCTGGAGAGCCAACAGCTCATAGGCAAAAGGATAAGGTATTTTTGCCATTCCTATGGTCCCACATCCTCCGTGGTAGCCATTCATATTTTCTGCTTCCTTGAGGATTGCATAGTAAGCGTGAATTGCATTTTCAGCAGTGCTGAACAGCGGTACTTTCCCGTTTTCCTGAAAATCCTTAAAGTCGTACTTCAATTTCAAGGCCGGCTGTTTAGATGGGCGTTGGAATCTTTCTGCATCCATGATATTTTCCAGTCTTTCATACACAGGCTGTGCAGGTTCATATTCAGTTCTACAGTTTTATACCCTGCAATTCTGGTGAACAATTCCCTCCAGTACAAATCCGCTTTCTTCACCGTCAAATGTCAGCCAGCCTCCAACTGCCGGCCAAAAAGCAGCTGCTGCCGCTCTCAACAATACAATAGCTATTGCGGGGCGCACAATTTTTCTTAAATTAACAACCATACAATATTCCGCCTTCAATAACTATACAATTACTCCTAATACCAAAACATAAAGGCCATCCGGGAACTGCCGCTAGCTCTCTGGTAAATTGTATGATAAAAATCCGGCTGATATAATTAAACATCAAAATAATGAACAAAAAAGCACTGAAATAATGCGCATAATACATTGAAATAATAAGCAATAAGTCATTGAAAATAATTCATAATAAAAAACTGAAATAATGTGGCAATAAATCATTGAAATAATGCATAATAAAACATTGAGATAATGCGTAATAAAAATCGAAATAATATGTAAAATATAACATGTTGCGCCAACGAAATACCGGCGCAACTAGTTAGGTTATATTAATAGCTAATCTTCAAACCTCATAAGCTGATCCTTCGTGAATATCCATTCCGGTGTGGCGAGCTGTTCACGAAAGTCCAATGAATACCATGGACTTAAGTTTTCACTCTCAGGATTTTTTAATATATGTATGTCCTGGGCAGGCATATAACTTTGGGCCAGCATGAACAGTTTTTCTCCACTATCCTTGTTCTCAGCCATATCTACAACAATCACACAGTGCCCGGGACTGCCGCCTTTTATGAATACATCCCCGATCTTCATTTCTTCAATGGAAACCGGCTGCATTTCCCTGGAAAGAGATAACGTCCCTGCATATGCAAAAACCATATCCATATAGCTTCTAAAACTTGCATAATCAGTGGAATAGCCTGTCCTTTTAACCCAGCTCACTGTATTGTTATTTACGGAAATTCTGTATCCTTGCACCCATTTGTTATAATCTGCCCTAAAACCGTTAGTGAAATTAAAATGTATTTTGTCATAAAGGCCATTCCTATAGAGATATTCCGCCCTCAAACGCATCACTGCATCAGCACACTGCTGCAAATCACGGTCGCCTACATCTATATCAATAACAGCCTCATGTACTTCCCTGGGCTTGATTCTACCGTCATAATATTTTACCTCTGTACCATGAGGCTTTAATGGCAATTGTCTGAGATATTCTTCAAAAGAACCTTCCTGGACAGCAATTCTTTCAAAGCCTGATGGCACGCTAAATCTTTCCTCAATAGTAGTACCGCTTTCATTTACAAGAGTTACAACAGATGCAGGAGAAGCACTGTTTTGGCCATTGTCTTGAATATTGCTGTTTTGAATTTTGTCCTGTTCACGGCCTTGTTCATCATTTTGCACCGCACCTTGACCAATGCCGTTTTCAGCCTTTTGACCGCCGCTTTGGCTTTCATTTTGCTTATTATCAGTGGTTTTCGGCGGCTGTACATTATTCCAGCCGCATCCACCGCTGAAAAGAGCCAGCATTGTCATAATAAGAATCGGTATAAATATTAATTTTGAAATTTTGGTTGTTATGGCATCCACGCTCATATCCTCTATTTCACTTTATTCTTTTTCAGCTATTTTACCATTTCAACTATACTTTTCTCAGTATAATTCTTCTAATCTCACCTTTTAACTTTATACATAATACCACAGTTACAACAGAAACGATAGACCATTTTATCAGGTTAAAAGGAATGCCTGCAGTTATTATAAAGCTCATCTTCTCCGCCGCACCCGTCATTCCGTACAGAGGTAATGTTATGAAATAATTTACAAAGTTTATTACCACAGTACCTATCAGTGTTCCTGCTATATAAGGTATAAGTTTAAAAATTCCTTTACCGGAAGCCATACTATTCCTTGAAGACAAAAATATGACCGGCAGCATATAACCAACTCCCGCAAAGAAATTTGCTATCTCTCCCGATGCCATGGGCTCTTTTGTTATAATGAGAAAGTGAAATATATTTTTAATAAGTTGAATAGCTACGCCAACAACCGGACCTGCAGCCATACCGCCGATAATGGCTGGAACATCACTAAAGTCAATCTTTAAAAATGGTGGAAAAATAAATGCCAACGGAAATTCAAAAAAATACAGAACAAAAGCAAGTGCTGAAAGCACACCTATCATTACTACCAATCTTGTTTTTGAAGAAACCAATCCTCATTCCCCCTAAAAAATATCAATTTCATTTTTTCCAACTTTGTTTTTATCTATGTCCTTTCGAATACAATTCGAAATGCCGGCATGGTCATAGATATAAATAAAAGTCAAATAAAAAATTCCCTGAATATAACTTCAGGGAATTTATTGTCTCAGTAAATATCTTATATTGTCAAAAATTTCAAAACATCTTCTTCCATCCAGACTTTACTGTCGGCCCCGGAATCTCACCAGGTCTGCTTTCGCTCGCGGGCTAATGGCTTCATGCCATATTACCGCCGATCGGGAATTTCACCCTGCCCTGAAGATTATATTCAATTATAACTACGTTTTATTTTATCACAGGTAATGGAAAATTTCAATAGCATATGAGCAAAATCTATATCTTGCCGGTGCTGCCGCCTCCACCTGATCTGCCGCCGCCACCTGATGAACCGCCGCCGAAACCACCGCCGCCGAAACCGCCTCCGCCCCAGCCTCCACGGCCTCCACGATTTCTACGGTTTCCACGGCCACCATATCTGCCGCCTCCGAAGAAACTGTTCCAGAAGAGAATTTTCATTATGGTTGAAGTAATCCTGAATTTAAAAAAAACTCCATCAAAAATGAGGAACAGTATTATAAACCCTAACAGGGTATGGCCCCTGCCATCATCCTCACTACCGAACTCCCGTGCATTATGTTGCTCCTGACTCAGACCGCCACCGGGGGATGGGCTTGTATCCGCATTTATTTCAACATTATATTCTTTTGCAACTTCTTTTACAATCGCTGCATATCCGGAATACAATCCGGAATCAAAATCATCATATTGGGTATATGGCCTTATATAATTTTCACGTATTTCCGCAGTCTTTATATCAGGTACGGCTCCTTCCAGGCCATAGCCTACTTCTATCCTCAGAAGCCTTTCAGCATTTGCAAACAATATGAGAATACCATTGTCAACATCTTTTTGGCCTATTCCCCATTTCTCAAAAAGTTTGTTGGCATATTCATTTATGTCCTGACCATCCAAGGAGTCAATAGTCACCAACACTACCTGTGCTCCCGTTTTATCTTCCAGCTGCTTTCCCAATCTGTATATTTTTTCTTCCGTCTCATAATTCAAAACATCTGCAAAATCATTTATAAAAAACTCTTGTGTAGGAGATGGGTAATCATCTGCAGATACATGAATCGTTAAAGCTGAAAATAAAGCCAGAATCACCGCAATAATTTTAATAAACCTTTTCAGCTTGCATCCCCCCTGTTCTTATCCTCCATCACTACAAATTATAATATTAAATAAAAAATAAACTGTCTGTTGCTTTTAAATTTTATTAAACCTATTATCCGCTAAAACCGTTTTACATATAATTTATATACAAATTATATTTTACTATCCACATATTATATTTTATTTATTATTCGTCCACATGCTTTACTTCTAATTCATCCATACTGTGTATTATATCAGGTATTAGGTATCATTAAGGCTGTGTTTGTTGCCCCATTTCCCATCGAAATGTCGTATAAAGTGAAGAACCGTCCCCATTAAACATCGTCCCCATAAAATAACCCATTAAATTAGGAAAAAGTGAAGGACTGTCCCCACAAAAAGTGGAGAACCGTCCCCATCAAATTATCCCCATTAAGAAACTTATCACTCAGAAAAATCTACTTTTGGAGCTTTAGCTGCCTCCGGGTCAGCCTTGTAGTATTCTTTCGGAGCAAATCCCATCAACCTGGCAAATATATTTCCTGGAAACTTTTTTATCTTCATATTATATTGCTGCACCTTTTCAATAAAACGTCCTCTTTCTACGGAAACTCTGTTTTCCGCACCTTCAATTGCGACCTGTAGATCATGGAACTGTTGACTTGCCTTCAATTCAGGGTAATTCTCAACCAGCAGAAGCACTTCCTTCGTTGCTTGTGTAAGCCGTTCATCTGCCGCAACTTTTTCGTCTATACCTGCCGAGCTATTCATAAGAACAGATCTTGCAGCGGCAATGTCACCGAAAACTTTTTCCTCATGCTTGGTATACCCCTTTACAACTTCAACAAGGTTTGGTATTGTATCGAGCCTTCGCTGCATGACATTCTCAACCTGACTCCAACTTTTTTCCATTTCCTGTTCTGCAGTGACAATTCCGTTATAGGTTGATATTGCGCTTATAATAATTATGAACACCAGAAGCCCGATTATCCCCCACTTGATCCATCTGCCCCAAGGGTAAGCATTATAATTTGGTGCCATTTCAATCACCCTCCAAATTAATATAATCTTAACATACAAAACTATAAAACTACTTTAACACAAATTTTCATATTAGTTAACCTCTAACAAAAATAAACATGTTAAATAAATATGCTCCTCTTTCAGAACAAATCCTGATTTGTCGCACAATTCGAAAAAACTACATCAATATTTTTTAATAATCACCTCCACTAATGTATTATATTGTATGTAGAGCTACACTCTATATACAATTATATATCATAATTTTTTATCTGTCAATATAAAAGAAGACCGAATCAACTTATTTGTTAATCCGGTCTCTTTCTTTGCGTAATAGCGTATATTTATATTTGTATGATAACTTTATTTTATAATAGCTTTGTTTGTACAACAACTTTTTGTGTAAAGATTTTTTGCATAAATAGCTTTATTCATGCAACTTAGTCTTTTTTTATGAAACTCGTTATTTTTTCATTTTCATAGCTTCCTTAGCTTTGTTTACAATGTTTTCTGCTGTGAGTCCATACATTTCAAGCAGTTTAGCAGGTTTTCCGGATTTTCCGAATTTGTCTTCCACACCTACTCTTTTAAGCGGAACAGGATAGTTTTCTGCCAAAACTTCGGCTACAGCACTGCCAAGTCCACCTATTATGTTGTGCTCCTCAGCAGTAACCAAAGCTCCTGTTTCCTTAGCTGCCTTTATAATAATTTCCTCGTCTATAGGCTTAATGGTGTGAATATTTATAACTCTTGCCTCTATTCCTTCTTTTGCAAGAATGTCTTTCGCTTCTAAAGCATACTGAACCAAAAGTCCTGTAGCAACTATCGTTACATCTTTGCCATCTGCAAGAGTAACTCCCTTGCCCAGTTCAAACTTATAATTCTCATCAAATAACGTAGGAACAGCAAGTCTTCCCAATCTCAGATATACGGGACCGTCATGCTCTATGGCCGCTTTAACAGCAAGTCTGGTCTCAGTAGCATCTGCCGGACTGATTACTACCATATTGGCCAATGAACGCATTATTGCAATATCTTCAACCGCCTGATGGGAAGCTCCATCCTCACCTACTGAGATACCCGCATGAGTTGCAGCTACCTTTACATTCATCTTCGGGTAGCATATTGAGTTTCTGATCTGTTCGCATCCGCGTTCAGCTGCAAATATAGCAAATGTGCTTGCAAATACAATTTTACCGCAGGAAGCTATCCCTGCTGCTGTTGCCATCATATTACCTTCAGCTATTCCCATATTTAAAAATCTTTCAGGATACTTTTTTTTGAAGGTATCAGTCTTTGTAGACTTAGACAGATCGGCATCCAATACTACTATTCTTTCATCTGCTCCAAATTCCGCAAGAGCACTTCCATACGCTTCTCTTGTAGCTATCTTATCTGCCATATTACTCGCCCTCCAATTCAGATAAAATTTTATCCAGCTCGGCTATAGCCTGATCCCTCTGTTCTTTGTTAGGAGCAGTGCCATGCCACCCTGCTTGATTTTCCATAAATGATACGCCTTTTCCCTTAACCGTATGGGCAACCACTACAGTAGGCATTCCCTTTGTATTCTTTGCCTGCTCTATAGCATTAATAATCTGCTCATAATCATGTCCGTCAATTTCTATAACATTCCAGCCAAATGCCTTGAATTTATCAACGATAGGCTCAGGTGACATAACATCAACTATTTTACCGTCAATTTGCAACCCGTTGTAATCAAGAAATGCAGTGAGATTATCCAGCTTATAATGAGCTGCAGACATAAATGCTTCCCATACCTGACCTTCCTGAAGCTCTCCGTCTCCCAGTATTGAATATACTCTGTAATCTTTCTTGTCCAATTTTCCTGCGATAGCCATACCCGTTGCAGCAGAAATTCCCTGTCCAAGTGATCCGGTAGACATGTCAACTCCCTTAACATATCTCATACTTGGATGACCTTCCAAATAGCTTTCAGCACTTCTGAAAGTTACAAGATCTTCTACAGGGAAGAAACCCTTTTCAGCAAGTACCGCATACAGAGCAGGTGCACAGTGGCCTTTTGAAAGAACAAATCTATCTCTATCGGACCAGTCAGGATTTTTAGGATCTACGCGCATTTCATGAAAATATAATACAGTTAAAATATCTGTACATGAAAGCGATCCTCCCGGATGCCCGGATGAGGCACTGTATACTTCATCAATTATATGCTTTCTGACCTGGGTAGCTGTTTTTTTCAATTGTTTTAATTCTTGCTTATCCATCAGATTTACCTCTCCTTTTCAAGAATTTTCATACAATAGTATACTACAGCGCAAAAGATTAGTCTATAGCTTGATAAAAAACCTGTGATAAGAACTTACTTATTTTTGTTAATTTGTTACATTATGTGTTATATATATTAAGTTATAATGATAATATTTATATGTATTGGAAACTGTTTACGTTCATTCATAATTCTTAAAACCCTCACCAAGTACTTCTCGTATATCAGTTAATATTACAAAAGCTTTTTTATCTATATCATTTACAATCTCTTTTAATTGCGTCAGCTGTCCCCTGTGAACAACACACAGTAAAACTGTCCTATCATTGCCGGTATACATTCCCGTTCCTTTTAAGGCGGTTACCCCTCTATCCAGAGTTGTCATCAGTTTCTGAGATATCTCATCTGATTTTTCAGATATTATAAAGACTGCCTTTGCGAAATTTACACCTTCCAGAATTGTATCAATAACCTTTGAGGAAATATATAAGGTTACAATTGCATACAGCGCGAGTTGAAAACTCCCGAATGAAACAGCTGCAAAGATAATTACACTCGTATCAATAAATAAAAGAATCTGTCCGATTGTAAATCCCGGAATAAAACCGTGAACAATTTTTGCAGCAAGGTCTGTTCCTCCCGTAGTTGCTCCGGACCTTAATACCATACCAAGGCCAAAACCCATAAAAAATCCGCCAAATATGGCATATAGCAGAATATCAGAGTATGAAGACATTTGATTATAGTCAAGAAGAAATTTTTCAACAAATGTATTTGCCAAAGGCTCGGTAGCATCTATTGCCACCGAAAGAAATGCAGTGCTGAACAGTGTTCTTACTGTAAATTTCCTTCCAATAAATCTCATTCCCATTAGAAACAGTGGTACATTTAAAATCAGCATTATTATTCCTATCGAAATCCTGCTGTTAATCAGATAATAAATAACGGTTGCTATGCCGCTTACACCGCCGGGCGCTATCTTATACGGTACCAGAAATATATTGATTGAGGCTGCTGTAATAATTGATCCGACTATAATCAGCAAGTATTCTTTACATACTTCATAAATTTTGCTCTTGCTCATGGCTTTTCTCTTATTCATGTAAAATTCCTCTATGTTCTAATCATAGTATTATTCATCTATGTTCTGGTCTCATGCATCACCAGTAAATTCCACATAGTTTACACGCCTCACGCAACACATATACACCCCATAGTTTTTTCTTTATTATATATGTTTTGCAATAAATGCAAGCTTTAGTCAAAAAGGTTGCAAATATTGACAAACATACTGCTATAAAATAAACTTTAAATAATGATAAAGGATAAGGAGATAAATCATGAAGGTTTTACACCTTATAGGCGGAGGGGACATAGGTGGCGCCAAAGTCCACGTCCTTTCCCTAGTAAAAGAACTTGGAAAATATATAGACGTTAAAATAGTGAGTTTCCGGCCGGGTGTATTCGCTGATGATGCACGGGCTATGGGTATAGATGTAGAAGTTGTCAAGTCCGGAAGTATTATTCGTGATATAAGAAGAGTTATCAGTATTATTAAAGAAGGCGGGTATCAAATAATACACTCTCATGGTGCAAAAGCCAACATGTTTGCACTTATTACAGCGCTTTTTACCAAACTGCCTACTATTACTACCGTGCATAGCGATTACAGGCTTGACTATATGCACAGTTTAACCAAAAGGCTGACTTTTGGTTATATGAATTCCATTGCTTTGAGGTTCATCAACTACTATATTGGTGTATCCAATAACTTCAAGAAAATGCTTATTGAAAGGAAATTTAACCCTGAAAACATTTTTACACTCTATAACGGAATGGATTTTAAGAAGCCTCTGAAGTCGTACTCAAGGGAAGAGTTTTCAGCAAAATACCATCTTGATCTCCATGATGAGGATATAGTGGTTGGTATTGCGGCACGCCTCTATCCTGTAAAAGGCATAGATACTTTGATTAATGCTGCAAAACTTGTTGTTGAGAAAAATCCCGCGGTAAAATTTGTTATTGGCGGTGACGGCGAGGATAGAGAAAACCTGGAAAAACAGGTAAAATCCCTTGGAATAACCAATAATGTGGTTTTCTTAGGCTGGCTTAACGATCCCTATGAACTTATGAGCAATGTTGACATCAGCGTTCTTACCTCAATAAGTGAAAGTTTCCCTTACTCAATACTTGAAGGGGCAAGATTTAAAAAAGCCACAATAAGCAGTAATGTAGGAGGTATCCCTGATCTTATAGAAAGCGGTGAAAATGGATATCTCTTCAATCCCGGCGATTATAATACCCTGGCCCGGTATATCCTGGAACTTGCAGAGGATGATAAAAAAAGAGAGCTTATGGGTGAGAAAATATATGAAAAAGCCAGCACAATGTTTTCATTGGAAAATATGTGTGCCACCCAGCTTTCAATATATGAAACCATTCTTGAAAAAGCTGCCGCAAAGTCTTCAGGATATGATGTCATAATTTCCGGCTACTACGGCTTTAAAAATATTGGAGACGACGCAATGCTCATGGCAATTATAAATAATCTCAGGACTTATAACAAAAATCTTAAAATTGCCGTTTTGTCAAATAACCCAACTGAGACAAAACACATGTATTCGGTAGACTCAATAAAAAGGGTAAACTTTTTGCATATATTAAAAGTTATGAAAAGTGCCAAATTGTTTATCTACGGGGGCGGCAACATAATACAGGATAATACAAGCACTCGCTCGCTTCTGTATTATCTGAGCACAATATGGTTAGCAAAAAAAATGGGTTTAAAAATTATGTTTTATGCAAATGGAATTGGCCCACTCAGAAGAAATAATAATAAGAATCTGACGCGCAAAATACTGAACAAGGTAAATGTTATTACTCTGAGGGAAAACCTGTCAATGGAGGAGCTTGAAAATCTCAATATTAATCAGCCCCACATAATTGTGACAGCTGACCCTGCTCTTACAGTTGAAGCGGCATCTGAAGAGGAAGCGGATAAGATTTTGTTAAAAGAAGGATTGGAGCTTTCCGGTCCATACGTTGGTTTTTCAGTCCGCAACTGGTACAGAAGTGAAAAGTTTACCGAAGTAATAGCTCAAACAGCCGACTATATGGTAGAGAACTACGGAATAAAACCTGTATTTATTCCCATGCATTATCCCGATGACATCTTTGTAATTGAGGAAGTTGTATCCCACATGAAAACCAAAGGATACATTATTAAAAATAAATATTCCGTTTCTCAAACTCTTGCTGTTATCGGAAAAATGGATATGCTCATTGGTATGAGGCTGCATGCCTTGATTTTTGCCGCCAGCATCGGAGTTCCCATAATTGGTTTGGCTTATGAACCAAAAATCGAAGGATTCCTCCAGTATGCCAATCAGCCTTCCGCCGGCGATGTCACTCAGCTTGAATTTGATAAACTCAAAAGTATTGTCGATGATGTATGGTTAAACAGAGTTGAAATATCCGAACGGCTGAAAAAGGATGTAGAAGTTTTAAAAAGTAAGGCTTTGGAAAATGCTAAAATTGCAGTTGGATTAATTGAAGAGGATTGATGGTCTATGAGAGACGTAATTGATATTATGGGGATACCCATAGACAATGTAACAATGGGACAAGCATTAAATAATCTCGAAAACTTTCTTTCTGAAGATGGAGTTCATATGGTGTTTACTCCAAATTCAGAGATCATGATGGCTGCCAGAAGGGACCCTGAACTTGCCCAAATATTTACACAGGCACATATGCTTATTGCTGATGGAGCGGGAGTGGTTCTCGCATCAAAAATACTTGGAAATCCCCTGCCCGAAAAAGTTTCAGGGTATGACCTGGTAAAAAACAGCTTCTCATTAGCCGTACGCAGGAATATCAGATATTTTTTGCTTGGTGCTAAACCCGGTACTGCAGAAACTGCAGGCAAAAATATTATAAGAGATTATCCCGGCGTTGAAATTGCCGGCTGCTATCACGGTTACTTCAAACCCGAAGAAGAAAGTTCAATAATAGATGCCATAAACCGCAGCCAAGCTGATATACTGCTTGTAGCACTTGGTGCACCCAGGCAGGAAAAGTGGATTTATAAACACAGAAACGAGCTGAATGTAAAAGTGTGCATTGGTGTAGGAGGCAGTCTCGACGTTTTTGCCGGAAATGTCTCCCTGGCACCTGACTTTTTCAGAAATAACGGCCTTGAGTGGTTGTACAGGCTCTATAAAGAACCCTGGAGATTTAAAAGAATGCTGGATCTGCCTAAATTTATACTTCTTGCCATTGCTAAAAGATTAAGACTGGTAAAATGAGATTATGACCGGCAAAATGAAATCAAGACGGCTAAAATGAAATCAAGGCCATTAAAACGGGATCAAAGCCGGTAAAACATCATAACAAAAAATGAAACCTTTGGTTTTATATAAACCCTCTGGTTTCATTTTTTTGGCTTTTTATGGCAAAATTTTATATGGCATAATTTGATCCATTTTAATATGGCTTAATTGATTTTTTGTTTGTTTATTGATGCTTTTTACACTACAAGTCTATTTTATTTCATAAGTACCTTTAAAAAGCAGGTATACCTTCTGACTTTCGGCTTTCAAGCCTCTTCCGTCATCCCTTGATACCAGCAGGAGATGGTCACGGGGTATAACATCACCTGTAAAATAATTCTTTCCTTCATCTGAAGTTATATCAGACAGGCCGTCCCCTTTTTCTCCTGATATTGCTGTAGCTGTACCTGCTCTCAGAATTATTTCCGAACTTGCACCGGCTATCAGTGTCTGGCCTGCTTCAAGCTCAATAACTTCAAACTGTAAACTTGTCGAATGGTCTTCCACCTTTTTATCCAAAACTTCTATAAGTGCATTGAGCTCGTCAATTTGTTCCTTAATGGCATTGATGTTATCAATCTTTTTATTTAGTTGATTAATTTTCTCATCCACATAGTCAGTACTTGCAAAAGTAATTTTTGATGCATCAATTATTTCCCCATTGCTTGTTGCTTCCGCTGCACTCCCCTTGTGCAATGAACCTCCGAACACCGTCCAGATCAGTGAAAGACTAATAACTGCTGCTAAAACAAAAATTATATGTACTGTTTTTTTACTGTCTGGTAATTTCATCTTTTGTACCCCCCAAATAATTCTATTTTTATACTATTTTTATACTTAACTAAGTTAATATAATATCAATTGAGTTTATATAATAATTATTTGATTCATATAACATTAACTGAATTTATGTTACATTATCACTTTTAATATGTATCTATCAGATATCTGTCAAACCAAAGCTGATAATCAATGCTTCATTTACCTTTTCCATCAACTCATCATCAAGATGGTCCACTTTCTCTCTAAGTCTTCTTTTATCAATAGTTCTTATCTGCTCCAAAAGAATAACCGAATCTTTTGGGAGTCCATATTCCTGTGCGCTTATTTCAATGTGTGTCGGCAGTTTTGCTTTGTTTATTTGTGATGTAATAGCAGCAGCAATTACTGTTGGACTGTATTTGTTGCCGACATCGTTTTGTACAATAAGCACAGGTCTGATACCCCCTTGCTCTGAGCCAATAACTGGGCTCAAATCAGCATAAAAAATATCACCACGTTTTATTACCACTCTTTATTCCAACTCCCCGAGCCGTTCTTCATAATTTAACTGTTGATCATTATCGGCTTCCAAACATATCTCTGTTAGCTTTACGTTTATTTCTGCCATCTCCTGGTAACCCTTTTTCATTTTGTCTCTCATTTCAATTTTCCTTCTCTCTCGTATATATAGTTTCATTGCTTCTCGTACAAACTCACTTCTGTTAATTTTCTCTACAGAAACAATCGAATCTACTTCCTTTAGCAGATTGTCAGGAAGACTTACCAAAATTTTTCTTATTTCAGCCAAAACAAACCCCCCCACTTCTTTTCCGGCAGCTCTCATCTTTCAAATAAAGGAAACTGTGAAGCTTTATAATACCCTATCTTCACAGGCATTCCATACTTACGGATGTGCAGCCGGGGTTATAATATGTAAAAGAAGCCAACCCACAATACATTATTATAATTTCACAAAACCCACCAAAAATTCACTGTCAATAAACAGAATTTCAGAATCGCTTTTTGTTTAAATCGCATTTGCACTTTAATTATAAATGCCTAAACTATAATCAAAGTATGCTGCCACTTATAATCAAGGCATATTACCATTTATAATAATATATATAATTATATAGTCTGTATTATGCACAGGTCAAATTAAAAATATATTACACCTTTGTCCTTTATCTGCCACTAAATCAGATAATTAAGTACCCTGCTTATTTTCCCGTGCTCAAGATAAACTCTTGGAACCCTCTTACCTATAATGCTTACTATCTCATAATTTATTGTACCTATAGCTTGTGCAATATCCTCAACTGTAATTTCAGAATTGCCCTGTTTGCCAAAAAGCACTACTTCATCCCCTACCCGGACTTCACTCTTCAAATCCGTTACATCAACCATGCACTGGTCCATACAGATTCTTCCCACTATCGGGGCCTTTTCGCCGTTTATCAGTACTTTTCCTTTATTGCTCAAAAGTCTGGTATAGCCATCGGCATATCCTATGGGTATTGTTGCAATTTTACTCTCACGCCTTGTCTTAAAAGTCCTCCCATAGCTTATGCAAGTATTCTTTTCTACATTCTTTACCAGGATGACATTTGCCTTCAGAGTCATGGCAGGCTTAATGTTCAGTTTGCTCCTGTCAACTTCCCCCGACGGATACATACCATACAATATTATGCCTGGTCTGACCATATCAAGATGCATTTCAGGGAAGTCAATAATAGCGGCACTGTTTGAGACATGCTTTATGGGAATATATACTCCTATTCGGCTTAATTCGCTGCAAATACTCATAAACCGCTCAAATTGCATGTAAGTATATTTCTTATCCTTTTCATCCGCTGAAGCAAAGTGGGTGAACAACCCTTCAACAATTATACCGGGCAGCTTGCTGATTGCCACAACATCCTTTACCGCACTGTAGCCCGGCATAAACCCTACTCTTGTCATACCGGTATCTATTTTTATATGAATTTTTACGTTCCTATGAAGTCTTACCGCAGCATCTGACAATGCTTCTGCAAGGTCATGGCTGAAAACGGTCTGAGTTACGTCATTCAGAATTATCTCTTCAGCTCTTGCAGGATCTGTATAGCTTAGAATAAGAATGGGAACGTCAATTCCGTTTTTTCTCAGCTGTATAGCTTCATCAAGCATAGACACTGCAAGACGGGTTACACCATTGGCCAGGAGTGTTCTTGTAACTTCCATGACACCGTGGCCATAGGCATCAGCCTTAACAACGCCCATGAGCTCAGCTTTCTTATTGGTGATTCTCCTTATTTCACGCACATTGTGAGCAATATTGTCCAGGTTAACCTCGGCCCATGACCTGTTAAGCTTATATTCCATAAAATTATCCCTCTATTCTAATCCGCTTATCTTAACGAAAAAGGACAGTTCTATCATTAGCACTATCCTGTAAAATTTTCTGGGAAACAGCAATTTTCAATCAGATTTACCGTCCCAATGATTTCAATATTCCCGGAAGCTCTTCGATTATATCGCCTGCAATCATTCCGCACTCTCCCTTTTTGCTGCAAGCCTCGTCCCCGGCAGATCCGTGCAGATACACACCTGCGGCAGCTGCATCTTCGGGCTTCATTCCCTGCCCGATTAAGCCGGCGATAATTCCGGTGAGCACATCACCGCTACCCGCCGTAGCCATACCCGGGTTACCTGTTGTGTTTAAGAGTAAAGTACCATCAGGCTTTGCGACCACAGTCCTTGAACCTTTAAGCACTGTTACAACATTCCATCTTGCTGCAAATTCTCTTGCAACCTCAAATCTGTTTTTCTGTATGTCCGCAATATCAATACCTGTGAGCCTTGACATTTCACCCGGATGTGGAGTTATAACCGCAGGAGCCTTTAGATACTTTAAAATACTGACATCTGTAGAAATGGCATTGAGCGCATCAGCATCAATAACAAGTGGAACCCGGGCTTTTTCGATTATGCTTTTGACTATTTCAACTATGGCATTGTTTACAGAAAGACCCGGGCCAATTGCAATAACGTCTTTCTTTTCAATAACAGTATCTATCTTGTCAATTAAACTTTGTGACAAGCGGCCGGTACCATCATCGTCAAGGGGCACGGTTATTGCTTCAGTTGTTGACGAAGCGTATATGTGCCATAATCTGGAAGGCACTCCAATATATACAAGTCCTGCGCCGGATCTCAATGCAGCTTTGGCCGTCAGGCAACCAGCCCCTGTCATTCCTGTGGAACCACTTATGATAAGTACTCTTCCGAAACTGCCTTTATTAGCATCCCTGTTTCTTACAGGTATCAGAGAAGATATGTCATGTTTGCCTAAAGTATGCGTATCTATCCGGAAATTCTCTATAGCCTTTTGTGGTATTCCAATATCTGCAACGGTAACTTTTCCTGTATATTCACAGCCCGGATTCACCAGCAAACCAATTTTGGGCAATGCAAAGGTTACAGTTCTGGAAGCTCTGATACAGCATCCCATTATAGCACCGTTCTCACCATTGATTCCGGAGGGTATATCTATTGAAACTACTGTCTTGGATGAACTGTTTACTATATCTATCAAACGTGCCGGTATACCTCTCACATTTCCTTTCAGGCCGGTTCCAAATATACCGTCTACTACAAGATCAGCCCTCATCAGCACATTTTCAAACTCCGGGAATTGTTCCTCACTTATAAATTCAACTACATCAATTCCGATATTTTCGAGGATCTTAAGATTTGCTGCAGCATCACCTTTGATTTCATCTTTTTTTGCCAGCAAATACGTCTTTACATCAGTACCTTTATTATAAAGATGTCTTGCGACAGCAAGGGCATCGCCCCCATTGTTTCCTTTGCCAGCTAATACAACTATTCTTTTACCGCTCAAATCAGGCAGCATATCTAAAATCTCATTCACGACACATACTGCCGCATTTTCCATCAGAACCATTCCCGGGATGCCAATCTCATTTATTGTAAATTTGTCAATTTCACTCATCTGTTCCGGCTTGACAATTTTCATACCACACACAACACTTTCCTAAAGTTATCATTTCTTTTTCCCAAAAAATATCCTATCCAGCTTTTCCAATTCTTCTGCTCCCAGCAGGTCATGAAAATAGGAATAAGTCTCTGAACCTTCTTCAGCCAGTAGTTCCTTTTCGCTTATATATTCCTTTAGTTTGGTCCGTGTCTCCCCTATAAGTCTCTCCAGTTCTTCTACTCTCTTTTGATTTGACCTTATTTTAACATACACCAGTTCTATTGTATATTCAAGCAGCTCCAGGTTTGCCTCTTTTATGAGATCAGGGATATTGTTCAGGTTTACTTCTATTTCTCGTTTTCTTTCATTGATACGCTTTATTTCTTTCTGACACCACTGCATTTGCTTTTTTGCCTCTTCATTATTGTTTTCAAATGCATCAGGTGTAAGTTTTATTATACTTTCCATACATTTCTTTTTTCTTACCTGAATTTCTTCCAGTTCCGCAATAAGGCTGGATTGCTGCTTAAGAAGTTCTTTTATTCTTTCTTCACACTTTAATATATCAGGTGTTTTTGCAGTATTTTTAAAAAGATTGTTCCATCTGCCGTCAAGGGGCAATAAAGATATATCATTTTTCCTTAAGACTCTAATGTCGAGTTTTGATTTTCGCTTTCGTGCGGGTCTGGTAAAGAACTTCCGCATATTTTAGCCCTCCCGTTTCTTCTTTTGTACATAGAATTTCAGCAGTCCTCAATATGTTTATCGGAAAAATGATATACTAAACATAAGATTTTGATAATCTATTTTCAGATTTTTCCTTTATACAGCGTGTCCGTGGAATCTTTCCCGGAAAGCGCCATGTTTACGGCCGCAATAAATATAGCTGTATTGAACCAGAACATGTTCATCGTTCTTGGGTAGAACCATACATAATCAGTCAGCCCCATTGCCAATATTGCTGCATATGACGCAACACTTGCAGCAATTACATTATTCAGAAAAGCATTTTTTGTTCTGTATATGCTGATAAAACTTTTTTTAACCATCCTCATAGCAAACCATATGAATGATATAATACCGGCCAAGCCCATTTCAAGCCATATTTCAATAGGCAGCATATGGGAATGGGCGGGCGTCTTTATTCTGGAATAATTTGCAAATAGTTTCATCGGAGTTTCAGGTCCAAGCCCAATACCTGTAATCCAGTAATCTTTTAACATAGCGAGAGAACCTTTCCATATATCTATTCTGTAAAGGCTTGATGAATCCTTGCCTACAGAGCTCAATCTGGATATTATTGAATCGGGCAGAAATGGTATGGCTGCAACGCCAACAATTATTATCAGAGGGATAAGCTTTCTGTTTTTCAAAAAAACAAACACAAAAACGCCTATTGCAAAGGCTATCCATGCCGCCCTTGTACTTGTGAGAACCAGATTGACAAGAACAAGTATTGTAAGGGCCAACAACAGCAATTTTACCTTTTTGCTTTTTGATTCCAAAAAAGCGACAATAAAATATGGCATTGTCAGAAGAAGATATGCGGCATAATCATTGGGGTTTTCCATGGTGGAATATACCCTGCTCACACCTTTGCTATAACGCAAATCCACCATTCTTGGGTCTACCGGGATTTTATTTATATACTGCCAGATACCATATAACGATACCAGTGTCACAGCGGCAATTATTATATTCATTAAAGATTTGACGTGCTTCTCGGTTTTCAGACAATTTACCATAATAAGCACCATCAGGAACATGGCAGCATAAAAAGCTAATGCTCTTAGACTGGCTTTTGGAGCTATGGAAGTTACCGTAGCAAGTAAAGCCGACAGAGCAAATACTATCAATGCAATGTCCACCTTTCGGACATCGAGGGAACTGCAACTGTCATGTACAATTTTGACTAGATACAGCGCGAAAATACAGAACACCAACACCAGAGTGTACTGATTGTGCCACCGTTCATGAGGTACAACGGTATGAATCAATATTGCCACGCCAATGATAATTTCGAATCTTGAAACCAACTTGTCCAGTAAACGGTATAATATACTGCATTCATAAGCGGATCTAAACAACTGAACTGTCTTTTTTACCGCAGCAATAAATAAATTAACGGCACCCTGTATAATTTTATAAAATATACTGTATTCAAAGAACTTTCCGCTCTTTTCCTCTTTTTTGATAAACCGCCATAATGCACTGCCTTCAAACCAGGATTTAAACGTATCTGAAACTTTCACCATGATACGGTGAAAAACACTTTCCCTGTAAAATATGCAGAACTTGTATATAAACCATCGTATAACTCTATATAAAATACTTTGTGAAATAATACTATCTTCCATACCCGCTCCAGAATGCAATCAGCTTCACTCCTTTACTGTGATTTCGGTTATCCTCCCGCTGTATAAAGCGGCATTGCCGACATAGAGAGTTATAGTCTGACCGACATAATAGTTAGCTTTATCTATTAATACTCCAAGGTTGTCCTTCATTCCCTTTGCATCCATAGTTATTTCAACAGAATAATAGCCTTCCCTTGAGGCTTTGACATTCCGGCCATCTTCCGTGCTCAACCATACTATGGAATCTCCTGTCTTGATATCTGATACTCTTCCAAAGCTGGCATTCTGAACAGATTCCCTGACCGGGTCTCCAACCTTAATGGCATTGACAACAAAATCCTGTACTTCATCAAGCTGAAATTTTATCTGTATATCGTCTTGTTTCGTAAACACCGTATTACCTGCATTTGGCCTGGTAAACTTGTAACCTATTCCCACTACTGCTATTATAACTACTAAAATGACCATAATATCAATGATTGATATTTTGCCAAACAATTTTCCTTTACTATCGATAATCATTCCACTAACCTCCACGTTTCAATATACGGGATAAATTATTCACTATAAGTTCAGCCGTCTGTTTTAATCATCCAATTTTCTTCATGTCATAGATTTTTCCATAAAGCTGTGTTTTACCAATATTGAGCACAATTGACTGACCTATGAAATACTCGCCGCCGCCTATCGTTACGCCGTTGTCTCCATAAATTCCGGTAGCTTCCATAGTAATGTATACACAGGAATATCCTTCCTTTGAAGACTTAAAGAGCTTTCCCTGATCAGTCTTAACCCAGGAGACAGATTTGTCCCTCTTTATATCAGTTACATTTCCAAAACTTGCTTTATATACTGATTCGCGAGCTGAATCCCCAATTTTTAATTCATCTACAACAAAATCTTTTACTTCCTCTATCAGATACACAATTTGAATCCTGTCCTCTTTTTGTGTAAAAGGACTGCTGGTATTGTCTTTTTTGAATTTTACACCCACAAATACAGCTATGGCAATTACAATTACAATGGCTAAAATATCTATGATGCTTACTTTTCCAAATAACCTTCCCTTTTTGTCAATAATCATTTTCAAGCACCTCTCTGTTTGACTCGTAGTGTAAACTAAATTACACCTTTTATATTTTGAAATATGCTATTTATCGAGGGCTTCAAGGTTTTTTGAATAAAAAACAATGACACCCCCTTTTTTTCTGGTATAATTGAGTCGCCAAA
>Ga0134104_1000231_pt1 | contig 68767 bp, 59 predicted proteins | sample 15_3_2metaG_FD_94455 | JGI IMG/M metagenome (GOLD analysis project Ga0134104, IMG submission 94455) | Switchgrass degrading microbial communities from high solid loading bioreactors in New Hampshire, USA - 15_59_3.3_214_A2 metaG | ecosystem: Engineered > Bioreactor > Semi-continuous > Anaerobic...
CACAAAAACCGTATCCTTTGTTATTATATCCCTGTCATGATCCCATATTTTCCCACTCTCATCATCTATATCCCGCCAACCGATAAAAGTATAGCCCGGCTTAAAAGGTCCTTTCACCCTTGGCAGCTTACCGCCTTCAATGGTAGTAAAACCACTGTACATAGTGTCGCCATCTACCCTAATCACGTGTGATACAAGAGATTTGTATTCATTATCGAGTTGCACATTAAACGAAACGTTGACGGGTTTAAAACCCAAATTTATAATATCATAATGAGAAGCGTTCCAAAAAATCGTACTATCATCATACCAGTTTGTATGCCCAGCATAGACAGGTGTGCCTGAAATCATCATAACACATATTATAAAAGCCATAATCTTGTTTATAAATCTTTTCACAGCATTTGCCTCCTTATAACCAGCTAATTCTCCAGCCATTTCATTCCGGTTGTCTTTTAACATACCAATCCCGTTCAGCTTTAAAAGCTCGCGGCTTGCAAGATTTCAAGAGCTCTATGTACGAAATAATTATGAAGTAATTATACCATTTATATAAGTGTAATTGAAGACGAATAGCTGATTTACTTGTATTGCCCGCTTATCAGACCTCATCCAGGACTTACGCCAGAGCGTCAATATACAGAACAAGGCATCAATATAAAAAAACAATGTTTCCGGTACTGATTCGGTGAAATGCCCTAATAAAGACATAATAATGCAGCCAATCATCAACATTCGGAAGAATGTTGGACAAATGGACATTTCTGGAACAACATAGCAGGTTCTCACGCACAAACGGTGTGCAATCCCATAGTAGTCCATATAAGTTCATATTAAAAACATCAGGCAGCATCGGGTTCATATCCGTTAAAAGCCTTACTGCCTAAGCAGAGGTAGCAAAGATTTTTGGCAATAAAAAATGCAAAATATTAATTTTTAAAAAAATACATCCGATATATATATTTATACACATTGAGACATAAATTAATGTAAAGCTTGAGGCGTTAGACAAAAAGTGGTTACAGAAGAGCTGTTCGAACTTAACTTTGGCAGCCGCTTATTATATATTGCCTGCTGTGATATAACACTAAAATTATAGAAGGGAATATAAATTGCTATGATAAATATAGAATAATAGGAATTCAATTCATAAACTAGGCTAAAATACGAAGAACAAAAGGCATTATAATCCGCTTATTGACGAACGGCTCAGCTTCAAAGAAGAGAAAAATGCAACCTGAATATCTCTAACATTAATTGAAACATTCAATAACTTCTAATGATTTGTGATGTACTTTATCAGCATCAATAGTTAAGGAGGAAATAATAAAGTGAGGATTCAAATAAAAAAGGTCAATAAAAGTAAATCAAAACTTAGGACAAAGACTATAAGAGCCAGGACTGCAACCACTATTTGCTTTATTTCGCTTTTTACATGTGTTTGTTTAGCAGCTATAAACACATTTATGCATTACAAAACAGCAACGCAGGGTATGAATACAAATGTCGTTACATCAGCAAATGCGTACTCAAAGTCTATAGAAAATAAGATTGAGGTTTATAAAGCAAAGGTTGAAGCTATGGCTACAGACATCAGAATTACTCCGACAACTACAAAAGAGGAACTGGATGCCATTAGAGCTGATTTGATTAAAGAATCCGGGTTCTTAGACGTTTCCTTTGCTACAGCAGATGGACATCCCTATGACACCTTAAACGTAGATATCACTGAACGCGACTATTATAAAGCAGCGATGTCAGGAGAAACCTATATTTCAAGTCCATTGGTCAGGAAGACAGACAGTTCAATAGTATTATACATATCTACAAAGGTGAATAATGGTACTGGCTATGACGGCATTATTTTTGCTAATTTGAGCAATGACGTATTCAGTCAGATAATTCAGGATGTATCTATCGGTGAGAAAGGCTACGGATTTATTATAGATAAGACAGGAACCATTGTAGCCCATGCAGACAATTCCAAGGTGGAATCCTTTACAAACTATATTTCTCTTGCCAATGATGACTCATCTTACAGTGATTTGGGAAACTTAATGACAGAAATGCTTAATAACCAGACCGGCATAGCCGAAGTCCCCTTTGAGGGGGCAGAAAAGTATATCGCATACCTTCCTGTGGGAAATACTGACGGATGGGTACTTGGAGTAGTAGCCGATAAGAATGAGATGATGGAAACCTACAATGGAGGAATCATGCTTTCTATCATTGCTACAGCGATAATTTTACTTATTTCATTTTCATATGCACTGTTTTTTGCAAATTCAATTGGAAGGCCTATAAAAAGAATATCCAGTGAAGCGGAAAAAATAGCTGATGGCGATCTGAATATTGAGTTTGATGAAGAAGAAGATTTCTCTAAATGCGGAGATGAGATATTAAAACTATGGAGATCGTTCGACAGGTTAGTTCAAAACACTAAAGAGCAGGCACTAGCGGCTGAAAAAGTTGCTTCGGGAGATCTGACTGCTGAGGTGAATATTAGATGCGAAAATGATGTGCTGGGCAAGAACCTGTCTGAACTCATAAGTAAATTGCATGACGTAATTTCTAATATCGCCAAGGCATCGGATGAAGTGGAAACGGGATCAAAGCATATTTCAGATTCAAGTATGGATCTGTCAATTGGAGCTACCAAGCAGGCAAGTGCGATTGAAGAACTTACAGCTTCGCTTGAGGAAATAGCTACCCAGGCTAAATTGAATGCAAATTACGCTTACCAAGCAAAAGAACAATCTGAAATCACAAAAGCAAATGCAGAGCAAGGAAATAAAAAAATTCAGAATACGCTAGAGGCCATGGAGGAGATAAACAAGTCATCCGGCAATATTCATAAAATCATTAAGGTTATTGAAGATATCGCCTTCCAAACTAACATACTAGCGCTTAACGCAGCGGTAGAAGCGGCAAGAGCAGGAGCGGCTGGCAAGGGTTTTGCTGTTGTTGCGGAAGAAGTGAGGAATCTGGCTCAAAAAAGTGGCGCTGCGGCAAGCGAAACCACTAATCTCATTGAAAGTACGATCAAGAAGGTTGAAGACGGAGTTAAATTGGCAAAAGAAACTGCTGAAGCGTTCGCAGTTATTATGGATGAAGTTGATAAGTCAACTGAGTTTATGAATCAAATAGCTGTTGCTTCCAATGAACAGGCTGCGGGAATCGACCAGATAAATAATGGCATTTCTCAAGTTTCTCAAGTCGTCCAAAGCAATGCGGCAACCTCCGAGGAGTGTGCAGCTTCAAGCGAGAAACTGTCAAGTCAGGCCGCTCTTCTAAGGGAAATGGTATGGAATTTTAAGCTGAAGTAAATAATAAGAATATAGGAAATAAGCAGAGAGGAAATAAAATATATGAAATAAGTAGAGAATTTTGGGAGAAATTCTGATGTCTGGTTTGCCAATATTGGCTATTCTTCCGTATAGATGCGCTGGTATTTATATCCGCAAGACATGAATGCCGTTGTATTTATTCCGGAATGCTATTTTAAAGAGAGTGTGAGAGTGTAAATAATTTTGCTGGTTTGAATCTGATTACTCCTTTTTGAACAAATAACTTTTAGCCAAATTTGTATTTAATCTATTGCCAGGGAGTTTGGTTTTTACGCATGAAACCATAATTTTCTGGCAATAGTTTTATAAAGTCATAGAGCCCCCTTATTTTGTGGGATCCAGCCTGCCCGCAATGAGGGCAAGCTCCATCGTGGCGGTGGTGGGACGTTTTTTTACAGGTATTGTTCGAGTTGTCCCTCAAACATTATTACCAGCTGATTCAGAAGCCTATCCCAGTTTTTATGCCTCTGTGTCCACTTCTTCATCACGTTTATAGATGCCAGATAAAGCATTCTCTCTGATTCCTGATCCGAAAGAAACATAGTCTTTGTTTATAACTTTTCTAAACTGCCGTTGTAGACTTTCTATTACATTCGCATATACACATAAGTAAACGCTCAAGCACTATGTCTCCAGCGTTTCCGAAAATCCAAAGCGCGTTTATGTTCTCAGTAAGTGCATGCACATTTTCCACTTCCAGTCCTTCCTAACGCACAATTCTGATTTTTCAGAACCGCTCAATCCATCCGTGCCGCCAACCCAGGGCATAACACCGTCAAATCCTGCTTTTCTGATATTAAAACCGGTTTCACGTAAATACGCGTGAAACCGGTTCTATTATTGATATATTTTTTACTGATATATTCTTTTATTAATTATTAATATATTCTTTTACTGATATATTTTTATACATCCTATTCTATCCATAACTTTCACAAAGCCGACATTCACAGTACCCTCTGGGCAATACTACGCTTCGTCACCTGATCCTGAATTGCCTCTTAATTGTACTCACAACATCACGGTGCAATATAATAAGAACAAAGTTTTTCCAACAAGGGGTTGTGGCGATCTGTTATAATATTCGCTTTTTTTCTTCTGCATACGTCATGAATTTCGTATCAATTGGCACATCAAAGGATGCTGTGTTACCCGCATTGCACTTAACGGCGCCGCCGCGGACGAGTTTTACCTGCCCCTTTGCAGCCATAGCTCTCAGATCCCTTTTAATAGTCGAATCCGAAACGCCCTCAAGAATATCCCTTAAATCAGTAAAACTGACAAAGTTACTGCTCTCAACAGCTTCAATGATTTTCTGATGCCGCATATATTTTATTATCGTTATCTTTTATTAACTTCCCGATTGGTCGCCCGACCTCGGTTTACTCTTATCCTGTCATATTACATTTTAAAACGCAATTCACGTCAAATCGAGTTATAACGAACCTGTCACTTTCTTCGGCTTCGCCGAACGCCATGTATATAGTGCCAGTGCAACAATGGTTATTATATATGGAACCATACGGGCAAGGTCGTTGGAAAGACCCAAAACCTGAAGGTTGTTTGCCAGTGAATCTGTGAAACCAAATAGCAGTGCTGCCAATGTAGAAGCTAACGGTTGACCGTGGCCCATGGCTTCTGCCGCCAACGCAATGAATCCACGCCCGGACACCATATCCTTTGTAAAGCCGCTTATATAGGCCATGGACATAAACGCTCCACCCATACCTGCAATTGCACCGGAAATCAGCAGCGCGTAAAAGCGGATACGGTTAGCTGAAATGCCTGCAGTCTCAACTGCCTGCGGACTTTCACCTACGGCACGAATGTATATACCCAGCTTTGTCTTGTATAGCAGGATTGCCACCGCTATCACTACCAAAACAGTCATATATGTCAACACATTTTGGCCTGACAGTATTTCACCCACAAATGGGATATCCCTGATCAGCGGTATGGACACCTTTGGCATATCCACAGAAGGCAGTGCTGTTGACGTACCGCGGTCACCTGTAAGCATGTACAGTATGAAGATCGTCAAACCACTGGAAAAACTATTCAGCGCTATACACGTCAAGACCAAATTTGTCTTTAACTTCAGGTGGAAAAATGACAGCAGCAGCGAAAAAAACATTCCCGCCAATATCGCGCATAAGAGACCAAGCCAGCAGCTTTGTGTATATGCGCTGCCTATTACACCAATCAATGCTGCAAACAGCATTGCACCTTCAATACTGATGTTTGTTACCCCGGCACGGTCCGAAACCAGTGCAGACATGGTTGCCAGCAGGATCGGCGTCGTGAGTCTCAGCACAGAATACAGGAACGAAGATGTAATAATAATGTTAAAAATCGTAACAATGTTTGCCCACATCGTCGAAAAGAAATTACCTGTCATTGCCTAACGCCTCCTTAACCGCCAATCTCTGCTTCAATCTGCCAGTCAGTGCCGTTGCCGTCACCAGTATCATCATGATGGCCTGTATTACTGTAATCAATTCCTTAGGCACATCCGCATAGGTATTCATGTAATTTGCACCAGTACGCAGGAATCCGATGAACAGAGCAGCAAGCGGAACAAACTGCGGTTTATTGCGGGCGAGAATAGCAACAATTATACCATCCCATCCGTAACCAGGAAGAGCAGTCCACTGGAAGCGCTGATACATACCCATGATCTCTACGGATCCGCCCAATCCTGCAATTGCACCACCCAGCATCTGCGAGTACAGGATTACATTATCAACATTCACACCTGTATACCTAGCAAACGACGGGTTCTGACCGTATATACGGATGCCGAATCCGGCACGTGTTTTGTACAGGAAAATGTATATCAGTACGATCACTACCACCACAATGAGAACGCCTGAATGAACACCCGTACCTTTTATTATATTAGCTAAACGGCTGGCTGCTGGCAGTTTTTTAGTTGCCACCTGTCCTGCTCCTTTGTCAAGGAAAAAGCTTTTCAGGATATAAAGCCCAAAGTATAGCACCACATAGTTAAGCATTAGTGAGGAAACCATTTCGTTGGCATTCACCTTTGCACGCAGTATACCTGGGATACTTCCCACAATTGCACCAACAGCCGCACCTGCAACTAACGGCAGTATGATTGATATTACCGGCGGCAGTTTCAGCGAAGCGGCCACTATGGCTCCCGTCAGCGCACCAAGAAAGTTTGCGCTCTCAGCTGCCATGTTAAACATAGATGCCTGGAACATAATGCATACAGCTACACCAGTAAAAGAGATCGTCGTAGCCGTAGTTAAGATATTACCAATCGCACGCTTAGATGCCAACGGTGCGACTAAAAATTGCCATATTGCATTACCCGGATCGGAACTCACTGCAAAAATTAATATCAATGCTAACGCAAGAGCAATGGCAATCGCAATCACCATGGTAATTGCATTTAACGTTGCCGTACGATGGCGGGTGAACAGGAATTCAAAAATCCCGCCAGTCTTTTTTTCGTGTTCGGTTTTACTCATGGCACACCCCTCCGATCTGCTCATCACTTTGATGCTTTACGCCCAGCATATACTGTCCTATCTCATTTTCATCCACTTGTGAAGCGTCCGGAAAATAAGCACTAATCTTGCCTTCATACATCACAACTACGCTATCCGACAGTTTCAGAAGTTCATCCAGGTCCGCAGAAACCAGAAGTATAGCGCAACCTGCATCGCGCATATCAACCAGTTTCTCATGCAGGAATTTGGCTGCACCTACATCAATACCACGAGACGGCTGTTCTACAACGAACAACTTCACGCTGTCGTTGAACTCGCGTGCCGCCACCACCTTTTGCATATTGCCACCGGAGAGCATATTCACCTCAGTCTGCGTCGAATCACATTTTACCTGGAATTCTCTTACACGCTGTTCTGAAAATGAATGTATCTTGCGGCTGCTCATCAATCCACCGTTTAGGAGTGATTTATTCTCCAGATGTGTTGCAATGATATTGTCCTCGATACTCATTGTCGTGGCCAATCCTGTTGTCATGCGGTCAGCCGGAATATAAGCAACACCTGTTTTCCTCAGATCACGTACATTCATTCCCGTACTCTTCTTGCCGAATATTTCAATCGTACCTTCTGCACATTTACGAAGCCCGAAGATCATTTCCACTAACTCGTGCTGTCCATTGCCTTCGACACCGGCAACGCCCAGGATTTCGCCTGCACGTACTGCCAGGCTTACACCATCAACTACGCGCTTTCCAAAACGGTTCAGACAAGCGACATTTTTCATACGAAGCCGTACCTCACCCGGATTAGCCTTAGCTTTGTCCAACTTATCCGAATAATTTACACCTACCATCATAGCAGAGATTTGTTGCTGCGTAACATCCTTTACATTCACCGTATTCACCATCTCACCTTTGCGAAGGACACTTACGCGGTCACACAATTCCATAACCTCTCTCAGTTTGTGTGAAATAAAGATCACAGTATAGCCATTATTGCGCAATTGCTTAAGCTTTGTAAACAATTCCGTAGTCTCCTGAGGTGTCAACACAGCCGTAGGTTCGTCCAGAATCAAGATTTTTGCGCCACGATACAATGCCTTGATGATCTCTACCTTCTGCTTCAGACCTACATTCAAATCACCCACGCGCATATCAGGATCCACATTAAGGTCAAATAATTTCATGATCTCAACAACTTTTGCCTTTGCAGCAGCTCGATCAATGAAACCAAGTTTTGCCGGTTCCTGACCGAGTGTGACATTCTCCATCACTGACAATGAATCAACCAGCATAAAGTGCTGATGCACCATGCCAATGGACATTGCCATTGCGTCTTGTGGGCTGGAAAAGCTGACACTTTTGCCGTTTATGAAAATTTGACCTTCACTTGGTTGCTCGAGTCCATAGATAATTTTCATAAGCGTAGATTTTCCAGCACCATTTTCACCCACCAGTGCGTGAATTTCACCCTCCTCTACAGTGAAATTCACCCCACGATTTGCGTATACTCCATTCTCATAAACCTTACAAATACCTTTTAATTCCAATAACGCGGACATTGGCCAACATCCTTTCATTTAAATAAAGGGGGGAGAACTCCCCCCTTTATTTGTGTCAGAATATTAATATTACGGAGCAACAGATCCGATATAGTCTACAACATCCAAACTTTCATCAAAAGATGAGCGGACTGTGATTGCACCTGAAGAAATTTTCTCGTTTAGTTCAGCAATCTTATTTCTTATCTCTTCTGTTGTCATATTCTTGTAGTAATCATTGGAATCTGCCAATCCGACTGCGCCTTCGGTGATACCCAGTGCCTCTTCAGTACCGTATGGAAGTGTTCCCTCCAGATGGCGTTTTACTGATAAATAAATTGCCTGGCCTACATTTTTCATAACGGAACTTACAATGTGCTCAGCAATGTTAGTCTTGCCGTCAGCAGCCATTGCTTCTGCCTGATCCGCATCAACACCGATAGCATACACACCTTTTTCAGCTGCTGCTTCGAGCACACCAAGACCTGCCTGAGCTGCTACGTTAAAGCATACATCTGAACCGTTATTAACCTGAATTTCGGCTAATTCCTTAGCAACCGCAGTGTTATTAAAATCACCAACATAAGAAGTGATCACCTTAATGTCAGGGTTCACATCTGTTGCACCTTGAATGTATCCAACAATGAAGTCATTGATAACCGGAATATCCATACCGCCTACTGCAGAGATTACATTGCTTTTCGTCATCATTGCAGCAAGAGCACCTGCGAGGTAGGAAGCCTCATTCTGTTTAAATGTCAGAGAGTATACATTGCCGCAGTCACCAGCAGAATAATCTACATTGGAGTCAACAATGATATACTTTTTATCAGGATGCTGAGGTGCGATTTCTTGCAATGCATCCTGCAGCTGATAGGTCATTACCACGATAATGTCATAATCTTCTTCAGAAACGTTTGCCAATGTGGTTGCCCATACAGAGGAATCATATCCCATTTCAACATATTTAGCCTCAACATTTTCGATTTCCTTATTTATAAGTTCGACACCTGATGCTGCTGAATCATAGAAAGACTTATCTCCCAGAGTACCATTCATCAGTACAATAACTTTCAGCTTTTCACTATCTGTTGATGTATTCTCGTCCGTTTTTGCATTATCATTTGTTGTCGCATTATTATTTGTCGTTGCATTATCATTTGATGCCGTATTATCATTTTTTGCTCCGCATCCAGCTATGGATACCACCATAACAAGTACTAATAATAGCGTTATTATTTTTTTCATTTGGAAATTCCTCCTTTTATTTTTAATTTATGCCATAAACCAAGCTGGCCAAGCATAATAATTATCTTAAAATTGCCTTATAATTCTCTTATAACTTACCCTTGGAAACATAAGGTTTACTCATGTGGCTGGCAATCATATCAACAAAGCGTTCACGATCGACCTTCTTAGAAATGTAGCAGTTCGGCTTATGACCGGTAACATTCCACAGGTCTGCTACAGTCTCACCACGTGTCAATTCCTCCGCAGTTGAAACGTCCACATAAGTGTGCTCCCATTCAATTAGTTTTTCATCAATCAGTACACCTACACACAATGCATCGTGAATCGGACATGCAAAAAAGCCGAAATGCTTCACATGTGTCGCACCAAAGAAGTCCAGCAGCTCCGCAACAAAAGTCGGAATTTTACCGCCCTGCGCACGGATGCGCTCCTTATCTTCTTCGTAGAATACGGCCTTCATGCTAACATCCAGTGTATTCAAATAGATCCTGCATCCACTCTGAAGTACAATACGTGCTGCTTCAGGATCCTGATAGATATTGAATTCCGCTGCACTGGTCACGTTACCAGGGTCATAGATTGCACCGCCCATTATGACAATACGGTCAATCTTCTCCTTTACATCCGGTGCCTGCATAAGCACCATAGCAATGTTCGTCAGGGGACCTGTAGGAATCAGTGTTACCTTTTCCTTGCTCTCTCTGAGAGTACGAATGATGAATTCCACCGCGTGCTCGGGACGAACACTTGTCACAGCTTCTGGTATTTTCGGTCCGCCCAGGCCATCTTCTCCATGTATGATTTCACCAGTCAAGCGGTACAAATCACGCATCATAGGTTTATGTGCGCCCGCATACACATCTACATCCGTCACACCTGCATAGTCCAGCACTTTGCGTGCATTTCGCGTAACATTCTCCAAAGTACTGTTTCCCGCTACTGTGGTTACACCCAATATGCGGATATTGTCTGCCCGCGACGCTAGTAGAAGCGCGATGGCGTCATCATGACCTGGATCACAGTCAATGATTACATTATACATCCTTTTTGCCTCCTTATGAAAAAATCAAATGAAAAATCAATGAGTTATGTTAATCTACAATGACCATGCAAGTTCATTTTAGTGCTCTTTGATTCATCTGTCAACAAATTTAGTTTTTTTTCATATTTTTCACTATTTTTTAAATATTGCTTATGTTAGTTCATAAAATGGTCATTTATGACTCATTTCATCCTTCTTTCAATCGCAAGCAAACTATGATATTACTGTTGAAAAATCCGCCGGGGTCTCATAAAGGTTGCCCAACCTCTTCAGACATTCTTTTCGGATTTCTTCCGGGTCATGAACATCTATACAAACATCAAGTTCGACCGGATCACTCACTGCACCGTCAAGACGAGCCGGCTGTACCATCGCATCATAGACGCCCGGATCATTGTCAATCTTGGCCTGTGCAAGAGATTTCAGACGATATCCATAACTGCAGCCGTAGGACGGGCCATGGCTTAAATCTATCTGCACCACGAGACGCTCAATTATGCCAAGCTCCGGGCAAAGGCCGATCGTGCATGCCGTAGAATCGCATAAACCATAATGAGAGAAGTTCGCAGTGTTCAAATCAGGTTTTATTTCCGCGTCAAATACCCCTCTCATTCGTTCCTTTAGCATTGCAGATGCCACACTTTTGCTTTTCAGGATTTCATCATGGAACTCCTTTGTGTATTTAACCCTACGGCACGCATTCAGCGTGACAAGCAACATCGGTACACCGCTGCGAAGAACGATTGCTGCTGCTTCCGGATCACAGAAGAAATTGAACTCCGTGACCGGTACACAGTTGCCAGCACCATTCGGCAAGCCCGCAATCGCGCCGCCCATGATCACGATTCCTTTCAAAAGTTCCGCAAGTTCCGGATCCGATGCCAGTGCCAAAGCAACATTGGTCAATGGTCCAATGGCGAAAATCGTGATCTCATGCGGATATTTATGTGCAAGATCACAGATTGCCCTTACCGCATTGCCTGGAGATACCTGCTTCTTTGGCGGTCTTCCGAGCGGGTATGAAATTTTCGGAAACGTTGCATAACCGCCCCATGCATTCTCTTCATAGCGGTTCCTGTAATGTGCCAGAGGACGGTCAGCGCCTCTCCACACCGGAACGTCATTGTAGCCCATTCGCTCCAGAAGGCTTAAGCCATCAACAATTTCCTGATTCAGATCATAATTGCCTGCAATAACTGTAACACCAAGGAAATCTATATCTTCACTTCCGATACACAGTGCCATCGCAATACTGTCATCATTCAGCCATGCGATATCTGTATCAAGAATTACCTTCATTCCTTTTTCCGGTTTGTAAGATGGTACCTCAAGTACCTGGTTGTAATAACGTGATCCTACATATTCACTTTCAATGTTGACATCTTTGTACTTTAGCCTCATGTCTATCATCTCTGTCCTTTCATCATCTTCGGGACACTTCCCTTATGGTCCTTAGAAGTGCTTCCCCATTGTCCGGCTCGACAATTCTTCCGAATGCGTCACCAAACAGAATCGTTCCGTTTTCTTTTTTAAGATACATTTGAATTGCCTCTTCCGGCTTTAGGTTGATCAATGGCTGCGAAAGAATTCTTTCCTCTCCGTTTTGAATCAATGTATCAACAGATGCATACGAGCCTTCTTCCGGAAGTTGATACAAATATGCCCATGAGAATTCTTTGTTATGATCATTTTCCATCCGAAAAAAACCGATTGGAATAAGATCAGCTGCAACAACCGGAAATGGGCAAAATTCTCCCTGGGCTTTCTCAATCAATAGCTCTTCTGACAATTCTCTGGCAGCACACTCCCGGTAGGCTTTCTGACTAAGGCCGAACTCCCGGTCATCTTCTGTCACATCTGAATAACCCATGTGTCCTCCAAAAATATCAAAGACACGTACACCCTCTGGGATTACACGTCCTTTTGCAAGCTGCTTCTCTGTCTTATCCGCAAACAGAATACACCCGTCCGGAAGCAACGGCACAATCACAGAAGTCGCATGAAAAACCGGATTCGCTCCATGAGCCCAGCTGCGTAATACTGGCCCGGTAACCACAATAGTACCGTCTTTATCTTCCAATGCTGGTAGCATTTCATCCATTATCATGCATCCTCTCTAATGTCGCCAGCCCCAACAAATTCGCCATCGTCCTCATCTTCATTGTCGATACAGACACATCTCTCAGCTTCCTTCGAATTTCTGGCACCGGAACATAATCACTTGCCTCAGCCATTTTAACAGTATTAGAATAGCCTATTTGGGGATCAATATCAACCTAAAACAGAAGCATACGGCAAACTAAAGAACAGACCGTAATGCATTATACAAGCATATCTGTGCACATCTTAATAATCTCAATGGCGTCATTTTTCTTCACGGCCTAATAGATTCTGTCCACGCCGTATTTATCAATCTTAAAATAAACCAATCCGTCATAGCCATACTTCTTGAGGTAATGAACACACTCAACCGTGGCCATCAATGAGCAGGTACCAATCATTATACCATCGTAGCTTCTGCCATAGCCATCATTCAAATGAAGCGCGTGCAGATGATTATCACCCAGTACCGGTGAAAGACTGTTAGCCGGATCTTCCTTCCTCATTAGCATGTGGCAGTAATCTATTGTAAGACCAGGGATATCAGCGGTCCATTGTCAGACCAGGGTTGTCAACGCTGTCTTTATCAAGCATATAATTGCCATACCTGTACTGTCAATGATTGTTATTCTGAAGAAGCACCTCCATCTTCTCCACACATATGTCCTTGAAATGTTCCGGATAGTCCAGATCAATATGTGTCAGTCCGTCAATTTTTGAAAGCTTCTCAAAGATTTCTGGCAGGCTGAGCTTACCATCTGTGACAAATGAATTGATTTGAGCTGTAAAATACATATTTCACCCATCATGAGCTATTTTACTCAATAATGAACTTAATATATGATTATCCTTTTTTTGCTCAAAAGACCTTTCTTCAAAAGACCGGCTTAAGCAACGTCAGGTTGTGATCAACATTGAACTTAGAGTCAGTAATTATACTTCGTTTTAATTATACCTCATTTTCGATAACCTTTTAACGATTCCTGCAATTCTTAACGAAAGGTAGGATTTCGTCTCAAGTAGTGTGCATCTTTTAACGAAAGGATGCAAAAAGCAAGAAAAACACCAGTTTTTCAGCCACAATGGTAATGGTGCCAACATTATGAGTTTATTCAATCTGTGACAGGTATTCTGAAAATTCTACAGCATGTTTCTTATCATGGATATAATAAAAACATATCATAAAAACATACTCCGTTAAGCACATCCATGCTTCTAAAAATAGCCTTCTTCTTATTTGTCTCTGGAGTAGAGATGCACACCTGTTTCCCAGGCAGCATCCACATAGGTCTCAAGTGTTTACAACTATATGCCTGGGATGTCGCCACCGGTAACCAAATTTGCAAAAAAAAGTTGGAGTACCGGCACCATTAACTCTCCGGCACCCCAACATTTATTATTATAAAACCAAAGAATCCATCAGATCTTCTGAGCAACTCTATAAGCTTCGTAGATAGCCCATTTAGCATCTCTGGCTTTAACAGCATCACCAACAATATAAACTTCCGGAGCTAATCCTTCAGGATCAAATGGCAAATATGATTTAGATCCTAATGCCAAGATTACATGATCATAACCATCTAATGTAATCTTTTCTCCATTACATTCTGCAATGACTCCACCAGGAATAAATTCTAAAACTTTTGTATTGCAATGAATATCTACTTCTTCTTCCTTTAATCTCTTTAATAATGCATTACGTACAGTTAAGTATAATTTTTCTGCCAATTCAGGCAACATTTCTACAATAGATACCTTCTTGCAGTAATCAGTTGCATACTCAGCAGTTTCAACACCTACTTCACCACCACCAATAATTAAGCAGCTTTGCTTTAATACCGGATTTCCTAGTAATACATCATTAGCTAATACAACACCTGTATCTTTAATACCAGGAATATCCGGCACCATTGGTGTAGCTCCTGTAGCCATTATCAATACATCAGGTGCTAATTCCTTAATCAATTCAGGAGTGGCTTCTGTATTAAATCTTAAATCTACACCGTTCTTCCTGCACATATGTAACTGGTAACGAATCGCACGGGTTAATCCCTGTTTGAACGGGGGATATGCGGCAATTAAGAACTGCCCGCCGGCTCTGTTTTCAGGATTCTTTTCAAGCAAAGTAACTTTATGCCCTCTTCCTGCAGCCATAAATGCGGCCTGCATGCCTGCCGGACCGGCACCAACCACAACTACATTCTTGGGATTATCTGTAGGCTGTAATAAACGATCAGCTCTATGACTTGATTCAGGATTCAGCATACAGCCAACGCCCCAGTCACCTGGCATTAAGTTTTCCGGATAGTTAAATTCCATACATCTCTGTGTACATCCTAAACAAGGAATAATATCCTCTAATACTCCTGCATACATCTTATTGGGGAAATCAGGGTCACAGATTGACTGACGCCCTAAAGATACTGCATCACAGTCGCCACGTTTTAATGCGGTTTCAATTGTATATGGATCGTGGAATAATCCTACAGAAATTACCGGTATATTCACACATTCTTTAATCCTTCTGGCACTCTGTAAATTCCATCCTGACTGCCATGCTGAAGGAGGAACAATTGTTTCCCAGGTTTCATAGGTACCTGCAGAAATATGTAATGCATCATACCCGTAATCCTCCAGCATTTGTGCGAATACAATTGTTTCTTCCATTTCCAGACCGCCGATACGGTTTTCTTTTGATGATAAACGGGCAACAACTACAAAGTCCTCTCCACAAGCTTTTTTAATTCCTTCGACAATTAACTTCATAAAATATGCTCTTCCGTCAAGTCCGCCACCAAATTCATCAATACGCTTGTTTGAACGAGGTGATAAGAACTGTCCGCCCATATACCCATGAGCAGCATGGATTTCTACACCGTCAAATCCGGCAGTTTTACATCTGACTGCTGCATCTATATAATGCTGAATTAATTCATAAACTTCCTGAGTTGTAAATTCTCTTGGTGTTTCACGATTTGTAGGACATGGTACGGATGATGGAGCAACAATCTGCTCACCAGCCATAGCTGCGACTGTTTCACGGCCTGCATGATGCAACTGTACAATAGTACGGGCTCCTCTGTTCTTGATGTAGTTTGCCAGTTTCTTCATACCTTCAATGTTTGTGTCATCCCATACATTAGGTTCACATGGCATTCCTACACCACGTCTTTCAACAGCTGAGATTTCTATAATGATCAGACCAAAGCCACCGGCAGCACGAGCGCCATAGTAATCTAGTGTAGATTGCACAACATTTCCGTTGATGTCAAATGTACCAGAGTCCATTGCAGGTACAATTAAACGGTTTTTGATTAATAAGTTGCCAATCTTAAAAGGGCTGAAAGTGTGTGAAAATTTCATACGGGCACCTTCCTTTTATATTTTTTCGACATTTTTTATGCTACAATAATTTTATCAGATGATAAAAACTATAAACATGTTAAGAATGTAAAATCGAACAAGGGAGTTTGTGCAAAATGACAAAGTTAAGAAGTGTAAAAGATGCCTACCCCGTTATATTCGAAGGAATGAAAAAAGCTAATATCGACCAATTCATTAAAACTATCAGTGAGTATTTTGGTCATCCGGTTTTATTGACCGACGAACATTATAAGCTAATCTCACAATATCCTAATCAAAAAATCAATAATCCTATATATGATTCTTTCTATGATACGAATACTTTACCAATAGATGTCATTTCATTATATCAGCAGACATATTTAAACAAAGAAACAAAGTTCTATGAGCCTTTCTATTCAGATACAGGCCCTGCTAAAGATAATCCGAGAATCTTTGGTGAGATTCATGATGAAACTAAAATCTTTGGTCATATAGCTATCTTTCTGGGTAATGATCCTTTACAGGAAGAAGATCTGGCAATCACAAAAATTGTTACTGATGCCATCAGGATTCTTTTACTTCCAAAGAAGACTTCTGAATTAACTTATTCGGCATATCTTCATGACTTGTTAGATAAAGAAGCAAGTTCTGAAGTTAAATCTTTGGCTTATTATATTTTATCTAAAAATCTTAGGGGTGATTTTGTTCTGGGAGTTACACCTATTGGTGATAAAGCATCGGACCGGGCCTTTGCTTCGATGATTGTTACCGATTTATCCAATCCTAATGATACAATTATTACATTATATAAAAACTCAATCGTAACCCTGTTTTCCAGAATTCATTCTCTGAGTAAATCAGACAAGGATAGAATCGAACTAGTGAATGATAAGATATCTTATACCGGTTTAAAAACAGGTATTTCTTTACCTTTCGGGCAGTTAGAAAATATCCGCAATTACTATCTGCAGGCTTATAATACTGCAATATATACAAAAAAGAATCTTGAATATTTTTATAATGTCTATCCGAATGTTCTTTTTCAGTCATTAGATCTTGAAGAAATGCTGGCATTCCTGCACCCGGTTTTAAAAGAAATAGAGCTGTATGATGAAAAGTACCATACAGAATACTTTCAAACCCTGAAAACATATTGTTTATCACTGGCGAATAAGGAAAAATCTTCATATGAGCTGTGTATTCACAGAAATACTCTATTATACCGTTTACACCGTATTGAAGAACTGTTTCATCTGGATTTGGAAGACCATAAGACTTGTCTTTCTCTTATCAACAGTTTTCAAATTTATGATGTTTTACATAAGTAAAGGTTAGATACAAGCCACCTTAAAAGTTAGATACAAACCCAATAAAAAAGGCTTATTTCCGGCTTAAAACCGCATGCTTTTCAAAAAGGCTGCCAACATATACCGCATACATACCACGTGAACATTAAAGCCCGGCAGGCATACCTGTCGGGGCTGACTCTTTTTAGTTGCCTTGGGCTGATTCATTTTAGCTGTTTATTATTCATTTCTGTTTCATACCCGGCTGTTCAGGAACCTGCCCTATTACTGGCTCTGCCGCAGGCGAGTTTCCCTACACGTCAACAATATGTACACATAAATTTTAAAATTAACTGATCTTATATAAAGCTCTTTATATTGTGGCATCTTTTGTAGTACATTTAAATTAAAGTATGAATTTGAGTCTGAAAACTTCTCAAGATTAATTTATGTATCCGCAAGGATAATCTTCTGGTTTGTCTTTTCACCTATTATTTAATTCCTGAATATAATGGGTAAACATATAATCCCTTTGACTTACTATAAAATGATTATTCTTATGAACAAAGTCGAAGCTATATTTATAATAAGGATAACAAAAATTCCCTCAAGTGTGCATTTCTATATGAAATCAGTAATCATCTTATATATTTCCTCTTCTATAAAATTCATTCATTCGCTTCATCATCGGATATCACAAGAGGCACATCTGCCGGATAACGAGTCTCGATATAATACTGGTTAACAAAAGCTCAATCCTTTAGCCATCTTTTAAACTCAATATTATAATTTATTGACTCCTTACAAAGATAGATAAGACTATGCCCTTCCACTATATGCCTCATCTGTTTCAGTAAGTAAGCTTTTAGCGCCTTTTCAATAGCCTGCTGGCAGTGGAATGCGACACATCGTTTCCACAATCGTTCTTTTTAAGCACTTTTGCAGACTTTAAATCCTTACCTGTTTTTCAATCCACTCACTGTATCTTATACTATCAATCATAAATCGCAGTCCCTTTCTTATTAATAAGAAAAGTAAAGCTTGTAGTATCATTAACACATTCGTTCTATCCAGCTTCAGTATATAAGAGAAAATCAAAAGGTTTACTGCTTTGAATGTTAAGATACATATCTGTCAAAAGTTCTCGTTTATTTTCTGTATCTTTTATTACACAAAGGTCTATATCGCTCTTTTTTGTAGCCATTCCTTTAGCCTGCGAACCAAAAAGGATTATCTTTGAAGGAACATAATGCGTGAATATCTGAAAAATACTGGTATCAGTATCAAAAACGTAACCGATGTAAAATCTATTATGCGTGATATGATGTCAGTACTGTTGGAAGGTGCATTGGATGAAGAATTGAATCAGGAACTGGGGTATTCCAAGTATGATTACCGGAACAAAGATACGGATAACAGCCATAACGGTTATTCCAGTAAGACGATGCATACCAGTTATGGGGATATGGAGATAGCAATTCCCCCGTGGCAGAAAAGGTGAATACGAACCACAGCTTATCAAGAAATACCAAAATATCATTACGCAGGGCATGGAAGAAGAATTCTTTCCATGTATGCAAAAGGTATGACTACCGATGATATTGAATCCCATATGAAAGAACTCTACGATATAGAGGTTTCCGACAGCACTATCAGCCGGGTCACAGATAAAATCCTGCCCATCGTTAAGGAATATCAGGAACGTCCCTTAGAAGAAGTCTATGCTGTAGTATATTTGGATGCCATTCATTACCATGTACGTAGCGAGGGATGTATTGTGAAACGAGCTGTCTACATAGCTCTTGGCATTGATATGAACGGGAAAAAAGATGTTCTTGGTATGTATATTGGGGAAAACGAAAGTGCGAAATTATGGCTGTCCATTCTGAACGGATTAAAAAACCGCGGAGTGGAGGGCATCCTGATTATCTGCATAGAAGCCGTATATCCCAAAACAGAGATACAACAGTGTATTATCCACCAGATTCGTAATTCTACAAAATACGTATCATATAAAGATACCAAAAAACTGATGGCGGATCTAAAGCTTGTTTATACTGCTCTGACTGAAGAAACTGCATTGAATGAAATTGAGCTGTTCAAAGATAAATGGGATTCAAAATATCCCAAGATTTATAAACCCTGGTATGATAATTGGGCAAGGCTTTCCACTTACTTCAAGTATCCTGAGGCAGTAAGGCGGCTAATCTATACGATAAATGCAATTGAAGGATTTAAACGCCAGCTTCGGAAAGTGACGAAATCAAGAACCATATTTCCATCTGATGATAGTCTATTAAAAATGCTGTATTTAGCCACTATGGATATAACGAAAAAGTGGACAGGTCACCGTCAAGACTGGGGCCAGATACACTCTCAGTTAGAGATTTATTTTGAAGAACACCTGGCAGGCAGAAGCCTTTAAAAAGTGGTCATTATGGGCAGTTTTTATCGACATGCCCTTAATTCACTGTATAATGAAGATAAGGGCAGAAACCGCGAAAAATGGTGCTGCCCTTAAGTAAATAATAACAAAATCTTATCTCAGATTTTTGAGTTTACATAAAACTTGAAACAGTCTCAATTGTCTTGACAATGGGGGGCATTATACTTCAACCGGAAGCTTTCCAATTTCTTATGAAACTACGATTCCTTTGACCGGTTACAACCAGAAGAAGGCTGCTGATTAAGCAAATTGTCATTTGAAGTAGGGATAACACATTCCAGTGACTCAAAAACTGCATGTTATTTACTTCTATATCTGTCAGGGTGTAAAAATCGATTATTCCATACACAACATCCAACGGGTTTTTTCCCGCCAATTCATAATAAGGGGGTATACACCACGAAAGCCGTACCGCTTTTAATGTCAGTGCAATACCAGCTGCCAGTCCAAATATCTGCCAGCCAATAGTAAATACCCATTTCCGACTGCCAGTCCTATCATGATTCTTCACTTTGTACGTAACAACCTTGGGAACGTGTGCAATTACAAACACTCCGGCCAAAATCAGCAAGCAGAAAAATCGCAGCATAAAAACTTTTTTATACAAATCCATTTGTAAAATATCAATATCCTCCATAGCACGCCCCGCCTTTTCCATAGTCCATGTCGCTTCCGCCAAATTCTCAAATCTGCACCAAAGCTGGCCGGTCCCAGAGGAGGTAGTATTCAGTTGTTGTATTGTTGAATATGGTATGTATATCTTTGAGCCATCTTTATAATTTAGGTCCTTTGCTACCCCAATCACCTTGCAGCTTGTATGGTTCAGGTACACAGTCAGCCCCACACAATGATCATTTCCAAATAATTGATAAGCCGCTGCTTCGTTGAGCACTGCCACCGGCATCCTTCTGTCAACCTGAATGGCGTTGAAAAAAGCTCCCGCTTTCATATCCATTTTCGTAAAGTATGCATAATTCTCATTTGTGGCTATGACAGAAATCTCCTCGGTTCGAAACCCATTTGATACCTTTGGGCTTATGTACCGTACAAAAGTTAAATCGATGCCATTGCTTTCAATATTTGATATTTCCGTATCCGAGAAAAAATAAGGTTCCTTCTTTGATGACAAAATATACACATCATCATCCACGATCCCCTGCACTTTTAACCCCAGCAGCAGACATACTGCTGCCGAACCTGCAAGAATTGCCGCAAGCAATATGTTTTTAACAGATATCGATTTCATTGTGCACCATCTCCTTCGTAAAACACACTGCTTCCGTTTTCAATCTTATTTGTAGCCGCCACAATAACATATTCGTCAGCCGGCAGACCTCTCACTGCACAGTAAGCTTCATCCGAATCCAGCAAATCTACAGACATTCTTTTTGCTATATAACCATTTCCAAGGATACCGTCGTCCTTCTGCAAGGTTAGTACATAATACCCTTCTGTGTCCTTGTGTAATGCCGGGGCCGGTATCAATGTATCATACTGCCGGCTTTCTTTTTTTATTGTTACATTAACTCTCTTGCCTGCAAGTCCTGCATCATTGGAACGAATCAGTATTTCCACCAGATAGCCCGTTCTGGTCTGGTCGGTATATGAAAGGATTGATGTAATCTCACCGGTAATTGTTTCGTTAAGATCTACAATATTCAATGTGGGTATACTTTCCTTGTCTATGGACTTCAGCTGCTCCTCATCAATAAACAGATTTGCAATCCATTCCTCTGATTTTTCCGCTAAATTATAAAGAATTGTATTCTGCATGGAAGATACATACATTCCCTTTTTAACACCGACGAATGTAATAATACCGTCCTCTGCGGCGGTAATATCCTGCACTTCATTGGTAAGTGCCGATTTAAGCTGCATCAGTAGCTGGCCCTTTTTCACCTCATCTCCGCTCTTGACCAGAATATTGTTTACCCTTCCATCCATATCTGCATAAAATGTACTCACACGTGAATAATCCAGCTCCGTTTTCCCTTCTACAGTAAAAATCAATTTTCCTTGTTTCGGTAATACTGCTTTAACTACCGGAAGCCGGTAATTATAAAATGACCTGGAGAAAAATGTCAGGGCCAAAGCCGCCGCTATAAAGATAACAGCCGTCTTCACAAGATTATACTTTCCCGGTTTTATATCTGTTTTCATATTATCAATCCTCTCCTCTAACTCTTAATTCCAGCAAGTGAAATACCTTTTTTTAAATATTCCTGGCCGTAAAGCAACACCAATAATACCGGAGCGGCATAGAAGCATGAGCCTGCAAAAGCAATTCCCAATTCTCCGCTGTTAATCCGTGCCAGGAAGGTAGATAACGGTTGCGCTTTCGGGTTCTGTATAAAAATAACCGCCTGATCCACCAGGTTCCAATAATCCAATAGGGTGAGCATGGCGGTGGCTGCTATTCCGGCCTTTACCATTGGCAGGGCAATCGCCGTAAAAATTCTGCCATGCCCTGCTCCGTCAATTTGGGCAGATTCAATATATGCATCCGGCATACTCTTCATAAACTGTCTTAACAGGAAAACACCCAGCGGATTGAAAATCCCCGGCAGGATTATGGCAAGATAGCTGTCCGTAATATTCATCCAGTCAGCCACGATATAATTAGGCATTAAAGTTACCTGAAGAGGTAAAAGCATGACGATAATATATAAAAAGAATAAAAGCTCTTTACCTTTGAATTTTAAAACCGTAAATGCGTATGCTGCCAGTGAAGATACCACTATTTGTCCGATGACAACCGGTACAACAATTTTTACCGAGTTCCAAAACATGTTCAAATATACCGGTGTATCAAACAGCAGCTCAAAGTACTGTGATAAGGTTACCTTTTCCGGTATCAACTTCATGTTAATGTACGTATCTGTTTCCATGCCAATTATGCTATAATTGCTCTCCACCTCCTTACTGCTCATGAAAGAATTCGCAAAGGTTACAATCAAGGGAGCCATATAAATTACAATAATTACTGCAAATAAAATATAAAATATCCTTGTCATTTTTCTGCTTAATCCGATCTTATCCATTCCGGTTTCCTCACTCTCTCAATTACTAATAGTGCAGGTCCATTGACATTCTTCTTTCTGTTCGGAATACACAAGCCACAAATAAAATAATAACCATGGTTAAAATGTAAACCGCACTGACAAGCTTTGAATAATTCAGTGATAAAAACATATTATTCATGTAATGCTGTAATACATACAGACTATCTGGCGGGTAATCCCCGGTAATAATATAAATTTCCTTAAAAACCTTGAAGGAATTTACAAAAGTCATTATCAGCGCCAAAAAAGAAGTAGGCGTCAGATAGACCAATGTTATATTTCTGAAATTCCAAAGCCTGCTTGCGCCTTCCATATCCGCATACTCATAATACTGTCCGGGAATATTGCTTAATCCGCTTAAAAATAAAGCCATGTTATATCCGACATTCTTCCATATGAAAATAACCACCATGACAATCATGCCGTACTTACTGTCAAGCCAATCAATAGTGTTTATATTGAAGTTGGACAAAAATTTATTGAAGGTTCCATGCAATCCGAAAAAGCTTTCCCAAAAAAATGCCGATGTAGCAGAGGGGACTGCCAAAGGGATCAAAAATATAAGACTGAGGTATTTTGAATAACTTCCCGCACTGTTTACGACAAGTGCTATCCCCAGTGAAAGCATCATATTGAGGGTAATACTGATAAGCATAAACACGGCTGTGTTTTTCAGTCCCCGCATAAAATAGGGATTATGGAATAGCTCCATGTAGTTTTTCAATCCGCAATATGCCATATTTATGGGGTTGTCAACAATGGAGTATAGGAAAGATACAAGGAATGGAATCAAATAAAAGAAGCTGAAACCAAACAGACTGATTATTAACATAAACCAGGGCAATTTATTATTCCATTTCCGCATTTTTATCATTTTATATACCAGCTCCTAACTGCCGAGAATTTAAATATTGACCTTCCGTGCCATAAAAAACTACTCCTTTATGTGCATTCTTTTCTTCTCATTCCTCATTAAAATACTGGTTTATTTTCATTTGCAACCTTTTGGCAGTGTCTTCCGCTGTTTGCATGTCAGAAAAAAACTTGCCATTCTCTTCCTCAATCAACGACCAAATAGCAGAATCCATGGTATCGCAATCATTTATCTGTTCCATCCAGTTTTTTAGAAGCTGCCCATAGGCTGCTTTATCTACTTTTCCATTCCCTTTTTTGCTATCAGAATAATAGCTGTAATAACGCTCCACTGCCGCTTCAAATCCCTGCCGGTTGACAGCAAGACCGTGAATTGAAGGCAGCGACTGCACTTCTTCCGACAACAGATATTTAATGAACTCCCACGCCAAATCCTTATGAGCGGAGGCGCTATTTACTGCAAGACATGCGTTGGCACTTATTGCTATATTCCCTTGGCGTTCTGACAGCGGCATGCAGTAAGCTATCCCGGCCTTTTCATCCAGGCTGTAAAATGCAGCCTGCACATCAAAGTCCATTGTTGCGGCAAAGTAATACTCCATATTGTAGAAATCAATTCCGGAGCCGAAGTAATTCCCATCGGAGAGTTCTTTTATTGACTTTAAGAGATCTATATATGCGGTGGTGTCTATATTTGCCTTTTTGTTCTTTACATCAATAAATTGGCTCAGGGAATCTTTGATTAGATATGTTGCATAGGATACCTCATTCATCTGTATAAGAAATGCATTTTTCTTGTCAGTACTGTCAACCAAATGCCTTGACTGGCTCATGCACTCTGAAAATTCCGCACTTTTCAAAGCTTTCAGCTTGTTTTCAATTTCAGTCTGATTTTTAAGGAGAGTATCTGAAAATCCAAGAACATTGAACCTCGCCATATAAGGGATAATGTAAGTTTCCCCGCTTTCTTCCTTTGCTGCCTGCAATACATTCATAAAATAGTTTTCATCATTCATTTCCGGCGTCATGAGAATATATTTGCTTAGATCTTCAAATACACCCATTTCACTATATTTTGTTACCGGAAGAAAGCTGATGAAGAAAATATCCTCCGCTTTCCCTGTCATGATTTTTGTATTGAGGTATGTCTGATAGTCTTCTACTGATCCCGGTTCCAGAGTTTTCTTATATGCATTGATTGTAACCGTCACATCCGGGTAATTATCCATGAACTGCTTGGCTGCTGCAGTCAAAAACTCCTGTTCGAGAAGGCACGATATTGAAATTTCTCCTTTCATTTCCGTCGATGTATTACTCTCTTTTGCACTCCCATTTGTCCCGTTTGCAGCCCTGCTTTCCTCTGGTTTTTTGCTCTCCTGCGGCGGCAGTCGTACCTCACCTTTTCCACAAGCGCTGAAGATGCATAAAATGCATAGTAAAAGCGCTGTTAATGTCTTAAGCTTTTTTTCCACAATAAAAACCTCCTTGTTATAATGCTTTAGAGTAAAGTCATAATATCAAGGAGATGTCTCAAATTTTCGTATCAGATATGTCAAAGTTGTCAACTTTCTTCCCGTTTTAATCACTGTAATTTTCAGGACCTGTATTCAGCCACAGCATAAGCCGGGCAACCGGTTCCTGTTCGTCAACAACAATCTCATCACTTTTTACTGCCGCATATACCTTTCCCTCCGGAAAGCTTTTATAAACCGTATCTTTTACCACTGCCTTAAATGAATTTTCCTCATTGGTGTCTGGAAATACAATATCCAATATTTGCTCGCTGCTATAGGATCCATACGCCTTTCTGTCGGCATTGACATGGATCTCCGCCTTCCAGACCTGCCCGCTTCTTGCATGTATTGTCAGAATTATCCTGGTCTCTCCCTCCATATAGGTTACCTGCCAATAGCTTAATAGGGCTTTATCAAAGGTAACTTCCGTATCTATAGAGCATAGCCTGGCATCAATTTTGTCAAAGCTGCATTCCGCAAGATAAGAGGGCAGAATACCCTTATCCGACAATGCAGTAATCCAATCCTTGCCTTTTGAAATTGCCTGTTCCATATTCATTTGGCCCGGTTGAGGCTCATGCAGCAATTGACGCCCTCCTGCTTCCCAGACAGCCAAGATCTTTGCCATAATATTTTCCGGCAAGTCTTTTTCTTTAAAATCACTTTGCATTGTTATTTCACCGGATGAATTACTCAGGCCAACATTATCCAATAAACTAAGTCCTGAAGGATACATGGATAATTGTCCAGTTCTGCTCAGCATTTCTGTCTCCTTGCAATTCAATAGCTTTTTTGTCAGGAACCAGCCTCCTATAACAACTGTAAATGACAGAAAAAACGCCATAAGGGTATAAACTTTTCCTCTACTCATCCTGTCCCCCTCCTTTACATTGCAACCGGAGGGTTACTTTCGTTCCTCTTGTTTCCTCACTTTCAAAATCTAAAGTGGTTCCGTGAATTTCAGCGATTTTTTCCGACAGGGCAAGTCCAATGCCTGCACCGTGTAATTGCCTGGAGCGTGATTTATCCACCATATAAAATGCTTCCTTTATTCTTTTAATTTCATTTTTGGGAATCCCGCAGCCATCATCCTGTACCTGTATTTCATAACACATTTCCGGCTCCTTCGGCTCATCCGACACAGGAGGGCCTGACTCGAGTTCCATATTCCCCTTGACCAGTATGTGTGTTGCTCCGGCTTTTATGGAATTATCTATAAGGTTTAGGAACAATGTTTTAAATAAATCATACTCTACCTTGACATATGCATGCTCGGCTTCGCAGCTAAGTAAAACGCCCTTTTCCTCTAATAAATACTCTACATCCTTTGACAGCTCGTGAAGCAGTATATCTGCCCTTGTTTCCTGCAAGACAAAATCCTTATGATTTAATACAATCAGATCCATCAGCTTCAGAGACAATGCTTCCAGCCGCATACCCTCATTCCAGATGTACCATGCAGCCTGCTTTTGTTCTTCTCTGGGGAGCTCTTTTTGATAAATACGGTTTGCATAGCCAATGATTGAGGTAAGAGGTGTCTTCAGCTCATGGGCAAAATTGGCGACAAAATCCTCCTTTTGCCTGGCACTTTCAGATAGTTCCATGATTTTTTCTTCTACAGCGCAGGCCATCTGATTAAAGTTTTTAGCCAGCTGCCCCAATTCATCCTCTCCAATGTCGGCAATCCGCTCCTGATAGTTTCCACCGGCAATCTTTTTTGTAACCGCTGTCAAAAGCTTAATAGGTCTGGTAAATAATGCAGACAGGCCGAAAATCAGAAGAATGCATATTCCAATCACCGCCGTATATACTATACCGAATTTATTAATAATCTGATCCTGCTGCTCCAAAAGCTTTTCAACGTTGGCTCCGGTCACCAGGCATATACCTGTATCACCTTGTGTCACCACCCCTGCAATTAAAAGGTATGTAATATTTTCAATCTTCATAAACTTATAATTAACTGTATCCTTTTTCATACCGGCAAGCAAGCCGGTAAAATCTGCTCCTTCAGAGAATTGAGAAAACAACTCGGATCCGTCCAATGTAAAAATCGCCACCGTATTATTCATATCGGAGGCTATGCTGCCGATATTATACTTACCCGCTGCAACGTCTTCAAACCATTCGCTTCCCCTGGTAATCAGTGTTGTCTGCAGGACAAATTTATTGTACTGATGCTGCTCGGCAGCCATTTCAATTTCCCGTTCCATCGCTGATTCATAAAAAAAGGAAATCAAGCTGTACCCGCCAACCAGAAATATCACGCTAAAACACACTACTATGCAAAAAAATAATTTGGTGCCAAGCTTCATTGATCTTTATCCCTCCAGGCGGTATCATATACGGAATACTGTTTTGATATAAGCCTCCCAGCCCAGCTTCCTCCTCAGACGTTGTATATGTGTATCCAGAGTTCTGGTGTCTCCCATAAAGGGCTCATTCCATACTTTTTCATACAATTTGTCACGATATAGTGCAATATTTTTATTACGTATCAGCTCTACCAATAAATCAAATTCCTTAACCGTCAGTTCAATTGCTTTGCCTTCTTGGAACACTCTTCTGGACTCCAGATCTATCGTGACATCAGCAAAGGAAAGCTGCCGGGCACCCTTCCCATAACGGCGCAGTACCGCTTCCATACGTGCAAGCACCTCACCGCTCTGAAACGGCTTTACAATATAGTCGTCCGCTCCCATTTTCAATCCCTGTATACGATCCTTAACAGTCCCCTTTGCTGTAAGAAAAATTACCGAAATCCCAGTCGGCTTAATATACTCCAATAGCTCATATCCATTGATTTCCGGCAACATAATATCCAATAATATTAAATCGAAATTTGTATTCTCCTCCAGCAAATCTGCCGCCTGTTTACCATCATAAGCACACACACAGTTGTAGCCTTCATCTCTCAAATCCATGTATAGCAGATTTGCAATTGCCCTATCATCCTCTACAACCAAAATGTTCAACGTTAAACCTCCCCAAAATCTTATAGAATTACTATAAATCCCGGATGTGTCAAAGTTGTGTATTACCCATGTTCAATCCTGCAAGCTTGCTGCCTTCGCTAATTAAGACTGAACACCTCAATTCAATCATAACACAATACCAGAAGTCAAAGACAAGTAAAACTTTAAGAATTGACGCTTCCGTTTGATTAAGATAAAGGCTTCCTTTTGTGCTGTCATTCCCCGGGCTGTCATAGACGCGAGGACACCCCGAAGGAATAGACATTACATCAAAATCTAATATTTGATATATTTTAATAAATAGCTGATATCAGGCTATTTTAAATTTGCGGCAAAGTGGCCGTCAGCGTATTTAAACCATAATTATAATGGAGATAATGGAGATATAGCTATGCTGAGGGATAAATATGAATTTAAAGATCTTCCTGAGATAATGGAATTACTAAGAAGCCCGCAGGGATGTCCATGGGACAGGGAACAGACTCAGAATTCAGTATGCCCGATGTATGTACTATAACATTTATTTGTTCGGAAATTTCTTTTATTTTGAGCGCTGATTGCAATAATGAATGTCCTATACCATTGACTTGCACATATTTAGCCACTTGTGCAGGATACATTGTATTTTGTCAACATAAAATGGTTCTTTCCAGAGTTAGTTGAAATAGAACGATTTTATAATCTTAAATCTGCTATTTCAAATGAATCATGTTTGATTTTTCAACCAAGATTGGAAAGAACCAATTTTTGATTGACATTAACACGCCTGCGGTACTCACATATCTCCATATACTCCGTTCCTCGCCGTTCGCTTTCCTTGTATTGCTCGCTTTTTGATTCGCATGCTCTGCCGGCAGAGCGCTTCAATGGAAAAATAAAGTCACTGGCGAAATTCCATAAAGATCCCAAATGAAAGAACAGGCTTCCAAGAATGGAAGCCTGTTCTTTCATTTGGAGCCCTCAATCGGAATCGAACCGATGACCTCATCCTTACCATGGATGCGCTCTGCCTACTGAGCTATGAGGGCATATATGGAGCGGGTGATGGGAATCGAACCCACGCAGTCAGCTTGGGAAGCTGATATTCTACCATTGAATTACACCCGCATACACCCGCAACTTTATTTAATTATCAAATCAATTCAACTTTGTTCAAATATCAAGAGCGATTTGTATTATAGCACATTTAATAATCAAAGTCCAGCTTTTTTTATAGCTGTTATGATTTTCCCTCTTCAAGGTGTTTTTCCAGCTTCCTTTTTACTCTCTGTAGCGCATTATCTATCGATTTTACATGCCTGTTTAATTCCTCGGAAATTTCCTGATATGACTTACCCTGCAGGTACAGCGACAAAACTTCCATTTCAAGGTTACTTAATATCTCCCCCATTTTTATCTCAATACCTGCAAATTCTTCCCTGTTTATTATCATTTCTTCAGGGTCAGAAATACTTTCCTCACTTATAATATCCATAAGGGTACGGTCAGATTCTTCATCAAATATCGGTTTATTGAGGGAAACATAGGAATTCAGAGGTATGTGTTTCTGCCTTGTTGCCGTCTTTATTGCAGTTATTATCTGCCTTGTTATACAAAGCTCAGCAAAAGCACGAAAAGAAGAAAGCTTGTCCTCTCTAAAATCTCTGATTGCTTTATAGAGGCCTATCATTCCTTCCTGAATTATGTCTTCCCTATCCGCTCCAATAAGGAAGTAAGTCCTAGCCTTGGCACGCACAAAACTCTTGTACTTATTAATTAAATATTCGAGGGCTGTCGTGTTGCCTGACCTTGCATCTTCAACTAATTCCTCATCCGGCATTATGTCATAAGCATTCTTAGCTTTTGCATGTGCATTCAATTTCAATATAAAGCCCCCCCGTTTACTACAGCGCCTATGAAGTAATATATAAAGCCTCTTAGGAAAATCCTTTCATTCACTTAGTAAGTATAAAAATATATAGCAAAAACAGCAAATATTAATAAATTCTTTTGTGAAAGCAACGATTTCCCTAAATTGGGCATATATATGAAACAAGATTGAAACAGCAGTGATTTTTGCTGAACCTCAGCAGCCTAAAAAGTAAGGCAACAACTGTATTTCAACCGTATTACATTACATACTTGAATGCAAACAAAAAGAGTATAACACAAATTAAATTATAAGTAACTCAGGCATTTATGTCAAGTCAAAACTTACTTCTGCGTATTATTTCGAATTTATCACGAAGTTCCGGATCTATTCGGGACATTATAGCGTTGTCTGCAATGTCCCTATTCGCCGCAGCAGTACACTTCATGTTTTTACACGTATTCATAATTTCTTGTTTCAATTCCTGTGGTGTTACCCTAATACCGCCTTTATTGAGCACCATTCTCTGTTCAAGGTAATCGGATGTCACCACTCTTATTCTCTCTCGTATATACTACAGTTATATTATCAAAGGTCATCTGGTTTTCCTGGCCGCATTTAACGTGATGGGCATCAAAAACCACAATTACCTTTATATTTTTATATCCCTGATAGTTGGATAAAATATGGAGCAACCTGTCCCTGCAGTCCTCAAGAGGCTCCCCTGTAACGTCAAATACATCTCCCCAGGCGTTAATAAGATTGTAACCATCAATTACTAAGTACTCCATTAGTTACATTTCCACCATACATTTTTTATATAGGTTTAGCTGTCATTTCATCCGTTTTATTAATATCTGCTTTATCATTATCTGTTTTATCATTTATCTGATTTATCACTTTATCTGTTTTATAGTTTTTTCTGTGTAACAGCTTCTGTACTTCATAGTTTTATTTTATCTGAGCTATCAGCTTCTCTGCTTCATAATTTCATACATTACAATAGCCGCTGCAACTGATGCATTGAGTGACGATATTCTCCCCTTCATGGGTATGCTTACAGTAAAATCGCATTTTTCCCTTACCAGCCGGCTCATTCCCTCACCTTCGCTTCCAATAACAAGCGCGATTGGACCTTTAAGATCACTCATGTAATAGGGCTTGTCTGCGGTAACATCTGTACCGACAACCCATATATACTTTTTCTTTAAATAGTCTATTGTCTGGGAAATGTTAGTCACACGTGCCACCGGAACATACTCGACGGCTCCTGCTGAAGACTTTGAAACTGCAGCAGTGAGGCCTACAGCCCGCCTTTTAGGTATAATTACACCGTGAACTCCGGCAGCATCAGCCGTTCTCAATATGGAACCGAAATTGTTGGCATCTGTTATTTCGTCAAGAATGACAATAAAAGGAGGTTCGTTTTTTGCTTCTGCAGCCGCCAAAATGTCATCCACATCCACATATTCCTTTGCAGCCACAAAAGCAATCACTCCCTGGTGTGCCCGTGTTTCCGACATGTTATCCAGTCTTGACCTGTCCACTTCCTGCACAATAATACCCTTTTCTCTGGCCAGGGCAATAATCTGATTTATCGAGCCTTCACGGCCTCCACGTGCTATCAGTATTTTATTTATGGTTCTTCCTGCTCTTAAGGCTTCAATAACTGAATTCCTGCCTTCAAGCTTGTCTGAATTCTCTTCATAATCGCTAAAGTTGCCTTCAGCCTGAAATCTGTTTCGCCCTTTCCTGCTTTTATCTGCTTCAACTTTCAATCCCGGTCTTTTTTTTCTGTTTTCTGTCACCAGGTTACCCACTCCTCATAAAAATATGTTTCAAAATTCCTCAATGACTATGATTTTCATACTCCTCAACAGACATTTTCATAATCTCAATAAGCCGTTCATAATCCTTTTTCAGGTACAGATAACCTATCAATGATTCAAAACCTGTGGCATATTTGTATTCTGTCACATCGGCATTTTTCGGTATAGTCCCTGATTTGGCGTTTCTCCCTCTTCTGACAATGTCCTGCTCTTCCGTTGTCAAGAAGTCCATTATTCTGTGCACTATATCAGACTGAGCTTTTGCCTTCACAAAACCGGTAGATCTCCTATGAAGCCTGTTCACTGTAGCATTGCCTTCACAGACCACCAATGTACGTATAAATACCTCATATACTGAGTCACCGATATAAGCCAGTACAAGAGGGTGAATCTGATAAATATCTTTATGTTTTATTTCAAACTCTTTTATTATATTTTCAAAAAAATCTTTCAATATTCCAACAACCTTTACATACACGAAAATTAAATATTATTTGCCATATATATGTTATTATTATAGGCAATTTTTAAAGCAAATACAATTCCGCTTCCCAAAAAGGGTACAAGCAATTTTGGAAAAGGCTATCTTTATTCAAGCACCAATTCCCCAAAGAATTCGGGCACATGGAAATCAGGTGTGCTTTTCAATATATTATTCCAACACAGGTAGTGAGGATATCTTGTTTCGTCACCGCATTTATAGAAATTTCCTTTCATTTTATGACTCGATACAAATTCAACATTGCCATATATACTTTTTATAAACTCAAAAGGGATGCAAAACTGCACTGACCAGAAGCATTGGCTGTTATTTTCAGGAGTTTGCTCCATTATCGCCGTTTTAACACAAAATACTTCCTTCCAGTCTATATACAAAAACTTCCTGTCATTTCTTCCCTCACCCACGCCAAGAAGCATGGTACCTAGAGGATTAAACTCAAAATTCATATAACGCCTGTCCAATTCAGGGTTTGGATATAAAAAGAATTCAAGGCAGCTGTCCTTATAAACCGGATCATTCATATTTCTGTAAACAGCCTTTATTTCTGTTTCAAAGGATTCGAGCATCACATGCAATGCGTCTTCAGTATAAAACACTTTTGCAGAAGATTTAGGTCTATAACCGTTTTCATCCCATGGAGCAAATTCAATATCTGCGGCAGGGACTATCTGCCAGATTTCATCATTGATAATGCCTTTATCAATTCTCTTGACTGTATACACCTTATGCATATTGGCCTTCCCCCCATTTTATCAACAACCTCATTATTAGCAAGCATTTTTCGCTTTTTAACCTGTCTTCTGAATTTGAATAATATCCTTGCAATATATGTGAAAAAGCTTGTGAAAAAGCTTCAGAGGCTTTCCATAAGCCCTGAAGCTCTTTTTTAACAAAAATTATTATATGAGAACAGCACTATAACTATACCAGGTAATCCATCCGGCTATAGAATTTAGCAACATGGCTGATTAAATTAGAGCATCAATTCTTATATAAAATTTCAGTTCCTCTCTCTCCTAACTTTTACCCCCTGAGGCGTGTCCTCAAGTATAATACCCATTCCCTTCAGCTTATCCCTTATTTCGTCTGCAAGTTTCCAGTTCTTCTCCTTTCTTGCCTGCTGCCTTCTGTCTATAAGTTCCTGTATTTCAGGATCAATGGCATCATCCTCCTTCACCTTTCGGAGAATTCCCAGGACACCTCCCAATTCCTTAATCAAATCACTGCAAAACACTATTGTCTCTTTTGAAATGTTTATTTCAGGCTTGATACTGCTGTTGATATCCTTTACCATCTCAAATATCGCAGCTATAGCGTCGGCAGTATTCAGGTCGTCATCCATTGCATCTATAAACTTCTGTTTATAGCCAAGCATTCTCTCTTTTAGCTTTGCTTCATCATCTTGTGTACCTTCTCCTGATGCTGCTTTTTCAGCCATATATTTTAGATTTTCAATGCAAGTGTATATCCTTTCAAGCCCGTTCTCTGCCTGTGTAAGAAGTTCCTGGCTAAAATTAATCGGGCTTCTGTAGTGGGCAGAAAGCATAAAGAACCTTATCACTTCATAATCAAACTTCTGTACAATATCCCTTACAGTGAAAAAGTTTCCTGCAGATTTCGACATTTTTTCATTATTCACATTTATAAATCCGTTATGAAGCCAATACCTTGCAAAGGGTTTGCCGTTCGCAGCCTCACTTTGAGCTATTTCATTCTCATGGTGCGGAAATATCAGATCCTGTCCACCGCTGTGTATATCTATTGTCTCTCCAAGATACCTGTTGGCCATGGCCGAACACTCAATATGCCATCCAGGCCTTCCTTTCCCCCACGGACTGTCCCAGGCGGGCTCTCCCGGTTTTTGAGCCTTCCACAGTGCAAAATCCATAGGGTCGCGTTTTCTTTCGTCTATGTCAATTCTCGCGCCTTTTTCCAGGTCATCCAGATTTTGATGTGACAGCTTGCCGTAGTCTTTGAATTTTTTAGTGTCAAAATAAACATCTCCATCCACCACATATGCAAAACCCTTGTCTATAAGAGCGGTGATAATCTCTATTATTGCATCTATATTCTCCGTTGCCCTTGGATGTACTGTAGCCTTCTTTATTCCAAGACCTTCTGCGTCAACAAAATACTCCTTAATAAATCTTTCTGCAAGTTCTTTTACTGTTATACCTTCCTCATTGGCTCTTTTAATCATTTTGTCATCAATATCCGTAAAATTCTGAACAAAATTCACATTGTAGCCTCTATATTCAAGGTACCTTCTCAAAGTGTCAAAAATTATAAACGGCCTGGCATTTCCAATATGAAAATAATTATAAACTGTAGGACCGCAAGAGTACATTTTTACCTCTTTTTCATCTAAAGGCTTGAATTCTTCCTTTTTCCTTGTCAGGGTATTATATAGCTTCATATCTGTATCTCCTCTCAAAATTTTCTATTGTAGAAAAACATCCTTAAATGCTACCCAAATGCTGGGTCCTCACTTATTCTTCAACTGCAGTTTTCTCCTTTGCAACTCCTTTATCTGCAGCCATTTTTTCTATCATTGCCTCAAGCTTTTCAATCTGCATTCTCATTCTGCAGAATTCCTGTGCTACCGGGTCAGGAATATTTATCTGGTTAAGTTCCAGAGACGGAGCTGCCGCCGAAGCAATCTTCTCGTTGCTTCTCCTGACAGCCCTGCCGGGTACACCTACTACAGTAGTGTTAGGTTCTACTTCGCTTAACACAACAGCATTTGCTCCAATTCTGGAATTGTCACCAACCTTAAAAGGTCCCAACACTTTGGCTCCCGTACTTATAAGCACATTATTCCCAATTGTGGGATGCCTTTTACCTTTATCCTTTCCCGTACCTCCCAGCGTTGCACCATGGTAAATAGTGCAGTTATCACCGATTTCAGCCGTCTCTCCTATGACTACACCCATGCCATGATCTATAAACAGCCTCTTTCCGATTTTTGCGCCAGGATGTATTTCTATACCTGTTATAAATCTTGAAAATTGTGAAATAAATCTTGCTATAAAAAACATTTTTCTATTGTAAAACCAATGGGCAATCCTGTGAAAAAAAATTGCGTGGAAACCCGGGTATAACAGTATTACTTCCAATATATTTTTCGCGGCAGGGTCTCTTTCAGCTATTGCCCGAGCATCGTCAATTAATTGCCTAAACATCTGCTACTCACACCTTCTCAATTTTTTCGCACCTTCTTAATTCTTCTTTCAAATTACTAAAAAACTATCAAATTTTTTCTATCAAACATATTTGTCATAAGTTTATTCTTTAAAAAAGATACACAGATTTTATAAAATGTACTTTACAATATATTATTACCACCACTTACCTGTTTCAAAAATCAAACAGGTATATTGGTTATCTCCAGGTATGTTAACTATCTCTTGAATTAACTTGTTATGCCAGTAATGAGACAACATTATTAAAAGCTTTTGAGCCAATTTAAGTATCTCTTAACGCAAGCCAATTGATTGCCCGGTAAAGAGCATATTAGCTCTCAAGCTCGAAACTCCTGCTGCTGAAATGCCGGCACAACAAGTCAGGTTATTGTTTTTCTGTCATTATATATTTCTACCACTACATATATAATTGATGACAAACCGTAATTATTACGGCAAAAATAAACCTCGCCATGAAATATATAGAGGCGAGGTTATTCGCGGTTCCACTCTAATTTGGAATAAAAAGGGTACAACCTTTTTACCGGTATTCGCAGAACTTTGCTGCAATACCGACTCATTTGCATAACGGCGCACCACCGTAAAGGCTTACTTTAATAGCACATACTTTAACAGTACATACTTTTCAGCCTTTAAGCTCACAGACGCACTTCTCCGGTTCCTTACTTAGGATTGCTCACAGCCCATCGGCAATCCCTCTCTTTAAGCAGCCGAACAGGATACTCTTTCCGCTCATCGCCATATATATTTCATTTTATTATCAAGTTACAACCACAGCTGCCATATGCTTGCGGCGCAAACAGGCAATTGCACATAATATTCAAATTTCGCTTTATTAAACTAAAAAATCAATAAAAAATTCGTATGTAATATTTTATCAAAACTAAATTTTAAAGTAAATATTCAAACTTAAACTTCCTCGCACAACTAATTCATAAAGTGATATTTGTATGCACTTTTCGGGCAATTACATCACCTGAATAATTGTTATTGTATTAATTAATAATAATATTGAGCTGTTTTGTTTATGTTATTTTACTCACTATGCTGAGAAAAGGTGAATAAAAAGTGTAGACAGCTGCAACTTAAACCGAAGGGATGTGATTTATTGGCTGATCAATATGGTGGAACCACAAGAAATGAACCCTTTAGTATAACCCATTTTTTGATCAGATTTGTAGTTGGTGCTGTTGTTCTTGCTATTACTGCTGCTCTTACTCCGGGCTTCAGAATAGCCGGAATTTGGCCCCTTATTCTTGGAGCAATAGTACTTGCTCTATTAGATTATTTTGCAGCAAAACTCCTCGGAGTTAATGCAACACCATTTGGGAGAGGTATTACGGGGTTCATACTGGCTGCTGCAATAATATATGTTACCCAATTTTTTGTCAGCGGCTATCAGGTAACACTGTGGGGAGCTATAATAGGCGCATTGGTATACGGAATAGTCGACCTCATAATTCCAGGCAGATCAATGTAAACTTATAAAGAATGGCAGAGGGGTTGATTAAATCCCTCTGCCGTTCTTTATTTAGCTGTTAGATTGCCATGAATAATATTCTACAAAGTATCAGTCATTACTTTAAAGTATCATTCATTACTTTCCCTCATCTTTTTCTCCTCGGCAAGTGCTCCCGGGAAATCAAATATCTGTGGCGGGTAGAATTCGTCAACCGGGAAGTCTATAGTTTCAAACAGCTCGCAAGGATTCTCCTCAGTTGAAGCTACGCACTCCTTATTTGGTACACAGAAGCTGAATGCAGGTATAAGAAGCTGGACAAATCTTACCAGCTTGATTATTGAGAACAGGCCGATAGTTACGACAACTCTTCTTGTGGGTATCTGTCCACCGATTCTCTCTTCAGCAAGTGCCTTGTAATCAATGTCATCATCTTCGTCATCATCGCCAAGTGCTTCTATAACTCCTCTTGGTGCCTGGTCTATGCAGCAGGTGTCATCAAACAGTTTATCAAGTATATCCTGTATTCTTGCACCGAGGCAAATTGGTTCTGCTACTTCTATCTTGGCAATTGGCAGATTATCCTGCTGCAGTTTTGATGAAATCGGATCGTCAATTCCATGCTTTACAAAATGAGCCTTAAATATTTTTACATTTCCTTCGGAACCAAAAAGAATTACCTTCTTGTCGAATACTACAAGACCTTCTTTTGTTACAATATTTGTTCCACCTGGGCCATTTCCATTAGGAATGAAGAAGTCAAGTGTAACCTTGATAAAGAACTTCACATCCACGGTGTAAAAGCCTCTTTTGAAAGGAACAGGCTCTACGTCAACATATACATCCAGTACTTCTGCCCTTCTGCACTTCACATTAATTGCCATATTAATTAAGTACTGGGCATAGCTGGGGTTCTTAAAAATAACCTTTGCATCTTCAATACAATCTTTTTCCCTACATGAATCATATATCTTTTCCGTTTGTATACATACTGCTTCCCTTATCCTTGATAAATCCCTCTCATTTATCAGGCCGGCAACAACTTTATTATAATCATGACCCATAAATTCTAGCCTCCCTCACTATTTCACGATATTATATACACTCTTAATTACATAATATGAAGCTGATGTTGTTTTGTGATAAATAATTTCTACGCGTAACAGTAAATTTTATTTGTTTATTAATGTATATCAATTCATAATCATATACTGAATAGTGGTAGATTAATAAATCTGCTGAACCTTTCTTAACCGTTACAGCAGCATATTATACTCTCCCTGGAATTATTGAAGAAAGGCAGGTGGAAGGTAGCAGTATGTATAGTTCTGACAAAAAACAATTTATTTTCAGGCAATCATCGGGTAAAACCCTTAATCTGTACTATGACAGCAGATCAGGATTATGCCTGAGTTTATTAACAAAACGTAATATTTGGACGGAACCCGTATCCTTGCAAAAAAACGCTCACAGATGCTTTTTTGCAGACATTGATTCAGAAGACAAGATACATATAGTTTTCCAGGACAGTCAGGGAAATATATTCTACTCGTGCCTGGAAAATGAGTCTGTAAGTACTATGCCTATATTAAGCAGCAAAACAAACTCTTCATATGACAAACACTTTTTCCTTATACCTATGAGAAACTGCATACATGTTTTTTATGTCCTGCAGCATAGTGGGTCATATTTGCTGTCTCATCAGGTGCTGGATGGTGACAAAGTGCTTACTCCCAGGGTAATTGATTACGTTACCGAAAGCGAATGCCCCTATTCCGTAATACTGGATAAATCAAATAATCTATTTGTTTTCTATCAATCATCTGATGGAAAACATCTGCAGCTTGGCTGCAAGAAATACAACTCAGCACAGGACTTCTGGAGCGATTTTACCGCAATTTCAAGATTTGACGGTGATTCGGAATATCCCAGAACAGTAATGGATAAGGATGGTATAATACACATATGTTATCAGAGGTGCGTTCAAAAACAGTATGAGCTTATCTACCAGCAGAAAATTCCTGACCGCAATATCTGGACCAGCGAGTGTGTGATACATACTTCCGCTTACCCTTTTAAAGATTCTTCAATCCTTTGCCTGGAAGGCAATATAATAGTTTACTGGGTCAGAGACGACACCATATATTATTCATCCTCCAAGGATTCCGGTAATAGCTGGAGCCGTCCTGCAAGGTATAACTTTCCGGCAGGCAGGCAGCTCATGTGTATTCAGTACAAGTCAAATATGCCTTATGACAGCGCCAAAATATCCACAAAAGAAATACCCGGAGCTTTTATAAACGGAATAAAATTTGCCTTCTTCGACCAGGCTCTCGAAACTTCAAGATTATCTTCAAATGACTTAAAAGATATGATTGTTGACAGAATCAATCTCCTCAGGGGTTCTGTAGAAGAGCTTGAGGAGAACGATAAAGCACTCGCCAGGGATATCTCTAAAATTGAGATGGAATTAAATAAATTAGAAAAAGAGTTTGTTAAATATTCAGTAAAGCTTGATCTTCTCCAGAATCAGTTAAACGAATTTAAGCATATTGCTGACAGATTTGAAATATACAAAAAATCAATGCTTAGTGGAAAAGGCGAGACAACAGAAATTAAGGCGGAAAATGCTATAAGTTCAAAAAAAGAACTAAATAATTTGACAGATGAAAAAAGTGAATATGGTAAAGACAAATAAAAAACCATCCATGCATTATGCATGGATGGTTTTTTCGAGTATTAAGCCCCAAAATGTCGTTCCCCTATATTTTGACACCTAGCCCTACGCTAGGTGGGTGCCCTGCTGAAACCTTCAGCCTTCCTCCGCCGTTGCACTCGGTCAAAGCCGAATGTCGGAATTAAATTGAGGCCTGACATCTAATTTCAAACTCCGGGCTCCCTTATGTCAGATGTAGGTTCAAAATAATAGGTTTATCCGAGCATTTCAGGAACTTACGCTTTATCTACGCTTATTATATCACCCTCATAAGCTCATAACAAACAAATTTTATGGGCTTCTACTACTGCATGCATTTAATTATTCGATAACACGCCGTAATGCTCCATAATTCAAACTCTTGAAATTAATAGTCTCCAATTTATCCCAATACTGGGCTAATATATTTTTTCATACTTATTTTTAAAAGGCTGGGCAATAATTTTATATATTTCCCTGACAGGGGTATTGAGATTTTTCGCTGTTTTAATCACCAGATCCTTAAACTCTATGGGAAACTTAAGACTATATCCGCATCCATTTTTTGCTATCTGACATGGTGTCGATATAATTTCAAATACATATCCTGCTCTTTCAAGAGTTCTACAGATATTGTATACATAATTTCCTGAATCAAATACTGCGATACATTCCATGGCACAAAACACTCCCGTAATTCAAATGTTCTGGAAAACAGTATGTAAAACACCGCTTCCTCTAATAACATAATACTATTTACGGGGTTTAATTGTTACTTAAACATGAACATTATCACTGTTTGCCTGTGCCTATTTTATGTTCCCTCGCATAGTAAAAGAGATATTGCTGGGCAAAACCAGCCAGTTCCCCAAAGTAATCAGCTGCAAAACTCTGTATCTCGGAAAAAGTTGCCGGTCTTCCAAAATACAGTTCCTCCATCACTCTTTTCACCCATACATCAGTCGGAAATACATCAAATTTGCTACCACTGTAAAGAAGGGTACAGTCGGCAACTTTATTCCCCACCCCAGGAAACTTTTTCAGTTCCTCTCTTGCTTCATCGGTTGTCTTTCCTGCCAGACCGGCCAGATTTACATCTCCGTCTTTTACCATTTGGGCGGTTTTTAGTATATATTTGCACCTGAATCCTCCTCTGCACATCTCCAACTGTTCCAAAGCAGAAGCTGCAAGTTTATCTACATCCGGAAAAGCATAGTAGCTTTTTCCGTCTATAGTTATTTCAGACCCATACATGTGTGAAATTGTTTCCACAACCTTCATAATCATAGGAATTCTGTTATTTGCCGAAATAATAAATGAAATCAACGTTTCCCATAGTTCCTGCCTCAAAAGCCTTATGCCATAACCAAATTCTATGGCTTTTTTCATAATTTCATCCTTTGAAAGTTTTCTTTTTATTTCAGAATAATCTCTACCCAGATCAAAATAATCAAACCAGATATTTTTAAAGTCTTCCACTGTTGAATTTGAAATCTCAAATTCTTCATTCTTATAGCGCACAGTTACAGCTTTGCCCTTTACAACGCCGGTGTAGCTTCCATCTTCCTGTCTTATCCATCTGAAGCATTGTCCACATTCGAAAGTGTGTACAGGATTAAAATCTCTCACATTATTCACTATAACTTTTCCGTCTTGTTCCATTATCTCATAGCCTCTGTATTCTATAACTATCACCTTCCATATTTCTTATGTACTATCTATATATACCCCTTTTTTTCTATGTTATAATATTATCATACATTTTCAACTAGCATAATATTAGCTATTTCAGCATTATTATATAAAATATAACACGAGAGGAAAAACAATGAAGGAAAGAATATATACCATACCTGTAACAGATGCTTTCAAAGAAGATTGTGAATGTCCCATGTGTATTCTGGAAAAGAAACTTGAGAATGAATATATAGAGTATTTTCTCGGGCCGTCTCTCATGGAGCCTGACTGCCGTATTGAGATAAACAACAAAGGTTTTTGCAGAAGACACTTTGAACTTTTGTATAACAGTCAGAATAACAGGCTTGGCCTTGGTCTCATTGTTGACACATATCTTCAGGAACAAAACAAAAAGCTGAATAATGCGTGCAATGCAGGAAAGGATTCCGAGGTTTCCCTTGTGAAAGGTCTGGCCAGCCTGATTAATAGGAAAAAAACAGAAGGCAAGGACTTTATAGATGATGTAATTGCAGCACTTGAGAATATCGGGCAAAGCTGCGCTGTCTGCAGCAAATTAGATTATACCATGGACAGGTATATAGACGTTATTACATATTTATGGTTCAGGGAAGAGGAGTTTAAGAATCTCTTCAACAGTAAAAAGGGTTTTTGTCTTAAGCATCTGAAACAGCTTCTGGAAGGGGCAAAGAAATACCTCAGCCCGGCTAATTCAGCTGTTTTTGCCAAAAACCTTCTTCAAATACAGATGGCAAATATGGAGAGAATACAGGAGGAGGTAAACTGGTTTACTCAAAAATTTGACTATCGTAATAATGATAAACCATGGGGAAATTCAAAAGATGCCCTGCAGCGAAGTATACAAAAAATTGTCGGGTATTGTAAATTAAATTAACTTGTAGTGCCAGGTACTACCTCTTATTTTCAACAACAAGGCTCTTGGCAATTACATTGAGCTCCTTAATGTTGAGGGATGTCAATCTTTCCACTTCAACTTTCACCATTTTCTGCACTTCATAAAGCAGGGATCTTATATTGTACCCGTATATCAGTATAAGATCCATCTCGATGCTTATTCCGTCAGCACTGTTTTCCACCCTGAATCTTGAAATTCTGCTTACGCCGTCTATACCTGATACTACATGCTCAACAATCTGGTATACAGTATAATCTGATATCGTATAATTCCCCAAGTAGCTAAAAGTTGGCCTGACAACAGATTTTTCACCAACCAGTTGATAATTGCCCTTGCCTTTCCTCCTAAAAATTTGCAGTGGATCAAGAAAATATCCTGAAAAATCTTTCTTGATTTCGAAAGTAGGCACAGGTATGACGTGTTTACCCTGTTCTCTCCTGGTCGCAAGAGCCTGCTGTATCTCAAATTCATCGGCAACTTCATTAATATAAACTTTTTCACTTACCTCCGGAAAGCCAAGATTCTTGGCAATAGTCTCAACCATACCGTCAGATGTGCCAAGAATCAATATTGACTCAGGATTATACTTTTTAATGGCTTCCTTCATCTCTTCTGCCTGTTCTTTATTTATAAAAAGGGCACGCCTTATGGAAGCTATCTTGGTGGGTTCCCTCTTTGCCGAAGTTCCTGCAACCACCGCATTGCCTTTTATTAACAGCCCATCATCTATTATATAATCAATACCTCTTTCTCTGGCTACCCAGGTGGCTCTGTGACTTTTTCCTGTTCCACTGGGACCGATAAAGCCTACAATCCTCAAAACAACTCCTCCAATAACCAAATGGCAAAGGTTCACAGCATAATTTTATTTATGTTATTCTAACATAAATTATTGAAAAGTTAAACTATTATATGGTTTCACCATTTTTTAAATATCTTTCACAATGGTATATTATTTAACTTGTTGTACCAGTTAATGAGGTAGATTGTAAAGAGCTTCAGAGCCAGTCATTATTAGCTCTTAAGCCTGGAATTACTGCTATCGAAATGCTGGAACAACAAGTTAATTACTCTATTGAATATACCGGAAATCTATAAAATATAACAGGAAAAGGTATGAGGGAACAGGAACCAGATAATTATCATTTTCTTATAAATAGGGAAAAGAGAGTCATCGACTCTCTTTTCTTTTCCCGGACATCTCTTCTTTTGTTTGTTCAATTAACCTCATCTTTGGCACTTTTGTTAATTTTGTCTTTTGTATAACTCATTACACAACTTACAATTACATTTTATTACCACACAATATATTGTACCACTCCATTTCTAATTGTCAATATATTAAAGTAAAATTATGTAGTAATTTAGTACAATATCCAAATTTATGTAAATACATGGGGTTTTTTGGGTGTATTGTCTGAACGTCATATAGTTTGGGAATCGCAATCTGGTACAGCTATTTGTGATCTCAGCATTTGAAAAAAGTCGAAATAAAAGGACGGGGCCAGTCACCCCATCCTACTCTGATAATTATTAGTCAAGTTCTATATATTGTATGTTAATATACGGAGTAAAATTTTGCAGTTATTTAATACTATATCCAATTTTGTATAATCAGAAATATTTCTGGTTTTTCTTGTTATTTCTTGGTTTCACTTTTGGCGACACTCAGCAGGCATATTTCACAGCCGTTACACATAAACACCTTATCCGGAAACACATTTTTAATGGTCTCCAGCAATTCCTTGTTTCTCAATTGCCCGGTACAGTGAATGACAATCTTTCTGGGAGCAAAAGTAATCAGCGAACTAACAAGCAGGTCATCATAATTTATGTCATCTTCTGAGATCTCACTGATGAACTCTTGAATACATTCGCTTGTTATTTCCTTTTTGCTTTCATCCAACAGAGTGTACCTGCTGTCAAAGCCTGCAATTACATGTATGGTGTCAAACTTCGGGTCCTGTATATCTACAAAGTATCTTAACAGTCTTATAAATTCCCTGTATTCTCTTTCCATCAGATAATCATCTACAGCTTTATCCACTATTTCTTCCAGATCTTTTACGTAATCCTTCAGTCTGAAATTCACAAAACCGTCAAGAATTAAGCTGTTAGAACTGTCAAAATAATCTACCAGCTTTCTGACTATGGTATTTCTCCTACGAACCTGAAAGAGGCTGTTGAAAAAATTCCTATCCTCATTTCTGGTAATGTGGAGAGCCTTTTTGAGAATTTCCTTCCTCTCTAAGGAATTAAAATAGCAGTAATTGCTGTTGATAATCCTTGTTATCAGTTTTTGTTCGTATTGCCTTATTATATAATCCGCAAGGGCGTTTGAAACAAGCGTTTTTAACATCTTATAGGATTGTCCTGAGTTTTCCTTGTATAAATTGTCATCATTAATACGACAAATTATGGAAGCAGAACCGTTGGAATTGTCTTCATCTACGCTGTAATCTATTTTGTGGCTCCGTAATTGCTCCAATTCGCTTAATATATCTTGCATTATGTCATCTGTACAGCTATCAATTCCTATGCACAGAAACTGCATCAACTTCACATCCCTTCACGTGTAGTATATGTCTCAGAAATTTGTTGTATGCAGTATAAGCCTTATACAAATTGTTCCATACTGTTTATGTAGCTGTTATTTTGATTTCTGCTATATTATATGTTTTCAGGAACTCTAAGTTACTACATTAAGGGATTTTATTCATATGTCATTAAAGGTATTATTGAACCGATGTCAACTACTGGCTCGCCAGGCAGATAAACAATATCAATGCTTTTTTTTTGCAGAAATTGAATTATTTTTTCAGAGGATTTTAGGTTCAAGATATCCCCGGTTAACAACCATTTTCTCTCATCAATCAAACCGCTGCTCCCTCCGATAAACCCATATTTTACTCCCGGAAGTTTGATTTCCTCTTCCGTCTCCGTCAGAAGCACATCAAGACCTTTTTTCTCAGCAGCTTTTGCTATGCCGGGGTCTGATGTAATTATTGAACTGTCATCAACTACAGAGATGGAACACTTGGCATATCCCTGGTTTACATGAACAAGTTCTACACCTTCTGAGATCAGTTCGTTGGCAAGTACAGGATCTGTGTATTTTAAATTATGAAAAGCCACATTTCCAACTCTTGCTACATTATATGCTATATTAAACGGATATTTTCCACCAAGGCGTGTATTTCCCGGAATAAGTAGAAAACCAAGGCTTTCAAGGTATATATTTACCCTATCGCTTGTTCCGGGCGCATATATAATCTTATTTCCCCCTAAGTGATGGTATAAAATATCAGGATGGAATGATATTGCTTCGTATAATCCTTTGTATTTCTCCGTTTTTATTACTCTGACTCCCATATTAGCAAGCTTATTTTCTAATATTTTTTCTATGCGTCCGTCCACCAGCGCCATGCTGAGTGGTTTAACAGGAATATTCGGATTATCTACAAATTTCAAAACTTTCATCCTCTTCAAAATAAATTCATAAAAAATGTTAATCACATTTTTTGCTTATCCATCATATTATTATACCATAAGCCAACATTTACTTTTCAGGCTTGATTTTACACTGCAGCATAAAAACAATAAAAATTACATAACATGATTATATAATTATAAATAAACTTAATTGTAGCTTCATATAACTTTAATCAACACCCGGAAATTTCATATAACTTCACTATTTAAAACCTATAGCGAAGTTATCACAGGACTAACTGCCAGCTGTCATGACAGCAGGTGGTTATTTAAATAAACCGCGCCTTATTATATAAGGCGCGGCGTTCACTTTCCACCAGTTTCCTTTACTAATTCCACCTTTTAATATTTATATCACAAATGGGCATAATAATATTACAGGAGGTAATCTTATGACAACCATAAATTGTTCATCTAATTGTATCCATCAAAAAGATGGAAAATGTATGCTTAATAATACAATTATAAGCTCTGTATCATTTACCTCGGATTGTGTATTTTTTCAGGAAAAACCATCGTTTCAGCAAAATACAAAAAGTAATAAACATGCCTTCAATTAGATATTAAACAGTTACGGACAGCTATTAAGTATACTAGAAATCTATAAATAAATATATATTTTTAATAATATTCAAATAATTAAAAATGAATTATATTCAGGGTATTGCAAGAATATATTACAAGAATTATTACACCTAAAAAGGAAATACTAATCATAATACGAAAGCGAAGTTTGCATATTATTAGCTTCTGAACTTTGTCTCGCTTTCATTGATTATTCAGTTGCGGTCTTAAGGGATTCATTCCCGAAGACTACAGCACACTAGTTAATATAATGGAAAGGAGTTGTTACAATGGGTAGAACACCTTTGGACAGGCTTGCCCTGGTACTTGTTATAATCGGAGCGCTCAACTGGCTTCTTATAGGTTTGTTCGAATTTGACCTGGTAGCCTCTATATTTGGTGGTTCCACAGCATTTATGAGTAAATTGATATATATAGTAGTTGGATTGGCAGGTCTGTACAGCATAAGTTTACTGTTCAGAGAAGCGGAACCTGCCAAAGAATCCAGAGAATAAAGAAATTTATGTAACACTTATGTGTTACATAAATTACCGTAATAAAAATTATTAAAATACAAATCATAAAAATACGCTAGGAATTTCAAATATAGCGAATAAACACAATAATAAGGAGGATATGTAATGGCAAATAGTAAGAGTAAGACTGCATTTGAAAATATGAAATATGAAATAGCATCCCAGGTAGGTGTTAACCTGAAACAGGGTTACAACGGTGACCTCAAGGCATCTGATGCAGGTAAGATTGGTGGAAACATTGTAAAGAAAGTTTTCGAGAGCTACACAGGAAAAAACTATAATCAATAATAAAGTTAAAAAAAGGACTGCCTCATTATTGCGGCAGTCCTTTTTTATGTCAGTTTTTCATATTATTATATATGTTGGTATAGCAGTTATATTTATATAATAGATATATTAACAGGAACAACTGTTTTGAGTTGATTTTATGGATATTTTGATAATTCTTGCCATACCCGCATGTTTAATTTTAGCATTAGTGTTTTCGCCGGATTTGTTTCCAAGATGTTTCTGCTGTAAAGCCGTCAAACCAAGGTTAGCTTTTAAAATACATAAAACTATAAGTATCAGTCTCGGCCGCAGTGCAAACAGATCCGTCTGCAAAAAATGTTGCAGAAAATACAATATTAAAACCCTTGAGGATGTTTATACTGTCAACAGGATAAAGGCAAAAGTCCAATCAAGAAACACCGGCCTCTAATATATTTATGAATAAAACCTCACCTTTTATCAGAACATATATAGTGATACCTGACGAAAGCCGGAAGGAGAAATATTATAATGAAATATATAAACAAGTCCGATAAATTATGCCTTCGGGATAAGGATACCAATAAGCTTGTAGCTGTTTATCCTTACAGCATCGAGGGCAGTTTTCATGAAGTGGAAGAAAAAGTAAGGTTCTGGTTTTATCAGCAGAGCTGTTCTGCAGAAAATGAACTTAAAAACTACTATGTAGATACTCTGACAGAAAATGAGATAAAGAAATAGAGGAATGCCCCTGAAATATCCCCTGAGATAATCAGGGGGCTTTTTTTATTCCTCCTGATCCCAGTTATGCCATACTTCCTGCACATCATCCATATCTTCCAACACATCAATGAGCTTTTCCATCTGTTCAATTTGTTTGGGATCGGTGAGTTTAACAGTAGTTTGAGGTACAGCTTGAATTTCCGCTTCCACAAATTCATAACCTTTTCTTTCCAGTGCTTCTCTTACAGCAGAAAAGCTTCCGGTATCTGTAAGAATTTCAAAATACTCATCTTCAACATTGAAATCCTCAGCACCTGCTTCTATAGCTTCCATCATTAGCGTATCCTCGTCAATTTTATCGTTCTTTTCCACCAGTATGACTCCCTTTCTTTCAAACATAAAGGATACGCACCCGGTCTGCCCGAGATTTCCGCCATGCTTATCAAAATAATGCCTTATATCTCCTGCTGTCCTATTACGGTTGTCGGTAGTAGTCTCTACTATGACTGCAACTCCACCTGGTCCATAGCCTTCATATACCACTTCTTCGTAATTATTACCGTCAACGTCTCCGGCAGCTTTCTTAATACTGCGCATTATGCTGTCATTTGGCATATTTGCAGCTTTAGCTTTTGCAATGACATCCTTCAATCTGGAATTTACCTCAGGATCAGGACCTCCCTGCTTGACTGCTATAGCTAATTCTCTTCCCAGCTTGGTAAATATCTTACCCTTCTGGGCATCAGACTTTTCTTTTTTATGCTTAATATTTGCCCATTTTGAATGTCCAGACATTATAAATACCTCCATACTTTCATATTAATGTATTATAAAAATATTATAAAAATATAAAACTATACAATAATCTGCATGGCTATTATCTTTTTAATTATAATATTAAAACGTGAATTAATAAAGATATAAATTCTAGGCAGCTGTGCATAGTATTCAAGCTACTCATAGTATTCAGTATTCAGGTTTCACATGAATACTGACTGCCATTTTACGGCCTTGCTATGTTGCAGCTTTCGGGAATAAATCCCGCATGTCCGTAAAAGAAGAGTTAATGAGCTCTACATATTTATAGTAATCAGGAAATATATTTACACTAATGGTAAATTTATGTAAAATTATTATGCCAAATATAGATCATGTTATATTATTTGATAATATTGGCAATCCTTATTGATAAGGTGATGTCCAGTGATGCAAAACTCTTATATTTCTGCTGGATCTTTGTTTGTGCTTGCAATTATGATACTGGCACTTATCATACTTAAAAGATCCCTGTTAAAAATACAGCAGGAAATAGTTATAAAAAATAAAATGATAAAAGAATACAAAGCTGAGATTGAGAAAAAAAGCCGAACTGTGGAAAACCTTACCTGTCTTTATAATGAGGCAGTTGAGGCTGCAAAGGCGAAAACAGGCTTTTTTATCGATATGACTCATGAACTCAAGACTCCTTTAAATGTAATAATTAGCGCATTACAGCTGATTGAACAGAAAAATTTATCAGAAAAAAAAGACTGTGAGAAGGTTAAAAATCTTCTGAGAATAATTAAATCAAATTCGTATAGTCTCATGAGGCTTGTAAACAATGTACTTGATGTGGCACGCTCTGATTCAGCATGTCTTGAATTCAACCCGGTCAACTGCAATATAGTGGCAATCACACATAATATTGTGCAGTCGACCGCTCCTTATGCTGAGCAAAAAGACATATATCTGGACTTTAATTCTGAACGTGCGGAAATATATGCAGATATAGATATTGAAAAATATGAAAAAATAGTATTGAATCTGCTGTCAAATGCTATTAAGTACACCAAAAGCAGTGATAAAGTGAGTATTTCCATAAGTGAAAATGATGAATTTGTTCGTTTATCCGTCAAGGATAACGGTCCTGGCATACCCGAAAACATGCACTCTGCTATATTCGAAAAGTTCCGCCAGTCAAATGGAAATCTGACTAAAATACACGAAGGCAGCGGCATAGGACTCTCTGTCGTAAAATCCTTTGTAGAGCTTCATAATGGAATTGTGAAATTGGTGAGCAAGGAAAATGACGGAGCCGAGTTTATAGTTGAATTGCCTAAAAAACAATATACTGGCAGAGTGAGCGTCAATAACAACATTAATGGTGCGGAACATACCGCCAGATTAACGGCGGCAGAGTTGTCTAATACGCGGATTAATTAGTTAAATAATAGCTTTAATTAGTCAAATAGTGGTTTCCCACTCCCATCCAGTGTTATATATGCTTTTTCTCCGAAATCCATAAGCGCTCCTCCACTGGTCACCTCATTTATCATAGCTTTAAAACCATCTACCCGGTCAACAGGTACATAAGCTGTAAATTCCACATCCTGTCCATATTTAATATTCCTGATAAAATAACCTTCAGACAAAAGAGCATTCTGAACCTTTCCAAGCTGGGAATATTCTATAATAATTTGAACACCGGTGCAAAGCAGCCTTTTTACTATAGTTGCAGCCTCTATGCCCATAGCCGCACTTTTGCTGTATGCTCTCACAAGTCCGGCAGCCCCCAGCAGCGTTCCGCCAAAATATCTTGTCACCACTACAACAAGATTCCGAACCTCCATACGTTTTATGACTTCCAGTATTGGCAATCCCGCTGTTCCCGATGGTTCTCCATCGTCATTAAACCTTTGTATTTCATTATCATCGCAGATATAATATGCATACACATTATGAGTTGCATCCCAATATTTCGTCTTTAGGGATTGTATAAACTTAACCGCTTCATCCTCGGAAGAAACGGGTTGTACACTTGAAATAAATCTTGATTTTTTTTCTTCAAATTCCGTTACCGCAGGAGTCAACACAGTATAATATTCCTTATGCAAACTCAAATCACCACACATCATTTATTGTACCAAACTCATTGAGGACATCCCCTGACATATTTGGAATATATTTTGTCCATGAAGTACCGTCCCCTTGCATTAATATAATACCATAACTGAATACCAGCAAACAGTACCTTTTCTAAAGTGTGAGCATTTACTGTCCAAGAATATTTAGCCTATTTACATACCTACCAACTTTAGGTACTAATTTATTGACATTTAAATAAACGTAAAGTAAAATAAGTTTTAGTTTGGGCATAAAAGGTAAATTTTAATGTAATAAGTAATATGCTATAATGCTATGCCAAAAAAATATAATATTGTGAGGTATCAATATGGTTAAAATGCTTGAAGAAATCAAAGAACAGCCTGTTGTGCTCGAAAGATGCATTCGGGAAAACGCAGAGGTTGTCAAAAGGATTGTCGAGGACATTGACAAACAGGGCATTCAATGGATCTATATTGCAGCCAGAGGTACATCCGATCATGCATCAATCTACGGTAAATACATTATCGAGTCAGAAGCTGGCATACCTGTCGCACTTTCAGCACCTTCAGTTTTTACTCTCTATAACAAAACATTGAAATTTAAAAACAGTCTTGTGATTGCAGTATCACAATCAGGTAAAGCCGCTGATGCTCTTGAAGTTATAAGAAGCGCAAACAAGCAAGACGCTCTAACTGTCAGTATTACAAACGCTCCTGATTCACCGCTGGCTCAGGAAGCGAAATACCATTTGTACTGCAGCGCAGGTATTGAAAAAAGCGTTGCAGCTACAAAAACCTTCACTTCTGAAATGATGCTGCTTGCACAGCTTACTGCAGAATTGGCAAAAAACAGTACAATGTCTAAAAACCTTTCACTGGTGCCTGAATATGTGTCCAGTATATTGGAAAACAGTAGTGTCATAGAATCATTTGTTCCAAGATACAGATTTATGGACGAGTGTTTCGTTCTTTCCAGAGGTACCAACTTTGCTATAGCAATGGAATCTGCGCTTAAGATACAGGAAACAACTTACGCCCGTGCCAAGGCTTTTGCCATTTCAGATTTCCAGCACGGACCGATTGCAATGATAGACAGGAACATACCTGTAATAATTTATGCTCCTAATGGTCCTTCTTTCGTCGACACATCTGCAATGATAAACAGACTTGCAGAAAGCAATATAGAACTTATCGTGATATCAAATAATGAAAGTGCGCTTAGTAAGGGAACAAGCAGTTTTGCCATACCACAGACCGATGACGATTTAATATCTCCATTCTATAATGCAGTTGTAGCACAGCTTTTTGCATGCAATCTTTCACTCATAAAAGGATTAAATCCTGATAGCCCGCGCATGCTGCAAAAAGTCACTGTTACAAAATAATAGAACATGGTATAAAAAATTACATAAACGAATTGACAGTATAAACGCAAAATATAAAATAAAACGCAAACAAAAGTGGCAATGCCACTTTTGTTTGCGTTTTATTTTATATCCTTAATTTAAATCCTTAATGTTCAAGTTATAATAACATAATAATATTACTTATAACATATTACATAAAAATAATTCCAAATGTTTATTATCATACCATATTTAAAAATATCAATAGCCTGCAAATTAAATTATAAGTACATAAAAAATCTTAAGTAATAAAAAAATCATACAACCACGAGTTCTTTAAATTTCTTATAGGATAAATTCAAAAGTGCTTTATCCTGGCTGTATGTCACAAGTTGAATAGCTTTATCTATATCAAAATAGCCGCCATCAACAAAATTTTCTTCTTTATTAACTTCATAATTATCATCAAGGGATTTCATTATGTACCAGATGATTTTATTGCAGACCGGCTTATGCCGTGTAACAGAATAGAATTCATAATTTGTTCTTCCAGCAGCTGAAACAATTTCAGCTTCGATACCAGCTTCAATCTTGACTCTACGGAGTGCCACTTCATTCGGTAGTTCTCCATTCTTAATTACACCTTTTGGAAACACCCATTCGCCCTTTTCATTCTTCAGGAGAAATACCTGATTGTTGTTGTTAAATACTATACCGCCTGCACAGTTTCTGACAAGCATAACAAAAACCCCTTTCCTGTTATTTTGATTCGTAAAAAGATGTCAAATTATATCCACAATTTGCTTAATATAATTATTCCACTTCTTACAATTATATATTACCTTAAAGAATAATTTTATTCAATGTCAGTAAGTTTTGAACTAATAAATTCATGTCACTTTTCCGGCATTACCTATGCTTATGCTGCAAATTACTTAATTCTTTCTATTTCATAATTTTATGAAGAATAATTTTCCGTTACAGGCTTATAAGAATATAATGATGTATTACCTGACCCCTGTGGAGCCAAATCCTCCTCCTCTGTCAATGCCTATTCCTTCTACGGAATTTACCTCAATAAACTTAATCTTCGGCACAACCTGCAAAACCATTTGCGCAATCCTGTCGCCTTTCTTTATCTTATAAGTGCCATATATATTCCCCTTTGAATCCAGTGAAAGCAGCTCTTCCTGATTATAACAGCATATAGATGATGTATTTGTCATAATAATTCCCAATTCATTCCTGTAGCCACTGTCAATTGTTCCAGGAGAATTTGAAAGCCTGAGGGGTGTATTTAAAGATATGCCGCTTCTGGGCCTTATCTGGATTTCATACCCTTCCGGAATTGCTAATTTTAAACCTGTAGGAATTATCACAGTTTCACCAGGGCGTATAATAACATCCTCGGCTGCAAATATGTCCATACCCGCATCCCCGGGGTTTGAATATCTGGGCAGCACAGCACCTTCCCTGCACACTTCTACAAAAACTTCTACCGGCATTACAACATCTCTCCTTCAGATAAAAGTCACTTGCTTTCATTGTATAAATTATCACACAATACATATAACGTTTTGCCAATTATTTTCCAAACAGCTTTAGTAAATATCGTTTAAATTATTGCTTAAATTATTATTCACAAGATTGTTTACAAAAGCTTTTTGTTTTTGAATGTGTATTCGGATATCTTGCCATAAAACTTTTTAGATACTGCTATAGAGCTTTTTATCATATATTACCGCTGGATTGCTTTTGTGAGTAAACTATTTTCTGTTTTCAAACTTACTCGTTCATATCGTGCATTATTCATCCGAATGCTTACATGAATCATTTCTTATAACCTTTATCGGTATTTCTTACTATTAGTTAATAGGGTTTATTACACATCTTGTGTTGGCTTGCTTTGTACCGCTAGTACATATAGTTAAACAGACAGTTACAGTTGACATAAATTCTTTTTACATAACTCCTCTAAAATAATGCCCTCTGGTAAATCCACTTCTCTTTATTAAATCAATCAGTTCTCTATGCCTGTTAAGTGAGCTAACGTCCTGTTCAGCTAAGTCTCTGTGCATTGCTATAATATCTTGAACTACTTCAGCAGTTTCATCCGTTATATTCAATCTTAAAATATCTACTGCCTTCACATTCAGCTTGTCAATTTCATCTGCAATAAAAATTACGCTGGAATTAAATATTATACTCCTGCAGTCTACCCTGTCACAAAATACAGGAAATCTTATACCTTTTCTGTCCTTCAATGCAAAACTCCTATCCACACATACTTTACTACATTCGGACCTACTGCCAAAACCTCCGGCAATACTTCCTACGGGACAGTATTCACTTGTCATTACGGGAATTCTGCCATATACCACTATCTCCCGCTGCAGCCTGTCTTCGGATCCAAAATTATTTATTTGCTTCATTGTCATCTCCGGTGAAAGAGTTATTCCATATAATCCCTTTGAAGAAAGCTCCTTTTCAGAAAAACTATTAAAGATATTCAGAGAATAATCTCCCATGATTTTTAAACTGGCATACCTGGAAACATAGCTGATGGAACCAAGGTTTCCGATTAGTACTCCGTCAAGGCATTTCACTGATGATTCCAGTGCTGAAGGAATTATATGATGATAATTTCCCCGTGTAATGGGAGGAATCCAGGCAAATACCTCCATTCCCCTGTTTTTTAATTCCATTGCAATTTCCCTTTTTTCTGCGTTCAAAAAGTCTGATATATTTAAATAAATTCTGTCAGCCTTCAACTTCTCTGATATTATATCCTCTCTCCACTTATAAAAAAGAACTGATACTTTACACCTTTTTTCGGGGAAATTCTTCACGTCTTTTCGAAAATTTCCCGGGAAATTATATATTCTTTTTTCATTTTCGACTTGTTTGCCGGAAGTTCTTGCAGGATATTTATTTCCCCTTCGTATTTCCATTTCCTCAAGGACTTTTCTTCTTAGCTCATTCAACCTGCTTAAAGATACGGACAGGCCTTCATCCATATCTACATTTATATTCTTAAATATAAAAGGTGTACCGCCTGTCTTATCAAACTGCTTCATAACCGTTTCCACAGTAGAGGCCTTGTTCAGTGCCCTCTCAGGAATACTTTCACTGAACACAGACACTATGTTGCCTACATCGTCTACAGCTGTAACACTCATCTTTCTACCTGACTTTATTTCAACTGTACAATTCAATGGAATTTTCCTCTGGAAATTGTTTTCAAAAGATTTTCTCGCCATTTTTCCAAGTTCACTGTCAGAAGTTTTGTATACCCTATCGCCTTTATTTATTCTGCCTTTTATGCTGCTTATTGTTACAGTATTGCCCCTTGGAGCTTCCTGTATCCTGTTACCGTTTTTCAATATTTCGCTCACAATGGTGGACGGGCTTTCATTTTCTCCATTCCATACCTCTATGCCGTCACCAATTCCAATATCTTCTTCTATCTTTAGAGTAATGGCTTTGCGCTTTGAATCATAGTTTTGTACTGTACCGAGATATAACCCCCAATTCTTAGGCTTCTCGTAGGACATCATGTCTCTTCCCTGCTTACCTTTGAAATACCCGCTTGTGAAACCACCTCTGTTAAAAATTTGGGTGAGTTCTTTCATATCTTTGCTGTCTATACTAACTACTCCATCCTTTTCCCTGGTGCTACCGGTATCCGGCAGAGTATTATCCAGATACTTCCTGTATATACGTACTACTGTTGCCACATATTCCGGATTCTTCATCCTTCCTTCTATCTTAATTGAACTGATCCCTGAATAAGCAAGTTTGTCCAGCTCTGATACCAGGCAGAGATCTTTGGGGCTTAAAATATACCTGCCTCGAGACTTTATGACCTTTTCCCCATTGTCTGTTTTATTACTCTCCACAAGTTCATAAGGTAATCTGCATGGTTGAGCGCACTTACCCCTGTTTCCGCTTCTTCCTCCTATCATACTGCTCATAAGGCACTGGCCTGAATAGCATATACACAGCGCACCATGAACAAATACTTCCAGCTCAATGCCGGTATTTTCAGCAATATGTTTAATTTCTTCAAAAGGCAGTTCTCTTGCCAGCACAACCCGTTTAAAACCAAGTTTTTCAAGTTCTTCAACACCTTGCAGGTTGTAAATTGTCATCTGGGTGCTCGCATGTAGGCTCAGGCCGGGCAAATGATTTCTTATTACGGACGCAAAGCCAATATCCTGTACAATTATCCCGTCTATACCTGCTAACCAGGCATTTTCTGCACATTCAACAGCTTCTTTCATTTCATCGTCTGATATGAGAATATTCATCGTTAAGTAAACATTAGCGCCTCTGACATGGGCATAGTAAACAGCTTCTTTTAATTGTTCATTATCAAAATTATCTGCATATTCTCTTGCGTTAAACAGCTTTCCACCGAGATAAACAGCATCGGCACCGTTTTCTACTGCAGCCTTTAATGATTCCAAATTTCCTGCCGGTGCCAGCAATTCAATTTTTTTGTTCATACATTTCTCCCTCTGGCCTTTGAAATCTTCCTTTAAAATCTTTTTGAGTTATTCTTGGAACTCTTCCTGGAATTCTCTTTCTAACCTCTATTTTAATATTATTCCCTGAGCTTATTCTTTAATCTTTTTCATTGAGCTTCTTTCTTGAGTTCTTTCCTGAACTTCCTTCTTAAACTTTTTCCATAAACTTCTTTCTTAAGCTTATTCCTTAATCTTCTTCCCTGAATCTTCTTCCTTTAACTTTTTTCTCGGGCTTCTTTCTTGAATTTTCCTTAGCTTTACTTTCTAAACTTTCTCTAAAACCCCTTTTGTTTTTCAATCTATACTAAAATTATAATAAAGAATTTATACAGTGAAAGTAATTAATTGAAAAATTCATCTGAAATCATTTACACGAAATCACTTATAGTTTTCCATAATCAGCTTATGAATAACCCCTTAAAACAGTATTGCTGTATCCCTTATAAATATTTTGACAAAACCAAAAAAAGCGCATATGCGCTTTATATCTTATAAATGCTTCTTTTATAGAAATTATTATAGCTACGGTCTTGTAAGGATCTCAAGAGAATTGCGCAATTCCCGCAGCTCAGCTTCTCTTCTTGCCAACTCGAGCTTAAGATTTGAGTTTTCTTCCGTCAAAGCCGCATTTTCTCCACTTAGCTGTTCCTTTTCGTCTCTGAGCATATTAAGATGTTCCTGAACTCTTTTCAACTTCTTTTCCAAATCCCCACTGTTTTCCAGTGACTTAAAATAGTCGTCTGCCACATTTAATGCTGTAAGCACTGCTGCCATAGACGTACTGAGTTTATGGTTTGCCTTCATTATTTCATTCATTTTTTTATCAACATAAAGCGCTATTTTCTGAATATATTCATCGGTATCAGAACCGACTAAAATATAATCTTTACCGGCAATCCTCACTTCCACTCTGTTTTTCTCCGCCACTTGAAACCAGCTCCTTTGTGTCCATACACTTAGACACTTTTTTTAATATTATACTATATTTCGTCAGAAAAAACATTCTTCTAGAATTTTTTTCTTAAATAAATAAAATTATGATGTTTTTATAAAAAAACAAGATATATGAAAAAAGTATTCAAAATAATACAAAAAGCAGAAACCGTATGGCAGTAAGTCATCTACACCGGTCTCTGCCCATTATTACTTCAACTTTACAAAATTTGATTTATATTTAAGATGTAGCAAATTTACATATTGTTTATCATCTTATTTTACATATTACACATCTTTATATTACATATCAGATTTGTCCACTGTTTTCTGGCATCGCAACTTCTGAACCTACTTTTGTACCACCTGTATTTATTCCGCTTATCTTGTCTCCTCCACCCTCAGCGTAATTCTTAATCATATTGGTCAGATCAATTCCTGTAAGACCTTTAATAGTTTCAGGCAGCTGTGCCATAATATTAGTTACATCTCTTGTTAGTTTTGAAGCGCCTGAATCTCCAATCATTACAATTTTTTCCGTCTTTGCCAGAGGTTGTGCAATCGCTGCTGCAATTTCAGGAAGTTTTTCTATTATCATATGAGCCATTGCCGCATTATTGAACTGTTTGTATGCTTCAGCTTTCTTTATCATAGCAGCTGCTTCAGCTTCACCTTTAGCCTTTATAATTTCAGCTTCTGCAAGACCTACAGCCTTCTGGGCTTCAGCTTTTGCATTACCCTCAGCTTTTATGGCATAAGATTGAGCTTCTGCTTCCTTCAATTTTCTTACCCTGGCAGCCTCAGCTTCTACTTCAGTTTTGTATCTCTCTGCTTCTGCAGGCTTTTTAACAGTAGCCTCAAGTTCCTTTTCCTTTCTCAAAGCTTCCTGTTCCTGTATTTCAATCTCTTTTTGCTTTTTTACTATCTCAACCTGCAGAGCTTCTCTTTCAACATCCTGTTGGACAATATATCTCTTCTTGTCATAAGACAAGTCCGCTTCTGCCTTCTTTTCATTAATAGAAGCCTGATACTGTGCTGTCTTTATTTCTTTATCCATATTGGCTTCAGCAATACGTGTCTCTGCAAGATATTTTGCAGTCTGACCTGCCTGCATGGCCTCAGCGCTTTTTATGTCTGCATCTCTTTTTGCTTCAGCTTCCCCAATAACAGCATCCCGTTCTACCCGCGCAATCTGAGCCTTTCCGAGATTGGCCAGGTATCCGTTCTTATCACTAATCTCTCTAAGCGTAAAGGAAATTATCTTAAGACCCATATTGGCAAGGTCGCTGGCTGCAAGTTCCTGTACTTTTTGAGCAAACGCATCTCTGTTCTGGTTTATTTCCTCAACAGTCAAATTTCCTACTATAGAGCGTAAGTGGCCTTCCAAAGTCTGTGTAGCTATTCTTCTTATCTCTTCTTCCTTCAAGCTGAGAAACTGTTCTGCAGCCGTCCCTATAGCTTCCAGACTGGAATCAACTTTTACCTGCGCAACACCGTCAACAGAAATCTGCACTCCCTGTGAAGACAGTGCGCTTGAGTTTACATCAAGAGGCATTATCCTCAGCGATAAAACCTTCGCAACTTCCAACACAGGCCATACAAAAGTTGCTCCACCCTTTACAATTCTGAATCCTACCACATTCCCGTTAGGAAGTCTCCTTTTACGTCCTGAAACTATAAGGGCTTCATCAGGCCCTACCTTTACATACCTTTTTGCAAACACCGCAATTAATATAAAAAGTACTAATACAGCTAAAGCGCCAATCATTATGGCAATTCCAACAGTATTTCCCAAATTAACCCCTCCTCACAATTCATTATTCTGTTACATTTTTGCATTTACTCATAGCTGTTTTGTTCATTTTTCATACGGTCATAATCATCCAATGTCATTTTCCGTGATACAATAGCAATGTTTCCGGATATGCTTCTTATCTTTACCGCCTCCCCCCTTTCTATTTTTTCACCGCTTGTAGACTTAGCAGCTAAATTGTACCTGGTCCCATTAATGACATATGCAATTTCACCAAGGCCATTTGGCGGAATGGGTGTAATTACTTCTGCATCAAATCCTACTATATCGTTTTGTGAATAAATGGAATTGGACTGGGAATTGTACATGAACTTTACAATACCAAAAAATATAGCCATGCCTATTGCGCCTGAAAACCCCAATGAAACCACAGCACTGGCAACATCACTCATTCTGAATGCCAATTTCCCTATCAATCCCACAGCTCCAAAAGTTGTAATAGCACTTGCAATAACAATAGGGCTGAAAGGTGAAGGTGTATCCACATCAGTGTCCGTTGCTGAGTCCGTTTGCACATCCAGATCTCCTTGAGCGGTTGCATCAATCTGTGCGTCGAAGCTTCCTGAATCAATACCATCAGAAAAGTCAAAATCACCGCTGTCAGCTCCGTCACCATCAAAGCCGTCAGAACTCAGCAGCAAAGATCCTAAGGAATACAATATGCCAAATGTGAAACAACCGATATAAACATAAAGCACAACTTCACCTCCTTCCAGAAAAACCATACGACATTATCCTTAAATCATTAGCTGCTAAAATCCCTGTTGAAATAATTGCTGCTATTGTAGTGTTTTACTCTATATATTATGTATCATTTATCTATATAATATATTACAGCAACTTATTGAGTAAATCAAGTATTTTACAAAAATTATATTTCTTTTGATTAATATTCAAGCCCTGCTTGAATATTATGCGCATCGGCCTGTTTGCCCGGCAAACAATTGGCCGGCGCTTTTAAAAAGCATTAATTGCCATGTCGCGGGTTACGGGATTCATTCCCGGAAGCCGCAACATGGCAATTAATAAAAACCCTTGCAGTTATATTGCAGAGATTTCATTTGTATTTGTGCAGAGATTCACAGCTTTATTAATTTTTCACTTTATTCAGTCATTACGATAACAGATTATATATTCATCAGATGTTGAAAACCTGCTGCTATTTAAGAATTTAATACATTGTTTAGAATCTTAATATATACTTTTAAGTATACTTTTTTAATATGTGTTTTTGTAAATACTCCTTTAATATATTCTTTAAATATTTCAAATATATTGTTTAATTATTTCTGTGACAACATCCCTCATAGCTATTGTCTCAGCCATTACAGTTAACGCTATCATAAATGCCGTGGCGGTATTTTTTTCATTTTCTGTCACCCCGTCTTCATCAAGCAACTCACCGATCTTGTCAAATAAGCCCGGCAGAGATTCCTTCCATCTTCCCAGAGCGGATTTCCGCATTTCAAGATAATTCTTATATATGTCCGTTGTCTTTATAATGTCATCTTCAAAAATATCAGTATTATTGCGTATAGGTCCAAGTACCGTTTTTATTTCTTCAAGAGAATAAATTGCTTTCAGGTTGTCAATCAGTGTCAGCAGTACAAGATGATTTTTAGTATAGTACCTCTTGTCCACTGGAGGGGGAAGTACACCTACTCTTACATAATTTTGAATCATAGTCTTCGTAAAGTTTCTCCCCTGTTTTTCGAAGAACTTCACAACCTGGGATATGGTAAGCTCATCACTTAATGTTGCTATCTTTACCTGGTTGTCTTTATCTATAATGTTATTTACCAGCTTCAGCAGCGATTCCTTATCTATAGTAGTATTCATATAAATTCCACCTCTACATTTGGATTATTCATTGTCTATATAATACAGTGCTTCACTCTACTATGGTTTTATATTATACTTTTACAGGAAGAATGTCAATATACATAGAGCGCATTCTTCACAATTTTATACATTCCAGGTACGACAATCAGAAGAATATGCGCTCATATGCTAATAATAAATCAATATGCAAATCAATGTTTAATAATTTATAACTATAATGCCTGTGTTTCTAAATCAATAGTAATACTATAGTATTACTATTCTGTAATAATAACTGTAATATTATTTTATACTTAGAAACTTTCCTGTTTCAGGATCAATATAGACAAGCCAGTAGCCAAAAGCACCATATCTTGGCCGTCCTACTTCCGGCTGTACCCAACGGCACATATCTCCAAAAGGCCTGGTGTCTGAATCATATACCGCCGGTATGCCACATACAATAAGGCCGATTTTTTTGGCCTCATCTTTATAAATCCCTGCTATCATATGCCGATATTTTAAATGTGACATCATTACTGCAGGATTAAATAGTAATGGAGTCCTTATATTGTGCTGATATAATATGTTATTAAGATGAACCGGGCTTCCTATTTTCCACCATTTATAGTCTCTTCTTTTGTTCTGGAACGGGTCAAACTTCTCAAAATATTGATTAAAGCTGCTTTCAAGTTTTTTCAGGTCAACACCTGTTTTCCCTGAAATATTTCCTGCATGTTCCATCATTTTCAGGTTACATGCCGCACACGGAATACCACATCCATTGAAATAAGAGCCAGGCATACCATTATTTTGCGGCATATACCCCATCCCATTTTGAACATTTTGGCCACCCCTGAAGGTGTTATCTTGCTCACTTCCTTCTATGCTGGCCTGCCCTGCTTTGCTGTTATTAACCTGCTCTCCTGCGTAATTTCCGCTTTGCTTGATTTGGCCGCCACTGTCTTGTACATCTGCATAGTTCCTGATTTGCCCATTTTCGCTGCTGTTGTCTTCCTCATATGTATAGTATTCGTTTTGATAGGTTTCACCACTACTGTCTTGCTCAAACGCATAGTTTCTAATTTGTCCGATCCCGCCAGTGTTGTCTTGTACATCACCTTCGCTGCTGCATTGTGCATCCTCTTCATCCCTGCTCTGTTCTGTTTCATCACCGCTTTCATGCTCCATTGACACGCTCTTATACTCATCTGCTTTACTTTCTTTTACTTCATCCATGTCATATTTTGCTGTTATGTCATCATGTTCCTCCTGAGCATCCCTTAAAATTTCACTTCTTACAATTTCACTGTTATTTATTTCATTTTCCTCTGCCCTTATTTCTTTAAGTTCATTTTCTTCAGGGGTAATGTACTCAGTTTCATTTTCATCAATTTTTGCCTCAAAGCTTATATCCTCTCTCAGCTTTTGTCCGATATCCCGTTCCTTATCTCCCGCAGCTATAGTATTTTTCTTTACGGCTTTTATGTCAAAAGTTCTTCTGAAGCTCTCTCTCCAGGATACCTTTTTATCCCTGTATGCAGCCATTGGACATATAATTTGAAAAGTTTTCCTGTTTGCCATTTCTACTAATAATGCAGCAACTTCAAAGCTGTCAATGCTGCTACCTGTCTCTGCAACATTGTCAGGATCAAATGCCCACTTTAATTCACCTTTATTTCCCTCAACCGGCACAACTCCAACATAAGCAATATTAGTTCCTCTTTCTTTTGGTTCGATTAAGTACAGTTTATATATGTACATGTCCTTTCCATCTCTAAGATTCTGAACTGAAGCAAACAAAATTCCCTTTCCGTCTCTAACTTCTATTTTAATGTAACCTGATGTTCCCTGCCCGACACCATATCCCGGATCTTCCTTCTGGAATATCAAAAAACTCCTCTGGAACCTGGATTTGCTTTTCACTGTGCCATTCCCCCCTAAAAAACTTACACCTTATATTAATAAATATATGTTGCAAGTGATAAAAAACGAACCCAAAAAGCCAATTGCCATATGTTTTCTTCACAAATTTCTTCACAAACAGTCAATTGCGCATAATATAAAAACTGGTTGTTCTAACTTTATCGTGGAGTAATAAATTTTCTATTAAGAAAGCAAAAAGCGTGAATCACAACGTCAAAGATTAGTTTGGCGACTACGAAAGGTTCAAACCTCTGTTCGAAACACTTTACTTATACCCCCTGGGTCGAGCCAACGGAGGTCGCCCGGATAACTGCTCATAATAAATTCGGGCTGTCCCGGGGAAACATGGACAGCCCTGAAAAAAGTAATTCAATTCAATTAGAGGAATATGCGTATGGCAAGCAGAATTATATCATTGATATTTATTACTCCGTCTCTATCTATATCAGCTTCAGCTATTTCATTCCAGTCAGAGCTGTTTCTGTCCTTGCCGTAATGGAAAGCGACTATTCCAAGGTCACCTATGCTTATAATACCATCACCGTTTACATCGAAGTCAGTCTGAGCAGTAAAAGATCTTAATTGTTTATAGACTGAAGGTAAATCAGCCTCATTGCCAGCGCCGTCAGATATACTTATTTTAGAGAAAACAATTGTTTCGTTGTCAAAAGTGTTTTTTGCTTTAAACTTTAGTTCGAGAACTGTCTTATCACCTGTGATTGAATTATTGGTACCAAGGCTTGCTACTATAATTCTGACTTTTCCCGGAGTATCCTTGTCGGTTAATGTTATGCTTACATTTTCGTCTACCGCAACCTCTTCCAGAAGCTCAAGGTTTTCATGATTGAAGATTACTGTAATATCCTGTGTCATGACGCCTTTCGCATTTTTAATTCCAAATGAAACTGTAAATTCCTTACCTGCTTCAACCTCATCCGGTCCTTCAATAACAGCCTCTGTCAAGTCTTCGTCGGAAGTTACCATAACATTGGCAACGACTTCAGCTGCGGTACCTGTAATAACGCCCTTTACAGTAAAGTTGCCCGGTTTTTCATATTTTTCAGGGTCAATATCATCCCATGTTACATATACTTCCTTTGTATTACCGTCCGATAGCAGTATCTTAACCTTAAAAGGCAGTATCGGCTTCTTTCCGATTACAGTAGTAACATTGACATCATTTGCCTGTTCTATTACAAGTGTGGGTGCATACGGCAAATATCTAAAATAGTCAAATTTAGCATCAATATCAGGGGCAGACTGTATAGCTTTGTTTGCCATTATACCTACCTTTATGCTATCAAATTTAGCTGTATACGAAGACCCCAATTGAGTCCAGACATTATTGTCATTGCTGTAATATGCCCTGTAGCTGTTGCCCTCCTTTTCCAAAGCCAGGTAGGCAATACTGCCGTCAAGAGGGTCAGAAATTTCTATATATTGAGGAGACCCTCCTGTTTCAATAGCCAGAGACAGTATTCTGCTGCCTGATACCTTTCTTGTGAGCCTGATATAATTGTCTTCATCCTGATAAATCAGCAGCCCTGCCGACTGGTAATTCGCAGTTGGCATAAAGTCAACCTTTGTTGTTATTACAAAGTCTGAAAACATCGGCTTCTGTACGATGATATTTTTTTGAGTGTTTTCAGAACTATCTGAATATCCGGTTAATCCGGATATTGTCAGATTTCCCGGGTTTTTCGTCAGGCTTATTGCATCAGACTGAAGATTTATCACATTCCAGAAACTCTTTAAATCATCAGTATCAAACTCATCGTTTGTAATTCCTTCCACTACAGTAATAACAGCCCGAGCTTTTTCATCAATCCCCTCTATTGTACCTTCAACTGTGAATTGGCCTACTTCTGAATAAAGCGCCGGGTCAATGGTGTTCCAGGTTACAGGCATTGATATAACAAGACCACTACTGTATTTTACGTTTAATTCTTCAGGAAGTATGGGCATTTCTCCCAAAACCACGGTAATGTCTACTGCATCAATTTCCGATATTCCGCCTATAGGAAGAGATTCGCTTATATCAAGTATCTTCTGATAGTCAAGAGCGTAATCAATAATCCTGATCTGTCCGAGGCAGCCTTTATAATAATTGTTTTGATCAGAATTTGAACCTACATATGTTCTGACTCCTGGTATGTCGTACAAATGAGATGAATACAAAGAATTGTTCAGCTTGCCATCAATATAGATTTTTATTAATCCGTTTATTTCCCTTACCACGGCTATATGATGCCAGCGGTTGTCATTTATCTGATTATTGGAATAAACGCTATTCTGGCCCAAAATTACACCGATTTTTCCGTCTTCAATAACAACTCTGTACTGTGAATCCTGAGCTAATACTGTTGACTCGGTATCATTTGTTTTTACCAGCATGGATATTGTGAAATCATTTTTACCCTTAAGCGAGTCCTGACTATTAATTACATATGATTTGGTTCCGTCGAGATTAATAACCTCAATTCCCAGCTGACCGTCCAGGACAGTTATACTCTTATCCGAATTTTTCAATTGCTCATGGTTGTTTACCTCGTTAATAATACCATCCTCATAGTAGGTAAAGTCTGAACTGAGATTTCCCGAATTTCCTGCAGAATCTGATATATTGCTTGCGGTTAGGGTATAACTTAAGTTTTCCTGAAGTGCCGTGGACAATTTAAGTTCGACTGTCTTCAGATCGGCCAGAAGTGCTGCCGATTGTATGTCAATACCATCTATCGTGTAGTTCTGCACATCCTGCGAAGGTGCCGGATTTACCCTTTCACTGAAAGTTATTCTTACAGTCTCATCATCAGCTACTTTTATTCTTCTGATTTCCGGGCTGACCGTATCTGCATCTTCACTGAATTGCCAGACAACCATCTCATATGGGTCCAAATTAACCACTATAGTGTCTCCATAGTCAAAAGTCCCGTCATCAGGTATATCATACGGATATATAGTCTTTCTGTAAAGATTCTGAACGCCCTCTGTAACACCTGTCAGCCTGTCAAGCTTTATTTTATAGGATTGAGCTGTCCCGGAAGGATTCCTGAGAGAAATTATACCTTCACTGCCGGACCATGATGAATATCCATATACCTCATTATTAGCCGGATTACCTCCAATCATCATGGCATTCTGCAGAATGTGGAAGTTTTCTTCCCCCCATTTGAGGATCTCGGCATTGATCATCCATTTGTCTTCATCAAACATGGACGGGCTGTAATACAGCTCCAAAAAGCCTGTTCCCCTTGTCATGCACATAAGCAGGTATTTTATGAATTCTTCAGTACTCATATTGACCAGTTTGCCCTGGTTGTAGTTCATAGCACCATAGCAGGGCTCATGATTATAAATATATCCTGCCGGGAATTGGGCCTTCTGTACTTCGAACAACTGATAGTACCTGTCATCCCTGTAAGTGAGCATCTGGTCGGCATCACTTCCACCACCCAGAAAGCCCATGTCGGAGCTATTGTTCAGCCATACCGCATTAACCCATTGCAGCCACCATGGGCTTACAAATGTCGCCGATGTAATATTCAGATATACATCGGGTTTTACGGCTCTGAGTTCCTCAAAGGCATCAATCCATCTTTCCCAATGGTCAGAGTAATAGTAGGCGTTATTAGGCCCTCCTGTAGCGTGTCCATGGGCAGTATCCGGACAAGCTGCAAAAATATACCCGTCAAGCTTAAAGTAATTTACTCCGTATTCATTTATAAAATAGATCATTCTATCGGTAAGGTCTTCAATATATTTTGGATGTCCTGTACAGATATCACCGGCCGCAGGGTTATAGCCGTATCCCAGGCTTTCCATTACCTTTGCGTATTTTGTCGGCACACTGTACCCTCCTCTGGGCCCTATCCAGACACCAAATTCAGAGCCAAGGTTTTTGGCTAATTCCGATTCATTTGTAAAGCCGTCCGGAAATTTACTGTTAAATTCCCAGAAACCCTTGTCATAATCTGTCCAGCCGTCATCGGCAACATATGAATCTATGGGCCTGACACCATGCTGAGTAAGCCCTTTTTCCGTTTCAAGGAATGATTTCTCAAGCTTTTCCGGGTTTATATTATACATATAATCATACCACGAATTATACTGAATTCTGAACTCCGGAGCAACCGCAATGGTCTTTATGTACTCCAGAAAATCATTTTTCAGGACCTGTTGGTCACTGCTTCTGGCTGCCCCGGTAACGGTATGCCAGGTTGAGAAGTAATTTCTGTTGTCAGCATCGTCCTCATCAATTTCACTGACAGCTTTGCCATAATAATATGTAGACTGATAGATGCCTTTTTTTATCCTGTTATCGGCAGCAGGGAATTCACAACCAAAGAAAAAACTACTTATGTAAACCGGCTGTCCGAGGCCAGCGTAGAATGAAATATTTTCAGGCCTGCTCCATATCGGTTCATCATCCTCTCCTATCACCATATTTTCCATAACAATATAATCTATGACCTCATCCGGATTGCTGCATTCGATATTGAGTTTTTTCCGCATGAACCAGTCATCATCATTCATGCTGATTTCCATGCTTATATTCCAAACTGCACTGTCAAAAGTATAAGGTTTAAAAATAAATATAACTTTTTCACCATTATTAATGTCTTTAACCTGGACATCTTCAGTTATCAGATCAGAGGTTTTTATTTCCAGGTCACTCAACTCAGGCAGTTTCTCCTCATACAGGCTTATTTCAGCAACCGAGGTCCAGGGTTTTCCGTTTACCTCCGATTTGGAAACCAGTTTTATATATCTTCCTGAAACAGGTTCATTAAAATTGACATTTTTCTGTGTCTGTCCGTCTGCATAATCAAATTTCCCGTGTGAGACAGGGTTTCCCCAGTTCTCACCGTCATCACTTATATAAAATTCATATTCACTGATACTGCCGTTAACTCCAATTTGCCTTGGCAGATATGAAAACGCGGCAAAGGTCTTTGTCTCGCCCAGGTCGATAACTATATAATGGGGCTGCGGGTCATCAGGCGAGTACCTGGTATGCCATATGGTATTCGGATTATTGTCAAATGCATGAACTGCCGGACAGTAGTCACTGGACCAAAGGTGTTCAGAATCCACAGATACCAACCTCCATCCGGATTTATTCATTGCCTGCGGCAATTCCTGTTCCTTTTTGACTTTGATAATAAATTCCTCAGATCCGGATTCTGGCGTAAAACACTCACCTGATCTCTTATTAAAAATTTCTTTGAGTGTAAGTTTGCCGTCCTCTATTAATAATTCTTTTGAAAGCAAATCATTCTCAATTCTGATGCTGTTGCCAACTTCAATAATTCTGACACCACTGTTGGTCCCTGCTGAAGCCTGAGACGCAAATAATAAAAATTGTACTGCAAAGAAGATAAACAAAATAAACAAAGAAATTGTTCTTTTAATATTTTTCATAATTTTACCCCCATTGTTGTTTTCGTAGTGTAAACTAAATTACACCTTTTATATTTTGAAATATGCTATTTATCGAGGGCTTCAAGGTTTTTTGAATAAAAAACAATGACACCCCCTTTTTTTCTGGTATAATTGAGTCGCC